>Ga0335083_10003063_pt1 | contig 21781 bp, 20 predicted proteins | sample Lox_Sample_42_FD_206716 | JGI IMG/M metagenome (GOLD analysis project Ga0335083, IMG submission 206716) | Soil microbial communities from Loxahatchee National Wildlife Refuge, Florida, United States - Lox_Sample_4.2 | ecosystem: Environmental > Terrestrial > Soil > Wetlands | place: USA...
AACCGGGGACGCGTGTACTGGCTCAAGGTGTACAACGTCCCGCAGGGCAGCCGCGTCTCGCGCGGCAAGCCGATCGTCAACCTCGTCCCACTGCTCGAGCACGAGAAGATCACCGCCATCCTGCCGGTGAAGGAGTTCGTGCAGGATCGCTTCGTGTTCATGGCCACCGCGCACGGCACGGTGAAAAAGACGCCGCTCTCGGATTTCTCGCGGCCGCGCCCGTCGGGAATCATCGCGGTCGAGCTCGATGACGGCGACTTTCTCGTCGGTGCCGCGCTCACCGACGGCAAGCACGACGTGATGCTCTTCAGCTCCGGCGGCAAGGCGGTGCGCTTCGAGGAGGCCGACGTGCGGCCGATGGGACGCGGCGCGCACGGCGTGCGCGGAATGCTGCTCGACAAGGGGCAGCGCGTGATCAGCATGCTGGTCGCCGAGGACGAGCAGCAGTCGGTGCTGACCGCGACCGAGAACGGCTTCGGCAAGCGTACCCCGATCGTCGAACACACGCGGCACGCCCGTGGCACCAAGGGCATGATCGCCATCCAGCAAAGCGAGCGCAACGGACAGGTCGTCGCCGCGGCGCTGGTCCGCGAGGACGACGAGGTGATGCTGATCTCCACCGGCGGCGTGCTCATCCGCACGCAAGTGAAATCGATACGCGAGATGAGCCGTTCGACCCAGGGCGTAACCCTCATCAATCTCGGCGAAGGCGAAAAGCTCGCCGGCCTCGAGCGCGTCGTCGAGACCGAAGAGGAGAACGGCGAGCAAGGAAACTAAAGATCGCGGACGGCCGGGGGCAGCGGGACGAATGGCGAAGAACGACGACGGTGACGACGAAGCGGCGCTCGGTCGCCATCGCTCGGCGATCGACGCGATCGACCGCGATCTTTTGCGGCTCTTGAGCGAGCGAGCCGCTCACGCGAAGGCGATCGGCGCGCTGAAGAGCGGCGCCGCGTACCGTCCCGAGCGTGAAGCGCAGGTGCTGCGCCGCGCCCGCGACGGCAATCCCGGGCCGCTTTCGAACGACGCGGTCGCCGGGGTATTCCGCGAGATCATGTCCGCGTGCCTTGCCCTCGAGCAGCCGCTTTCGGTGGCCTATCTCGGTCCGGCGGGAACCTTCAGCCACAGCGCCGTGCAGCAGCACTTCGGCGCGTTCGTCACCCCCGAGCCGTGCGCATCGATCGACGAAGTGTTCCGCGCGGCGGAATCCGGCCGCACCGATCACGCCGTGGTGCCGGTGGAGAACTCGACCGAGGGCGCCGTGGGGCGCACGCTCGACCTGATGTGCCAGACGCCGCTTACGATCGTGGCCGAGATCAAGCTGCGCATTCAGCAGCAGCTCCTCGCTCGGGATACGCCGCTCGACGCGGTGACCAGGGTCTACGCGCATGCGCAATCGCTTGCACAATGCGTGCAGTGGCTGGCGCGCCATCTGCCTCGTGCGGAACGCATTCCGGTAGCGAGCAATGCGGAAGCAGCGCGGCTCGCCGCGTCGCAAGCCGGTTCGGCCGCCATCGCCGGCGAAGCGGCGGCTGCGCTCTATCAGCTTGAGGTGCTCGCGGCGCACATCGAGGACGAGCCCAACAACACGACGCGCTTCTGGGTGCTGGGGCGCCAAGCGCCCGCCCCGTCGGGGAGGGACGAGACCTCGCTCGTCATGTCGGCGCAAAACCGGCCGGGCGCGATGTACGCGCTGCTCGAGCCTCTCGCCAAGCACGGCGTGAGCATGAGCCGCCTCGAATCGCGGCCCTCCCGCACCGGCTTGTGGGAGTACCTCTTCTTCGTCGATCTGGAAGGCCACTGCGACGATCCACCCGTCGCCGCGGCGCTCTCCGAGCTGCGTCAGCGCGCGCCGTTCCTGAAGCTGCTCGGCTCGTACCCTGCGGCGGTCGCTTGAAAGCCAGCGCCTCGGCCGAATCGAAGTCGGCGGCGGCACGGGCGCCGGAGTACGTGCGCGGCATCGCGCCGTACGTGCCGGGCAAGCCGATCGAGGAGCTGGCGCGCGAGTACGGGCTTGCCGAGGACTCGATCATCAAGCTCGCCTCGAACGAAAACCCGCGCGGCCCGAGCCCGAAGGTGCGCCAGGCGATCGCCGCCGCGGCCACGGACGTCACGCGCTACCCGGACGGCAACGGCTTCACGCTCAAGGAGGCGCTCGCGGCGCGCTATCACGTGCGGCACGAAGAGATCGTGCTCGGCAACGGATCCAACGACGTGCTCGAGCTCGCCACGCAGGCCTTGCTGCGTCCGGGCGATCACGCCGTGTATGCACAGCACGCCTTCGCCGTGTATCCGCTGGCGACACAGGCTCGCGGCGCGACCGGGATCGTGGTGCCGGCGAAGCATTTCGCTCACGACCTGGCGGCCATGGCGAGCGCGATCACGCCGCGTACGCGGATCGTGTTCGTCGCCAATCCGAACAACCCCACGGGGACGTGGGCTGCTTCGTCGGAAGTAAAGGCGTTTCTCGCCGAGGTGCCGGGCGAAGTCGTCGTGGTGCTGGACGAAGCCTACGACGAATATCTCGAGCCGCCGCAGCGCTCGCCGAGCGCGTCATGGATCGCCGAGCATCCGAACCTCATCGTCTCGCGCACCTTCTCCAAGGCGTACGGACTCGCCGGCTTGCGTGTCGGCTTCGGAATGATGGACACGACGCTGGCCGACCTCCTGAACCGCGTGCGCCAGCCGTTCAATGTCAATTCGGTTGCGCAGGCCGCTGCGCTTGCGGCGCTCGCGGATACGGAATACGTCGCGGAGTCGACGGCGCTCAATCGTGCGGGGCTCTCGATGCTCGCGCGAGCACTCGAGGCGATGCACGTGGGCTTCGTGCCCTCGCACGGCAATTTCATTCTCATTCATGTCGGCGCCGCAGCCGCCGTCTACGAAAAACTCTTGCGTCAGGGCGTGATCGTGCGGCCGGTAGCCAATTACGCGTTGCCCGAACATCTGCGGGTCACCGTGGGCCTACCCGGGGAGAACGCTCGCTTCTTGGAAGCGCTCAAGTCAGCGCTCGGCCGCTGATGGCGACCGCCGAACCGACACTGGGCAAGCTCGTCGTCGTTGGTGTCGGCCTGATCGGCGGGTCGTTCGCTCTTGCGCTGAAGCAGGCGGAGGCCGTGCAAGAGGTCGTTGGAGTGGGGCGCGACCGAGCCAATCTCGATGCGGCACGGAACCTCGGCATTGCGGATCGCACCTACGCGCTGGGCGAGCCGTGGACCGCAGAGCTTGCCGACACCGATCTCGTTCTCCTCGCCACGCCCGTTGGCCAGATGGCGGAGCTTTTTGGCGCGATCGGGCCGGCGCTGGGCTCTGCCAGCATCGTGACCGACGTTGGATCGACCAAGCAGGACGTGGTCGCGGCCGCGCGCGCGAATCTCGGCGCCGCGCTGCCGCGGTTTGTACCGGGACATCCTATAGCGGGCGCCGAGCGCTCCGGAGCCAGCGCGGCTTTCCCCGCGCTGTTTCGCCAGCGCACGGTGGTATTGACCCCGCTCGCCGAGACGGCGCGCGAGGCGCTGGCGCGGGTGCGTGCGTGCTGGTTGCGCTGTGGCGCTCTCGTGCAAATGCTCGACCCGGCGCACCACGATGTCATCCTGGCAGCGGTGAGCCACCTGCCGCACGTGCTCGCCTACGCGTTCATGGCCGAGTTATCCGCTCGCCCGGATGCCGTGGAGCTCCTCGACCATGCCGGCACCGGGTTCCGGGATTTCACGCGATTGGCGGCGAGTCACCCTTCGATGTGGCGCGACGTCTGTCTTGCCAACCGGGCAGCGCTGCGCCGCGAACTCGCCATCTATCGCGATGAGCTGGAGCGGATCGAGGCGCTCATCGCGCACGGCGACGGCGACGCACTGCAGGCCCTGTTCGAGCGCGCGCGTGCGGCGCGCGCGCATTGGCGCGCTCGATCATCAGCCGACGCGCCGGACTGAACCCGCGAGAGGCACCGCGCGATGCAGTACCTCGATCTCGCTCCGGTAACAAGAATGGCGGGCACGGTGCGATTGCCCGGCTCGAAGAGCATCTCCAACCGCACGCTCCTGCTCGCTGCGCTCGCGCGCGGAACCACGACCTTGAAGGGACTGCTCGACGCGGAGGACGTGGACCGCATGCGCGATGCGCTCTCGGCCCTCGGCGTGCGGCTGACCCGTTCAAGCGAAACGGGCGACGTCGCCGTGCACGGCGTGGCGGGAGCGTTTCCGGTCAGGCACGCGTCGCTCTTCCTCGGCAACGCCGGCACGGCGTTCCGTCCGTTGACGGCGGTGCTCGCGCTTGCGGGCGGCGATTACGAGCTTTCGGGCGTGTCGCGGATGCACGAGCGTCCAATCGCGGATCTCGTCGACGCGCTGCGTTCGCTCGGCGCCGAGATCCGCTACCTTCGCCGCGAGGGCTATCCGCCGCTCGCTATCGGTCGCGGACGGATTCGACCCGGTGATGCGGTCGCGATCGGCGGCGAAGTATCGAGCCAGTTCACGAGCGCGCTGCTGATGGCGTTGCCGGTGGCGGGCGGCGGCACGACCGTCGACATCGTCGGGAATCTCATCTCCAAGCCGTACGTGGAGATGACGCTCAATCTCATGGCGCGTTTCGGGGTCGCGACCACACGCGACGAGTGGCGACGTGTCCACGTCTCCGAGGGCGCGGCCTATGCGAGTCCCGGAACGATCCGGGTCGAGGGCGATGCGTCCTCCGCCTCGTATTTCCTCGCCGCGGGCGCGATCGGCGGCGGGCCCGTGAGGGTCGAGGGTGTCGGGCGCCCGAGCATCCAGGGCGACGTGGAATTCGCCGCAACCTTGCAGCAGATGGGCGCCAATGTGGCGTGGACGGATGATGCCATCGAAGTGCGCGCGGAGGGCGCATTGCGCGCGATCGACGCCGATTTCAACGCGATGCCCGACGCCGCCATGACTGCCGCGGTCGTCGCGCTGTTCGCTCGCGGCACGTCGACGCTTCGGAACATCGGCAGCTGGCGAGTCAAGGAGACCGATCGCATCGCCGCCATGGCGACGGAATTGCGCAAGCTCGGCGCGACAGTCTCGGCGGGTGATGATTGGCTTTCCGTCACGCCCCCGACGAAGCTGGCGCCGGCGACGATCGACACCTACGACGATCACCGCATCGCCATGTGCTTCTCGCTTGCGACGCTCGGCGGCGTGCCGGTCCGCATCAACGACCCGGGGTGCGTGCGCAAGACCTTCCCCGACTATTTCGCCCAGTTCAGGAAGCTGGCGGCGTGAGCGAACCGCCGGTCATCGCCATCGACGGCCCCGCCGCCTCAGGCAAGGGGACCGTCGCGCAGGGCGTCGCGCAGGCGCTCGGCTTTCACTACCTCGACAGCGGATCGCTGTATCGCCTGGTCGCCCACAAGGCGCTCACGACCGGTACAAGGCTCGACGACGAACCCGCGCTGGCGGGCATCGCGACCGGACTTGCGGCTGCGTTCAGGAGCGACGGCATCGTGCTCGACGGGCGCGACGTGACGACGGCCATTCGCAGCGCCGAGGCCGGCGCCGCGGCTTCGCGCGTGGCGGTGTTTTCTACCGTCAGGTCGGCCCTTCTCACTCGACAGCGGGCCTTTCGCCGGCCTCCCGGGCTGGTGGCGGATGGACGCGACATGGGGACGGTGGTGTTCCCGGATGCCGTGCTCAAGGTGTACGTGACCGCCACCGCCGAGGAGCGGGCGGCTCGCCGATATAAGCAGTTGATAGAAAAAGGAAACTCGGTTACCATGGACAGTCTTTTGCTTGACATCCGCGAGCGCGACGCGCGCGACACGGGCCGGGCGGCAGCGCCGCTCAAGCCCGCGCCCGACGCCGTCGTGCTCGATACCACCGGGATCTCCATCGAGGCGAGCATCGCCTTCGTGCTGGAGCGTTACCGGTCCTTGGAGGTCGGGCGCAGCGGATAGGCGAGCATTTGAGATAGCGAACAGAAGCGAAAGGCGCCACCGGAGCGAAGACGGGCTCTCTCCGGCGGCGGGACGATCCACCCACCCGTCGCCGGGCCCGCGGCGATGGCAGCAGCGATAGGAAACTGGATACTCATGGCAACTGCAGCGACCAACCCACCCGCGCAACCGCAGGAAAATTTCGCCGCGCTCTTCGAGGAATCCCTCGCGCGGCAGGAGATGCGGCAAGGCGAACTGATCACCGCCGAAGTCACGCGCGTCGATTACAACATCGTCGTCGTCAACGCGGGACTCAAGTCCGAGAGCTTCATCCCGATCGAGGAATTCAAGAACGACAAGGGCGAAGTCGAAGTCAAGCCTGGCGATTTCGTCACCGTGGCGATCGAAAGCCTGGAAGACGGCTACGGCGAGACTCGCCTCTCGCGCGACAAGGCAAAGCGCCTCAAGGCCTGGCACGATCTCGAAGCCGCGATGGAGCAGGGAAGCGTTGTTCAGGGACTCGTCACGGGCAAGGTGAAGGGCGGCCTCACTGTTATGGTGAACGGCATTCGCGCCTTCCTGCCGGGTTCGCTCGTAGACATCCGCCCGGTGAAGGAGACCGCGCCGTTCGAAGGCAAGCAGCTCGAGTTCAAGGTCATCAAGCTCGACCGCAAGCGCAACAACGTCGTCGTCTCGCGCCGCGCGGTGCTCGAAGCGAGCCTCGGCGCCGAACGCGAGGAACTGCTGAAGACGCTGCAGGAAGGCGCGATCGTCAAGGGCGTGGTTAAGAACATCACCGACTACGGCGCGTTCGTCGACCTGGGTGGGATCGATGGGCTGTTGCACATCACCGACCTTGCTTGGCGGCGTGTGAAGCATCCCTCGGAAGTGCTTTCGGTCGGCGATGAGGTGACCGCCAAGGTGCTCAAGTTCGACCAGGAGAAGAATCGGGTCTCGCTCGGCATGAAGCAGCTCGGCGAGGATCCGTGGGTCGGCCTGTCGCGGCGCTACCCGACGGGCACTCGGCTCTTCGGCAAGGTTACCAACATCACCGACTACGGCGCGTTCGTCGAGATCGAGCAGGGCATCGAAGGTCTCGTCCATGTCTCCGAGATGGACTGGACCAACAAGAACGTGCATCCGACCAAGGTGGTGCAGCTTGGCGACGAAGTCGAAGTGATGATCCTCGAGATCGACGAAGAGCGCCGCCGCATTTCGCTCGGCATGAAGCAGTGCATGCCGAACCCGTGGGAAGAGTTCGCGATGAACCACAAGAAGGGTGATCGCGTGAAGGGGCTGATCAAGTCGATCACCGACTTCGGCGTGTTCATCGGTCTTCCCGGATCGATCGACGGTCTGGTGCATCTGTCGGATCTTTCGTGGACGCTGCCAGGCGAAGCCGCGGTGCGCGAGTACAAGAAGGGGCAGGAGATCGAAGCCGTCGTGCTCGCGATCGACGTCGAGCGCGAGCGCATCTCGCTTGGCATCAAGCAACTCGACGGCGACCCGTTCTCGAATTACGTCGCCACGCACGACAAGGGCAACGTCGTCACCGGGACCGTCAAGTCGCTCGACGGCAAGGGCGCCGTGATCTCGCTCTCCGGAGACGTCGAAGGCTACCTCCGCGCTTCGGAAGTGGCGCGCGATCGCGTCGAGGACATCCGGTCGCACCTCAAGGAGGGCGACACGGTGACGGCGATGATCATCAACATCGACCGGAAGAATCGCTCGATCAATCTGTCGATCAAGGCCAAGGACCACGCCGAGGAAGCCGAAGCGATGCAGAGGATGAGCGCCGAGAACGCCGGCGCGAGCCAGGGGACGACCAACCTCGGCGCTCTGCTCAAGGCGAAGCTCGACGACAAGAAGCAAGGCTAAGGCGATCCCGTGATGACGAAATCGGAGCTGATCGACCGCTTGGCGGCGCAGTTCCCGCAGTTGGTAGCCAAGGACGCCGAGCTCGCGGTGAAGATGATCCTCGACGCCATGGCCGAGAGCCTGGCCAAGGGCGAGAGGATCGAGATCCGCGGCTTCGGCAGCTTCGGCTTGAACTACCGGCCGCCGCGAACGGGGCGCAATCCTAAGTCGGGCGAACGCGTACAGGTGCCGGAGAAGCACGTTCCGCACTTCAAGGCCGGCAAGGAGCTGCGCGAACGCGTCGATTTCAAGAAAGCGTGAGCCGAGAGCTAATAACCGGGCGGCGTTATCCGATGCGATAATGCCGCCCGCTTCTTTTGGATTCGCAGGATGACATTCCTCCGCTGGGTAGTGGGCCTCACGCTCTTCCTGGCGCTGCTCTTCCTCTCGCTGCAGAACGCGGAGCTCGTGACGGTGCGCTTCTACCACTGGTTCTCGTGGGAAGCGCCGCTGATCTTTCTGCTGCTGATCGCGTTCGCGCTCGGCGTCGGCGCGGGATTGCTCGCCGGGCTGATGCGCTACGTGCGTGTAAAGCGCCAACTCGGACGGCTGCGCCGCGACCACCGGCGGGCCTCGGCTCCGGCGCGGGACGCACCGGTCGACGGCGCATGATGAAGAGCTAGCAGGCGATGCTGGACTTCGAGCGACTGTGGTGGCTGCTGCCAATCCCGGTGCTGTTCTTCGCGCTCGGCTGGATCGCCGCGCGCATCGACATTTCCCATCTGCTGCGCGAGTCGCGCGCGTTGCCACTGTCGTACTTTCGCGGGCTCAATTTTCTTTTGAACGAGCAGCCCGACAAGGCGATCGAGTCCTTCATCGAGGTCGTCAAGGTCGATCCGCAGACGATCGATCTGCACTTCGCGCTGGGCAACCTCTTCCGCCGGCAGGGCGAGATCGATCGCGCGATCCGCATGCACCAGAACCTGCTTGATCGGCCCGACTTGCCGGCCGAGAAGAGGCAGACTGCAGTCTTCGAGCTGGCGCAGGATTTCCATCGGGCGGGACTGCTCGATCGGGCCGAAGAGCTTTTCAGCAAGCTCGACGGCAGCCCCTTCGAGCTGCAATCGCTCGGCTTCCTGCTGCAGATCTTCGAGCAGGAGAAGGACTGGCAGAAGGCGATCACCGTGACCAAGCGCATGGAGGCGCTTGCCAAGCGGCCGTACTTCAAGGAGATCGCTCACTACTATTGCGAGTTGGCGCAGAACGTCATGCTGCACTCGCAGCTCGACGAGGCACGCGGCCATGTGGAACAGGCCCTCGCCGAGTACAAGCTGTGCACGCGGGCGACGATGCTGCTCGGCGATCTCGAAGCGCAGCACGGCGACTACGCCGCGGCGATCGCGGCGTGGCAGCGCATCGAAGCGCAGAATCCCGCCTTCCTCGGACTGGTCGCCGACCGGCTCGCCGACGCCTACCGCCGCACGGGCGACGTGGCTCAAGGGATCCGTGTGCTGCGCAGCTACGAGGACCAGTATCCGTCGCTCGATCTGCTCAACGCCCTGTTCAACCAGATTCTCGGGCACGAAGGCGCCGACGCCGCCGCGCAGCTCATCAAGGACGAGCTCAACCGCAACCCGACGCTGCTCGGACTCGACAAGCTCCTCGAAGCGCAGCTCATGGCCGCGCCGGCGGAGCGGCGCAACGATCTCGAGCTGGTGAAGGGGCTCGTCGGACAGCACATCAAGCGCCTCGGCATGTATCGCTGCGAGCAGTGCGGCTTTCGCGCCAAGCAGTACTACTGGCGCTGCCCGGGGTGCGGCAAGTGGGAAAGCTATTCGCCGCGGCGCACCGAGACTCCCGATGGCTTTGCCTGATCCGAGAGTCATCGTCGCGCTCGATTTCCCGGAGGTGGCGCCGGCGCTCGCGCTCGTCGACCGGCTCGACCCGGGCGGTTGCGCGCTCAAGGTCGGCAAGGAGCTTTTCGTCGCCGCGGGACCCGAGCCGGTGCGACGGATGATCGAGCTCGGTTTCCGGGTATTCCTCGATCTCAAGTTTCACGACATTCCGCATACGGTCGGGCGGGCCTGCGCGACGGCCACACGGCTCGGCGCGTGGATGCTCACCGTTCATGCTGCCGGAGGACGCTCGATGCTCATGGCGGCGCGCGAGGGCGTGAGGCGCGCGGCGAATGAGCGCGGGCGTTCGCCGCCGCTGATCATCGGGGTGACCGTGCTGACGAGCCTCGGCGCAGCCGATCTCGAGGAAATCGGCCTTGCAGGCGGAGCCGAAGCCGCGACATTGCGGCTTGCGCGGCTCAGCGCCGCATGCGGCCTCGATGGCGTCGTCTGCTCGGCCATCGAAGCGCCGGCACTCCGCCGCGCGCTCGGACCGTCGTTCAAGCTTGTGACGCCGGGAATTCGTCCCGCCGGCGCCGCGGCGGACGACCAGGCCCGCATCGCCACGCCCGAGGGCGCCGTGGCCAGCGGCGCCGACTTCCTCGTCATCGGCCGGCCGATCACGCAGGCCCCCGATCCGCGCGCCGCGCTCGCGGACATCAATGCATCACTGGGGGTCACCGCGTGAAGATCACCATGATCGGCAGCGGCTATGTCGGTCTGGTGACCGGCGCGTGCATGGCGGAGGTCGGCAACGACGTGCTCTGCTTCGACATCGATGCGTCTAAGATCGCGGTGCTCGAGCAGGGTGAAGTGCCGATTCACGAGCCGGGTCTGCCGGCAATGATCCGGCGCAACGTCGGTGCGGGGCGGCTCTGCTTCACTCACGACATCGACGCCGCGGTCGCGCACGGTATGCTGCAATTCATCGCGGTGGGCACGCCGCCCGACGAGGACGGATCCGCGGACATGCAATACGTGCTGGCTGCCGCGTGCAGCATCGGCGAGCGAATGACCGAGTACAAGGTCGTCGTCGACAAGTCGACCGTGCCCGTCGGTACCGCGGATCGCGTCCGGGATGCGATCGCGCAGCAATTGGCGGCACGCGGAGCGAAGCTCGCGTTCGCCGTCGTGTCCAACCCCGAGTTCCTGAAAGAGGGAGCAGCGATCGAGGATTTCATGCGGCCGGACCGGATCGTGATCGGAGCGGACGACGAGCGCGCCATCGCGCTGCTGCGCGCCGTATATGCCCCGTTCCAGCGCAGCCACGAGCGCCTGCTGGTGATGGATCCCCGCTCGGCGGAGCTCACCAAGTACGCGGCAAACGCCATGCTCGCGACGCGCATTTCGTTCATGAACGAGCTCGCCAATCTCGCCGAGACGCTCGGCGCGGATATCGAGCACGTCCGTCAGGGCATCGGCGCCGACCCTCGCATCGGCTACCACTTTTTGTATCCCGGTGCCGGCTACGGCGGATCGTGCTTTCCCAAGGACGTGAAGGCGCTGCAGTTCAGCGCGCAACAGCACGGCGCCCCGCTGCAGATCCTGCACGCGGTCGAATCGGTCAACGAAGCGCAAAAGTCGCGTCTCGTCGCCAAGATTGTGGAGCGCCTGGGCGGGAACCTGGCGGGACGCCGGCTCGCGCTGTGGGGGCTTGCGTTCAAGCCCAATACCGACGACATGCGCGAGGCACCGTCGCGAACGGTGCTGCAGGGGCTGCTCGAGCGCAGCGCAGAAGTCGTCGCCTACGATCCGGTCGCGATGGATGAGGCGCGCCGCGTCCTGGGACCGATGCCGCGACTCTCCTACGCGAAAGCTCCGCTCGATGCCGTCGCCGGCGCCGACGCGCTCGTCGTCGTCACCGAATGGCAGGAATTCCGCAGCCCCGATTTCCCCACGCTCAAGCGCAAGCTGCGCACGCCGCTCGTGTTCGACGGGCGTAACCTCTACGACCCCGTGCTGGTGCGGGGCGCGGGCCTCGAGTACTTCGGCATCGGCCGCCGCTGATGAGTCGCAGCGTCGCCTTCGCCGAATACCGCGCCGCTGTGGCGGCGGCGCGTGTGCTGGTCGTCGGCGACGTGATGCTCGACCGCTACTGGTTCGGCGAGGTCGAGCGCATCTCGCCCGAAGCTCCGGTGCCGGTGGTGCGCATCGCCCGCCATGAGGAACGCCCGGGCGGCGCCGCCAACGTGGCGCGCAATGCGGCGGCGCTCGGCGCGCAGGTGATGCTGGTGAGCGTGGTCGGCGACGACGAAGCGGGCAGGGCGCTCGAGCGGCTGTTGATCGGCGACAAGGTGCGCACATCGTTTCATCGCGATCCCGCGCTGCCAACAACGGTCAAGCTGCGCGTCATCGGCCGCCAGCAGCAGCTGTTGCGCATCGATTTCGAAACAACGCCGTCGCACGAGATTCTCGCCACGAAGCTCGCCGATTACGAGCGAACGCTCCCCGACTTCGACGTCGTCGTTCTGTCCGACTACGGCAAGGGAGGGCTCGCGCATATCGAGCGGATGATCGAGCTGGCGCGCGCGCGCGGCACGCCGGTGCTCGTCGATCCGAAAGGCGAGGACTTCCTGCGTTATCGCGGTGCGACGATGCTCACGCCGAACCGCGCCGAGTTCCGCCAGGTTGCGGGCAGTTGGCGCAACGAAGCGGAGTTCGCGACCAAGGCGCAGACGCTGCGCGCCGAGCTGGCCGTGCAGGCGCTGCTGATCACGCGGTCGGAAGAGGGCATGTCGCTGTTCACCGATGCCGGCGCGGTGCACATTCCAGCGCAGGCGCGCGAGGTCTACGACGTGTCCGGCGCGGGCGATACCGTGATCGCCACGCTCGGCGTTCTGCTCGGTGCGCGCGCGGACGTCGCCAGCGCGGTGCGCATCGCCAACCAGGCAGCCGGCATCGTGGTCGGCAAACTCGGCACTGCCGTCGTAAACCCCGACGAGCTGTCCTGACGCGTGGCCAAGGCCAAGACCGCGTACGCCTGCACGGAGTGCGGCGGACAAAGCAGCAAGTGGCAAGGACAGTGCCCGCACTGCAGCGCCTGGAACACGCTCGTCGAGACAGTCGCTACGCCCGCTGCGGTGCGCTTCCAGGCCGTCAGTGGAGCCGCGGCCGAGGTGCAGCCGCTCGCCAAGGTCCGGGCGCGGGCCGAAACCCACGCGCCGACGGGCCTCGAGGAGTTCGATCGCGTCCTCGGCGGCGGCCTGGTCGCCGGCGGCGTGATTCTTCTCGGCGGCGATCCGGGCATCGGCAAGTCGACGTTGCTTCTGCAGGCGATGGCGGCGATCGGCGCCGCGCGGCGCGCGCTCTACGTGACGGGCGAAGAGTCGCCCGAGCAGGTCGCGCTGCGCGCGCAGCGGCTCGGTCTGGTCAACGCTCCCGTGGAGCTGCTGGCGGAAGTTCAGCTCGAAGCGATCGTCGGCGCGATACGCGTGCGGCGGCCGGAAGTCGTCGTGATCGACTCGATCCAGACCGTTTACACGGAAGCATTGGAATCCGCCCCGGGCAGCGTCGCACAGGTGCGCGAATGCGCCGCGCAGTTGACCCGGCTCGCCAAGCAGACCGCGATCACCGTTGTTCTCGTCGGACACGTTACCAAGGAGGGGGCGATCGCGGGTCCGCGCGTGCTCGAACACATCGTCGACACGGTGCTCTATTTCGAAGGCGATCCGCACTCGAGTTTTCGCCTCGTGCGCGCGATCAAGAACCGCTTCGGCGCGGCGAACGAGCTGGGCGTCTTCGCGATGACCGAGCGCGGGCTCAAGGGTGTGGCCAACCCTTCGGCGCTGTTTCTTTCCCATCACGCCGAGCCCGTTCCGGGAAGCTGCATCCTGGCGACGCTCGAAGGCTCTCGGCCGCTCCTGGTCGAAGTTCAGGCGTTGGTCGACCCGGGGCAGGGCGGGATGGCGCGGCGTCTCGCCGTCGGGCTCGATCACCAGCGGCTCGCCCTCTTGCTCGCGGTTCTGCATCGCCATGGAGGCGTCGAGACAGGCGTGCTCGACGTTTTCGTCAACGCCGTGGGAGGAGTGCGAATCGCCGAGCCGGCAGCCGACTTGGCCATCCTGATGGCCATCTATTCCTCTTTCAAGAACAATAGCCTGCAAGATAAATCTGTCGTATTTGGTGAAGTTGGTCTCGCCGGTGAAATTCGACCCGTCCAGCGCGGGCAGGAACGGCTGCGTGAGGCGGCCAAGCTCGGCTTCCGAACGGCTCTGATCCCGGAAGCCAATCGTCCCAAGCACCCGATCGAAGGCATGAACGTGATCACGGTCGCGCGCATTGGCGAGGCGCTGCAGCAGCTGCGAGCCTAGTCATGCAGGCGATGGTTCTCGAAGCTCTGCGCCAACCCCTGCAACGGGTCGAGCGGGCCCGCCCGTCGCCCGGCGACGGCGAGGTGCTCGTGGCGGTTCGCGCCTGCGGAGTGTGCCGGACCGATCTGCACCTCGTCGACGGCGAGCTTCCCGATCCGCGACTGCCTGTCGTTCCGGGCCATGAAATCGTCGGGACGATCACCGCGTGCGGCGAGGGTGTCGACGAGAAACGCCGGGGCGAACGCGTGGGTATTCCCTGGCTCGGCGGCGCCTGCGGTCATTGCGAATATTGCCTTACGGGACGCGAAAACCTCTGCGCACAGGCGCGGTTCACCGGCTATCAGATCGACGGCGGCTACGCCGAATACGTCGCTGCCGATGCCCGCTTTGCCTTTGCGCTTCCCGAGCGCTACGGCGACCTCGAAGCGGCCCCTTTGCTCTGCGCCGGGCTGATCGGCTATCGGGCCTATCGAATCGCGGGCGACGCGCGCCGGCTCGGCATCTACGGCTTTGGAGCCGCCGCCCATCTGATCGCCCAGGTCGCGATCGCGCAGGGACGCGAAGTGTTCGCGTTCACCCGCCGCGGTGACAGCGAGGGGCAGGCGTTCGCGCGGCGGCTTGGCGCGGCCTGGGCCGGCGCCAGCGACGAGGGGCCTCCCGCGCTCCTCGACGCCGCGCTCATCTTTGCACCGGTCGGTGCGCTGGTGCCGGCAGCGCTCGCTGCCCTCGTCCGCGGAGGCACCGTCGTCTGCGCGGGGATTCACATGAGCGATATCCCGAGCTTTCCCTACCGCCTCCTATGGGGCGAGCGCACGGTCCGCTCGGTCGCCAATCTCACACGGCGCGACGGGGCGGAGTTTCTTGCTCTGGCGGCCACCATTCCGCTCGAGGTTCACGCGCATCCCTATGCGCTCGCCGACGCCAATGCGGCGCTGGACGATGTGCGCACCGGTCGCATCACCGGCGCCGCGGTGTTGACGATCGCGCGTTGAAGGCGTCGAATAGGCGGGTACGCCGACCCGTCCCACGCATGCACTTCGCGCGCGGCCGACGGCGCTCCACGCAACTCAATCCACCAGAGGACAGACATCATGGCAAGGAAGTCGTCGTCCAAGTCCGCTCGCCGTGCACGCAAGCCGGCACCCCGCGTCAAGGCAGCCGCAACAAGCGCACCGAAAGCATCTTTCCCGGGCGCCAATCTCGGCAATCTATCGAAGATGGCCAAGGTGCTGACGCCGCAGGAAGCCTTCGAACTCTACCGCGCCAACGCCAAGATGGCGCTCGAGGTCATCAACGCCGCCATCGAGAGCACGGCCAAGCTGCGCAAGCTGCAATTCGCCGGCGAGGAAGAAGCGCGCTCGATGCAGCAGAAGGCAGCGCGGCATGCCGCCGAGGCAAGCGATGCGCAATCATTCGTGGCAGCCGGTCAGGCGGTGACCCAGGAAGCAGTCGAGAAGGCGATGCAGTACTGGAGCCAGATGTTCGACATGATTGTCGAGATCCAGAAGCGGCTCTTCACGCTGATGGAAGAGCAGATGTCGGGCTTGCCGGGCGCCAAAGAAGCGAAAGCGGCGCTCGCCATCATGCCCGATGTCGGTCAGACCAGGAATCTGGTCAAGGCCATGCAGGACGTCATGTCCTCCGGGGGATCCGCGCTCGGTTCCATGCAACGCGTGGTGGGCGACTGGACGCGCATGGCGCAGCAGTCGATGCCGAGCGTCCCGCGCTAGGGTGAAGTGCGCCAATCGCCGGCAGGAGGATCAACCAGCTGCGACTTCGCCTGGAAGCCGATCGGGATGCATCCGGCGAGCAAGGCGACGAGCGCACAGCAGAGGAGACGCTTCATGTGATCTCCGAGGGTGCCGGGGCGGGGCACTGCTCCCGGCGCTTGCGATCATACTGCACATCAACCCTGATTCGTCTGCGCCTCCTCTCGGCGCTCCGGAACGCGCACGACGTGAACGCTGCAGTGCGCGTTCGCGGTGACGCTCGAAGCGACGGAACGCCACCATGCGAGCGCCCGCTGGGATGCCGCGGGCGCGCCGAGGACGATGAGATCGACGTGGTTCGCCCGCGCGAGGTCGAGCAGCGTGCTGCCGGCATTGGCGCCTTCGACCACGTGCAGCGAGATCTGCGCCTTGGGGAACCCCAACGGCTCGATCCAGTGCCGCAGCCTTGTTTTGTGCTCGAGATGCCTTCCAGTCCTCGTATCGACCTCGTTCCGTCCCTCGCTCACCGGCGCGGCCGTGATGACCGATATGCACATGAGGCGCAATTCCGGGTGGAGCGAGATGAGCTGTCGCGTTGTCCACTGGAGCGCCGGGTGGCGCTCGTCGTCCGGATGCTCGGTATCGACGGCGACCATGACGACCGGAACGCGACGGGCGACGGAGCTCCGGGGCGGGCGCAGCATGCTGCTCTGACGTCGCGCATGCCACCACCTCCCCGCTTGCGCGGCGAAACCGAGGCCGCTCGTTCTGGTCCCGCGCTCGCTTGGCGCAACCTGCTCCGGGTGGCGCAAATCGAAGGCGACATGGGCGGCGGACTGGTAGCGCGCGCCGGCCGCTGGTTCCAGGCAACGCAGAATGACCTCCTGCAACCATGGAGGCACATCGGCATTGACAGCGCGCGGTGGCGCCGGCGCACGCCACAGCCGGTCACGCATTCCGGCATAGGTCTGTGGCTCGCCGAACGGTTGTCTTCCGGTGGCGAGCTCGTAGAGCAGGACGCCGAGGGCGAAGAGGTCGCTGCGCTTGTCGCTTCGATCGCCCTGCAGCTGTTCCGGCGATACATAAGCCGACGAGCCCGCGGCGAAATGCTTCTCCTCGGCGAGAAGGTCGGGGTAGCGCGCATGGCGCGCGAAGCCGAAGTCGAGCAGCACGGCTTCGCCCGAGGGGCGCAGCAGAAAATTCTCGGGCTTGAGGTCGAGATGGACGACTTCCTGAAGGTGGACGCTATGGACCGCGTCGGCGAGTGCGGCGCCGACGCGCGCCACCTCTTCGGGCGCGAGCGGTGCGCGTGCAATGATCTCCGCGAGACGCTGGCCGTCGATCCATTCCATCACGATGTACGGCGCCGCGCGGACGTCGCCTGCGCCGACGAAGCGTGGAACGTGCGGCCCGGTCAAGCGGGCGAGGATCATCTGCTCCATCTCCAGGCCGATGATCCCGAGGGAGGATTCTCCGTATCCGAAAAACGGTGCCTTGAGCACGATCGGGAAGCCTGGATCGCGGCCCGCTGGTGCCGTGGCGTGGAAAATGGCGCCGGTACCGCCCTCGTGGATGCGTTCGCCGAGGACGTAGCCTTCGATAATGCCGCCGGGATGCAAGCGCTCGCGCATGAGAGAAAGCAATTGGCCGATGAAGCGGCTGTCGATCGATTCTAGATGCCCAGCTCGACGCGATACGCCAGCGATCCAGGCAAGCCGCACTCGCGGATCTTGGCCGCGGCAGCGAGGGCATCGTACGGGACGCGGAAGAACGTGAGCGTCTGCTGCTCAGGATCGAACAAGGTGTAGGCGGCTGCGGGATTGCGATCGCGGGGCTGCCCGACCGATCCGACGATCACCACCCAGCGCCGATGGTTGTGCACGGGGATTGCCGTACCGGGAAAGGGCCGAAACTCGCTCATCCGGCCTTGCGCGCTCTCGAAGTACAGAACTTGATCGTGGACGTGGCCGCAGAAGGTGTAGCAGGCGTTCGCCGCATCGGCGCAGCGCTTCGCCGCCGCCGGACTGTCGATGTAGTCCCAACGCTCCGGCTTCGCGGCAGAAGCGTGAACGTAGCAAACGGGATCCTGGCGCACGACGAGCGGCAATGAGGCGAGGAAGGTTTTCTGCTCCGGAGTGAGCGTCTCGCGTGCCCATCGCAGCGCCGCGCGTGAAGCGTCGTTGAAGTAGCCGCCGCCGCCGTCGATCGCCTTATCGTGGTTGCCCTTGATGGCGACGGCGCCGTCCTTGGCGTAACGGGCAACCACTTCGACGACGCCGCGCGCGTCGGCACCATAGCCGACAAAGTCTCCGAGAAAAGCGTAGCGCTCCGCGCCGCGACCGCGTGCGTCGGCAAGGCAGGCGTTCAAGGCTTCCAGGTTGCCGTGAATGTCGGACAACATGGCGATCGACACGAAGCTTCCTTATGGTTGCGCGAGCGGGTCGATGTTAGCAGGGTTGCCGCAGTAGGCGCCGGCGCTCGCTTGACCTGAGTCAAATGCGTTGCACGGCGCGACCAAGCTTGCAGCCGGCGCAGCGCGACGCCTGCAATCGTATAATGGGCTGGCGGAGGCCGATCAAAGGAAGCTTGATTGCGTTCTCGAAAGCGATGAACGTATTTCCGGACAAAGGGCTGAAGCCGGCCGGCGTGGGCACGCGCGGGCGGCTTTTCGTGGTGTTCGCGCCCGTGCTTGCCTTGCTCGCGATCACGGTCGTCCTCGCCATCACCGCGTGGCTGGCGGGATGGTATCGCACGGAAATGGTCATCGCGATCGTGGGCGTCGGAGCGTCGGCCTTGCTCGTGGCCATGCTCGTGCTCTATCGCCAGGTCAGGGTGCGCCAGGCGGCAACGCGCGCGCTAAGCAATGTCGAGGCGCGAGTCAGCGACGTGGTCGAGTCCGCGATGGATCCGATCATCACCGTCGACGAGAGCCAGCGCATCGTGTTGTTCAACGATGCTGCCGAGCGCGTCTTCCGTTGGCCGCGGAACGCGGTGCTCGGCCAGCCGATCGACAAGCTGCTGCCGGAACGCTATCGGGAAGCTCATCGCCGGCACATCGAGAAATTCGGCGAGACAGGATCGACATCGCGCCGCATGGGCAGCCAGATGGTGCTCATGGCGCTGCGCGCCGACGGACAAGAGTTTCCGATCGAGGCCTCGATCTCGCAGCACAGCGAGGACGGCCGGCAGCGGTTCACCGTGATCCTCCGCGACATCACCGAGCGGCTCGGCGTCGAGACGGCGCTCGCGCGCGGCGAGGCGCGCCTGCGCGGCATACTCGATTCGGCGATGGACGCGATCATCACGATCGACGAGCGCCAGCACATCGTCTTGTTCAACGCAGCGGCGGAAAGCATGTTCGGTTGCCCGCGCGACGAGGCGCTCGGCGCCCCGCTTGCGTGGTTCATTCCCGACCGGTTTCGAGGCGTGCATGCCGACCACGTTCGCGCATTCGGTGCGACGGGAACCGCGTCGCGCCGCATGGGGGGTCTACGCGTCGTAACCGGTTTGCGCCGCAACGGCGAGGAGTTTCCCATCGACGCGTCGATCTCGCAGCAGAGCGAAGCCGACGGCAGGTTCTACACGGTCATTCTTCGCGACATCACCGAGCGCGTTCGCCAGGAGGACGAGCTGCGCCGGTCGAAGGAAGAGCTGCGCGAGCTCAGCGTCGCGCTGCATCAGGCGCGGGAACAGGAGAAAAGCCGCATTGCGCGCGAGCTGCACGACGAGCTGGGCCAGGCGCTGACGTCCTTGCAGATGGACATTGCCTGGTGCAAGCAGCGCATCCCGCAGGACGGGAACGGCTTTGCCGGTAAGCTCGCGAAAATGGAGACGATGCTCGAAAGGACCGTCGCGGCGACGCGGCGGATCGCGACCGAGCTGCGTCCTCTGATGCTCGACGACCTCGGCCTGGTTCCCGCCGTCGAGTGGCTGGCGGAAAGCTTCACGCAGCGGAGCGGCGTCGCCTGCGAGCTCGCGATCAGCCACGAGAGTCTGGATCTGCCCGGAGCGCACGCGACCGCGGTGTTTCGCACCGTTCAGGAAGCGCTGACCAATGTCGCCAAGCACGCGCACGCGTCCAGGGTCGATGTTGCGATCGAGCAGGCTGACGGCCACGTGTCGGTCAGCGTGCACGATGACGGCGTCGGATTCTCGACCGAAGGCGCCCGGAAACCGAATTCGTTCGGCCTCCTCGGCTTGCGCGAGCGCGCTTCGTTGCTGGGAGGCGAGGCGAGGATCTCGAGCGCTCCGGGCAAGGGCACGCACGTCGAGCTGCGCCTCCCCAGCGGCGAGGAGCCGCTGAAATCATGATCCGGGTCGTCATTGCCGACGATCACACGATCGTCCGGGAGGGATTGCGCCAGCTGCTCCAGGGCTCCAAGGAGTTCGACATCGTGAGCGAAGCGCGCGACGGCCACGAAGTGATGCAGCGCGTGCGCGAGCTCGATTTCGATGTCCTCCTGCTCGACATGTCGATGCCGGGCAAGAGCGGCATGGAGCTGATCAAGCAGGTAAAAAGCGAACGGCCCAAGCTGCGCATCCTCGTGCTCAGCATGCATCAGGAGCACCAGTACGCGGTGCGGGCGATCAAGGCCGGCGCATCCGGTTACCTGACCAAGGAAAGCGCATCGAGCCAGCTGGCCGCTGCACTCCGCAAGGTCGCGGGCGGCGGTGCATTCATCAGCGCCGAGGTCGCCGAGCAACTCGCGCTCGGCGCAATGCCGCAGGCCGAGGGAGCTCCACATACCGCGCTTTCCGACCGGGAGTACCAGGTATTTCGCCTGCTCGTGTCCGGAAAGACCGTCTCCGACATCGGCGAGCAACTGAACCTTTCGGTCAAGACGGTCAGCACGCACAAGGCGCGCCTGATGGAGAAGATGGGCCTGGCCAATCAGACGGAGCTCATCCGCTACGCGATCAAGCATCGCCTGATCGACGAGTCCGACACGCCGGCCTGAGGATCGGCGCCAGGGGTAGGACGAATCCTACCCATCCGAAGACACGGCCTACGCGCTGTTTCAGAAGCCCCCGACGGCCGCATTCAGCGGCTGCCGATCGCTGCGCGCCCGGGAACCGCCGACACTGGCGGTCATGGGCAACACGCAAACTCGAGTGTTCATCGTCGAAGACTCTCCCGAGGTTCGGCAATCCCTAGCTGATCTCCTGCATGGGATCGACGGCGTCAGCGTCGTTGGCGAGGCGGGGACGCCCGACGATGCGGTGGCCGGGATCCGCCGGACCGGCCCGGACTGCGTGGTTCTCGACTTTCAGCTTATAGGAGGCACCGGCGTCGAGGTGCTGCGTGCAATCCATCCCGCTTCGCCGGAGATTGTGTTCGTGGTTCTTACCAACCACCCCAACGCGCAATACCGCCGGATTTGCATGGAGGCCGGTGCCCGCTGGTTTTTCGACAAGAGCACGGAGTTTCGCAAGCTCAAGGACGTCATCACGGGGTTCCATTCGGTGCAGCATTAGGCGAACGAAGCAATTCTCGTCACGATAGAGGAGAGGTCATGGAAGCAGTAGCCGTCGCAGGAAGTGTTGCGCTGTTCAGCGGCGCGACGATAACTCGCCCGCGGCCGATGCTCCGCGAGGTCAGCCGTACGGTACCGCTGTGCTCGACGTGCAGCTTGCAGCAGCATTGCGTTCCCGCTGGCCTTGACGCTGAGGCGACGTACCTGGTCGATCGAATCGTCACGACACGGATTCGCCTTCGGAAAAGAGACGTATTGATTCGCCCAGGCCAGCCATTCACCGCGCTCTACGCGATCCGTTCCGGCTCTGTGAAGACAGTCCTAATCGCGGAGGACGGGAACGAGCAGGTGTCGGGTTACCACATAGCGGGAGAAATCATCGGAGCCGATGGGATCGCCACGGCGAGCCACGATTGCCAGGCGATCGCGCTCGAGGACGCCGAAGTATGCGCGCTGCCGTTTAACCGGATCGAGCAGCTGGCGCGCAACGACAGCCGCGTTCAAGCTACCCTCCATAGACTGCTGTCGCGCGAGATCTCTCGCGAGCACAACCTCATGCTCATGCTAGGGACGATGCGCGCTCACCAGAGGCTCGCCTCGTATCTGCTCGACCTGTCGCAGCGCTACGGGTCCCGGGGCTATTCATCGTCCG
>Ga0335083_10003064_pt1 | contig 21778 bp, 19 predicted proteins | sample Lox_Sample_42_FD_206716 | JGI IMG/M metagenome (GOLD analysis project Ga0335083, IMG submission 206716) | Soil microbial communities from Loxahatchee National Wildlife Refuge, Florida, United States - Lox_Sample_4.2 | ecosystem: Environmental > Terrestrial > Soil > Wetlands | place: USA...
GGCAGGGGCGCCCGCCGACACGCGGCGAGCGCCGTCGTTGACCGCGTGTCAGCGCACGCGGTGCGCGAGGGTGCGCGCGCCGTCGCGGAACATGACCGAGACCTTGCCGTCTTCGCGCACGATATCGACGTAGCCCTCGCCGAACTTCGGGTGCAACACGAGTTCGCCCTGAGCGAGCGTGAGCTCCATCGAGTAGCGCTTGAAGGCGTCGACCGTGCGCCCGAGCGTGCGCTCGGCCCAGGCGTCGTAGCGCTCTTGCTCGACGCGCGCCTTCTGCGCGGCGCGCACACCCGCCGGTTGCGCGCGCTTCTCGGCCGAGGGCGTCAGGTTGTTGCGCCGGATGAACACGCCGGCCTTCGCCGGGGCCGAGCGCGGCGCGTGATACGCGTGCTCGCCGCCGCAAGTCTGACAGATGACACGCTTGGGTACGCCGGCCACCAGGGCAACGATGCGGTGTCCGAGATCCATGCGGCACTTGGTGCACCAGGCGTCGATCTCGGAGCCGGCACTCAGCGGTTTCATTTTCGTTCCTCCATCGGGTCGCTCGTCGGCGTCTCTTCTTTGTGTTCGGGCGCGGCCCCTTCGGGCGGCGCCGAGCTCTTGCGCTTCACGCTCACCTTCGAGCGTACGTCGGGCGTCGGCCTACCTCGGGCGTCGTTCGGAATGAAGCGCACTTCCGTCCGGATCTCGAAAGACAGCGTCGTCAGGGCGCGCGTGATCTCCTCCGCGAAGCTCGTTTGCTCGAGGAAATCCCGCACTTCTTTCGCGACCACCCGATAGAGCCCGGTCTTCGTCTCGTCGATTTGCGAGAGGATCGACGAGAGCGCCTCGCGCGGCAGCCTGAGGTCGCCGACCACGCGGCGCACGCTGTCCGGGCCTTCGCTCAGCCGTTCGAGGCCGGCCTCGAGGACGCGCTTCACGAGCACGGGGATGAGGCGCTCGAGTCCGCGGCGGTCGACCTCGGACTCGTCGAGGTCCGGCCCGCCAGCAGGCTCGCTCGTCACACCGAACGCGTACCGCTGGCACCAGCGCTCGTCAAATGCGGCTGTGCGCGGCGGGCCGCCGTGCAAAACTAGACCACGATGTCCGTCGACTTCCAGCGCCGTCGCGAGCGCGTCCGGGAGGCCATGGGCGACGCCGCGCTCGTCGTGTTCGCCGCTCCTTATTCATTTCGCAACAACGACGTGGAAAACGAGTGGCGCCAGGAGTCCGATTTCCACTACCTCTCGGGCTTCGACGAGCCGGACAGCGTGCTCGTGTTGCGCGGCGGCGCGGAGCCGCGCTTCGTCCTGTTCGTGCGGCCGCGCGATCCGGAACGCGAAGCGTGGGACGGGCCGCGCGCGGGCGTCGACGGCGCCGTGTCGGCGTACGGCGCCGACGCCGCTTACCCGCTCGAGGACGTCGCGAAGGAGCTCCCGGCGTTGCTCGGAGGGGTCGAAAGCGTGCACTACGCGCTCGGCCGCGCGCGCGCGAACGACGACGTCGTGCTCGCCGCGCTCGACGGCGTGCGGCGCCTCGCGCGGCGCGGCACCTCGAGTACGCCGCGCTCGATCGTCGATCCGGCGACGGTGCTCCACGAGCAGCGGCTCGTGAAGGGGGCGGACGAGGTCGAACGCATGGAGCGAGCCATCGCGATCACCGCCGACGGGCACCGCGCGGTCATGGCGAAGTCCAAGCCCGGCATGTTCGAGTACGAGGCCGAGGCGCTCTTGCGCGGCGCTTTTCGCAAGCACGGCTCGGAGCGTCACGCTTACCCGCCGATCGTCGGCTCGGGCCCGAACGGCACCATCCTGCATTATCGGAAGAACGATCGGCGGATGCTCGACGGGGACCTCCTGCTCGTCGATGCCGGCTCCGAGTACGACTATTACGCGAGCGACGTGACGCGCACGTTCCCCGTGAGCGGCTCGTTCACGCCGGCCCAGCGCGCGATTTACGCGCTCGTGCTCAAGGCCGAGCTCGAAGCGATCGCCACGGTGCGCCCCGGCGCGACGCTCGAGAACGTGCACAACGCCGCGGCCCGCGTCCTCACCGAAGGGCTCATCGACCTCGGCCTGGTCGAAGGTCCGCTCGACGACGCGCTCGAAAACAAGCGCTACAGGCCCTGGTTCATGCACGGCACGAGCCACTGGCTCGGCATGGACGTGCACGACGTGGGCGCCTACTACATCGCGAAGAAGGCGCGGCCGCTCGCGCCCGGCATGGTGCTCACGGTCGAGCCCGGGCTCTATTTCACGCAGACCGACGAGCGCGTACGGCCGGAGTTTCGCGGCATCGGCATCCGCATCGAAGACGACGTGCTCGTGACCGAAGCGGGCGCGCGCGTGCTTTCGGAAGCGATTCCGAAAGAGGTCGACGCCGTCGAGCAGGCGTGCAGGGGCTGAGCGTGCGCGCGCGCGAGCGGGTCGTGGTCGCGGGCGCGCTCTCGCTCGCGACGTTCGTCTCGCGTCCGGCGCTGGCCGACGACGGCGGCGAGGACACCTCGCGGCTCGATCTGTCGCGCTCCGTCGCGAGCACGCCGGCCGCACCGCTCGGCACGTACGTGCATCTTTTCGGCGAGCTCTCCCTCGGCAAGGGCGTCCACACCAACAACCCCTTCCGCCTCGGCACCTCCGACGCGCTCGGTTTCACGGCCACCTACCTCGATCTGAGCGCCGGGGTCGTCTTCGGGCCGCCCGACTCGCTGCAGCACGGCCTCCAGTTGTCGCTGCTCGCCGCGACGGAAGGCGTGGGCCAGCAAGTGTTCGGCGCGTACTACGCGGCGCTCTTGCCGCTCGGTGAGCACGCGCTCTTGCGCGGTCGAGCCGGCGTGCCGATCGTGATCACCCCCGACGCGAGCATGGGGCTCGAGGCAGGGGCGGGCGGAGCTTGGCTCTTCACCGGCGGCATCGGCGCGAGCGCGGAGCTCGTCGGCAGCCTCTTTTACGGCGCGGCGTCCCCCGACCGCACCAAGACGGCGATTCCGATCATCGCGCTCCAGATCGGCGCGTGGTTCGATCACGAGGTGCTCCCATGACGCAGCTCAGGCGCCACGCGCTCTTCCGGCTCGGCTTCGTGCTGATGCTCGGGTTCGTGTGCTCGGCGCCGACGCCGGGTGACGTCGGCGGTTGCGGGCAGCACCCCGACCCGCTCGATTCCGACACGTTCTTCGAGCTCAAGCGCGAGCGCGACTGCGAGAAATGCGGCGAGTGTCACTTCACGACCGACTACTGCACCGCCGTCTGCTCGCCGGACTACTCCTTGCCGACGTTGCCGGAAGGGTGCGTGCCGCTCGTGCACGACGGTGAAGTGTGCCTCGACGCGCTCGCCGCCACCGGCTGCGGCCAGTACGAGAAATACACGCGCGACCAGGATCGGCTCGCGCCGAGCGAGTGTCAGTTTTGTCCGGAGGTCACGCCGTGACGCGCGGCGCGGTCTTGCTCGCGGCGCTCGCGCTCGGGTGCGCCGTCGGCAACCAGCTCGCGAGCCCGCGCGACGCCTATCGGTTGTACCGGACGACGCGCCTCGCGCCCACGCTGGAGGAGCGACTCGAAGCCGCGAATCGCTACCTGCACGTGGCTCCCGAGGGCTTTTACGCACCCGAGCTCCGCGCGTGGTTTCCGAGCGCGGAGAAGGCGTACGTCGCGCGCGCCCACGACGCGCTGCCGCTCCTCCTCGCGTACGCGAAGCACTTGCCGGACGGACCGAGCATCCAGGAAGTACGCGATCGCATCGAGGAGCTCGAGACGGCGGCGCGCTTCGTGAAGAAGCGCGAAACGGCGCGGACGGAGCGGGTCGAGACGCTCGAGGCGCAGCTCTCGCGCGCGGCCGAGCAGCGCAAAGCGTTCATCGCCGAGATCGCTGGGTGGCTCGGCGCGCTCGCGAAGACGCGAAGCTACGGGCAGCCGCTCGCGGCGCTGCCGGCCGAACTGAGTCAGCGCTTCGCGCTCGGCGATCCGGCGGCGGGCTGCCCGCTCGACGTGTGCGCTCGGAGCCTCGCACCGCGTTTCGCGATCCCGTCCGAGGGCAAGCAGCTGATCCCGCGCGAGGCGGCGTACACGGTCGAGCTCACGCTCGCCTCCGGTAACCTCACGGGCCTTCGCTTGCACGGCCGCGAGCTCTTCAGCCGCATCGGCGAGGCGCTCGATTTGCGTCCCGTTTCGTTCGAAGATCCGCAGTCGCGCGCCGAGGCGATCGGGACGGCGGTGGCCATCATCGGCAACGCGCTCGGCAGCGAGCTCTCCGCGGACGGCTGCGATCGCCCCGCGGTGAGCCCGGTCGTGCTCGAACGCGCCTGCGACGGGGTTCACGTCGTCGTGACGGCCGCGGTCGACCCGGGCGCGGAGGACGCAGTAGCGTTCGGTCCGCTCGCGACCGCGCCGCCCGTGGCCGCCCCGTCGCGCGCGCCGAAGGCGCCCACCCCCCCATCCAAACCGAAGCATTGACTCCGCGAGCGCGGCTCCCTCGATGGCACCAGCGATTCCGTACGTACAGGTTCCGGATCTGACCCTGGTGCCGGCGCATGCGTTCGGCGCCTTTCCGGCCGCGCGCATCGCGCTCAAGCCGTTCGGCACGCTGGTCGCGCTCGGGCTTTACGCCGGCTCGAGCGCGGCGCTCGCGTACGCGCGGCGCCGCGGCGTGAGCGAGCGCGTGCTCACCTCGTTTCTCACGTGGATCGTGATCTCGAGCTTCTTCTTCGGCCACGTGCTCGACACGCTCTCTTACTATCCGGAGCAGGCCCTCCACGATCCGTGGTCGCTGCTGCGGCTCTGGGAAGGGCTCTCGAGCTTCGGCGGTTTCACCGGCTGCATCCTCGGCGCTCTCGCCTGGCGCCTCTGGCACAAGACGCCGATTCTCCCTTACGCCGACGTGGTCGCGAGCTGCTTCCCGGTGAGCTGGACCTTCGGCAGAGCCGGCTGCTCCATCGCCCACGATCACCCCGGCGTGCATTCGAGCGTGTGGTTCGCCGTGCGCTACCCGGACGGAGGCCGTATCGATCTCGGACTCTGCGAGCTTCTGATCACGGTGCCGCTGATGCTCGTTTTTTTGTGGCTTCAGCGCGGACGGCCGCGGCCCTGGGGCTTTTTCGCGGGCGTGATGTGCACGTATTACGCGCCGCTTCGCTTCGGTCTCGACTTCTTGCGCGAGCGGGCCGGCGTCGAAGCGGGCGGTCTCGTCGCGGGTGGCGACGCGCGCTACTTCGGTCTCACCCCGGCGCAGTGGGGCTGCTTGCCGCTCTTCGCGCTCGGGGTCGCGCTGCTCGTGCGTTTGCCGCGCCAGACGACGGAGCCGCCGGCCGCGCCCGTGCGCCTCACCGCGTCAACCGCGAAACCATAGAGCGCCCGGCGCGAGGCGCGCCCGCAGCGGCAGCCGCCCCGGCGTTTCGCCGTCCATGTCGATGAGCACTTCGGTGTTCGGCGCGAGTGCCTCGGCTTCGACGACGGCGCCGCGCGTCGAGCCGATGCCCGGCTGTCCGAGGTGCGTGCCCGCATAGACGCGCTGCGTGAGCCCCACCGTCTGCAGCCGCGTGAGGTCGGTGAGCGCGACGACGTCGAGCAGGCCGTCGGCGGGGTCGGCTTCGGGGGCGATCTGCATGCCGCCTCCGAAGAAGCGACCGTTCGCGAGCGCGACGTTCACGACGGGCGACTCGAGCCACACCGCGCCGTCGACCTTCACCCGCACCGCGGCGTTCCGGTAGGCCACGAGCGCGCGCAGCGTGCCCAGAAAGAACGCCGATTTGCCGCCGAGCCACTTCGGTCCCGCGTTGACGATGCGATCGGTGAGCCCGCCGAGCCCGAAGCTCGTGATGTTGACGAAGGCGCGCGTCACGGGGCGTCCGTCGTCGGCGGAAGCCTCGAGAATGCCGAGATCGAGCGCGCGCGGCTCGCGGGCGACGAGGTGCGCGACGTTCGCCTCGAGATCGGTGCCGAGTCCGAGCGTTTTCCTGAAGTCCCCGCCGGTCCCCGAGGGCACGAGGCCGAGCGGCGGCCCCGCGAGCGGCTCGCCCCGAGCGTCGATGTACGCCTGACACACTTCGTTCAGGGTTCCGTCACCCCCCATGACGACCGTGCAATCGACCCCGGCGTTGCGGAACTCGCGCGCGAGCCGGCTGGCGTCCCCGGGCTGTTTCGTCGCCCCGAGCGTGACGCTGGCGCCGTGGCGTTCGAAGGCGCGCTGGACGGTCGGGGCGGCGCGCCCCGCGGCCCCACTGCCGGCGGTCGGGTTGACGATGAGCGCTACCTTCAAGGCGTGGAGGATCGCACATCGGCTGGGTCCGGCGGGGCCGGAACTGACCGGGGACGGGGGTGGAGCGCTGAGCCCCGAACCCCGCTTCTCCCCGCGCCTTTTCGCGCGACCACTTGAATGCGGAAAGCGGTAGCGTTACCGTCTTCGGACTTTGGGCTTTACCTAGCGCCTTCGGCGCTGGTCCCGTTTCCGACAAGAATCAGAAGACAATGGCAACCGAGGACGCATGCAAGCTCTTCGTGGCGGGCTTGCCGGACTCCGTGACGGAGGACGTCCTGCGCGAGATCTTCGAGGCCGTGGGTGGCACGGTCGTCGACGTTTCGCTACCGCGTGACCGCGCGACGGGACGCCCGCGCGGTTTTGGGTTCGTGACCTTTTCGACCGCCGAAGAAGCGAGCAACGCGCGCCAATCGCTCGACGGTTCACTGCAGGCGGGCCGATCCATCTCGGTGCGACCGTTCTCGTCGGAGCCTCCGCGGCGCGGCGAAGGTCGGAGCGAAGGCGGCGGCGCGGGCGGCGCTGGCGGCGGCGGCGGGGGTGCGAGCGAAGATCGCACGCTCTACGTCGGTAACCTGCCGTACGACGCCTCCCAGCAAGAGGTCATCGCGTTCCTCGGCGAGCACGGCGTGACGGCGATCTCGCGCGTGCACTTGCCGGCCGGTCCCGACGGTCGACCGCGCGGCTTCGGCTTCGTCACGCTCGCTACTGCGGACGCCGCGAACCAAGCCATCATCTCGCTTCGCGGTGTGGAAGTGCGCGGCCGGCGCTTGCTCGTGAACATCGCGCATCCGCGCGGTGCGTCGCCGGGCGGTGGCGGCGGCGGGCGCGGCATGGGTGCGCGTCCTCCGCACGACGGCGGCGGCGGTTGGTCGGGCGGTGGCGGTGGTGGTGGCGGCGGCTATTCGAACGCGCCGCCCGAGATGCCTGCGCCGGGGAGTCGTCCCGACGGGCGGCGTCGCGGCATGAGCGGTCCGCCCGAGGGCGGCGAAGAAGGCGACTCGCGCAACAAGAAGAAAAAGCGTGGCGGCGGCGCCGCGGGCAAGGGCCGCGGTGGCCCGCCGGAGCGCGGCGGTGGCGGCAACTGGCGCTCGTGGAACCGCGACGACGAAGACTGAACGCAATTTTCGGTCCAGCGTTCGACCGTGCTTCATCCAAAAATTCGCCGTGTTCTCGCGGGCATAGAAAGGCGCGCCAGGAGCGTCGTACGCCGCTGTACCGACCGGGGGGACGGACGCTGAAAAGAAGCGGGGTCCCGATTGCCGAAGGCCGGAACCGCATGCTACGAGGTGGCGCTCGCGTCTCAGCCGGTTGGCCCGGCCGACCTCAGTGCCTCATCGGGCACGGGGGGAGGCAGGGGGCACGGTGCCCCAAGCGGATCGACCTCAGCCCTGGACGCGACCTCGGTCGATGATTTTCGATTGGCTATACGGCCTGTTCTCCAACGACCTAGCCGTCGATCTCGGCACGGCGACGACCCTCATCTACGTGAAGGGCAAAGGCATCGTCAGCTGCGAGCCGTCCGTGGTCGCCGTGCAGCGCGACGCGCGCGGCGAGCAGAACGTCCTCGCCGTCGGCCGTGAAGCCAAGGACATGCTCGGTCGAACGCCGGGCAACATCGTCGCCATCCGGCCGCTGCGCGACGGCGTCATCGCCGACTTCGAAATCACCGAAGCCATGCTGCGTTACTTCATCACGCGGGCGCCGAGCCGGCGCACCCTGGTGAAGCCGCGCATCATCATCTGCGTCCCGTTCGGCATCACCGAGGTCGAGAAGCGCGCCGTTCGCGAGAGCGCGGAGAGCGCCGGCGCGCGCGAAGTCTACCTGATCGAAGAGCCCATGGCGGCCGCCATCGGCGCCGGGCTGCCGATCACCGAGCCGAGCGGCAACATGGTGGTCGACATCGGCGGCGGCACGACCGAGGTCGCCGTGATTTCCCTCGCGGGCATCGTCTACTCACAGAGCGTGCGCGTCGGCGGCGACAAGATGGACGAGGCGATCGTCGCGTACATGAAGCGCAAGTACAACATGGCGATCGGCGAGCAGACGGCCGAGCGCATCAAGATGACGATCGGCAACGCGCATCCGCTCGATCAGGAGCTCACGATGGAGGTCAAGGGCCGCGACATGGTCGCCGGCGTGCCGAAGACCGTGCTCGTGAGCTCGGAGGAGACGCGCGAGGCGCTCGCGGAGCCGATCAACGCGATCGTCGAATCGGTGTTGCTCGCGCTCGAGCGCACGCCGCCCGAGCTCGCCGCGGACATCGTCGACAAGGGCATCGTGCTCACCGGCGGCGGCGCGCTTCTCAAGAACCTCGACGTGCTCTTGCGCGAAGAGACGGGGTTGCCGGTCATGGTCGCCGACGACCCGATCAGCGCGGTCGTCCTCGGCAGCGGCAAAACGCTCGATCACATCGAGCTCTTGAAGGAAGTAGCGATCGGCTAAGCCATGTCGCTCTTCAAGCGACTGCGCGACACCGGTCTCGTGGTGTTCCTGCTCGCGCTGCCCTTCTTCTTCCTGCGCTCGAGCATCCGCAAGCCCGAACAGCTGAACGCCGTCGATCGCATCGTGCTGCGGGTCGCGGCGCCGTTTCAATACGCCGCCGCGGCGCTCTCGCGCGGCATCTCCGGCATTTTCGGCCAGTACGTGTATTTGGTCGACGTGAAGGCCGACAACGATCGGCTCGTCTACGAAAACGCGCGCCTCCGCGCGGCGCAGCGCGAGCTCGCCGACACGCAGGCGGAGAACCGCCGCTTGCGCCGTCTGCTCGGCCTGCGCGACACGGTCCAACACGAGACCGTGAGCGCGCTCGTCGTCGCCAAGGACACGACCGAATACTTTCGCGTCTGGCACCTCACGATCGATGCGCCGAACGCGGAGATCCGGCCGAACATGCCCGTGATTTCGCTCGACGGCGCCGTCGGCACGGTGCTCCGCGTCGCGGGTCACGACGCCGACGTCGAGCTCACGGTGGATAGCGGCTTCGGCGTCGATGTCGTCGTCGAGCGCACGGGCGCGCGCGGCTTCGTGCGAGGCTCGGGCGACCGCTCGAAGTACGCCGTCCGCGTCGAGTACGTGCCGCGCACCGATCTGGTCGAAGTGGGCGACCTGCTCGTGACGAGCGGCGTCGGCTGCCGCTTCCCCAAAGGCATTCCGGTGGCGCGCGTCTCGAAGGTGCTCCGGCGCGACTTCGGCATTTACCAGACGGTCGAGGCCGAGCCTTCCGTCGACTTCTCGCGACTCGAAGAGGTGCTCGTCGTATTGACCGACACGAGCGAGTGCGATCAGCGCGAGCCGCAAGCGCGGCCGCCGCGCGCGAAACGGTGAGCGGAGCGAGCGCATGCGCAGCACGGCTTATTTCGGCGTCGCGGTGCTCTTGCTCCTGATCCAGAGCAATCTCTTCCGGCTCCTCGGGCCGCTCGGGAGCCTGATTGGTCCGCGCTTCGTGCACGGCATCACGCCGAGCTTGGTCTTGCCGCTCGTCGTGTTTCTCGGCGTGCACGAGCCGTCGATGCCGAAGGGCGCCCTGCTCGCGTTCGGCATCGGCTACGCGGAGGATCTCCTGAGCGGGGCGCCCGTCGGGCTCTTCACGTTCATCTCCGTCGCCATCTGGTGGCTCGCGCGCGTGGCGGGCGTGAGGCTCACCGCGCAGACGGCTCTGCCGCGCATCTCGCTCGCGCTCGCGTTCTCGCTCGTCGAGGGCGCGATGGTGCTCATCCTGCTCGCCGTGTTCGGCGGGGACAATCGCCGCCCGGTCGAGGTCGCGAGCGTCGTGATCCCGCGCTCGCTGGCGACGGCGCTCTGCTCGCTGCCGGTTTTTCGCCTGGCGCAGCGCCTGCGTCAGAGCGCCGCGCCCGCGCGCGCGCCGGAGAGCTGAGCCGTGCGTCTCTTCGTCCAACGCTCCGACGTCGGCGAATTTCGCCGTCGCTACCGCTGGATGGTGCTGGCGGTCGTGGTCGCGTTCATGGCGCTCATCGGTCGTCTCGTGCTGCTCCAGCTCGTCGAAGGCGACGTGCACCGGGCTCAGGCCCGCCGGAACATCGTGCGCGAGGGGTTTCTGGCGACGACGCGCGGCGTGATCCGCGACTCACTCGGGCGCGTGCTCGCCGCGAACCGCCCGGCCTACAACGTCTACGTCACGCCCTCGCGGCTCGACATGGAGAAGGCGTGGCCGCTGCTCGCTCGGCTCACGCACCTCGACGACGCCGAGAAGACGGCCCTCGAGCAAAAGATCAACGAACGGCGCGGGCTCGAGGCGAAGGATCGCCGGCGCCAGCAGCAGATCCTCGTCAAGGTCGACATCGATCGCGACGCCGTCGCGTATCTCGAGACGCACGAGCGCGAGCTCGACGGCGTCGAGGTCGCGCCGTCGCCCGTGCGCTACTACCCGTACGGCGCGCTCGGTGCGCACACCATCGGCACGATGCGCGAGGTCAACCGCGAAGAGCTCGGGTGGCTCGGCGACCGCGGCTACCGCGCGGGCGATCGCACGGGCGCGATCGGCATCGAGCGGCGCTGGGAGAGCTACTTGCGTGGCCAGCGCGGGATGCGGAAAACGGTGCGGGGCGCCGGGCGGAGGCTCGATCCGGAGCAGCTCGAAGCGAAGTATCTCGAGGAGCCGCGGCGGGTCGAGCCGATCCCCGGCCGCGACATCTCGCTCACGCTCGACATCGAGCTCATCGAGTCGATGGAGCGCGCCATGCACGGACAGCTCGCCGGCGCGGCCGTGATGGTCGACGTCCGCACGGGCCGCATCCTCGCGATGCTCTCCAAGCCGAGCTTCGATCCGAACGTCGTCTCGGGCGGCCAGGGCATCAAGGCCGTGAGCGAGGCGTACGCGCGTCTCTACGCCGACCCGCTCAAGCCGACGCTCGACAAGACGATCTCGGCGGCGTATCCGCCGGGTTCGACGTACAAGCCGTTCACCGCGCTCGCCGGGCTCGCCGACGGTATCGTCGATCCCAAGGCGGAGGTCGATTGCCACGGCGGCTTCGAATACGGCAAGCGCTTCTTTCGCTGCACGGGCGTGCACCGGCGCGTGAACCTGCACAGCGCCATCGTTCAGTCCTGCAACACGTACTTCTACGAGCTCGGCTCGCGCATCAGCATCGACCGGCTCGCCTCGATCGGGCTCGATTTCGGCTTCGGGGTGCGCACCGGGGTCGGCGTGAACCCGGAAGCGCGCGGGCGCATGCCGACGCGCGGCTGGTACACGCGCCGCTACAAAGAAGCGTTCCGCGGCGGTTTCACCGTGCTCTCGGCGATCGGGCAGGGCGCGACCACGGTGACGGTGCTCCAGCTCGCCCTCGCGTACGCGGCGCTCGCGAACGGCGGCACCGTCTACCAGCCGCAGGTCGTGCGCAGCATCGAGACGAGCGACGGCACGGTCATTCAGGAGTTCCCGCCGCGCGTGCGGCGCATCGTGGATCTCGATCCGTCGCACCTCGCGATGATCAAGAGCGCCATGCAGGGGGTGACGAGCGAGAAGCACGGCACCGGCTACGGCGGCCGCATTCCCGGCGTCGACCTCGCCGGCAAGACGGGCACCGCGCAGGTGAGCCACGTCACGCCGCGCAGCGTCGACCCCGATCGCGAGTGGTACTTCAACCGCGACCACGCCTGGTTCGCGGGGTATTCGCCCGCGGCGTCGCCCGAAGTGGCGATCGTCGTGCTCATCGAGCACGGCGGCGGCGGCGGCAAGAACGCCGTGCCGGTCGCGATGCGCGTCGTCCGCGACTGGGAAAAGCTCAAGGAAGACCGGCTGGCCGCGCGGAGTCCGGCTGCCGGTCCGAGCAAGGGGAATCTCTGAGCTAGATGGCCCGCGATCACATCACCGCGCGCGGCGGGCCGAGCATCGACATGCCGCTCTTGCTCGCCATCATGGCGATCATCACGCTCGGTCTCGTCAATCTCTACAGCGCGACGAGCGTGTACGCCGACGACGCGCAACGCGCGACGCTCGCCGACATTTACGTTTCGCAGATTTACTGGATCGTCGTCGGCACGCTGCTCGCCATCTTGGTCGCGTCGATCGATTACCGGAGCCTCGATCGGCTCGCGATGGTGGCGTACTTCGGCGGCCTCGTGTCGCTCGCGCTCGTGTTCGTGGTGTCGCGCAGCATTCGCGGCGCCGCGCGCTGGATCGCGATCGGGAGTTTCAATTTCCAGCCGAGCGAGTTCATGAAGATCGTCCTGATCCTCGTGCTCGCCCGTTATTTGCACAACGACAACAAGGTCGAACCGCGCACGTTGGTGGATCTCGTGCGTCCGGCGCTCATCACGGCCGTGCCCGTGGTCTTCGTGATGGCTCAGCCGGACCTCGGTACCGCGCTCATCTACATGCTGACGGCGGGCTCGATGATCGCGATGACGCGCATCCGGACGCGCAGCGTGCTCACGCTCGTCGCGTCCGGGGCGGCGGCGTTGCCGCTCGCCTGGAACTTCGTGCTCCACAAGTACCAGAAGGATCGCATCACGAGCTTTTTGAACCCGGAGAACGACACCACGGGCTCCGGCTGGCACGCGTTTCAGTCGCAAACGGCGATCGGCAACGGCCAGCTCTTCGGTGAAGGGTTCATGCAGGGGACGCAGAACCAATTTCGCCTCTTGCCCGACCAGTTCTCCGACTTTCCCTTCGCGGTCTTCTGTGAAGACTGGGGGTTCGTCGGCGCGGTCGTCCTGCTCGGGCTCTACTGTTTCGCCTGCATCTGGGCGATCCACGTGGCGTCGCGTGCAAAGGACCGTTTCGGCGCCGCGCTCGCCATCGGCGTCGGCGCGAACCTCTTCTGGCACGTCGTGCTGAACGTCGGCATGGCGGTCGGCTTGCTGCCGGTCGTCGGCGTGACGCTGCCGCTCTTCTCCTACGGCGGCTCGAGCGTCGTCACCATGATGGTCGGGCTCGGCCTCTTGATGAACGTCAGCATGCGGAGCTGACGCCCGGCGCGCGCGTCACGGCGCTGGCAGCACACGCCGCGCCGCCGACGCGAGGTGGACCCGCTCACTCGACCTTGAACAAATCGTCGAGATCTTCCTTCGTGAGCATCTTCTCGCCGCCGGCGTCTTCGCTCAGCACGGAACTCACGAGGTCCTTCTTCTTCTGCTTGAGTTGCAGGATCTTCTCTTCGATCGTGCCCGCGGCGACCAAGCGGTAGACCGTGACGACCTTCTTCTGGCCGATGCGATGCGCGCGGTCGGAGGCTTGATCCTCGACGGCGGGGTTCCACCACGGGTCGAAGTGAATCACGGTGTCGGCGGCCGTGAGGTTCAAGCCGGAGCCGCCCGCCTTCAGGCTGATGAGGAAGACGGGAATGGTCGGGTCCTGCTGGAAGCGATCGATGCGCTCGGGGCGATCCATCGTGCTGCCGTCGAGGTACTCGTACCTGATCTTGTCCTCGTCGAGCGCTTGCGCGATGAGCTTCAGCATCGAGACGAATTGGCTGAAAATGAGCACTTTGTGCCCGCCGGATTCGACCTCTTCGACGAGCTCGCGCAGGGCCGAGAGCTTGCCGCTGTCGTCGTGGCTGAACTCGCGCGGCAGGCCGAGCAGGCGCGGATCGCACGCCGCCTGCCGGAGCTTCGTGAGACCGGCGAGGATGTGGAGCTGGCTCTTCGCCATGCCCTGGCGCTCGACCTCGCCCATGACCTGTGCGCGCACTTCGCGCAGGACCTGGAGGTAAATCGCGCGCTGGTCCGGCACCATGTCGATGAGCTTGTCGACCTCGAGCTTCGGCGGGAGATCCTTCGCGACCTCCGTCTTCGTACGGCGCAGGATGAAGGGGTGAATCACGGAGCGCAGGCGCGCGGCGCGCTCCGAATTGCCCTGCTCGATGGGGCGCGCGTAGCGCTCCTCGAACTTCTGCAGGCTGCCGAGCATGTTCGGGCTGACGAAGTCGAAGATCGACCAGATCTCGCTGAGGCGGTTTTCGATCGGCGTGCCGGTGAGGGCGAGCCGGTGCTCGGCGTTGAGGCCCTTGGCGGCCTGAGCCGTGGCGCTCATCGGATTCTTGATCGCCTGCGCCTCGTCGAGGATGGCGTAGTCGAGGCGTAGCTCCTTCAAGAGATCGATGTCGCGACGGAGGAGCGCGTAGCTCGTGATGATGACGTTGGAGCTCTCGAGCTCGTCGGCTTGCTCCTTGCGGCCGGCGCCGTGCCAGAGCGCCGTGGTCAGCGAGGGACCGAAGCGTTCGATCTCACGCACCCAGTTCGTCACGACGCTCGTCGGAGCGACGATGAGCGCACGCAGCGCTTCGTCCTTCTTCTCGGCTTTGAGCGAGAGCAAGAGCGCGATGGTTTCGATCGTCTTGCCGAGACCCATGTCGTCGGCGAGCACGCCGCCCGAGCCGATCTCGTGGATGAAACGCAGCCAGGACAGGCCCTGCTCCTGGTACGGGCGGAGCGTCGCCTTGAGGCTCTTCGGCTTCTTGACGGGCTTGATCTCGTCGATCGACTCGAGCTTCTTGAAGAGCTCTTTCGCGCTGCCGGTCACCTGCGAGCTCTGCGCGTGCTGCAGGAGCTCCTGCACGCGGCCGGCTTGCGAGAGCGGGATCTTGCCCGTCTTGCCCGCGGCGGTGATGAGCTCGATTTCGCGATCGAGCATGCTCCGGACGCGATCGGCGTCGATGGGCGCGAAGGAGTTATCGCTCAGGCGCACGTATTTTTTGCCCTCGCGCAGGCAGCGCTCGAGCTCGTCGCGGTCGACGCCGACGCCTTCGCTCTCGTACGCGACCTTGACGGCGAGCCAATCGACGCCGCTCGAGACGCGCGCGTTCATCATCACGGGCTTCGCGCGGACCTGAGTGCCGACGAACTCCTCGGGCACGTAGAGATCCCATTCCTCCGGCAGCGAGCCCACGCCTTCGGACCAGAACTGGATCGCGTCGTCGCCGTGCGCGACGAAATGCTGGCCGCTCTCGTCCGGTTCCAGGCCGAGCTCGAGCAATTTCTCGACGGCGCTCTGCTGCGCGACGATGTCGCAGCGGATGCAGCGCGCGCGCTTCTGCCCTTCGCGCGGGGGCAGAATCATGATCGGCGGCGAGATGCCGTCGGCGCGCACTTCGACTTCGAGATCGGCGTAGACGGCCTTGAGCTCGACCTCGACGTCGGTGAGCGAGCCGCCCGCGCGCATGCGGAAGGTCGGCTCCATATCGACCACGTCCGCCACTTGCGACAAATCCGGGAGCTGCGCGCCCACGTCGATCGCGACCTTCGGCAGGCCGTACGTGATCATGCTCACGAGCTCGGACGCCGGTTCCGCGATGGTCGGGCTGCGGAGCAAGCGGCGGAGCGCGGCAGGGGAGACGCGCGGATCGAGCGGCCGTGCCACGCCGTCGCTCGTGTCGACGTGCCAGCCCGGAGCGCCCTCGAACCAGCCGCCGCTCGTGAGTTGGAAGCGCCGTCCGTCGGGGCGCTCGAACGTCACCTTGGCGACGATCGTCTCCGCGCCGACGAGCTCGAGATCGAAGCGCGGACGCAACGGCTCGTCCACGAAGCGGAGCTGCATGAGCGCCGGCTCGAGCAGCACGCGCCGGTCGCGCACGAGCGGTAACAGCTCGGCCGCGTCCTCGCCGCGGATGTCGACGGCGGGGTGACGCGGGTTGCCGCTTTCGAAGCGCGACAGCACGCGCAGCGCCGCGCGATCGGCCGTCGGCGTGAGCGCTTGCCAGCCGAGCGCGTCGCTCGGCAAGAGCGGGCGCCGGTTGTCGACGTCGAGCACGGTGACGGTGAGCCCGCCCTGACGCACGTGGACGCGGAACTCGAGCTGGAGTTGGCGCGCCGTGCCCTCGGGCGAGAGCCACGCGCCGATGCCGGTCGGGCGCGCGGTCGCGTCCGGGGTCGGCGGAGTGTAGTGATTGGTCGGAACGTTCAATTGTTGGGTCTGGACGCGGCGGCGGCGGTCACGGCGGCGGCTCGCCTTGCTGCCGTCGAGGCCGTTGCCCCCGCCGTGTTGATGTTGCGGCTGGTGCTGGTGCTGAGGTGGGTGCTGGTGCGGCGGATTGGGCGCGCCGCCCGGCTGCGCCGCGTTGCGCGGGAGCGCGGAGCGGGCACGGTTGCGGACCGTGATGAGCAGCGCCGCGACGTGCTTGCAGTGTTGTCCGGTTTTTTGGAACGCGGGACAGGTGCAGTGCGACGTGATGCCTTCGCCGCCGAGGCGGATGGTGACCGCGTACGGATCGGGGTCGGAGCCGCGCACCTTGCCCTGCGCGGTCGAGTCGTTCACGTCCACGTCCTCGACGACCTTCCGCTTCTCGTAATCGAGCCCGCGCAAGAAGGTGCGCGCCCCCAGCAGGCGGCGCAGGCCGCGGTCGGACAACGTGGACAGGGCGTCGGCTAGTGAGGACAAGGCTCGATGCTGCGCGATGAGAGGCCGTCCCTCGCGGGCGGCGTTGTCAGTGGAAGAAGGTTCTTGCAAGGAGGGCTAGGGAGGTGACGATGACCGCCGTGGTGCACGCTGCCGGTCCGGCAGCGCTGCCCAATATTTCGACCAGTGCGCTAGCGGTGACCGAGGCTGCATGTGATGCAGGGTCTCCCTCGGGACGAGTGGTGCGTCGCGCGCCGGCCAAAACCGCACGCGCGCCGTCCACCGCGAGCGCGACCCCCAGGGCAGTCACCGCGGCTCCCGCAACGAACGTCGCGAAAGCCTCGGCCGCCAGCCGAGGGCCTGACTCTCGATACACGAGCCGGAGAGCGATGCCAAGCAGAACCGGTCCCAGAAGGACCAGGGCAGCTCCCGACGCCGCGCCATTAACACCTAACCGCCCCGCGAGCTCTTCGCAAGCGCGATAACTCGGCGAACGGCCGTCCGAGCCCACTTCGTGCAGTGCGGCGCGCCATTGCCGCTCCACCTCGACGGCGACTTCACGCGCGCCGCGGGCCGCACGGCGTGCGGCCGCCCCGACCGCCACGAGCACGACCCCGGCGCCGAGCAGTGCCGCGTGTCCCACCTCGTCGGCGCCCGGGGACAATCCGAGCAGAGCCAGACTGCCGATGAGCGCCGCCAGGCACTCGCTCAGAACGAGCGCCGTGCGTGCCACCGCGGCGGGCAGCTGACACGAATCGGCGACCCTTTGTGCGCGTGCGAGCGCGTCGCCTTCGAGGCCGCCCATCGCGCCGGCGGCGCGCGCCGTTTCCGCGAGGCGCGCCCCGACGGCGACGGCGAGGGCGAACGGCGTGAACGCGGTTGCGCCGAAGAGCGCCAACATGAGCGCCAAGCGGTCGCCCGCGAGCGCGCCCGAGGCCCCGCCGAGCTCGTCCGTCACGAGCGCGACGCCGCCGACGAGCACGAACGCGAGAGCGGCGAGCCCGAGACCGAAGCCGAGCGCCGCCGCCTGCGCCGCGGCGGGGCCGACCTGGAGTCCGTCGAGCGCTTCACGCAGCGCGCCCGTTCGCCGTGCGAAGGCCCGCGCGCTCGCGCAGGCGGCGGCGAGGCTCGCAACGAAGCCCGCGCACGCGGCGCCGGCGAGCGGCGGCCACGCCTCCGGAAAGAGCCAATAGCCGGCGCCGAGGAGCCCCACGAGCCAAACGCCCGCCGCGCTGCCGAGCGCGCGCGCGAGCGCCGGCAAGGCGCCTTGGGCTTCTTGCGAGCGCACGACGAAGAGCGCGACTCCGTTCGCGACGAGCCCGAAGCCCCAGAGTAAGAGCGGGAAAGCGATGAACCGCGGCTCGAGCGCGCGCGTGGCGTCGGCGCCGAGCGCGAGCCACACGAGCCCGCTCGCGCTCACGGCGGACGCCGCGAAGACGCGGGCCGCGGCCGCGCCGTGCTCCAGCCGCTCGCCGACGAGCGCGCTCACGAGCGCCGGATTTTTCGTCGCGTTGCGCGCCATGGCGGCATCGAGCGCCTCGCCGCGGAGCTCGCCCGCGCGTGCCGCCGCGGCGTACGTGCCCGCGGCACGCTGCGTGATCCACGCGACGAGCGCGGCGCCGAACGCGTAGCCCGGCAGCGCGAGCGCCGAGAGTCGCGCCGCTTCGGGCGTCGAGCCCGCGTCGTGATGGACCCAGCGCCCGAGCACGAGCAACGCGAGGGCGCCCGCCGCGCCGAGCGCCTGCGCGCCGACGCCGGTCGCCCCGGCGCCGCGCACGGCCGTCGCGAGCGCGAGATCGAAGCGCGCCGTCGCGCGCGCGAGCAGCCGCCCGGCGGCGCGCGCGCCGAGCAAGCTCGAGACGGCGCCGACGGCGGCCGCGAGCAGCGCGCCCGCGGCGACGCCGAGCGCGCCCGCGAGCGCCGCGTCGCCGTGCCCGAAGCCGAAGCCGAAGCCGAGCACCGCGGCCAGAGCGAACGCCACCGGTACCGCGGCGCGGGTCAGCGCTCGGCCCAGAAACGCCCGGGTCGCCCGCTCGATCGCCGAGAGCACGCGCTCGACGGCGGCGGCCGCGGCCGTGCCGAACGCGGCCCGCGCGAGCGCCGCGGCGAGCACGATGCCGCCGAATTCGAGAACGAGGACGAGCGCGAGCTCCATCAGTAATCGACCACGCGTTCAGTACTCGAGGCCGGCGCGAAAGCGCTAGCCCCGAGAGCGGCTTGTCGGTCGATTGATGCGGCTCGAGCGCGGCGTCAGCCGCGCGAACCGGGGTCGTCGAACCTCAGCCGCCGAGCGTCTTCGACTGCATCACCATCAGGTGATACTTGCCGAACTCGCTCTGCCCGAGCGTGAAGAGCACTTCGATGAAAAGCCGGTAGGGGGTTCCGCGGTCGGCGATGATGATCGCCTCCGAAGTCGAAGGATCGAGCCCCTTGGCGCGCCGGAGCGCCACGTCGGTGCGGCGCGCCGTCTGCAGCACGTTGCCGAGCGGAACGATGTAGAGGTCGTTCGGGCCGCCGCGCTTGTTTTGGGCGCCGACGCCCGTCTGCGCCTGCGATTCACGGCCCGGCAGGGCCAAAATCTTCTGATCGCCGACCAAGATTTGCGACTTCGAGAGCGTGACGGTCACGCCTTCTTGGTGGGGATCGGTCTTCGCGACGGAGGTCGGCAAGCGCAGGTCGTCGCTCTGCGGGATCGCGTTGCTCGACTCACCCAAGCTCTTCAACAAGAAGACGAGGATGATCGTCATGATGTCGAGCATGGCGGTGATGTTGAGGAAGTTCACCTCCGGCTCGATCGCGTTCCGCCGGATCGCCTTCCGGAGCTCGGCCTTGTAACGGACGATGTTCGCCCCGCCCGAGCTCCCCGCGGTTGCTGGCTCCGTCACGCTCGCGCCTCCGTCCTCATCGCGGCACCTTGAAGTTCACGTTCTCGAACAGCGGCACGCCCGTCGCCGTCCGCCGCAAGGCGTCGATGACGTTGATGAGGATCTGGTACTCGGTGCCGGGGTTGGCGGTGATGTACGCCTGATCCTCGTCCTCGAACTTCTCCTTGAGCTTGGTCGCGCAGGCGGTGAGCGCGGCGTAGTCGTACTTGCCGCTGCTCATCGGAATGGCGATGCCCGGGCCCGGTCCGGTGCAACCGGGCGCGATGTTGCCGCCCGAGGCCTTGAGCGAGAAGCCGTCGTTCACGATGAAAACCGTGAGGTTCAGCGCCTCGGACTGGATCTGGCTGCGCACGCCCGACGACTTGCCCGACGGGGGCGTCGTCTCGATGCTCGACGTGAACGTCACCGCCACCGTCGCGAGCACGAAGATGAGGATGTTCACGATGATGTCGAGGAACGGCACGATGTTGAGCTCGCCGCCCTCCTCGTCGGGGGCGAGTTCGCGCGGCTGACTGAGCCGCCGGATCTTGCCGCGTTGGGCCGCTGTGAGCTGGTCGGACATCGCCTTCGGCGCGTCCTCAGCTCGGCCGTTGACCGATGGTGAGCAGGTTGAACGTGCGCTCCATCGTCGATTCCAGATCGTGCTGAATCGCCTTGGCGCGCGTGTGCAGGATGATGTGCGTGATCATGCAGAACACGGCGATGCCGAGGCCGAGCGCCGTGTTGTACATGGCTTCCGCGATGCCGTTCGAGAGCAGGCGCTGCTTGTCGGCTTGCGAGAGGCCGGCCTGGGAAATCGCGCTGAACGTCGCGATGAGGCCGCTCACCGTGCCGAGCAGGCCGATGAGCGTCGCGATGTTCGCGAGCGACCACAGCGCGCCGACGCGCTTTTCCGCTTGCGGTTTGAGCTCGGAGAGGCGCTCGCTGAGGGCGGCGTCGATCTCGTCCGGACCCTTGTTGGCGTGCGTGAGGCCCGACTTCACGAGCTGGAGGATGGGGTAGTCGCTCGCCTCGCAGAGCTTGATCGCCCGATCAATGTTGCCCGCTTGGACGAGCTTTTTGACCTGGGCGAAGAATTCCTTCGAGTTTACGCGGTAGCGCGTGAGCTGGAAGGCGAAGCGCTCGATCACCAGCGTGAGCACGACCGCCGAGGTGCATAGGTTCAGCACCATGAAAGTCGGGTTGTGCCGAAACGCTTCTACGAGCTGGCTTGATCCACCGGTGCCTTCGGCCGCTAGGAGCAAAAGCTGCATTCCCCTTGTCCCTTTCTCGAGGACTACTTTCGACGTTTTGGAGCGAGATGCGGGGGCGTCCCGCTTGTCGGGGAGCCACTATAGTCGCGCGTGCTTTCGCGTAGCAAGAGCGCGTCGCTCTAAGGTTTTTTCGGCGAACGCGCGCCGTCGGCGTCGGTAGATTCTTGACACGCTCGCACAGGGTGCGCGTCGGTCGCGGGGCCTCACGCCGCGTGCGCGCCGTGCTCCGAAGCACCGTGGAAATTTTTGCCGGAGTTCGATTTCATTCCGCAGCGCGATCGCGACCCAATCTCTCTTGACTGGCTGGGTCCCACTCAGCAAGATGGCGCCGTCCAGTACCGCCGTAACGCGGGAACGGGTGTTCCGAGGCTCTAAGAAGCCGTCGGTCTCAAATTGGTGTCCCCAGTGCCCCCCCAAAAGGCAGGCCGCGGACGCGAAAATGAGGCCGGCGGGCGGAAGGTAAACGAGAAATGTCTGATCTCTGGCATCACTATCAAGCGGGTGGCTGGGCCATGTGGCTCATCCTGTTCTGGCTGGTTTGCTCGATCGCGACGATCGCGGAACGCAGCGTCTACCTGTTCGGCGCGTCCATCAATAAGGACGTGTTCCTCGCGACGATGCAGAAATGCATCCTTGCCGGCGACGTGGCGAAGGCCGTGAAGATGTGCTCGGCCGCGAACGCGCCGCTCGCGCGCATCGTTCAGGCCGGCCTCGTGAAGGTCAACCGCCCCGACGAAGAAGTCCAGGCGGCGATGGACGAAGGCGCTCTCCGTGAGATGCCGAAGATCACCAAGCGCACCGGCTTCCTCGCGCTCTTCGCGAACCTCGCGATGCTCTGCGGCCTCTTCGGCACCATCGTCGGTCTGATCAAGGCGTTCGGCGCCGTCGGCGGCGAGTCGGTGGATCCGAGCCAGAAGGCGCGCATCCTCGCCGAAGGTATCTCGGAGGCGATGAACTGCACCGCGTTCGGCCTGATCTCGGCGATCACGGCGCTCGTCGGCTTCGCGTTCCTCAACGGCAAGACGCAGGGCATGGAAGACGACATCAACGAGGCGTCCGTCACCGTGCTGAACCTGGTGGTCGCGAACCGCCAGAAGGTGAACCTCCAGGGCCTGGAGGGC
>Ga0335083_10003065_pt1 | contig 21771 bp, 18 predicted proteins | sample Lox_Sample_42_FD_206716 | JGI IMG/M metagenome (GOLD analysis project Ga0335083, IMG submission 206716) | Soil microbial communities from Loxahatchee National Wildlife Refuge, Florida, United States - Lox_Sample_4.2 | ecosystem: Environmental > Terrestrial > Soil > Wetlands | place: USA...
AGCTGCGCGAGCTGCAGTTTGCTGTTCACCCCGAGGATCTCCCATGCGTGGGCCGGCTGTACGGTATGAACACGCACTCCCTCCGCTACGGCGTGCGCCACGACATCCGTGAGGTAATACTCTCCCTGCGCGTTCTCGTTTCGCAGCTCCTGCAACCACTGCCTGAGCTTCGCCGTCGGGGCGGCCAGGATGCCGGTGTTGATCTCTCGGATCGCCTTCTCGTCGGCGGTGGCATCCCGCTCCTCGACGATGCGCAGGAGCTGGCCCGACGCGTCGCGCACAATGCGCCCATATCCGGCCGGGTCGGGAAGCTCCGCCGTGACCAAACCCATTCCACGCTGTTCGGCGCTGACGCACGACAGCGTCTCGGGGCGGGTGAGAGGGACATCGCCATAGAGGACCAGCACCTGCTCGGCCGTGACGCAGGGAAGGGCCTGCTGCATCGCGTGACCCGTGCCTAGCTGCGGATCCTGCAACACGAAGCGGATGCCCTCCTCGCGGAATGTGTTCGGTACCTGTTCGCCGCCATGGCCATATACGACGATGATGCTGGACGGCTTGAGGCAGCGCACGGTCTCGATCACGTGGCGCAGCAGCGGACGGCCGCCGAGCTGGTGCAGCACCTTTGGGGTCGAGGAGTACATGCGCGTCCCCTTACCGGCGGCGAGGACGACGACGTCGAGAGTCATGAGGCGGGTCGGAGGGTACAGGCACACGGCCGACACCGTGCGCCGGCAAGCATTATCGCATAACGGTTCCCAGGCCGATCAGCGGGTCCGGTTGCTACGGAACGCAGCCCGTGCCTCCGTAGCAAGTTGCTTTACGTTGTCGCCCGTCAGCGCCGACAAGAAGGCTTCCAAGGCTTGCTTCTCCTCGGTGCTCAGGCCGAGTGGTCGGATGGCCGGATCCTTGCCGGGATTGTCAATTCCGCCGCGCTCATAAAACTCCACGACCGCCGCCAGGGTCGGAAGCGAGCCGTCGTGCATATAGGGCGCAGTCAGAGCGACATTGCGCAAGGAGGGCGTCTTGTACGCCCAACGGTCCTCCGGGCGGCCGGTTACTTCGAAGCGTCCCTCGTCCCTGAGCTCCGGGCCCAGAAGCTGTGCTAGCGCAGCGGCCGGGACCTCCGTCGAGACGCCGGGCGCAAGGGGGACGCTGTAGCCCTCGGGCGGCTTGTTGGCCCGCGCCCAGCCGACCCCCGTATTGTGAAATCGATGGTCGGTGAATAGCGCCTCTTGCGTGCCGATCAGATGGCACGCGGAGCACCCGGCCTTGCTTGTGAACAGCTCGAACCCTTGCTGCTCGAGCGCGCTCATGGCGTGCGCTTCGCCGCGGAAATACCAGCGGTCGAAGCGGGAGTTGCCCGAAGACAGGGTCCGCTCATAGGCCGCGAGTGCGGCGGCGATCTCGATCTCGGTCACCGCCTGCCCCGGGAAGGCGCGCTCCAGCAGCCCGCGGTAATCGGACAGCATGGCAACGCGCTCGACTACCTCGGTCTGCGAGCGGTTGCCCATTTCGTCCTGCGCCAGCAAGGGGCTCCACACCTGGTGTTCTAAGCTTGTTTCTCGCCCATCGTGGAACAGGCTCTGCTGATAGCCGACGTTGAGCACCGTGGGTGCATTGCGTCTCAGGTGCTGGCCCGACAGGCCGATCGCCGTGTTGGTTTGGTTGGAGGCGAACGCCTGCTCAGGGATGTGGCACATGCCGCAGGACATGCTGCCGTTGCGTGAGAGTCTGCGGTCCATGAACAGCTTGCGACCTAGGCTCACGCGAGCGTCGGTATCGGTTGCGCGCAAGGGTTGCACCCGAAGCAGCCCGAGCGGGACGGCCTGCGCAGGCTCCGCCGCCCGCGTCGGGGCGGGATCTAGCCCGAGCAAGATCGCCGAGACGACGCCGGCAACTGCCGGCAAAGCGCGCAGCCGATGCACCAGGGACGCAGAAGCTTTGCGTGTCAGTGGATGTTTACTCCGTCCTCCAGAAGCAGGGTATGGACATCGTTGACGATCACTTGGGGCACCAAGAAGCTGCTGGTGTAGATCTCCCGCACCCAGCCGTCCCGGTCGATGAGGAACACTTTTACCGTGTGGCTCAGGCTGCCCGCTTTGGCCGCATCCGCCGCGTCCGCCGGAACCCTTACGTCCTGCCCGAGGCCGTCCAGGATCGGCCGGAGATCGCGGGACGAAGCGGTGGTCAAGAAATACCACGGCACGGCAGAGCGTCGACCCGTCTCGGAACTCCCATAGGCGCGCATGGCCTCGGGAGTGTCGTGCACCGGGTCGAAGCTCAGGGTCACGAAGCGCAGGCGGCCCTGTATCGATTTTCGCTTCTCGAGCGTGCGCCGCACCTGTTGGAGCGTGTATCGCGCCATCGGGCAGCCGCCCGCATCACTGCAGGAGGTGTAGACGAGGCTCAGAAGCGTGATGCGGCCGTGCGTGTACTGGGACAAGCGCACGGACCTGCTGCTGGTGTCCAGCACCGTGCCTTCGGGCACCGCCTGGATGCGTTCGAGCCGGTAGCTGCCCGGCGCGGGCGGGACGAAGTCGGCCTTGGCCGATTTCAGCTCGTGCGCGCCGGCCCCATTTGCCAGCAGCGCGAGGGCCACAAGAGGCGCCTCAGCGAGCCTGCATCGCAACGGTCTGGTCTGCGTCCCCATAGGCCGCTTTCAGCGCCTTCGAGCCCAGCTTGATGTGATGCGCCCGCCCCAGCTTCTCTCGGTAAAAGTCCACCTCGAATGCGAGTGTGAGGTCTTTGCCGTCCCAGTTGAAGGCGCGCAGGAACTGCTCATCGTTCTCGCCTGTCTTGTCCCAGTTCGCCAGCAGCGACGAGGTGATGTAGACGCGCTTACCGTCCCAGCTCTGCGAGATCATGTTCACCTGCTTGCCGGTCACCTTCTCGTAGGTCTGCACCGGATGTTCCGGATCGGATAGATCGAAGTAGTGCGTCTTGCCGTCCATGAACGTATTCACCCAAAGCCCCTTGCCGTTCGCAGTGATGCTGATATCCACCGGCAGCGGGATCTTGGACGGATCGCCGATGACCGCCACGTCCTTCGCCTGCCACTCGCCCGCGCCGTCTTGCTTGATCAACCAGATCTTGGAGGTGAGCGCGGTGGCGAGCACGGCCCAGTTGTCGCCTTCGTTCAGCGACCAGCGCATCTCGAGCGGGGACCCCGGGACGCTGAAGATCTTTTGCGGCTTCATCGCCTTCAGGTCCCAGAGGACTACGGTGTTGCCGAAGCGCTTCATGGCCTCGGCATCGCCGACCAACTCGCCCAGGTTGCGCATGTAGTTGTTCCAGCCGGTGAAGCTGGAGGTGAGGAGCACGTTCTTCTGCGGGTTGATCGCGATGTCGTAACCATATCCGTCGCCGCCGCCTCCCGCGGGGATCGGGTAGGTCCGGATCAGATCGCCGCGGTTGTTGTACAGCGCCAGGCCGGTGACGCCGCCGTGGTCCTGGGTGTTGGATAGATTGCCGACCAGGACGCGGCCGGGCAATGCGTAGAACGTGTGCGGTCCGACATAGCCGGTCTGCTCCGGCAGGTCCGCGATGGTGTTGACCAACCTGGGCTTCCCGGGATCGGTGGCGATGTCGAAGATGTAGATCTTGCTGTCGTCGAGGCCACCGGCCCAGAGGAACCGGCGGTCGTCGCTGAAGCCCATGTGGTGCGCCTCGCCACGCGCGCCCACCGCAACGACGTGGACAACCTTGCCGTATTTCGACGACGCGGGGTTCACGTCGATGGTTACCAACTTGTCGGAGCCGTCGCCCAGCCCCGGCACGCCCAGCGTCCAGACGTAAGCGTAGTCTTCCTGGCCCTTGATCAGGTTGGTGACGAAGGGTGAGTTGCAAGTCTCGTCGGCCACTGCGCTCTCGAGCCCGCCGATGCTCCAGCAGGCCAGAGCAACCAGGAGCAGCCGGCCGAGTCGCGCTACGGCGCGAGTAGAGTTTCTGGTCATTGTGGTCTCCTCAGTTGCGGACTCGCCGCGCGTAGCAGTGTAAAACAATTCCGCGGTCCGGCCGCATCGCGAACATCGGGTCGACCTTATGCTCGCGACGGAAAGTGACGACGGCTCCAGCGCGCCCCGAGCGCTCGCGAGAGCTGCAACGCTCACTGGCTCCCGCGCGACCACACCCACTCGGTCACCGCGTCCTGAAACGCCTGCGCCGTGATGGCCTGCGGATGGTTGATCACGCTGACCAGTACGACGGTCCGGCCCGCGTGGTCGGTCACGTAGCCCGCGATGGCGCGCACGCCTTCGATGTAGCCGGTCTTGAGATGGCCGCGCCCGGCCGTCGGCGAGATCCTCAGCCGGCGTCGCAGCGTGCCGTCGACGCCGGGGATCGGCAGCGACGCGAGATACTCGGGCATGAACGGGCTGCGCGATGCGTACAGGAGCAGCTCTCCGAGGTGGCGCGGGCTGATCTGTTCCACGCGCGAGAGGCCGGATCCGTTCTCCAAGACCAGTTCCGGAAAGTTGAGTCCGCTGCGTGTCATCCACTCGCGGACTGCCCGCTTTGCTTTGTCGTTGGTGGCCGGCGGGTTATCCGCGGCCAGGGAGAGCGTCAGGAACAGGTGGCGTGCCATGACGTTGTTGCTGTACTTGTTCACGTCGCGAATGATCTCGGCCAGCGGCGGAGAGTCCCACGTCGCGAACAAGACGGCATGGTCCGACATCGTCCCGTTGCGTACATTCCCGCTGAGCGTCCCGCCGAGCTCGCGCCAGAGTTGGCCGAACAGCGTGGCTAGATACTCGTTCGGACTGAGCAGGCTGAAGCTTTTCGATCTTTCCCCGCAGCCGCGGGGAAACACGCCGGTGAACACGAGCGTCGCCCGTTCCGGGATGGACTGGGGCTTCTCCGGCCAGAACTCGCAGTTGCCCGCGCCGAGGCCGAGCTGGTTGATGATCGTGACCTGCGGAAGCTGAGGCGTCGCGACGATCTGCACCCGGCCCGCCTGCTCATCGGGCAGAAACTGCAGCCAGATCGATTTGTAATTGACCAGGAGCGCGTCCGGCAGGACGTTGTAAGGTCGCGTTGGCTCGTTGTCGAATCCCGCGGGATCCGGGTCGTCGACTACGAAGAAGCTGCGGTCGAGGATGAGGCCGCCCCGGATCTCGCGCAGGCCGCGCGTGCGCAGATCGCTGAGGAACATCCAGAAATCCTGCAGTGTGATCTTGGGGTCACCATATCCTTTCAGAACGAGGCTTCCGTCGAGCACATCGCCGGTTAGCGTTCCGTCGATCCAGGCTTCGGTGCGCCAGGTGAAATTGGGGCCCAGCAGCTCCAGGCCGGCCAGCGTGGTGAGCAGCTTCATGGTAGAGGCCGGACTCATCGCGCGGTCGGCGTTGTGCACGAGCAGCGGCTGCGGCGCGCCCAGCTCATGAACATACAACCCAACCGAGCTGGGCGGAACTCCGGCTTGTGCCAGGGCCTCGCGCAACGGCTCCGGCAGCGGAGCCGCACGGGCCGCGCCAAGCACGCACAACGCAAGCGCCAGCGTTGCCAGACTGCGGTACATCACAGTTGTACCGATTCGCCAGGCGCCGGCGCTGCCGCCCGCCAGCCCAGTCGGTTCTCGATGAGCTGCGCAAATCCCTTGGCGATCGCCGCCTCCCCGTGGACCACCAACGTGCGTTGCGGTGCCCGCGAAAATCCGCGCAGCCATCGCAGCAGGGCGGCCTGGTCTGCATGTGCCGAGAGCCCACCGAGCGTATGCACGCGAGCGCGCACCGGGATCTCGTCGCCGAAGATGCGAACGCTGGTCTCGCCGTCCACGAGGCGGCGGCCCAGGGTGCCGGGTGCTTGATAGCCGACGATCACCACGCTCGATTCCATCCTCGGAAGATTGTCGCGCAGATGGTACTGGACGCGACCGGCTTCGCACATTCCGCTCGCGGCGATGATCACCGCGCCGCTGCGGACGCGGGACAGGGCGGCGGACTCCTCGGGCGCCTCGACAAACCGGATGCAGGGTCCGGTCGCTTCCTTCGTGGCGGATTCCAGTAGCGCCACGGCGTCCGAATCGAGCAGGCGCCAATGCTTGAGCGTGACCGCCGTGGCTTGCGTCGCTAGCGGCGAGTCGACATAGATGGTAAGCGGCGGCACCCGACCTTCCTGTTGTAGCTTGATCAGCAGATACAGCACGTCCTGCGTTCGGCCGACGGCGAAAGCCGGGACGATCACGTTGCCCCGCCGCCGCTCGATCGTCTCGACCGTTGCGGCGGCGAGCTCGGCCAGCGTAGCCTCTATCGGCTTGTGCACCCGGTTACCGTAGGTCGACTCCACGACCAGCAGGTCGGCCGCGGAGACGGGGGTAGGGTCCCGGAGCAGTAGGTTGCCGTACTGACCGAGATCGCCCGAGAACACCAGTTTGCGCTCTCGGCTCCCATCACTGATCCACAGTTCGATCAGCGCTGAGCCGAGGATGTGCCCCGCATCGCGAAACACGCAACGCACTCCGTGCTTGGGCTCCAGCCATTGGCCGTACTCCACACGACGCAGCTGACGCAGGCTGGATAGCGCCTGAGTCCCGGTGTAGAGAGGCTGGGAAGAGTCGCGCTCGCTCCGGTGCTCATGGATGTGGGCGCTGTCCGCGAGCATCACTCCAAGCAGGTCCACTGTGGCCGAGGTCGCATAGATCGCTCCGTTGAAGCCGAGATGCACCAAACGCGGCAACAGTCCGGAGTGATCGATGTGGGCGTGCGTGAGTAGGACGAAGTCGATCGCAGCGAGCGCCGGCGTGATCGCCAGACGGTTGCGCTCCTCGGCGGCCGAGTCGCCCGAGAACATCCCGCAGTCGAGCAGGAAGCGCGCTGTTCCCGTCTCGATTAGACAGCACGATCCTGTCACCTCCTGCGCAGCGCCTAGGAACGAAAGCTGTATCACCCGCAGGTTCAGAGTGGGCGTGCCGCGACGTCGCGCACGCGGTGGTTGGGTGTCACAGGAGCGATCGCACGGAGTCCTCGAACCAGCGGTTCACGCGGCAGGTTGAATCCGGACTTGTTGGCAACGGTGTCAGCCGAGCGCTAACGCTGCTTCGACCGGCGGTGCTCGGCGATGCAATGCGTGCAGTTCGCCGGACGGCCGCCGCGACAGGCAGCGCAGTCAGACGGCGCGTGATCGCTTAGGCATCGAAAATGCTGCATCGTTGCGGCAGGCCTCTACCTTTAGTAAGTTTACACAGGCGCGCCTCTAGGAGTTTACTTGGGCTACAAGGAGGTTGGTCGAATGCAGTTGTTAGAGCGCATCGAGGAGCAGATGGCGGCCACGCAGTTGCCGCTGTTCGGCGTCACTCTCGCCGCAGTACCGTGTCCCGACACGCCAGTGATTCTCACGCTGCACTGGCACAGCTTCGTGCGCCAGCGCGTCGCGGACGCCGATGGCGCAGAGGCGATTGCCTACAAGCCCGTGCCAAGCTCCGCATTGCAGTTGAACGAACGCTGGGACGATGTGCTCGCCGTCGAACGCGCCGCATTGGCCGCCGCTTGGGAGCTCGGTGCGTGGGATGTGGCTCGAGCCGAGCGCCCCTCCGTGGCGCGCCCCGGCGCGGAATCGCGTGAGGCGCTCGAGTGCTTGCAGGCCTTTGGAGCTTTCCCCTTCGGCATCGACGGAAACCAAGTGGTTCTGTCCGATGCGCCCGACGCCGATGAACTTCTGAATGTAGCGGCTCGGCGCGGCTACCTGATGTGGGTGTTTCGGCCGGTGCACGGCGGCATCTGGAGAGAGTACGCGGACGATGCCACGCTCAAGCCCGACGGCACCCGGGAGCCGCCCTGTCCCGTCGCGCCGATGCGCCCGGTGGGCGTGTCGCGCAAGACGGTCTATCGTTTCGGTGTCGCGCCCGGTCTCGCGCACTGATCCTGCCGTCAGGGCAGCACATCCCGTTTCGCGCACCGGCTAAGCCCCGGCTCCGCACCCGGCCGGGGCGGGGCCGTTGCGTGCCTGCTGCGAGCCGTGGGCTCGACCGCTGATCCAGCGGGCCCCGGCATCCCCTGCCGGGGCTTCTTGAAATCCGTTGGCCACATCCGTATCATTAGCACTCGTTAGCAGAGAGTGCTAATAATTCCAGACCATCAATGCAATCATAGTGTTACTACAAGGAGTCCGATTCATGAAGATCCGCCCCTTGCATGACCGTGTGGTCGTGAAGCGCCTGGAAGAGGAACGGAAGACCGCCTCCGGCATCGTGATCCCCGATACCGCTGCCGAGAAGCCCGACACCGGCGAGGTGATCGCCGTGGGCAACGGCAAGGTGCTCGAAGACGGCAAGGTTCGGCCCCTGGATGTGAAGAAGGGCGACAAGATTCTGTTCGGCAAGTATTCGGGCCAGACCGTGAAAGTGGAAGGCACCGAGTACCTCGTGATGCGCGAAGAAGACATCATGGGCGTCATCGAGTGAGCCAAACGGTAACGTGATTCATCTCAACCCAGGAGTTCGTTGAATGGCAGCCAAAGACGTCAAGTTTCATGACTCCGCTCGCAATCGCATCATCGCGGGTGTGAATGTTCTGGCCGATGCGGTCAAGGTAACGTTGGGCCCGAAGGGTCGCAACGTCGTGTTGGAGCGCTCTTTCGGCGCCCCGACCGTAACCAAGGACGGTGTATCGGTCGCCAAGGAAATCGAGTTGAAGGACAAGTTCGAGAACATGGGCGCACAGATGGTGAAGGAAGTTGCGTCCAAAACCTCGGACGTCGCCGGTGACGGCACCACCACCGCGACCGTGCTCGCGCAGTCCATCGTGCAGGAAGGCATGAAGTTCGTGGCCGCCGGCATGAATCCGATGGACCTCAAGCGCGGCATCGACAAGGCAGTAGACGCCGTTGTCGAAGAGCTGAAGAACATCTCCAAGCCGACCACGACCAGCAAAGAAATTGCGCAAGTCGGTGCGATTTCCGCCAACGCCGACGAGGCCATCGGCAAGATCATCGCCGACGCCATGGAGAAGGTCGGCAAGGAAGGGGTGATCACGGTCGAGGACGGCAAGAGCCTGCAGAACGAACTCGAGGTCGTGGACGGCATGCAGTTCGACCGCGGGTATCTGTCGCCGTACTTCATCAACAACCCGGACAAGCAGATCGCCGTACTGGATAACCCGTACGTCCTGCTGCACGACAAGAAGATCTCCAGCATCCGCGACTTGCTGCCGGTACTCGAGCAGGTAGCCAAAGCCGGCCGGCCGCTGCTGATCATCGCGGAGGAAGTCGAGGGCGAGGCTCTCGCTACTCTGGTGGTCAACAACATCCGCGGCATCCTCAAGACCTGCGCCGTGAAGGCACCGGGCTTCGGCGATCGCCGCAAGGCCATGCTCGAAGACATCGCCATTCTCACCGGCGGCACAGTCATCTCCGACGAGGTGGGTCTGCAGCTCGAGAAGGCGGGGCTGAACGACCTGGGCCAGGCGAAGCGTGTAGAGATCGCGAAGGAAGAAACCACCCTCATCGATGGTGCCGGCGATGCCAAGCAGATCGAAGGGCGGGTGAAGAACATCCGCAAGCAGATCGACGAGGCCACCAGTGACTACGACCGTGAGAAGCTGCAGGAACGCGTAGCGAAGCTGGCCGGCGGCGTCGCGCTGATCAAGGTCGGCGCCGCTACCGAAGTCGAGATGAAGGAAAAGAAGGCGCGTGTGGAAGACGCTCTGCACGCAACCCGAGCCGCCGTCGAGGAAGGCATCGTGGCCGGTGGAGGTGTGGCGTTGATCCGGGCGCGTCAGGCGATCCAGAATCTCAAGGGCGCCAACCATGATCAGGACGCGGGCATCAAGATCGTCATGCGGGCACTCGAAGAACCGCTGCGTCAGATCGTAGCCAACTCCGGCGCCGAGCCCTCGGTCGTGCTGAACAAAGTGGTCGAGAGCAAAGGCAACTTTGGATACAACGCGTCCACCGACCAATACGGTGATCTGGTCGAGATGGGAGTGCTGGATCCGACCAAGGTGGCCCGCTGCGCGCTTCAGAACGCAGCGTCGATTGCCGGCCTGATCCTCACCACCGACGCGATGGTGGCCGAACTGCCCAAGGACGAAGGGCACCGGCATGGCCCTGGCGGCGGTGGAATGGGTGGCATGGGCGACATGGATATGTAAGCAAAGGACCAGCGCGCCTGCTTGCAGGTGCGCTGATCGTGCCGGGCTCCATGTATCGAGGCCGGCGCCTACTTGGAGGGGCTCCGCCGGAGGGCGGGGCCCTTTGTTTTTCCTGGTCCAAGAGCGCGCCCGGCAGGGGACCTAGGTTCGGGACGCAGGTCGGGTTCGTGCGCGCCGCGTCGGTCGGCTACGCGTTGACAACCCTGGGCATCCAGAATATGTTGCGGGGAAGGCGCGACGGCAGGATGCTGCAGCGACCGGAGGCCGGGCAGGCCCACGCAGGGCCGTTGAGGACAAAACCAACGATGCAGGGAGGAGCACCCCGATGAGCCAAGCTCAAGCTCAGACTCAGGCTGTGGCGGCCCCACACCACGACTTCCAACCCGAAGAGAAGCGGGTTATCTTCGCCTCTTCACTCGGGACCGTCTTCGAGTGGTACGACTTCTACCTCTACGGGAGTCTCGCCGTTTTCTTCGGCAAATTGTTCTTTCCCCCGGGGAATGATACCGCCGCGTTACTAGCGTCGTTGGCCACCTTCGGTGCGGGGTTTGCGGTGCGACCCTTCGGTGCTCTTGTGTTTGGGCGCGTGGGGGACATCGTGGGACGCAAATACACCTTCCTCATCACGATCGTTGTGATGGGAGCGTGTACGTTCTTGACCGGTCTCGTGCCCACGTACGCCACGATCGGCTGGTGGGCGCCCATCCTCCTGGTCAGCCTGCGACTCGCACAGGGGCTCGCGCTCGGTGGGGAGTACGGAGGCGCCGCGACCTACGTGGCAGAGCACGCGGCCCACGATCGCCGCGGTTATGACACGAGCTGGATTCAGACCACAGCGACGCTGGGCATCGTACTGTCGCTGGTGATCATTTTGTTCTTCCGGCTCAACATGGAACCCGCGGAGTTCGCCTCTTGGGGCTGGCGTATTCCGTTCTGGTTCTCGGTCATTCTGCTGGGGATCTCCGTCTACATTCGGCTAAGGCTGGAGGAATCACCAGTTTTTGCGCAGGTCAAAGCCGAAGGGAAGACCTCGAAAGCGCCTCTCAGAGAAAGCTTCGCCAACCCGCAGAACCTAAAGCTGGTTCTCATCGCGCTGTTCGGTGCGGTCGCAGGCGAGGGGGTCGTCTGGTATACCGGCCAGTACTATGCGCTGTATTTCCTGGTCTCTGTCCTGAAGGTCGACTACGTCACGGTGTACACGTGGATCATCATTGCGCTGTTGATCGGGACGCCGTTCTTCGTCGTGTTCGGCGCACTCTCCGACCGCATAGGGCGCAAGAAGATCATGATGGCCGGCTTCCTGCTGGCGGTGATTACGTACATCCCGATCTTCAAAGGGTTGACCCACTTCGCCAACCCGGGGTTAGAGGAAGCCGCGGCCGCGAACCCGGTCATGCTCTATGGACGAGACTGCGGAAAGCCCTGTGACGGCGCGCGCGACTTCCTTGCAAAGAGTGGTGTCCCTTACACGCATGTCGAGGCGAAGCCAGGCGAGCCGTTAGTGCTGGCTGTCGGTTCGGCTGAAGTCAAAGGGTTTGACGCGAAGGCGTACGGTGACGCTCTGAAGGCGTCCAACTATCCGCCAAAAGCGGATCCGGCACGGATCAACCACGTAATGGTCATCGTCCTGCTCGTAATCCTGGTGATCTACGTCACACTGGTGTACGCCCCAATCGCGGCCTTCCTGGTCGAGCTCTTCCCGACGCGAATCCGTTACTCTTCGATGTCGCTGCCCTATCACATCGGGAACGGGTGGTTCGGTGGCTTCGTCCCGCTGATCGCGACGTCGGTGGTCGTAGCTACGGGGAACATCTACGCAGGCTTGTATTACCCGATGGCGATCGCGCTGATCAGTCTGATCGTCGGCTCCATCTTCATTCGTGAGACGAAGGACCACGACATCCGGACCCTCTGAGGCGGCAACAGCCGACCATCTAACAGAAGCCCGGCGCGAGTGCCGGGCTTCTTGCTTTTCGCTCTGTGCTCCCGCACGCAGCATCCGGACGACAGCAGCTTACCCCCTGCTTCGCTAGCCGCTATAATGCGCAGTCCTCGGCATCCTGGCGCTCGGCCGGTCGACTGGCGCATTCGCGGGAGGAGGCTAAGTACGTGGGCCGTGGTACAGGGCATCGACAACAGGCGAGGCGGCGGCACCTGCTCAGCTTGTTGCGGTGAAGACCAACCTTTAGGTTATGCCGCAGCCATAACACGCAATGCGCTGCGGGCCACCGAGCTTAGCGCAGTGTAGGCTGGCATCCGCTTGCGGGTGTCACGGGGTCCCGCGAGGGGTTCGCGGCAGAAGCCAAAGTCCTGGTGTCGGTACTTCACGCAGTACAAGTGGCCAAGTAGCTCAGTTGGTAGAGCAGAGGACTGAAAATCCTTGTGTCGGTGGTTCGATTCCGCCCTTGGCCACCAGTGATTTCGGCGAGCACTGATCCGCGGTGTGGGTCAGCGCGGAGCGCAAAATCATGCGGGTGGCGGTCGGATCGGCGCGCTAGTCCTTAGCCTTCGCACGCGGTGCCGGATCTCGTTGGGTTACGACTTCGATCGCGAGAGCTTGTCCGGGCGCCACGCTCAGGGACTCCCCTTACCTGCCGATCAACGCAACGTCATCAATGCGCAGGAGGGCTGTCCCCGGATCTTGTGCGATGACCTGAAACGTGACCTCAGCCAAGTAGTCTCCACTACCTTCGCGAACCGGAAGGCGAGCGCGTCCGCCGCGCTGCACTGGCCTCGCAAACCCCTGCTCACCGCCGCAGCGATCGCGCCCGTGGGTCCATCGGAGCAGCCAATCGCCCCTGAGACCTCAGCCACGAGCGGACCGAGTAGCCAGCGCTGCTGGCAGCACGCCAACTCCCCGTGCCCGAAGCGTAGCACCTTATGCGCTTGTCTTCCTCCCGCCAGCCTGGCCCCGCTCCGGCGCAGGCGATGACTGCTTGCCTGCCATCTCGCGCGCAGCGTTAGCCACCGCGATGCGGAAGCTCTCAGGCACGCGCACGAATGCCGCGTCGTGCATCACAAGCTGCCAGATCTCGTTCGCAGTCAACCCGCAGCTGAGAAGTTCGCGCGCGAGCACCCGCTGCGGCGGGTTGATCACCGCGCCCTTCATGCGTTGCGCCAGGACGCTCTTCAGGCGCTCGTCCAACGCTGTCATGTTCTTCACCTCCTCTTTCACTGTGCCCGCCTGTGTCGCCCGGTGGGCATCGGGCTCATCTGGGAGTAACAGGTACGTCCGGGTGGTGTCGAGGAGGCTTGCGATTGCCTCTTGTATCCGCTGTCTCCTTCTCAAGCATTCGCGTAGCGTGGAGCCGGCAAGGCGAGGCCGTGCACGAAAAGCGCCGTGGCCGTGGGCTCCGGCGGCGAGGGTCGGATCTGAGAGGGAGATCCGGTTGGCCCGCCCGCCGCACCCGACGGGGGTCAACCGGCAGGTGAGCTAGCTTGCCGCTGCGGCTACGCCCGAACGCGTCGCGCGCAGCAGCGGCAGCGGATCGTGGCGCCGACAGGCGCGGTCGCAGAGCTGCAAACGCGCGGCACAGCGTTCGGCGCTCACGTTCAGGGATGGCTCGCGATTGGTCGGCATGCTGGCCCATACCTCTGAGATCGGAGTGTAGGCTCCGAGGGCGCGAGATCAAGGGCATCCGAACGTCGCAGATCGCGGCTCTCGATGCGGTGCCGGAACCTCGACGCTCACCCGCAGCGAGCGTGCCGCGCCCATCTGTGCAGACGGGGTCGGGCCGGCAGGATACTTGCCTTATAATTCTTCGTTATCCCGCCCGTCATGCGGAAGAGCAGTCTACTACCCAGCGCGGGAGGGACGTCGCGAAGCCGCCGCGAAGCCAGATCCTTTCATCAGGCCGCTAACCGGATGCAGCTCGTCGCCTTTGGCGTCAACCACCAGACCGCGCCACTGGCCGTGCGTGAGCGCATTGCGTTCAACACGGAGGGGCTGCCGTTGGCGCTGCGCGACTTGTGCGGCCACGAGCCGGTACGGGAGGCGGCGATCCTCTCGACCTGCAACCGCACCGAGATCTACTGCAGCACGCCTGAGCCGGCCAAGGCGATACGTTGGCTGGCCGCCTATCACAAACTGAAGGAGACCACGCTGGAACCGTATGTGTACACTTTGCCGCGCGAACGGGCGGTGAAGCATGCGTTCCGGGTGGCGAGCGGGCTGGAGTCCATGGTGCTCGGCGAACCGCAGATCCTGGGCCAGATGAAGGACGCGGTGCGCTCGGCCGAAGCCGCCGGCACCCTCGGGTTGGTCCTGCACAAGTTGTTTCAGCAGACGTTCTCGGTCGCCAAGGAAGTGCGCAGCACGACCCAGATCGGTGAGGCCTCGGTCTCGCTTGCGTCGGCTGCGGTGCGCGTTGCCGAGCGGATCTATCCCAGCATCTCGCAGCAGACGGTGCTCTTCGTCGGTGGTGGCGAGATGATCGACCTCGCGTCGACACACTTCGGGGCACAGCGGCCGCGGGGGATGACATTCGCCAACCGGACGCTGGAGCGCGCCCAGGATCTGGCGCGGCGCTTCGGCGGCAATGCGCGCTCGTTCAACGATCTGCCCGAGTTCATCGCTGGGCAGGACATCGTCGTCACCTGTACGGCGAGTCAGCTCCCGATCATCGGCAAAGGGATGATCGAGAGTGCGCTCAAGGCCAGGCGCCACCGGCCCATGCTGATCATCGACCTGGCGGTACCGCGCGACGTCGAGGCCGAAGTCGCGGCATTGGACGACGTGTTCCTGTATACGGTGGACGATCTGGGTAAGGTGATCCAGGAAGGGCGCGACCAGCGCCAGGCGGCGGTGGGCGAGGCGGAAGCCATCATCGATGCGGGCGTGCACGAGTTCATGCACTGGCTCGGCACGCGCGAGGCAGTGCCGACCATCCGCGCGCTGCGCGACCAGGCCGAGCGCAGCCGCCGCCACGAAGTCGAGCGCGCCCTGCGGCGGCTGGCGCGCGGCGAGGCGCCCGAGCAGGTGCTCGAGGGGCTGAGCCGCAGCCTCACCAACAAGCTCCTGCACCCGCCTACCCATGCGTTGCACGACGCGAAGGAAGCCGACCGAGAGCAGCTCGTGAAGCTTCTCGAACGGGTCTATCTCACGCGCGGCCGCGAATGAAGCCGAGCATCGGTGCCAAGCTGACGCAGCTCTCCGCCCGGCTGGAGGAGCTCAATCAACTCCTGTCCTCCGAGAACGTGACGGCGGATTTGAGCAACTACCGCAAGCTTTCGCGCGAGCACGCCGAGATCGCGCCCGTGGTTGAGCTGTTCAAGTCCTATCGCGCTACGGAACGCGATGTGCAGGCGGCGCAATCCATGGTCTCGGATCCGGAGATGAAGGAGCTGGCCGAGACCGAGATCCGAGAGGGAAAGCAGAAGCTCAGCAGCATCGAGGCCGAGCTCCAGCGGCTGCTGTTGCCGCGCGATCCCAACGACGAGCGCAACATCTTCCTGGAGGTGCGGGCCGGTACGGGCGGCGACGAATCGGCGCTGTTTGCCGGCGACCTGTTCAGGATGTACTTTCGCTACGCCGAGCGCCACGGCTGGCGCGTCGAAGTGGTGTCCCAGAGCCAGGGCGAGGTAGGCGGTTACAAGGAAGTCATCGCCAAGATCGTCGGCCAGGGCGCTTACTCTCGACTGAAATTCGAGTCGGGCGGCCATCGCGTCCAGCGGGTCCCCGCCACCGAAACCCAGGGACGCATTCACACCAGCGCATGTACCGTCGCCGTCATGCCGGAGGCCGACGAGATCGGCGAGATCGTGCTCAACCCCGCCGAGTTGCGCATCGACACCTTCCGTGCCTCGGGCGCCGGCGGCCAACATATCAACAAGACCGATTCGGCGGTGCGGGTAACGCATCTGCCTAGCGGCATCGTGGTCGAGTGCCAGGACGACCGCTCTCAGCACAAGAACAAGGCGCAGGCGTTGTCGGTGCTGGCCGCGCGCATCAAGGACAAGCAGCTGCGCGAGCGCCAGGCCAAGGAGGCGGCCACACGCAAGTCGCTCATCGGCAGCGGCGATCGATCGGAGCGCATCCGGACTTACAACTTTCCCCAGGGCCGGGTGACCGATCATCGGATCAATCTCACGCTGTATAAGATCGACCAGATCATGGATGGCGATCTGGACGATCTGATCAATGCGCTGATCGCGGAGCATCAAACGGAGCAGCTCGCGGCTTTGGCGGAAGTGGCGTGAAGCATCGCCCGCGGGACCGGCAGAGTGGTGCCGTGCCGACCCGAACATGACAGATACTCAGGAGCGATCCAGCGCCGAGGCCCGCGGCGCAGTCCGATCGATCGGGGACCGTTTGCGCTCCGACAGCGCGGCGCTGTCCGAGGCGCTCCGGGTGCCTCTTCCGGAGGCACGCCGTGAGGTGCAGGTGCTCCTGAGCCGTGCGCTGGGATGGGACTGGGCGCGCTTGCTCGCTCATCCGGAGTTCGCGCCGGGCCCCGAGGCGGCCGCGCGCTACGAGCGCATGCTTGCGCGCAGGATAGCCCAGGAGCCTGTGGCCTACATCGTGGGTGAGCGCGAGTTCTATGGCCTCAGCTTCGAGGTCACCGACGCGGTGCTGATCCCCAGGCCCGAGACCGAGCTGCTGGTCGAGCTGGTGCTCGAACGCTTACCTGCGTCTGCCGATTGCCGGATCCTCGACTTGGGCACCGGCAGCGGATGCATCGCTGTGACCGTGGCGAAGCTGCGGCCGCACGCGCAGGTCGTGGCCACGGACCTTTCCCACGCGGCGCTGGAAGTGCTGGTTCGAAACGCCAGCCGTCATGGCATCAGAAACCTCGTCCATCGAGCGGGCAATTGGTTCGATGCCGTTCACGGCCAGCGCTTCGACCTGATCGCGTCCAATCCCCCGTATGTCGCCGAGGGGGATCCGCACCTGAGCCAGGGCGATCTTCGTTTTGAGCCACAGGCGGCGCTCCATTGCGGCGGGGATGGGCTGGACGCGTTCCGCGAGATCACGACGCACGCACCCCGGCATCTGCTGCCGCGCGGCTGGTTGCTTCTGGAACACGGGCAAGGCCAAGAAGCCTCGGTGCTGGACTTGATGAAGGAGACCGGTTTCACCGAGCGGTCCTCGCACCGCGACCTGGCGGGCATCCCGCGGGTTGCGGCAGCGCGCTTGCCTTGAAGCGACCGGCCCGGAGCGCTACCATAGCGATCGTGTACAGGCTATCCACCCGGGGTAGCCTTAGTCTTTTTGAGGTGAGGTCATGGATACCCAGGAACGCATTCGCCAGCAGGTGACCGAGAACCGCGTCGTCCTGTACATGAAGGGCACGCCGGAAGCGCCGCAGTGCGGGTTCTCCGCGGCGGCGGTCCAGCTTCTTGAGGCCTGTGGTGTGGACGAGGTGGCCACCGTCAATGTGCTGGCCGACGCCGAGATCCGCCAGGGCATCAAGGAATTTTCCAACTGGCCGACCATCCCGCAGCTGTATGTCGACGGGGAGTTCATCGGCGGCGCGGATATCATGCGCGAGATGTATCAGAGCGGCGAGCTGCAGAAGATCCTCGCGGGCTGAGACCCGCGCGCGACAGGCTAGAAGGGGCCGGCACGCACGCCGGCCCTTTTGTTTTTCCGCCGTCCTCGCGGTTCGGGCGTGTTATCGCGCGACGGCGTGGATGCGCTCGATCCGCCCCTCGTCCAGACCCACTGCGCGCGCGGCTTCTAGAACGGAGAGCCAGGTCTCGCGCAGCAGCGGGATGCCGCCGGCAAGGCGCTCGGCTCGGCTGCGCTCTTCCGGCTCTCCTGGAATGAGGGTCTGCACGCCAGCCTGCGCAGGCTTGGCCTGCTTCACATACGCCACGTATCGAGTGACCTCCTCAGGGAACAAGTGTTCCGGGTCGATTCGGGCCGGGTCGATGTAGATCGAAAACATGCCATTGGCAAAGCGCCGACCCGGCGCCACACACCCGTTCCCGGAGAGCGCGCCGCCGAGAAGCTCGCACATCAACGCGAGGCCCGATCCCTTGTGTCCGCCGAACGCTCGCAGCGCCCCGATCCCCCCGCGCACATCGCGTTTTCCGGTTGCCGCGTAATCCCCGTAGAGCAAGCGCGGGTCGTCGCTCGTGCGCCCATCGGGACCGATGAGCGCGTCACTCGGTATCGCGCGGCCGCCATGGCTCGCGACCAGAACCTTTCCTTCGGCAACCACCGATGTGGCGAAATCCAGCAGCAGCGGCGCGCGGCCGGGAACCGGCACGCCGACGCAGAACGGCGCCGTTGAGAAGCGACGCTCGACGCTGCCGAAGGGTGCGACCAGCGGCGCGCCTACCGCGTTCACGAAGTGGATCGAGACGAGATTTTCCGTCGCCGCCATCTCAGCCCAATCGGCTACCCGTCCGACATGGCCCGCGTTGCGCAGCGCCACCGCCGCCAGCCCCATCGACCTGCATTTGGCGATGCCCATCTCGACGGCTTGCGGCGCCACCGTTTGACCGAACCCATATCTACCGTCGACCACCGCGAGAGCGGGCGTATCCACAAGCACCCCGACATTCTGGTCCGGGACAAGGTGGCCGTCGCGCATGAGCTGGAGGTAGCGGGAGATTCGGACCACTCCGTGGCTGTCGTGGCCGGTGAGATTGGCGCCGACCAGGTATCGCGCGATGCGCTCGGCCTCGGAATGGGAGCAGCCTGCGGTCCCGAAAATCTCCGCCGCCAGCTGTTCCAGATCGCGGGCTGCGATCAATACCACGTCATGTGTGTTCGTATCCATGTTCCGTCGCGCGCCGGCGGGGGAAGCGGCGTCATCCTTTGGTTGCACCCGCAGTGAGGCCAGCGATGTAATAGTCCATCAAGAAAGCGTAGATGAGCAGTGGAGGCGCCGCGCCCAGCAACGCGCCTGTCATGATCTGGCCCCAGTTGAAGACGTCGCCCTTGACCAGGGTCGTGACGATGCCCACCGGCAGCACCAGCTGATCGGCCGAAGTGGTGAACGCAAGCGGGTAGAGGAATTGCGCCCAGGACACAGTGAAGGCAAAAATGGTTGCGGCGATCACTCCCGGCAACGCTACAGGGATGAAGATCTTGGTGAGCAGCTGCAGGTATCCGGCGCCGTCTATGAGCGCCGCTTCGTCCAGCTCCTTCGGGATGCTGCCGAAATAGCCGATCATGATCCAGGTGCAGAACGGGATCGTCAAGGTCGGGTAGACGATCACGAGCACCCACCAGCGGTCGATGAACTCGATGCCGGTCCATTCGTGCAGAAAAGCGAAGATCTTGAACAGCGGGATGAACAGCAGTGTGTCCGGGATCAGGTAGGTGAGGAATACACCGGTGGCAAGCGCGGCCGAGCCCCAGAAGCGCATCCGGGAGAGTGCGAAGGCGGCCGGCACGCTGACCAGCATCGTGATCGAAACCACGAGCACGGAGACGAAGGCCGAGTTGCGGAAGAACGTGAGATAGATCGGTGAGGTCAGCAGCTCGACGTAGTTCGCGAGCGTTGGCGAGAGCACCCACCAAGGGGAGGCCGCGGCCGAGATCTCAGCGCTGGTCTTGAGCGAGGTGAGGAGCATGTAGACCGGCGGAGTCAGGAAGAACACGGCGAACACGAGCAGGAAGAAGTAAGACCACGCCAGCGCCCGGCGCCGGTCGCGCCGCATGCTTCCTCGTCGCGCGGAGCGGGAGGCAACGCCGGCAGCGGGAGCGACGGCGCTCACGGTCAAGCCTCGGTTCCGCGCCTGCTCACGTCGCGCAGGATGAAGACCGCGGCCACGGCCAAGATCGGGAACATGAACAACGAGACGCATGCGCCCAGCGGAATGTCGCTGCTCTCGATGCCGATCTTGAACGCCCAGGTCGCGAACACGTGCGTCTGATCCACCGGCCCGCCGTTGGTGAGCACGCGCACGATATCGAAATTGGCGAAAGTGACGATCAGCGAGAACAGCGCCGTGATGGCGATGATGTTGCGCATCATCGGCAGCGTGATGTACCAGAGCTTCTGCCACCAGCTCGCGCCGTCGATGGCCGCTGCCTCGTAGAGCTGCTCCGGGACCGACTTGAGCGCTGCGAGGTACATGATCATGAAGAACGGCGCGCCGACCCACACGTTCACCAGGATCACGGCGAAGCGTGCCCAATACGGGTCCCCGAGCCAAGGCAGCGCACTCGCGCCCAGCCTCTGAAGGACCCAGTTGAACGCGCTGTACGAGGGATCGAACAGCCACAGCCAGGCGAGCGTGCTCATCGCCGGCGGGATCACCCAGGGCACGAGCAGCATGCCGCGCCACTTGCGCTGCCCCTTGGACGGCACGTTGTGCACGAAATGCGCGACGCAGAAGCCGATCAACGCCTTCAAGATCACGGCGCTTACCGCGAAGATGATCGACTGCTTCACCACCATCCAGAACGTCTCGCGCGTGAACAGGAAGCCGAAGTTGGCGAGCCCCACGAAGCGCTCCATCGACTTGTTCAACATCGCCAGGTAGAACGAGTAGGCCGCCGGATAGATCACCAGCGACGCGATGATCACCAGCGGCGGCAAGGTCATGACAAACGCGATGGTCGATTTGCGCCTCGCGAATGCCCGCACCCTGCCGCCCGGCGGCGCCTGAGCGCGATTTCCGTAGGCTACCGCGCGCGCCACTGGTGCTGTCCTCCCGGCGCGAAGTCGCGGCCAAATCGAGCTGCGCCGCCAAGAACGCCGGCATATCGGCTCGAACACATACGTTCACCGCCGAGCGCTTCCTCGAGCGCCGCGCCTGTGTCGACGCTCACGTGCGCAGGAATCCTTCCAGCTCGGATGTGGCCCACGCGAGGGTCTTGTCCATCGATTCGCCGCCCTGCGTGAACTTCGCGATCATCTTGGTCATCGTGGCCTGCGCGTACATCTGGCTGGCGATCGCTGGTGGCGCCGGGGAGCCGGAGATCCAGACGGTCTGATCTGCACCCGGTGGGTAGTTGGCTAGCGTTCCTTTGGGAGGCGCTTCTTGAGCCCAGGTCTTGAAGTTGCGCAGGCCCGAGAATCCGGGGATGTCAAAGCCGCCGCTCGCCGTTACGAGCTGCTCGACGGCCGGCCGTTGAGAGAGGTGGGTGAGCAGGCTCTTGGCTGCCGCTTTGTTGCTGGAGAACTTCCAGATGCCCCAGAAGTAAGGCAGACCGGGTTGGAATCGGCCCTTGGGTCCTTTCGGCGCCGGGAAGGTCCACAGCTGCTCGGCCACGTTCGGGTTGTCGCGCTTCGCGACCGCCCAGGCGCTGGGCGGGTTCATGATGAGGGCGCCCTTCCCCGAGATGAGCCATTTGTTGTTGGAGGCGTCGTCCCACGCGAACACGTCGGGCGGAAGGAACTGAACCATCCTCTTCATGTACTCGAGCACCCGCTTCGTGGCGTCGGATCTGACCGTGATGTTGCCCTTGGCATCGATCAGTTCCGCGCCATGTGCAGCGAACGCTGCCCCGACCCAGTCCACCGAGTCGCTCGTTTGCCCCAGCCCCAGGCCGAACGGGTATCCAGCCTTGAAGCACTTCTCGGCAGCTGCCAGGAACGTGTCCCAGGTCCACTTCTCGGTGAGCGCTTTGTTCGGCGTGCCTGTCCCCGGGTACATCTTGGTGAGGTCGAGCCCGACGTGCTGCTTGAACAGATCGATCCGTGCGCAGGGCGGCTTGAGCTGGCTGCCAGGTGTGGCCGGGACTGCCAGCCAATGTCCGTTCTGCTTGCCGAGATACTCCACG
>Ga0335083_10003066_pt1 | contig 21770 bp, 14 predicted proteins | sample Lox_Sample_42_FD_206716 | JGI IMG/M metagenome (GOLD analysis project Ga0335083, IMG submission 206716) | Soil microbial communities from Loxahatchee National Wildlife Refuge, Florida, United States - Lox_Sample_4.2 | ecosystem: Environmental > Terrestrial > Soil > Wetlands | place: USA...
GCCGCGAGCGGGCGGCGAGCGCAATGCGGCGCGCGCCGGGCATGGAGCGTTGCCGCGAGCCGCCACGAGCGACTAGATTCGCGCCTACGCGCACGGCCGCGCGTCACGCTTGCGGGCCCGCCCGGGGGAACACCCGACATGCACGCTTCGACCGCCCGAGCGGGCCTGCTCGTCGCTCTCGCGCTGGCCGCCGCCGGTTGCGGCGGAAGCTCGAAGACCAGCGGCCCGACCGGGGACGACGGCGGCACGCACCTGCTGGCGTTCGCGACCGACCGCGCGACCGGCGATTCGCTCCGGCTCCAGGTCGCGCTGCTCGACCTCGACCAGCAGGGCTATCGCTCGGTCTCGAACCTGAACGCCACCGGTTCGGATCAGGAAGAGCCCTGCATCTCGGACGATGGCGGCTTCGTCTGCTTCTCGAGCAACCGCCCGGGCGGCAAGGGCGGCACCGATCTCTACCTCTACCGCCGGCTCGAAGCCGACGTGATCGCGCCCGCGCCGCTCGAGTCGTCCGCGAACGAGAGCTGGCCGCGCTTCACCTACGATTCGGTGCGCATCGCGTTCGTGCGCGACTCGACGGGGAACAAACGCATCCGGCTCTTCGACGGCGTGGGCGACACGCTGCTCACGCTGCCCGGGCTCGCGGTGACGGGGCCGTTCGACGACGACGAGCCGGCGCCGGACCTGCACGGCGACCGCATCGCGTTCCAGTCGAACCGCTCGGGAGCGACGCACGTCTACGTCTGGAACCGCGCGGCGGGAGTCGCGGCGCTGCCCGCGCTGCTGGGCGATTCGCTCGACGTCGATCCCGCGCTCACCGCGGACGGCCGCTGGCTCGCGTTCGCGAGCAACCGCTCCGGCGGCGCGGGCGGCTACGACATCTACCTCTACGACCTCGTCGCGGGCGCCTACGTGCGCCTGCCGCGGCTCAACACCGCGGGAGACGAGCGCCACCCGAGCGTCAGCGCGGGCGGGCAGCTGCTCTTCTTCCAGGCCCGGCCCTCGCCCTCGCAGCACTGGCAGATCTGGAGCTACGACCTCTCCGACTCGACGTTGGCCCCGCCGCCCGCGCTCATCGCGACGAGCGGCAACGACCGCCAGCCCTACGTGCGCTGGCAGTGACCCGGGAGACCGCACCATGAAAGCCCTTGCCGCCCCGCTCGCGACCCTGCTGCTCGCCGCCTCGTTCGCGCCCGGGACGCGCGCGGACGTCACCGGTCCGCCGGCCGCGCGCGTCGCGGTCGTACGCGACACGCTGCACGGCGTCGTGATCGAGGATCCCTACCGCTGGCTCGAGGACAAGGGCGCGCCCGAGACGCGCGCGTGGGTGAGCGACGAGATGGCGTGGACGCAGCGCGAGCTCAAGCTCGTGCCGGGGCGCGACGAGGTGGTCGCGAAGCTCGCCGCGATCGCGAAGGCGGACACGCGCACCGTGCCGCGCGTGCGCGCGGGGCGGCTCTTCTACCTGGAGCGCAAGGCCGGCCAGCAGCAGCCGGTGCTCGTAATGCGCGAGGGGCCGAACGGCGCCGAGACCGTGCTCGTGGATCCCAACCCGATGAGCGAGGACCATCTGACGTCGGTCGCGCTGCTCGACGTCTCGCTCGACGGCAAGCTGATCGCGTACGGCGTACGCCAGGGCGGCGAGGACGAGACCGACGTGCGGCTGCTCGACGTCGACGCGCGGCGTGAGGTGCCCGGCGGCCTGCCGAAGGCGCGGCACTTTGGGGTCGTCATCGATCCACGCAAGGCGGGGCTGTGGTACGGGCGCTGGGAGCCGCAGGGCTCGCGCGTGTGGTACCACCGGATCGGCGACGATCCCGCGTCCGACAAGCTCGTCTTCGGCGGGGACCTCGGGCCGACCGAGATCCCGTCGCCGCAGCTCTCGTTCGACGGGCGCTGGCTCGCGCTCGGCATCTCGGTCGGCGCCTCGGGCGACAACACGCGCTTCCTCGTGCGTCCGTCGGACTCCGACGGGCCGTTCGCGAGCATCACGGACACGCTGCACGCGCGCGTCCAGCTCCAGTGGGCGGGCGACCGCATGGTGCTCCACACCAACTGGAACGCGCCGAACGGCCGGCTCTTCGTCGCCGATCCGCGCACGCCCGGGCTGGCGTACTGGAAGCCGATCGTGCCCGAGCGCTCCAACGCCGTGATCGAGGGCGTCGCGGCGGTGGGCGGCAAGCTCGTCGTCCAGTACCTGCACGACGTCTCGAGCGAGCTCGAGACGTACGGGCTCGACGGCACGCCGCTGGGGGCCATCGCGCTGCCGGGCATCGGCGCGGCCACCGGCGTCGCGGGGGAGTGGAGCGGACCCGACGCGTACTACTCGTTCTCGTCGTTCAACTGGCCCGCGACGATCTACCGCTGCGACGTCGGCACGCGCAAGGCGGAGGCCTGGTGGCATTCGCCCGCGCCGTTCGATCCCGCGCGCTACGAAGTGAAGCAGGTGTGGTTCACGAGCCGGGACGGCACGAAGGTCCCGATGTTCGTGGTCGCGGCGAAGAACCTCCCGCTCGACGGCCGGCATCCGGTGCTGATGACCGGGTACGGCGGCTTCAACGTCAGCGAGACGCCGGCGTTCTCGACGCGCACCGCGGCGTGGCTCGAGCTGGGCGGCGTCTTCGCGCTGCCCAACCTGCGCGGCGGCTCGGAGTTCGGCGAGACGTGGCACCGCGCCGGCATGCTCGCGAACAAGCAGCACGTCTTCGACGATTTCATCGGCGCGGCGCAGTGGCTCGAGAGCAACGGCTACTGCGCGGCCTCGAAGCTCGCGATCATCGGCGGCAGCAACGGCGGGCTGCTGGTCGGCGCCGCGATGACGCAGCGGCCCGATCTCTTCGGCGCGGTCGTCTGCCAGGTGCCGCTGCTCGACATGCTGCGCTACCAGCGTTTCTCGATCGCACGCTTCTGGGTGCCCGAGTACGGCTCGGCCGAGGACCCTGCACAGTTCCAGTGGCTGCGCGCGTACTCGCCGTACCAGAACGTGAAGGCCGGCGTGACGTATCCGTCGGTGATGTTCGTGAGCGGCGATTCCGACACGCGCGTCGATCCGCTGCACGCGCGCAAGATGGCGGCGCTCATGCAGTCGCTGCACGGACCGAATCCCGTGCTGCTCCACTACGACGTGAGCTCCGGCCACTCGGGCGGACAGTCGGTCGACAAGAGCGTCGAAGACGACGCCGATGTGCTGCAGTTCCTGCGCTGGCGTCTCGGCATGGCGACGCCACGATCCAACTGAACTCGACGATGCTTTCGCGCGTGCACACGCGTCGCGCTATCGCCAATCGCGCGCGGCGCGTGTGTCACTCGTGATTCGCCGCGATTCTCGCGTGAATTTTTCGTCTTGAACGCGTCGTCGGCCGGGGTGCATAAAGCAATCCCCCGCGGCCGCGAGTCGACTCCATCTTTCGGTCGGCGGAGCAACCCACGCACAGCAGCCCGATGAAGAAGTGATGGGTCCCCTCTTTCGAGTTCCGCCCAGAAGGCATCGCGAGCGGCCCCCCGGGCCCCGGCGCCTTCTCGGCAGGACCAGCAGGCAGGGAAGCATCACGCTCACACGGACCAGGGAGGTCCCGAATGTCCAACCCCCTCATTCCGGAGACCCAGGCTCCGGAAGCACCTGAAACCGAAGCCGCCGCACCTTCCGGTCTCCGCGTCCCACGCCGCTTCACGCGCGCGGGCGCCGACCCGCTCGACGACGTGCGCTGGGCACGCCGGCGCACGGTGATCGCGAACCCCGACGGATCCGTCGTGTTCCAGATGGACGACGTCGAGGTGCCGGAGGGCTGGTCCCAGCTCGCCACCGACATCGTGGTGAGCAAGTACTTCCGCAAGGCGGGCCTCGCGTCCGCGCCGGGGCACGAGACCAGCGTGCGCCAGGTCGTCCATCGCCTCGCCCGCACGATCCGCAACGCGGGCGAAGCGCAGGGCGGCACCTTCGCGAGGCGCTCGGACGCCGAGGCGTTCGAGGCCGAGCTCGCGTACATGCTCGTGCACCAGATCGGCGCGTTCAACTCGCCGGTGTGGTTCAACTGCGGGCTGTTCCACGAGTACGGCATCGGCGGCTCGGGCGGCAGCTTCGCCGTGAACGCGGCGAGCGGCCGGGTCGAGGCGACGGGCGACTCGTACTCGCGGCCCCAGGTGTCGGCGTGCTTCATCCAGTCGGTCGAAGACGACCTGATGTCGATCTTCGAGCTCGTGAAGAACGAGGCGCGCGTCTTCAAGTACGGCTCGGGCACGGGCACCAACTTCTCCAGGCTCCGCGGCAAGACGGAAAAGCTCTCCGGCGGCGGCACGTCGTCCGGGCTCATGAGCTTCCTCGAGGTCCTGGACCGCGGCGCGGGCGCGACCAAGTCGGGCGGCACGACGCGCCGCGCGGCCAAGATGGTCGTGCTCGACATGGACCATCCCGAGATCGTGGACTTCGTGCACTGGAAGATCCGCGAGGAGCGCAAGGTCGCCGCGCTCGTCGGGGCCGGCTACTCGCCCGACTTCAACGGCGAGGCCTACGCCACGGTCTCCGGCCAGAACTCGAACAACTCGGTGCGCGTGCCCGACGCGTTCATGAACGCGGTCGGCGCGGACGGCGGTTGGGAGACGCGCCTGCGCACGACGGGCGCGGTGCACGAGACGATCCCCGCGCGCGGCCTGTGGCGCGAGATCGCCGAGGCCGCGTGGGGTTGCGCCGATCCGGGCGTCCAGTTCGACGACACGATCCAGAAGTGGCACACGTGCAAGGCCACGGGCCGCATCAACGCGACGAATCCGTGCTCCGAGTTCGTGTTCCTCGACGACACGGCGTGCAACCTCGCGTCGATCAACCTCATGAAGTTCCGGCGCGACGACGGCACGTTCGACGTGGAGGGTTACCGGCACGCGAACCGCGTGTTCTTCCTCGCGCAGGAGATCCTCGTCAGCTTCGCTTCGTATCCGACCGAGCGCATCGCGCGCAACAGCGAGGACTACCGCCCGCTCGGCCTCGGGTACGCGAACCTCGGCACGCTGCTCATGGTGCAGGGGCTGCCGTACGACAGCGACGCGGCCCGCGCCTGTGCCGCGAGCCTCACGGCGATGATGACGGGCGAGGCCTACGCGCTCTCGGCCGAGCTGGCCGCGACGAAGGGGCCGTTCCGCGGGTACGCCGCCAACGCCGACAGCATGATGGGCGTCATGCGCCTGCACCGCGAGGCGGCGCGCGCGCTCGATCCGGCGCTCGCGCCGCGCGAGCTGCGCAGCGCCGCGATCGAGAGCTGGGATCGCGCGGTCTCCTGCGGCGCGCTCCACGGCTACCGCAACGCGCAGGCGACCGTGCTCGCGCCCACGGGCACGATCGGCCTGCTCATGGACTGCGACACGACCGGCGTCGAGCCCGACTTCGCGCTCATCAAGTTCAAGAAGCTCGCGGGCGGCGGCTACTTCAAGATCGTGAACCAGTCCGTGCCGCTGGCGCTCGAGCAGCTCGGCTACGCGCCGCACGAGATCGAACGCATCATCCGCCACGCGGTCGGCCACGGCACGCTCGCCGGCGCGCCGCACGTCAACGAGTCGGGCCTGCGCGAGAAAGGCCTCACGACCGGCGAAATCGCGGCGATCGAGCGCATGGTCGCGAACGTGCTCGACATCCGCCAGGCGTTCGGGCGCGGGATCGTCCCGGACGACACGTTCGCGCGACTCGGCGTGCCGACGACCGAGCGCGAGAAGCCCGGCTCGAGCCTGCTTCCGTTCCTGGGTTTCACCGAAGCGCAGATCGAGGCAGCGAACCTGCACGTCTGCGGCGCGCAGACGGTCGAGGGCGCGCCCGGCCTCAAGCCCGAGCACCTCGCGGTGTTCGACTGCGCGAACCGCTGCGGTCCGCGGGGCACGCGCTTCATCCCGCCGATGGGCCACGTGCGCATGATGGCCGCGGTCCAGCCGTTCATCTCGGGCGCGATCAGCAAGACCGTGAACCTGCCGAACGAGGCGAGCGTCGACGAGGTCGAGGCGATCTACACCGAGTCGTGGCGCCTGGGCCTCAAGGCGGTCGCGCTCTATCGCGACGGCTGCAAGCAGAGCCAGCCGCTCTCGAGCACGCCGGCGCGCAAGGCCGAGGAACCCGCGCCCGCGGCGGCCCCGAGCGCGCCCCCGAAACTCAACCGGCGCCGGCTGCCCAAGCGCCGCCACGGTTTCACGCAGGAGGCGCGCATCGCCGGGCACAAGGTGTTCCTGCGCACCGGCGAGTACGAGGACGGCACGATCGGCGAGATCTTCATCGACATGCACAAGGAGGGCGCGGCGTTTCGCAGCATGATGAACTGCTTCGCCATCGCGGTGTCGATGGGGCTGCAGTACGGCGTGCCGCTCGAGGACCTGGTCGATCAGTTCTGCTTCACGCGTTTCGAGCCGCACGGTCGGGTCGACGGCCACGACAACATCAAGGTCTCGACGAGCGTCATCGACTACGTCTTCCGCGTGCTCGGCTACGAGTACCTGAACCGCACCGATCTCGCGCACGTGATTCCCGACACACCCGTCGGCGAGCTCCTGCCGCGTCTCCACGCCTCCGGCAAGCGGGTGGGCCGCGAGCATCTCGCCGCCCAGCCGACGGCGATCGATCCGCCCGGCAGCGCGTCCGAGCGCGCACGCGCCGCCGAGACCGACGCGTCGGGCATGATGGCGATGGTCGAGCACAACAAGAAGCTGCTGGGAGATGCGCCCGCCTGTGACAGCTGTGGGCACTTCACCATCCGCAACGGCACGTGCTACAAGTGCGTGAACTGCGGGGGGTCGATGGGCTGCAGCTGACCCTCGGCGGTCGTGAAGAAGCCGGCTCGAGTTGGGGGACTCGGCCGGCTTCGCTTTTTCCAGGCGGCCCGACCGGGCCGCTTCAGCAATCGCTTCAGCCGCGGCCGGCGCTCGTGCCCGCCATGCGGCCGTTGCGCCCGTACGTGACCGCGGGCGTGGCGTCCTCGGACGGCGACGGCTCGTAGACGTCGGAGCCGAGCTGCGCCCGGCGCGCGTTGGAGGCGAGCGCGCGCACCGGCATGACCGGCGCGTTGGTGAGGATCGCACCCATCGCCATCGAGGTCGACGGGCCCGAAATCGGATTCATCGTCGTGCGTTCTCCGGACGGTCGCGGTCGGCGCGGAGGGGCGCGGACCGGAGGCGCTCCACGTCGGAAGTCTCGGCGAAAACCGCGTCGGCTTGAGCCCGGCCGGCGTGGCGCGAGGCAACGTCCGCCGATTCCGGCATTTCAGCCGCCGGCGAGCGCGGCGACGCGCCGGCGCGGACCCGCCGGCAACGCGGCACGCCTTCGCGAGCGCGTGCGTGCGACGCCCACCTCGACCACGAACAGGTGCTCCTTGTTGCGGGCGCGTCCCGGCGTGCCGACGACGCGCCCCTTGAGGTCATGGATGCCGATCCGGTGGCCGATGTGGCGCGGGTTCTCGATCGCCCGCTCGCTCACGCGGCCGCGCGCCGCGAGCAGCGTGCGCAGCTCGGCGAGCGAGAGGAACCCCTCGTCGCTGAACGAGACGACGAGCCAGCGCGCGCGCAACCGCTCGAGCAGGTCGCGGAACGCGCGCCCGTGCTCGCGCGGCCGGTTGAACGCGCTCGCACGCGTGCGGCAGTCGGCCCGTTTCATGGCGATGCCGTAGACCTCGGGCCGGTCCCAGCGCACCAGCGACTCCCAGACGTGGTAGTTGCCCAGGTAGCTGTGCTGGTTGTACGGCGGGTCGACGTACACGAGGTCGGCGCTCCGCCGCTCGGCCGCTTCGCGCGCGTCGAGACACGATGCGGTGCCCTGGCCGTCGAGCAGCTCCGGCACGCGGAGCGCGAGTGGCCGGCTCGCGCGCGTAGCCCACGACTTGAGATAGGCCATCTGCAGCCCGACCGTGGAGTCGACGCGATCGGCGGCCTCCATGAGGCTCGTGAGGGCGATCGCCTCGAGCTCGGGCTCGAGCGCGAGTTCCGCGATCCGCGTGCGCACGGCGTCGACGCGCGCGCCGTTCTCGGGCTTGAGATAGCGCGCACGCACGCAGTAGGTCTCGGTGAACCAGCCGGCGCGCCCGGGCAGGCGGTCGAGCTCGGCGATCAGGCGCTCCGCGCTCGCGCGCCAGCGCCGCGCGTCGGCCGCGACGTAGCAGCGCGCGAGCACGTGCGCGTAGGCGTTGTGGTCGTTCGCGTGCACGCGGTAGCCGCGCGCCTTGAGCGCATGACCGACCCGCGAAGTGCCCGAGAAGAGATCGAGCACGCGCCGCACGCCCCCGCAACCCTCGACCTGCTCGACGATCGCCGCGATGAGCCGGCGCTTCGAGCCCAGGTACTTGATCAGGCACGCCTCCCTGCCGCCCGCGCGTTCGCGCGGGTCGCGCTGCCTCGCGCCTCCGCCCTCGCGCCACGCCCCGTTCGCGGGTGCAGCCTACCGCATCGCGCGCCGCCCGCTTGCGCGGGGTGGAGGCGCCGGGCACAGTGCGCCGCCATGTCGACGGCTCCCGCCCGTGCGCGCCGCCTGGGAGGGCGCATGCTGCTCGATGCGCTGCTCGCGTTCGTGGTGATCGCACCCCTGGCGCACGCCCGCGGGGCCGGCGCCCCGCTCGTCTTCGCCATGAGCGCGCTCGCGATCGTGCCGCTCGCCGCCCGCCTCGGCGCGGCGACCGAAGCACTCGCGTCGCGGCTCGGCGCCGGCGCGGGCGGCCTGCTGAACGCCACGTTCGGCAACGCCGCCGAGCTCGTGCTCGCGCTGGTCGCGCTCGCGCGCGGCTACCCGGACGTCGTCAAGGCCTCGCTCACCGGCTCGATCGTCGGCAACACGCTGCTCGTGCTCGGCCTCGCGATGCTCGCGGGCGGAGCGCGGCGCGAGCGCCAGACGTTCGACCGCGCCGCGGCGTCCGCGTCCGCAACGCTGCTGCTGCTCGCGGCGTTCGCGCTCGTCGTGCCGGCCGCGCTTCCCCTCGCGGCGGCAGGGGCGAATCCGCTGCGCGCCGCGGCCGGCGTCCGGGCGCTCTCGCTGCCGATCGCGGGCGTCCTGCTCGCCGCCTACGCCCTGTCGCTCTTCTTCTCGCTCGGCACGCACCGCCACCTCTACGCCGGCGCGCCCGCGGACACGGACGCCGCGCCCGCGACGTCGCCACGGCGCGCGCTCGTCACCCTGCTCGTCTCGACCGCGCTCATCGCCTGGATGAGCGAGCTGCTCGTCGACGCCGTCTCGGGCGCCACGCGGGCGCTCGGCCTCTCGCCGCTCTTCATGGGCGTCGTCGTCGTCGCGATCGTCGGCAACGCGGCGGAGCACTCGAGCGCCATCGTCGCGGCCGTGCGCGACCGCATGGACCTCGCGTTCCACATCGCGGTCGGCTCGAGCACGCAAATCGCGCTCTTCGTCGCGCCCGTGCTCGTGCTGCTCTCCCGGCTGCTGCCGGGTCGCGCCCTCGACCTGCTGTTCACGCCGTTCGAGGTGCTGGCGATCGTCGCGGCGGGCGTCATCGTCCATTTCGTCGCGGGCGACGGCGAGTCGAACTGGCTCGAAGGCGCGATGCTGGTCGCGCTCTACGGCGTGCTCGCCATCGCCTTCGCCTGCCTGCCGTGACGGCCGCCGGACTCCGCGCGACGCTGCCGGGCCTCGCCGCGAGCGCCGCGCTCGCGACCGCGGCCTACGCGCTCGCCGAGCTGCCGCTGCTGCGCGATACGCTGCACGTCGGCGTGCTGCTCGTCGTCGTGCTGCTCGGCATGGCGCTCGCGCCGCTCGTCGCGCGGTGGGGCGGCCTCACGCCCGGCCTGCGCGCCGCGCAGCGGCCCGTGCTGCGCTGGGCCGTCGCGGGCCTGGGCTTCCGGCTCTCGCTCGGCGAGCTGCTGCGGATCGGCCGGCCGGCGCTCGTCGTCGTGACGCTCGCGACGTTCGGCGCGCTCCTCTTCAGCGCCTGGCTCGCGCGCCGGCTCGGCGTGCGCGAGAAGCTGGGGCTGCTGCTCGGCGTGGGCGGCGCGATCTGCGGCGCGTCGGCCGTGGTGGCGGCGGACAGCGTGCTCCAGGGCGAGAAGGAGGACTCGACGATCGCGCTCGGGCTCATCACGCTGCTCGGGACGCTCGGCATCGTGCTCTACCCGTGGCTCGGTCGCGCGCTCCACATGTCGACGTTCCGATTTGCGGTGTGGGACGGCGCCAGCCTGCACGAGATGGCGCAGGTCGTCGCGGCGGGCGCGGGCTACGGCAAGGACGCGGTCGCGATCGCCACCGTCGTCAAGCTCGTGCGCATCTGCCTGCTCGCACCGGTCGTCTTCGGGCTCGCGTGGTGGCGGCGCTCGCGCGGCGGCGCCGGCGAGGCGAAGGTCGCGCCCGTGCCGTGGTTCCTCGTGGTGTTCGTCGTGTTCACCGCGCTCAACTCGTCGGCGCTCCTGCCCGCGCCGTGGCTCGCGGCGGCGCGCAACGGCGACCTGTGGCTGCTCGCGGTCGGCATGGCCGGCGTCGGAGTGCAGACGCGCTTCACGGACCTCGCCGCGGCAGGCACGCGCCCGATCGTGCTCGGTGTCGTGCAGTGGCTCTTCCTCGCCGCGGCGGCCTACGGCCTCACGCTCGCGCTGGTGCGCTGAGCCCGGCGCGGGCGCGGCGCACGCCGGCCGCGGGGCGCCCGGCTCACGCCGCCTGCGCGAGTCCGGTCTCGCCCCCGTCGAGCGCCGCGAGCAGGCCGTCCATCGCGTGCGGGCAGAGCCCCGCGTCGCGGTCGCGCTGCATGATCGCGATCACCTGCTCGATCGGCAGGGCGGGACGGTACGGCCGGCGCGTGCTCAGCGCGTCGAAGACGTCCGCGACCGCGAGCACGCGGGCGAGCTCGGGAATCTGCTCGCCGCGCAGGCCCCGGCAGTAACCGCTGCCGTCCAGGCGCTCGTGGTGCGATGCGCTCGCGAACGCCAGCCACTCGAAGCCGCGCACGTGCTCGAGGATCATCTCGGTGTAGAACGAATGCATGCGCATCACCTCCCACTCCGCCGCCGTGAGCGGTGCGGGCTTGTCGAGGATCGAGTTGGGAACGGTGAGCTTGCCCAGATCGTGGAGCAGCCCCGCGCGCCGCAGCTCGCCGATCGCCTCGTCGTTCCAGCCGAGCTGATAGGCGATGCTGACCGCGATCTGCGTCGCGCGCTGCGAGTGCTCGCCCGTGAACGGTGACTTCGAGTCCACGACCTCGGCGAACACCTGCGCGATGCGATCGACGACCCGGGGTCCTGCGAGCACCGCGGCGCCACCGGGCTCGCACTCCAGCACGCGCTCGCGGAGCTCGCGCGTCTCGAGTGCGCGCCACGCCGCCAGTTCGTGCTCGAGCCCCCGGCACGCATCGACGACGATCGGGTCGAACCAGCGGCCTGCGCGGGCGTGCACGACCTCCATCGCGCGCGCGGCGCCATCGCGCGCCAGGAAGATCTCGAGCGTCTGCGCGAGCGTGAGCAGCCGTCCGACGATCGGGATCTCCTCGCCGCGCAGGCCGCGCGGCTGTCCGCGCCCGTCCCAGTGCTCGTCGAGCGCGCGCACGGCGTCGGCGGCGCCGGGCCCGAGGCCGAGCTGCGCGACGATCTCGGCGCCGCGATCGCAGCGCACCTGCACGAGGCTCGAGGCGAGGCGCGGGCCGCCGCGAGCGAGCTTCGCGATGCGTCGCGCGCGCTGCGGCCACGATGCGCCCGGCGCGGCGTTGCTCATCGCGAAGACGGCGGCGCGGAAGTAGTTCGACCAGTCGACGCGCATCCGCGCGCCCTTGGTGCGGCGGTCGTCGCCCCCGAAGAGCGCGAACACCTGCGAAGCGTTGCTCGAGCAGCCGACGTCCTTGAGCAGCGCCGCGTAGTGGAGATCGCGCTGCATCGAGAACGGCAGGTCGAGCCGGCGGGCGAGCTCCTGGCCGATGAGCGCCGTGCGCAGCGCGTGGCCCATCGGCTGGCCCTCGGTGAGGTCGAGCGCGAAGGAGAGTCCCGAAAACACGTCGGAAAGCCGGACGGTTTCCGGCGCCGGAGTGCGGGCACGCAGCGTCACGAGCGGAGTATCGGATGCGGCGGGCGGCGGTTGAGGGCCCACGATGCAAACCGCAACGACCGCGCCCGGACGGGCGAGAACGCGCTATCGGGCCGCACGCGAAGCTGGCGGCCGGCGCGCGGGCGGGCTAGAATTCCCCCGGCACTCTCGAGTTTCCCATCCGGCACTTCCGGCTCGCGCGAGCCCGCCCGCGTGCGGCGACCGACGCTCCGGCCAGTACCACAGCCTGCAAGGAGCCCCCATGGCCCCCGAGCCATTCCGGGCGACCGTGCTTCGTCACGTGTCGCTCGTCGCCGTTCTCACGCTGCTCGCCCCACCCGTCCACGCCCTGCGCCTCATGGACTGGAACGTCCTGAACTACCCGGGTTCGACCGGGCCGACGCGCGATCCGGGCTTTCGCACCGTGCTGGCGCCCCTGAGCCCCGACGTGCTCGTCACCGAGGAGCAGACCTCGCAGGCGGGCGTCACCGAGTTCCTGAACAGCCTGAACACGATGGAGCCCGGGCAGTGGGCGGCGGCGACGTTCGTCGACGGCAACGACACCGACACCGGGCTCTTCTACAAGCCGGCCAAGGTCAGCCTGCTCGGCGAGTGGGCGTTCTATCCCGACGTGCCGACCGACCTGCGCTACGTGCACGTCTATCGCCTGAAGCCGGTCGGCTACTCGTCGGACGGCGCCGAGTTCCGCGTCTACGCCGTGCACCTCAAGGCCGACAAGGGTCCGCCCTACAACACCGAGCGCCAGACCGAGTGCGTCGGGCTGCGTGACAGCATGAACGCCATGCCGTCGGGAATGCACGCGATCATCACGGGTGACTTCAACTTCTACGGCGGCGTCTCGACGGAGCCGGGACTGCAGTCGCTGATCGAGTCGGACCCGAACAACATCGGACGCGTCTACGATCCGCTCGGCTTCGACCAGACGACGACATGGCAGGACAACCTCTCGCTCGCGACCGTGTGGACGCAGTCGCCGTGCGGCACCGGCGACACGGGCTGCGCGAGCGGCGCGGCGACGGGCGGCATCGACGACCGCTTCGACCTGATCCTTCCCACCTATCCGTGGCAGAGCGGCTCCGGCCTCTCGTTCGTTCCCAACAGCTACATCAGCGTCGGCAACGACGGCCAGCACCACAACGTCGGCATCAACGCGCCGCCCACCATCCCCGAAGGCGCGGCCTACGCGACCGCGCTGCACTCGGTGAGCGACCACCTGCCCGTGCGCGTCGACATCTCGGTGCCCGCCATCCTCTCCGTGAGCGCCACGCCGATCGCGTTCGGCACGGTCATCGTCGGCGCGACCGCCTCGCAGGCGCTCGCCGTGACCGACGGCGCGGCGACCCCCGGCGAGGCGCTGAACTACACCTACACCGCCCCGGCCGGCTTCCTCGCGCCGATCGGCATGCAGACCGCGGCCGCGGGCGTGACGAACAACGATGCGATCGCGCTCGACACCTCGGCGCCCGGCACGCCCGCGGGCTCGCTCCAGATCGTGAGCAATGCGCTCGACTCGCCGATCGCCTCGATCCCGCTCTCGGGAACGGTGCTTCGCCACGCCGTGCCGTCGCTCGACTCGCTGGCGTCGGTAACGAGCGGCACGCTGGCGTTCGGCGCCCAGGACTCGGCCTCGTTCCTCCCGCTCGACGTCCGCGCCCAGAACCTCGGCTACGACGCGCTGCAGGCCCGGCTCTCGGTCGGCTCGGCTTCGATCACCGGCGGCGCCGGACGCTTCTCGATCGTCGGCGGCTTCACGCCGGCGCTGCTCGCGGGCACCGGGCAGACCTGGTCGGTCGCGTTCGATCCGGGCGGCGCGACGCCGGATTCGGAGTACGACGCCACGCTGTCGCTCTCGACCGCCGACGAGCCGCTGCCCGGCGGGACCGCACAGGCGAGCCTTTCGCTCGCCCTGAGCGCGACGCTGACCGGCTCGAGCACCACGGGCGTCGCGGACGCCGCGCCCCGGGTGACGCGGATGTACGCCCCGTTCCCCAACCCGGTGCAGGGTCCGACGACGCTGCGCTTCGACGTCGCGCACGCCGGCCACGTCGCGCTCGAGATCTTCGACGTGACCGGGCGCCGTGCGGCGACGCTGGCCAACACCGACCTCGCTCCGGGACGGTACGCGCTCCAGTGGGACGGCATCGCGGACGGCGCGCCGGTCTCGCGTGCCGGGCTCTATTTCGTCCGCTTCACCGCACCCGGAATCACGCGGCAATCGAAGCGGCTCGTCATCGTGAAGTAACCGGCGTCCGGGGCGGCGCTGCTAGGGCGGCGCGACGTCCCTCGCCGAACAAGGAGATCACGTGCTCCGCCTCTCGCGCCTCGTCGCCCTCGCCGCGCTCGCACTCGCCGGACTGCTCTCGCTCTCGCCCCCCGCGCATGCGCTCAAGGTCGCGACCTGGAACATGCTGGCCTACGAGAATCCCGGCGAGGGGCCGGGCCTGCCCTCGCCGTACATCACGGCGCGCCAGCCCAACTTCCGCATCATCATGGCGGCGCTCGATCCCGATCTCATCATGACCGAGGAGATGAACTCGTCCGCGGCCAAGGATTCGTTCCTGCTCGACGTGCTCGGCGTCGTCGAGCCCGGCCAGTGGTCGGGCACGTGGCTCAACGTGAACTCGGGCGAGGGCATCGGCATCTTCTGGAAGACCGCGCTCATGTCGGTCTCGAACGTGCAGGGCATCGCCGACGGCGGCCCGCGCAACGCACTCGCCGCGCTCGTCAAGCCCACCGGCTACGTCAAGAATGGCGCATGGTTCCGCGTCTACGCCGTGCACCTGAAGGCGGGCAATGCGTCGTCGGACTCGACGACGCGGGCCGCCGAGGCGAACAGCCTGCGCAGCACGCTCAACACGACGAGCACGGGCGTCGTCGGAACGAACTTCCTCTTCTGCGGCGACACCAACCTCTACGGCGCGAACGAGGAGTGCTACATCCACCTCACCGAATCGCAGACCAACAACAACGGGCGGCTCTTCGACGAGCTCAGCATGCCGGGCTCGTGGCACCAGCTGCCCGGCTACGCGCCCTACTACTCGCAGTGCCCGTGCAACTCGTGCACGACCGTCGGGCAGTCGGGCGGCGGGCTCGACGACCGTTTCGACGTCTTCCTCACGTCGACGTCGATGCAGGACGGCGCCGGGCTCGACTACGTTCCGGCCAGCTACACGCCGTTCGGCAACGACGGCCAGCACTTCAACACGGACATCAACGCCTACGGCTTCAACAACGCGGTGGGCCTCACCATCGCAGACGCGCTCCACGACGCCTCCGACCACATCCCCGTCATGATCACGCTCCAGCTCCCCGCGCACCTGAGCGCGCCGTCGCAGCTCTCCTTTGGCCGCGCGATCGTGGGCGGCAGCCCGACGGCGACCCTCGCGGTCGGAGACGGCGCCGCGGCGCCGGCGGCCACGCTCACGTACTCGCTCGGCGCGAGCAGCGGCTTCAGCGCGCCCTCGGGCGGCTTCAGCGCCGCGGCGGGCGCGGGGGCCAACCTCCACGCGCTCGGCATGGACGCGAGCGTGATCGGTGCGACGAGCGGCAGCGTGACGATCACGAGCAACGACAACGACACGACGTCGAAGGCCGTGCTGCTCGACGGCCAGGTGGTGGCTCACGCCTCGCCTTCGCTCGATTCGCTCACGGTCACGACCTCGAGCCTGCTCGACTTCGGCGACCACACGAGCGGCACGTTCACCGACGGCGCGGTGCGCGTGTTCGACCAGGGCTACGGCGCGCTCGAGGCGCAGCTCGCCGTGACGGGTGCGACGCTCACGGGCGATCCGCGCTTCGCGCTGGACGGCAGCTTCGTGCCGGCGACGCTCGGCGCAGTCGGCCAGACGTGGAACGTGCACTTCGACGACTCGTCGGTGGATCCCGACTCGACCTACACGGGCACGCTGACGTTCGCGACCTCGGACGAGCCGCTGCCGGGTGCGCTGCCCGCGGCCTCGCTCTCCGTCGCGTTGCGCGCGCACGTGACCAGCGTGCTCGACGCGGGTCCGGGCGCTTACGCGCTGCGCTTCCTGCCGCCGCGGCCCAATCCGACGCACGGCGGGACGGACTTCGCGTTCGAGCTGCCCTCCGCCGCGCGCGTTTCGCTCGCGATCTACGACCTGAACGGGCGCCGCGTCGCGACGCTCGCGGACGGCGACGTGGGGCAGGGCCGCCATACGCTGCGCTGGAACGCCCAGAACGATGCCGGCGGGACCGTGTCGGCGGGGCTCTACTTCGCCCGTTTCGAGACGCCGGGGCTGCGTCGGGTGGCGCGGCTCGTCCTGCTGCCCTGACGGCTCCGCGCGTTCATGCGTCCCGCCCGGGCGGATGCTCGGGCGGGCGCTCGCCCTCGTGCATCGGCTCGAAGCCGGGGCAGGCACGAACGGGCAGGCGCGGGTAGCGCTCGAAGCGTGAATCGTCCGCCGCCCGCGTGCAGAGCCAGAACGTGCTGCGTGGCGTGCGGATGCGGCGCGCCGCGACGCAGCGCGCACACAGCCCGACCTCGGGGTGTTCGTCGGCCGCCATCCCGCCTCCAGGTCCGCCCGGCGCCTGGCCGGGTGTCGGCGCAGACTACACTTCTTCGGCAACGGCCCTCCCCGCCCGCGGGCTGATCGCCCGCGCGGGCGCCCCCTAGCGCTTGCCGCGACGGAGCTTGGGGTCGCCACCCTCGCGATGGCCCGGACCTTGCGACTGGTGGGGGTACACGGCGACCGCACCCCTTGCCTCCTTGAACCACGAGGGAGATGGCTGAAATGAAGCGACTGCTCCTGCTGACGGCAATGCTGATGATGGTTGCTGCGGCTTCGTTCGCCGACTCCGGGTCGGTCATCTCGAAGCTCCGCACCATCGACGACCCCGCGGTTCCGCTCGCGAACCCCGGCACCCCCGACAACGGCAGCGAGGGCCCGGTCCGCCCGGTGCCCGAGCCGGGCACGATGGCCCTGGCCTCGATCGGCCTCATCGCGCTCGGCGCGGCGGCGCGAAAGCGTCGTACGAGCTGAGCGACTCTCGGCGGCGCGCCTGTCCCCACGGGCGCACCGAGTACGGACGTCACCTGCCCAGCTGATCCCCCAGTGGGGCGGCGGCGAGGCTCCAACCTCGCCGCCGCGTCCGTTTTTCGGGGCCGGGCCATCGTCTGCCCGTCCTCGACCGGCCCTCGCAGGCCGCCGCGCGAGGCGCCCGTGCCCTGCTATCCTTCCCTCGTGATCCTTCGTCTTTCGGGCCCCCGCCCGTGAGTCGCGCGCAGCGACGCTCCACGCGCCGGCCCGAGAGCCGCTCCGGGCGCGCCCGGGGCTCCCGGTTCCACGTCGACGCGCCCGGCCCGGCCTCGCCCGCCTGGGCGCACGCCGCGGCGCTCGCCGTCGTCGCGGCCTATGCCGTGGCGACGATCGCGCTCATCGCCGGGCCGCACCGGATCGGCGACGTCTTCACCGAGACCGACTTCTACGGCGCCTACGGCCCAGGCGCGCGCGCGATCCAGCACGGGCATCTCGATCCCGCGCGCTACGCCGTTGTCGGCCCGGTCTTCGAGCTCGTACTGGCGCTGTTCGCCTTCGTCGTCCGCCCGCTCTTCCTCGCCGCCGAGATCGTCTCGCTGCTCGCGATGGCCGCGACGCTGCTGTGCTGGGAACGGATCGTCCGTGAGCGCGCCGGCCCGCTCGCGGCGCTCGTCTCGACCGCGCTGCTCGCGAGCAACGCGCAGTTCGTGCGCTACGGTTACGCCGCCACGACCGACGCGCTCGCACTCGCGCTGCAGGCGGGCGCGCTCGCGCTGCTCCTGACCGGCGCACCGACGCCGCGGCGCACGCTCGCGGCCGGGCTCGTCGCGGGGCTCGCGTTCCTCACGCGCTACAGCGCGGCCGTGCTGCTGCCCGCGGGCGCGGTCGCGCTGTTGCTCGGCTGGGCCGGCGCGGCGCAGGGCCGCCGTGCGGCCGCGCTGCGCTTTTCCGCCGGGTTCCTCGTGCCCGTCGTGCCGTGGATCGCGGGCTCGCTGCTTTCCGGAGCGCACTTCCAGTTCCAGCTCCATCACGACGTCGCCTACGAGGTCTTCGCGCGCGCCCGCGGCATCACGTGGGACACCTACCAGCGCACGCTGCAATCGCAGTTTCCGACGCCGTGGTCGGTGTTCGCGCGCGATCCGGTCGCGGTCACGTCGCGCATGCTCGTCAACGTCGTCGATCACCTGCGGCTCGACGTCGCGCAGCTGACGGGCGCGGCGCTCGCGATCGCCGCCGCCGCCGGGCTCTGGCTGGGCGCGCGCGACGGCACGCTCGGACGCCTGCGGGCGGTCTGGCTGGCCTGCGCCCTCGCGTTCCTCGCGCTCGTGCCCGCATTCCACTCCGAGCGCTACTCGCTCGCGGTGCTGCCGGCGTGGACCGCGCTCGCGGGGCTCGCGCTCTCCTCGCCTCGTCTCGCGCTCGTGTTCGAGCCCGCACCGGGCCGGCGCGTCTGGCTGAAGCCCGCGCTCGCGCTCGTGGTGCTGGCACTCGGCGTGCGCGACGCCATCGCGGTGCAGGCGCGCGTGATCGACCAGCTGCCGCGCGAGGTGCTGCAGGTCGCGGCCGAGGCGAAGCCGTTCTTCCGTCCCGGCGACCGCGTGCTCGCGCGCAAGCCGCATTTCGCATGGGAGGCGGGGCTCGTCGACGTGCCGTTCCCGTTCGTCGACTCGCTGGCGCAGCTCGCCGCGGCCGCTCGGGCCGACTCGGTCCGCTGGCTCTACTTCTCGTGGCCCGAGGCCGAGATGCGGCCCGCGTTCGCGTTCCTGCTCGACACCACGTCGGCCGTGCCCGGGCTCACGCTGCGCGCGTTCGCGGCGCACCATCCGGCCGCGCTCTACGAGATCGGCCCCGGCTTCGGCGCCGAGCCCGCGTGGGCCGGCGATCCGTGGCAGGCCGCGGTGCACCACGCGCGGGCGATGCGGGACGTCAACCTGCGCGACTGGCGCGTGCGGCTCCTGCTCGCGAACGACGCGCAGCGTCGCGGGCTCTGGCCGGACGCGGAGCCGCCGCTCGACGAGGCGCTGGCGATCGCGCCCGACGAGCCGGAGGTGCTGCTTGCCGCGGGCGACAACCTCGTCCACCTGCACCGTTACGACGAGGCGCGCGAGGTGTACCTTCGCGCCGAGCAGCGCGCGCCCGGCAACGTCCAGGGCCGCGTCGGCCTCGGCTGGGCGTCACTGCTCTCGGGCGACGCGCCGGAAGCGTCGCGCTGGTGGCGGCCGCTGATCCTCAACGTCGACGATCCGGAGACGCTGGAGCGCATGATCGAGCTCTTCACGGTGCTGCACGACGACGAAGCCGCCTCCCAGGCACGGGCGCGGCGGCTTGCGGTCACGGGCGGACGATGATGCGGCCGGGCAACAGCGCGCTCGCCGTCGCCGCGCTCGCCGTCGCCGCGCTCGCCGTCGCCGGGCTCGCCGGCTGCGCGGCGCCCGGCGCGATGGGCGAGCACCGCGCCCGCGCCGCAAGGCCCGGCGCGATCGCACCGCAGCCCGATTCCATCACGATCGCGCTCTGGCACTACGACGAGAACGGCGGGCAGCGCGCCGCGGACGCCGGCCCCTATCGACTGGATGGCACGGCGGGCATCGACACGCGCACGGACTTCGGGCGCTTTCGCAGCGCGCGCGTCTTTCAGCGCACGAACGACTCGTTCGTCATCACGGCGTACAACCCGGTGCTGGACCTGCCGAACGAGTGCACGGTCGAGGCGTGGATCTGGATCAATTCGATCGCCCCCTACGAGCTGCAGGTCGTCGCGGCACGCTGGACCCCCGCCCCCAACGCGGCGACCTGGCTGCTGGGCGTGACGGGCCAGAACCTCACGCCGCCGACCATCGCGACCGTCTCGCCCGGCTGGTTCTCGAGCGCCGTCGGCATCGCGCCGCAGCAGCGGCTCCTGTTCGGATTCCAGCCCGAGCAGGCGGGCGGATTCCAGGGCTACTTCTCGACCTCCGACCTTCCGCTCCAGCGCTGGACGCACGTCGCGGTCACGTTCGACAGCCGCACGGTCAAGCTGTTCATCGACGGCCGCATCGACGCGCAGTACGCGATCCGCGCGCCGATGCGGCGCAGCGAGGCGCCGCTGCTCGTGGGCGACGTGTTCGATCCGCGCTTCCTGACGTCGTTCGGCGGCGATCTCAGGATCGATCCGTCCGCGAACGTGACGACGTACTACGGCTTCGACGGCGACATCGACGAGCTGCGGATCTCGAGCGGAGCGCGGACGTCGTTCGAGTCGGCGCCGCGGCCGTAGGCTCCGTCCGGAACCGGCCGCGGTGGCGCGCGGCGCTCTCGAACGGAACCTCGCCCGGAGGAGTAACCTGACCGTCCCCGCAACTCGCTCCCGCGGAACGATCCGCACCATGCGTCCATCGCCTGTTGTCCTCCTCGCCGCCCTCGTCCTGGTCGGAGTCGCGCCTCGCGCGGACGCCTCGGAGAGCTCGCGCTTCGTCGTCGCGCGCCTCGCGGCCGCGACTCCGGCACCCCTCGCGCGCGCGACCACGCCACGCGCCGGCGCCGTCCGCGCGCTCGCGCCCGATGCCGCGCTCATCGCCGCGGCCGCGACGCGCCTCGCCGCGCTCGGCCTGCGCGTGGATCGCGCGCTGCTCGATGCGCTGCCCGCGCCGTCGGCCGCCGCGCGTCCGGCCGCCGCGACGTTCGACGCCGGCTTCGACCGCGTCGTGCTGATCGCCGCCGCCGACAGCGTGGCGGCGGACGCGGCGCGCGCGGCGCTCGTCTCCTCCGGGCTCGCCGACTGGGCCGAACCGCTGCGCACGCGCCGCGCGGCGATCGTCTCGCTCGCGGCCCTCCCGGCGGCTCCCGCACGCGCCGCGCTGCTCGATTCGCTGCCCGACGATCCGCTGCTCCGCCAGGGCCTGCAGTGGGGGCTTGACCACGTCGTGGGCCCCGGCGGCGGCTTCGGCGGCGTCTCGCGCGCGGACGTCCACGCCCCGGAGGGCTGGGCGCAGAGCGTCGGCTCGGACGCCGTGCTGCTCGCCTGCGCCGACACGGGCATCGATCCCAACCATCCCGAGCTCGCCGGCACGATGTTCGACGGCAGCGCGCGCATCGTCGATGCGCTCAACGTGACCGGCGAGCCGGTGTCCGCCGTCACCGATTCGTTCGCGCACGGCACGCTCGCCGCGGGCGTCATGGCGGCGCGCACGAACGACGGCGTCGAGTACATGGGCCGCGGGGTCGCGGGCGTTTGCGGCGGCGACGGCGTGACGACCGCGGGCTGCCACATCGTGCCGATCAAGATCGCGCCGGGGCACTCGGGCGAGGCGACGTCGTTCGACATCGCCCGCGCGGCGATCTACGCGGCGGACGTCGGCGCGCGCGCGATGAACCTCTCGTTCGGCGGCGGCGGCGCGAGCCAGCTCGAACGCGACGCGCTCGAGTACGCGCTCGTGCGCGGCTGCGTCGTGGTCGCCGCGGCCGGCAACAACGGCGGCGCCCCCAACGAGACCTCGCCGGTCTACCCGGCCGCGTACGCGGCGGACGGCCTCTGCATCCAGGCCGGCGCAAGCGACACGACCGACGCCCGCGCGGGGTTCTCCTCGTTCGGGCCGGGCCTCGATCTGCTCGCGCCGGGCGTCTCGATCTGGACCACGTACATGACGTACCCGAGCTACTACGGCTACTCCTACGGCGGCTACGTCGCCGCCTCGGGCACATCGTTCGCCGCGCCGTTCGTGAGCGGCGCGGTGGGGCTGCTCGCCGCGCGGCGCCCCGAGCTCACCGACACCGACTTCCAGCACGTGCTGCGCGAGAGCGCCGACGAC
>Ga0335083_10003067_pt1 | contig 21767 bp, 14 predicted proteins | sample Lox_Sample_42_FD_206716 | JGI IMG/M metagenome (GOLD analysis project Ga0335083, IMG submission 206716) | Soil microbial communities from Loxahatchee National Wildlife Refuge, Florida, United States - Lox_Sample_4.2 | ecosystem: Environmental > Terrestrial > Soil > Wetlands | place: USA...
CCACCCCGATGTGCGGCGCATGTTGATGCTGATGAAATCTCAGATCGAAGCGATGCGCGCACTGGCGTACGTCGTCGGCGCTGCCGAGGACCTGGCGTTGCGCCATCCGGATGCGGACGAGCGGAGGCGCAACCAGGCGTTCGTCGACCTGATGATCCCTGTGGTGAAGGGGTGGAGTACCGAGACCAGCATCGAGATTGCCTCGCTGGGCATCCAGGTGCACGGCGGCGTCGGCTTCATCGAAGAGACCGGTGCCGCGCAGTACTTGCGCGATTCGCGGATCACGACGATCTACGAGGGCACGACCAGCATTCAGGCAAACGATCTGATCGGACGCAAGATCGCGCGCGACGACGGAGCGGCATTGAAGGCCGTGTTGAGCCTCATGCGCGCAACCGAGGGTGAATTGGCGAAGCAGGATGGTGACGAGTTCTTCGCCCTGACCGAAGGCCTCGGAACGGGCATTCGCGCTTTGTCGATTGCTGGCCACTTCATCAGTTCACATTACGGGACCGACATACGCAACGTAGCCGCCGGCGCGGTCCCATTCCTGAGACTGATGGGAATCGTCAGCGGCGGCTGGCAAATGGCCCGGGCGGCGCTGGTCGCTCACCGGCACCTCGAGGCCGGCACCGGGGATGCGAGCTTCCATCGCGCCAAGATCGCGACGACACGCTTCTACGCCGACCACGTTCTATCGCAAGCAGCGGGACTCGCGCATACCGTCATGCATGGCGGACCGGGCGTGATGGCGTTGAGCGATGCGCAGTTCTGATCGCAAGGAGTTGCGGCGGCTTCATGCACGACGTCGCTTTCTGACTTTGCTCCCAATTTCCTGGCGTTGCTGTCGGTAACCGACCACACGCGGAGCGTTGTGCGCCAGCCGCAGCGATTTTCCGCATTAGTCGATGTCGACGCATGATCAGCGCCGTCACGCCCGAGCCTTCACCGACCATGCAGCGGGGTTCTGGCTCGCCGGCGGTGCGGATCCCTGCAGGGCGCTCCGATTGGCAAGAATGAACCTGGACGTCCGGGAACGCCGCGCGCACGCAGCCTGTTGACGTAGGGCATTGCCGCATGGGGCACGTCACGCGCGCTCCCGCGGCGCAAACCAGGTCACCGCTTACGCCGACGTGACTTGGTCACGTCTGTGATGCGACGGTGAATGCGTGCAACGCTCTTGCGATGAGCTTTCATTTCAATGGGTATGCCAGCGCCAGAAGCGCAGCGCCGCATGCAGCACCCGATGCGGCCGGTCAGGCCCGGGCAATTCTCAACTTGGAGGTAAGACGTGAACATCATGCGTGGAATGAATGCCGCAAATTTCGCAATCGTTGCCGCAGCCAGCACGCTGCTCTCGATACCTTCTACGAGCGTTGCTGCCGACGCCGCCGCCGCGCTCGTGACCAAATACAACTGTCAGGCGTGCCATGCAACGGACAAGAAGATCCTCGGACCCTCCTACAAGGAGGTCGCTGCCAAGTATGCCGGGGACGCCGGCGCTGCCGCTAAGCTCGAGCACAAGATCAAGGATGGCGGCAGCGGCGTCTGGGGCGTGATGCCGATGCCTCCGAACAACGTGCCCGATGCAGACTTGAAGATCATCGTTGCATGGATCCTCGCCTCGAAATAGAGGTCGGATCTCGTCGCGATCGACCTCCGTTTGCACGGATTGGGGATGCCGTTGAAGTGGTCGCCTGTTTCATTGGTGGTGGCACTGGCCGTGTTGCTCGGCGGCTGCGCGACGCGTCCGATAAACGCGCCGATTCGGCAAGCTAGCCCGAGCAGTGGATACCAGTATCAAGCGCGCGAACGAACTTCGAAGCCGCACGACAACCTCGTCATACTCGCATTCTCGGGTGGCGGAACGCGGGCCGCTGCGTTCTCGTATGGCGTACTCGAAACGCTGCGACGCACCGAAGTCAGGGGGCCCCGCGAAACCGCTCGCTTACTCGACGAGGTTAACGTCATCACCGGGGTTTCGGGCGGCACTTTTACCGCGCTCGCCTACGGCCTGTACGGGGACAAGCTTTTCGATCAGTACGAGAAGCGCTTTCTCAAACGGGACGTGCAGGGCGAACTCATCGCTCGCTGGCTGAATCCGACCAAATGGCCGGCCCTCTCCTCGCCCGATTGGGGCCGGTCGGAGCTCGCGGCGCAGTTGTACGACGAGATCCTGTTCAACGGGGCGACGTTCGCGGACCTCGACCGCGGCAACGGCCCGTTAGTGTCCGTCATGGCAACCGACATTTCGACCGGGTCGCGATTCGTTTTCGACCAGGCGTTCTTCGACATCATATGCTCCGATCTCGACACCGTACCGCTGTCGCGGGCAGCTGCGGCGTCCTCGGCCGTGCCGGTCGTCCTTACGCCGGTGACGATCAACAACTATGGCGGAACATGCAACTACCGTGTTCCCGCGTGGGCCAGGCAGTTCACGAACGCGGCGACCACACCGCGTCCAGCAGCGCGGGCCCTGAAACGCCTGCACGAGCTCCAGTCGTTCACGGATAGCGTCCAGCGACCTTACATCCATCTTGTCGACGGCGGCATCTCCGACAACCTCGGCTTGCGCGGAGTACTCGACATTCTCGAAACGTTCGAGGCCTTGCATTCGCTCGGCAGGCCGACACCCCTCGATGAGGTGCGCCGGATCGGCATCTTCGTGGTGAACTCGAGGTCGTCGCCAAAGACCACATGGGACGCGTCGGAGAGGGCACCTGGCGTCGTTTCGCTGCTCGTCCGGGCGAGCGACGTGCCCATCGACGCCTACTCATCCGATACGGTCGAGCTACTCAAAGACATCAAGGCGCGCTGGGAAGCGCTGCGCACGATTCGCGATTCGGCCACACTGACCGCCGCTCGTGGCGACGATCCGTTCTTCAGTGAAGTTAGAAACGCACCGGATGCCGCCCTCTACGTCGTCGATGTGTCCTTCGACGCGCTCGACGACCCCAAAGAGGTTGAGTACCTGCAGAACCTGCCGACCTCGCTCGTGCTGCCCGACGAAGCCGTGGATCGTCTGCGTGCCGCCGCGAACAGAATTGTTCTAGGTTCACCCGAGTTCCAACGTCTGCTCAGGGACGCAGGCGCGAGCGTGACGTCGGGATATCCGACTGCAGCAGGTTCGACGCCGGCGACAAGCGCGAGCCGAAACTAAAGCGCCGTCTGCGCGTCGCAACTTCGATAGATCAGCCAATGACTGCAATGATAAAGCGATCCGATCGCGTTTGAATTGGCCCGGGTGAAGACATGAAAATCACGACGCCGAGATCAAGCAGGCGCTGGCCTCGAACGTGTGCGCAAAACCCGATGAGTAGATGATGAAAAGGCCGTTCAAAATCGCATTCGCCGTCCTCATGACAGGTGGCGGGTTGCTTGCCTGGACACAGATAGGCTCGCACAGCGCCAAGCTTAGCGGCGCGGGTCGGCCTGCGCTATCGGCGCCCGGTCAAGACGGCAATACGGTGAGAGACGCAAGCCCGGATTTCGTAACGGCATCGTCAATGAACGCTGGCGCGTCCCAGGCGACCGCTGAGCCGTCATCTACTTCTTCGCGCTACCGCTATCCATTGGTCACCTGTTTCCCCGGCGGATGCGCCGGCATTTGACTGGCTCGAAAGAAAGCGCCGGGCTGCATTGAGACAGCCCGGCGCAGAGACCGAACTAATCCGGGGAGGAGGGTGGACCGTTCGGGACGACAGCGCCAAAGGTTGGCGCACCGTTGTAATTGTGGGGCGCGGATTTGTCGCGGCCATTACAGGGGGGCGGCTCAAGTGTGGCATTCGTGACGCGTCAAGTCTCAGGCGTGACCCGTGAACAGCGACACGAAATCCGCGGGCAACGGTGCTGTTCCATAGTGAGAGCGTCCAATTGAACGTCCGGGCAGGAGTCCGTAGCCGGACGAAGCAATGGTCGTAGTCGAATCGAACTTCGAAAGGAGACCGAATGTGTTGCTGTGCTCTATTGATGCAAGGTAGCAAGCGATCGTTGGCAACCTCGCGCCGCACGGTTGCATTCTCATCCCTCCGGGAGCGAAAGCGAGGTTTCAGGGCGGCTGGGTTGACGCGTGGCCGGAGCTGCCGGACATATTCTTGGCGAAGGGCACTGCGAAGCGCTTTGCGATGAGCCTCTGCCGAGAACGAGGCAGCCACGACGTTGCGTCGTCAGGGAGTATCCGATGTCGCTCTTCGCCTTCGGGCTGAATCACAAGACCGCGCCGATCGAGGTGCGGGAGAAGGTTGTCTTTGCGTCCGAGGTGCTCTCCGACGCGCTTCGCGATCTCGTATCGTGCGATCGTGCAAAGGAGGCGGCGATCCTGTCGACCTGCAACCGGACCGAGATCTACTTCGAGGGGAGCAGTCCTGCGTCCGTAGCGGGCTGGCTGGCCGAGTTTCACGGCTTACCGGAGCGATTACTCGCGGCGCACTGTTACACCCTGCCGCGCGACGAGGCCGTGGCCCACGCGTTTCGTGTCGCAAGCGGGCTCGACTCGATGGTGCTCGGCGAGCCGCAGATACTTGGTCAGATGAAGCATGCCGTGCGCTCGGCCGAATCCGTGGGTTCGCTGGGTCTCGTCCTCAGTCGTCTGTTCCAACACACCTTCGCGGTGGCGAAGGATGTCCGCACGCAGACCGACATCGGCACCGCGACGGTCTCGTTGGCGGCCGCCTCGGTGAAGCTCGCCGAGCGAGTCTTCGCCTCGTTCCGGGACCAGCGCCTGCTCCTCATCGGAGCCGGTGAGATGATCGAGCTCGCCGCAAGTCACTTCGTCGCGCGTATGCCGCGATCGGTTACGGTGGCCAACCGCAGCCTCGAGCGCGGTCGCAACCTGGCGGATCGCCTTGGTGCGGAGGCGATCACCCTGGACGACATGCGCCAACGGTTTCACGAGTTCGACATCGTCGTTACCTGCACGGCGAGTACGCTGCCGATCATCGGCAAGGGCATGCTGGAGACTGTATCAAAGCAACGCAGGCACGCGCCCGTTTTCATCGTGGATTTCGGCGTTCCCCGCGACGTGGAGCCGGAAGCAGCCGAACTCGACGATGTGTTTCTGTACTCGATCGATGACTTGCAGGGCGTCGTCAGGGAAAATCTCGCGCTCCGCCAGGAAGCGGTCGCACAGGCCGAACAGATGATTGCCCATCGGACAACACGCTTCCTCCATTGGTTGGAAGGCCGGTCCCTAGTGCCGGTGATTCAGGCGCTGGCGAGTCATCACGACGGCGTGAGTGCCGGCGAGCTCGAGCGTGCGCGCCGCATCCTCGCGGCGGGTGCGTCGCCCACCTCGGCGCTCGAAACGCTCGCACGCGGCCTTACGAGCAAGCTCCTGCACGCACCGCTGTCCGCTCTCAACGCAGCGGGCGGCGCCGAACGGGCGGAGCTGATGGCGGCCCTGACGCGCGCCTATCGCCTCAACGTAGCGCAAGAGGGCGCCGAGCGGTAGCTTGCGCGCACGCCGGGAAACCGACCAGGTTCCAACGGATATTGTCGCGATTTCCGCGGTAGATCGTGTCGCTGGAGAAGCCTTCGCGGAACGACTTCGATGCGAGAGCCAAGCGCGAACTTGGCAACAAAAGTCCGCATGGTCTTTCAAATTCCTGCTTGGGTGCGTCGTCTGTCGTCACATCTGCCACGTGTCGCGGCCTGCGTGTGATCGTTCAGCGATGCGATCTCGCTTGAATACATTGCATCGAGGTGTGCAAAGCGCGCGTGACCGTGATGACGCTGCCCGACGGATTCGGGAATCAAGGCGCCGACCCGTTTGCACGCCCCGAACCAACCGGATCCGGTCCACAGGAGAATCCCATGCTCGAATCCAAGGTCGCCGAAACGCTGCAATCGTCATCCAGCGCGGCCCCTGGGCGTAGACCCAGCGCTAATTCTTGCGCCGGGATCGCGCTCGCATATTTGTCGGCCATCTTCCTCGCCGCGTCCGGCGCCGTGCATGCCCAGGCGACTACGCCTGCTGCGAAGATGAAGGAAAAGCAAGAAACCGTGGATTCGGTCACGCGCGCGGTGCAGGACCCGCAGAGCGTTTCGAAGCAGCAGGCAAGAAACGTCGAGGCTTCGAAGAATGTGGAGCCCATGAGTGCGTCGGAAAAGAATAGAGCGTTCCGGAACTTGAACGCCAGCACGATCAATCCCAATGACCCATCGGGTACGAGCGGAACGACTGCGTTGCAGAAGGCCAACGTGGCCAAGTCCGATGCGATGAACAAGCAGGTGCCGAACATGAATACGCCTGCGGCAAGTGAAGCAATGCGCAAGGCTTCGACCCCTTGATGCATCAGTCGACGACTCCATTGAGGTGCGCGAGTACACGGGCGCTGCGATGATCGTTCACGACCGGCAATTTAGTCCCGGCGATCGCGTCATGGCGTTGTTGCGAGGTCGGACACGAGCGCCGGCGGTGCAGGAGTCGGCACCGCCGGCCGCGCGGGGGCGTACACCCGCAGCGGTGTGGCTGACGTTGCTGCTCCTCGGTGCTGGCGCCGGCACGGGAGCGGCGATCGCGGCCCCTCTTTCCTACGAGGACGCTCGCAGGGTGCTGCATGGCGTCTCGGACTTGCAGAAATCGGGCGAGTCCGACGTCAACAGGCATGCATACGAGGCACGCGCGGCAGACTCGCTCGGATTGCCTGAGGTGTCGGTAACCGCCGGCGAGGTCTTCGGTCTGAAGACCGGGGTTCTGGCAAGTCCGATCGGGTCGCTCGACATTCACGAGAATTTCACGGGACCGCGCGCAGCGATCAACTCCACCTGGTCGATCTACTCCGGCGGTCGCATCACCGCGACTCAGCGCGCGCTCGCTGCGCGGGTCGACGAGGCGCGAGCCGAGCTTTCGGGCGCGGAGGAGCATCTCGATCTCGAGCTTACGCAGGTCTATTTCGCGGTGGCCCTCGCTGCCAATGTCGAGGGCACCCGGTCACAGCAGCTCCTGGCGGCCGATCGGCATCTCGAGCGCGCGATACGGTTCGAAGAGCGCGGCGTTATCGCGAAAGCGGAGCGTCTTAACGCTCAGGTCTCTCGTGACGAAGCCGCGCGCGAGCTCACCCGCGCCCAAAGCGACCGCAGGATAGCGCAGGCGCGCTTATCGCGGCTGCTTCGGCGCGACGCGGTGGTCGAGCCGACCACGCCCTTGTTCGTTGTCAACGATGGGCTCAAGCCCTTGCCTCAGTGGCTTGATGCAGCCGAGAGCCAGAACCCGATCCTCGCAGCTTTCGACGCGAAGCGGGAGCAAGCGCAGCAAGGTATCGTGATCGCGGAATCACGCTGGAAGCCTGAAGTGTTCGCATTCGGATCCTATAGCCTGATTAACCATTATCAGACGCTGATCGAACCGAACTGGATCGCCGGAATCGGCATCAGTTTCACACTGTTTTCGCGAGAGGACAGGTCGAGCAAGATCAGCGCCGCGCAAGAGGCGCTGGCCCAGGTGCAATCGCTGCAAGCAGAAATGCGCAACACGATCGATACGGCCGTCGAAACGTCGTATCGCCGGATCGAGCAGGCGCGCCAGCAATTCAATCTCCTCGAGTCGACCATCGCCGCAGCGCAGGAAAACCTGCGCCTGCGGGAGCGCGGATTCGACGAGGGCCAGGCGACCAGCCTCGACGTCAACGATGCTCGCAATGCAGTGGCCCGAGCGCAGACCGCACGCGCCGCCGCTGCCTATGAGTTCGTCGTTGCGCTTGCCCAGCTTCTCGAAGCTTCGGGGCAGGCGAATGCGGTTTCGGATTACATCCAACGAGCCGACGTCAGGCTAAGCCCATGAAGAAGACATCTTTGGTCCCGGTAGTCGCCCGTGCGCTCGGCGCGCTGGCGGTCGTTGCGGTGATCGCCTTCATCATCTACGGCTTGTATCTCGCCAACAAGCCGGTGGCTGCTCCCCTCCAGGGCCAGATCGACGCTCGATACATCGACATTTCACCCAAGATCGCCGGGCGGATCGCGAAGCTGCACGTCCGTGAAGGCGACGAGGTAAAGCCGGGGACCCTGCTCGTCACCATCGACAGCCCGGAAGTCCAAGCCAAGGTATCGCAGGCGGAGGCGGCGCGCTCGGCTGCCGCTGCGAGGCAGCAGCTGCTCGACGTCGGCATGCGCCAGGAGGAGGTGCGCACCGCGCGCGCAAACTGGGAACGCGCAGTTTCGGCGGCGACCTTAGCGGAGACGACTTACAAGCGCATCAACGCCCTCTACCAGGATGGGCTGGTCTCGCAGCAGCGCAATGACGAGGTCGAGACTGCGTACCGTTCCGCGCTGGACGCTTCGAACGCGGCACGAGCGCAATACGACCTGACCACCAACGGCTTTCGAAAGGAGGAGCGCGCGGCCGCCGCCGACGTCACCCGCGGTGCCGGTGCGGCCGTGCAGGAGGTTACTGCGCTGGCTGCGGACATCGCGCTCAAGGCGCCCCTCTCGGCTGAGGTGGACAAAGTGGTGCTGCATGAAGGGGAACTCGCACCTCCGGGATTTCCGATCATCAGCCTGGTCAACCTGGACGACGTCTGGTCCGTGTTCAACTTGCGGGAGGACGAGCTCGCGGCGATCAAGATCGGCAGCAAGATCACCGGCAAAGTGCCCGCACTGGGAAACCGCGTCGTCACGTTTTCCGTCTATTACATCAGCCCCAAGGGGGAATACGCGACGTGGCGCGCGACGCGCCAGTCGAGCGGCTACGACATCAAGACCTTCGAGGTGCGCGCGCGTCCGGTGGAGAAGGTGGCCGGTCTCCGGCCCGGCATGTCCGTCCTCGTCGACCGGGACTAATTGGATGTTCCTCGCAGGCATTCGCGGCGCGTGCAGGCGGGAAATCGCCTATCTGCGCACACATCCCTGGGACCTGGCGCTGATCAGCTGGTTTCCCGCACTTTGCCTGGCGCTGGCGTGGGCCATCTTTGCTCAGGGCGTCATGGTGAAGCTGCCGGTCGCGTTCGTCGATGAGGATCATTCACCGGGTTCCCGCCGTCTCGTCGACGCTCTCGTCGCGACGCGCTCGATCGACATCGCGGAGCGCCCGGTGACGCTCGCAGAGGCGTGGCCGCTCGTGCGCGCGCGGCGCGTCTACGCCGTGTTGCACGTGCCCCCGGATTGGGAACGTCGTTCACGGCGCGGCGATCCACTGCCAGTCGTTTTCTATACGAACGAGCAATTTCACGCAGCCGGGAGTTCCATGGCCAGCGACGTGATCGGCGCCATCGGATTCGTAGCCGGAGGCAAGGCGCTCGCGACCCTGGCCGGGTTGGGCGGAGGGTTTGCCGGCGCGGAACGGCGGTCCGGCGCCGTGCGGGTCGAATTGCGCACGCTCTATGGTCCCCAGCTATCCTTCGAGCGCTCGCTCGCGGGCTCTTTCCTGCCGGCCATGTTGCACCTTTTCGTCCTGGGTGGCGCAGCGTACGCGATCGGACGCGAATATCGCGATCGCACTGCGGGCGCCTGGCTGGCATCAGCACGCGGCAACATCGTGGCGGCGCTGATTGGAAAGCTGCTGCCGTTGTTTGTACTTTTCGCTGTGCTTGCCGCCGGCGTAGTGGCCTGGCTCGCGGGCTATCGCGGGTGGACGGCGAACGGCAGCGTGCTGGTCTGGACCCTGGGTTTGCTGTCGCTGCTCGTCGTTTGCTGCGCGATCCCCACGCTGCTCGTCGGCCTGACCGGCACGTTGCGCATCAGCCTCGCGATCGTCGCCGTCACGAACGTGACCGCGGTCTCGTTCACCGGGTTCACCTATCCGCTGTACTCGATGACGACGGCGGCGAAGGTCTGGAGCGCCATCGTGCCGTTCCACTATTTCTATGAGATTCAGCAGCAACAGTGGAACATCGGGGCGCCGCCTTCGACGTCGGCGCCGGCATTCGCGGTACTGTGGGGTGCTTACATCCTCGTGCCGCTCGCAATCGGCATTCCGCTGCTCGCGAAGCGCTGCCGTAATCCGAAAGGGTGGGGTGAGCGATGACCGCGTGGCAGGCGTTTCGGTGGACGTTGCGTTCCATCCTCTTCGACAAGGGGGCGGCGGTGCCCGCCATTGGAGGAATCGTAATTTATTCCTTTTTCTATCCGCTGCCGTATTCACCGGAAACCGTGCACACCGTCCCGGTCGTCGTCGCCGACTATGACGCCAGCCCGATGTCGCGGCAACTCGAACGGGACCTCGATGCGACGCAATCGGTTCGCGTGCAAGGTGTGACGAGAACCGTCGAGGACGCAGTGCCCCGACTGCAAAGCGGAGAAATCGGCGGGATCGTCGTCGTGCCAAGGGACTTCTATCGCGATGTCCTTCATGGAACGCCAACGGGCGTGACGGTCATGGGCCATGGCGGTTACGTCGTCGTCGATGGCACCATTCTCGAAACGACGGCGGGAGTGGTGGCCGCCACTGCCGCTCCGGCGCTCGCCGCGCAGCTTCTGCGCGCGAACGTACCTCCGGCAGCGGTGATGCGTCTCGCCCATGCGGGCCCCGTCCTTGTCAAGCAGCCGCTGTTCAACACCGTCCAGGGCTACGCGAGCTACGTGGTGGTGGCGTCGATGGGCCTGATCGTCCACCAGCTCCTGGTCATCGCCATCTGCATCGTGATCGGCACGTGGGTGGAAAAGGGACGCTGGGCGATCGCGCGCGACGGCCGGCTCTCCGTGGGCGCGTTCGCGGGCATGGCGGGTGGATTCTGGCTCATGGTGTTCGCAGCGCTGATGTTCTGGATCGGCTTTGTATTTTGGTACCACGACCTTCCGCGCGCAGCGAATCTGGTCGGCGCGATAGGATTTGCCGCGGTATATGCGCTCGCCGTGGCCGGTGTGGGCATCGCGCTCGGATGCTGGATGGGAGTGCGTGAGCGCGCGCTGCAGATCATCGGCGGTATCTCCATTCCGTTGCTCTTTCTATCAGGCTTCGCGTTTCCCGTGGAATCCATCAGCGAGCCGCTGGTTTGGCTGTCGCATCTGCTGCCGACCACACCGGGTATCCAGGGCTTCATCATGCTGAACCAGATGGGCGCGACATGGCAGGAAGCGTGGCCGCAGGTAAGCAACCTGCTCCTGCTCGCAGTCGTGTACTCCGGGTTGGCCTGGTGGGGCGCGGCGCGACGAGCGCCGGGACCGCCCGCGCTGCGCCAGGTTACCGCTTGAGCGCGCTCGCCTCCGTGTCACATCTGCAATTCGACGCTTCGACGGCGTGACAATGCGGCGATCATTTCCGGGTCGAATACAGGCGTGAAGCTTTCGGGAGGACACCGATGACGCGGTTCGAGCTGAACGGCAAGATCGTTGCAGTGGATGCCACGCCGGACACGCCGGTCCTTTGGGTGCTGCGCGATCATCTGGGCATGACGGGAACGAAATTCGGCTGCGGGAAGACGCTGTGCCGCGCGTGCACGGTGCACCTCGATGGCGTCCCCACGTTCTCCTGCCTGCTGCCGCTGTCGGCGGTGGAGGGCAAGAAGGTTACGACAATCGAGGGGGTCCGCGGGCGGACTGCCGAGGCGGTGCAAAGCGCGTGGGACAGGATCCAGGTGCCGCAGTGCGGCTACTGCCAGTCGGGTCAGGTGATGGCGGCCACCGCGCTGCTTGCCTCGAATCCGCGGCCGAGCGACGCCGATATCGATCAGGCGATGCAATTCAACCTGTGCCGCTGCGGTACCTATCGCCGTATCCGCGCTGCGATCCACGAAGCGGCAAAGATGTTGGAGGCGTGATGCGCGCCGGCGCCGATCTTCGTAGGCGGCAGTTCCTCAAGGTTTCCGCATTGGCAGGCGGCGGCCTGATGCTCGGCTTCGACTTCGGCCTGCCGCGTACAAGCGCCGCTTCGGCCAGCGCCTTCAAGCCGAATGCTTGGATTGGCGTGACTCCCGACGGCCGGATATCGCTCGTGTGTCCGCGCAACGAAATGGGACAGGATGTGCGCACGTCGCTCATCATGCTGCTGGCCGAAGAGCTGGCCGTCGATCCGACCCATGTGACGGTGGAGGAGGCGCCGCCCAATCCTGTCTATCTCAACAAGCTCATGGGTTCGCAAATCACCGGCGGCAGCACCAGCATGCGCGATGCGTGGGAGCCGTTGCGGCAAGCCGGCGCCGTCACGCGCGTGATGTTCGTCTCCGCCGCCGCGGCGCACTGGAAGGTCCCCGCGCTGGAGTGCCGCGCGGAGGATGGGCGGGTGATTCACGGCGACAAGACGTTGACCTATGGCGCGCTGGCAGCGGATGCAGCACGCTTGCCGATTCCCAAAGACGTGATGTTGAAGGCGGCCGGTGCGTTCAAGGTCATCGGCAAGTCGCTGCCGCGCCTCGATGGCGCGGACAAGGCGCGTGGGCGCACCATCTTCGGCATGGACGTCAAGCAGCCGGGGATGGTGTACGCGGCGCTCGCGACATGTCCTGTTCTCGGTGGCCGCGTCGCCTCGTTCGACGCGGGCAAAGCGCAGATGCGATCCGGCGTGCGCAAGATCGTGAACATCGGTGAGGGCATTGCGGTGGTCGCCAATCACTACTGGACCGCGCGATCGGCACTGGCCGATGTCGACATCAAATGGGACGAAGGCCCCGGTGCCGGCGTCGATAACGGGACGATCTATGCCGCGCTGGAGCAGGCCAGGGATCGCCCGGGAGCGATCATCAAGCAGGCTGGAGACGCCGCCGCCGCCCTTGCCAGGACCAAGCCGATCGAGGCGCTCTACACCTCGCAAATGCTGGCGCACGTGACGCTTGAGCCGCCGAACTGTCTGGCGCTCGTGTCCGGGCGCGGCGTCGACGTGTGGACGAGCACCCAATATCCGCAAGGAGCACAAGCGATCGCCGGGCAGACCGCCGGAGTTAAGCCCGAGCAGGTGCGCATTCATCCGCAGTTCATTGGTGGCGGGTTCGGCCGTCGCCTGGATGTCGACTTCATCGGTCAGGCCGTCGCGATTGCCAAGACCATGCCCGGCACGCCGGTCAAGCTCATCTGGACGCGTGAGGACGATGTCACGCACGACTTCTACCGGCCGCCCAGCCTGCACGTCGTTCGCGCGTCCCTCGACGGCGGTCGCATTGCCGCCTTCTCGCACAAGATGATCTCGCCGTCCATCACCAATCGCCTGTTTCCAGGCGTGGTGAAGGACGGCATCGACGGCTTCATGACCGAAGGGATCGTCGATTTCAGCTACGACATTCCCAACCTCGACTTGCGGACCGTCATCCAGGAAGTCGGTGTCCGAGTCGGCTACTGGCGCTCGGTAAGCAATGCGCTCAACGCGTTTGCGATCGAAAGCTTCGTCGACGAGCTCGCGCGCGAAGCCGGAAAGGATCCGGTGGAGTTTCGTCTTGCCATGCTCGGCAAGCTGCCCCGCCAGCGTGCGGTACTTGAGCGCGCGGCCACGCACGCCGGGTATGTGATGCAACCTTCCGCGGGTCGAGCCTTCGGAGTAGCGTCGATGCAATGCTACGACAGCCACGTTGCGCTGGTCGCGGAGCTCTCGGGCACTGCGGATCGCGTCAAGCTCGAAAAACTCACGTACGTGGTCGACTGCGGGATCGCCGTCCATCCCGACCAGGTGGTCGCCCAGATCGAGGGTGGCGCGGTCACGGGCTTGATCAACACGCTGCGCAGCAAAGTGACCATCAAGAAGGGACGCGTGGAGCAGTCAAACTTCGACACGTTTCCCATTCCGCGCATGCCGGAAGTGCCGCCCATCGACGTCACGCTGATTGCGAGTGATGCAAGGCCCGGAGGCATCGGGGAGGCTGGTGTACCGCTGGTCGCTCCCGCCATCGCTAACGCCTTGTTCGTTATCACCGGCAAGCGCGTGCGCTCGCTTCCGCTCGAGGACGCCGGCATCACGTTCGTGTGACGCGCGAGATCGCCGTGGTCTGCCCGACGTAGCCACGCAAGCGGCGCCGAAGATGGACATCGCCAATCTTATGCTCGCCCTCGCGATCATGATGATCGTGACGACGATCGCGCTGGCGCTCGCGAAGAGGCTCAATCTAGGGTCGATCGTGGGGCTGCTGGTCGTCGGCATGGTAATCGGCCCGCATTCGCCGATGCCGCTCATCACGAGCCACGTCGAGGATCTGCAGGCGGTTGGTGAAGTGGGCGTCATGTTGCTCATGTTCGCCATCGGGCTCGATACGCAGCCGAAGAGCCTGTGGTCCATGCGCCGGCTGGTGTTTGGTCTGGGTTCGGCGCAGTACGCGCTCACGACCGTGGCGCTCATCGCACTAATGGTGGCGATCATCGGCATCGATCAGATTCAATGGAAATCCGCCATCGTCGCGAGTCTCGGCCTCGCGATGAGCTCGACTGCCATCTTTCTGCCTGCGCTGCAGGAACGCCGCGACACGGCAAGCCAGCACGGTCGAGCCGCCGTTGCCATCGACATATTCCAGAGCTTCATGGTCGTGCCGGTGCTTGCTGTAATTCCGCTTCTCGGTGCCGGCTCGGCGCAGGAACGGCATCCGCTCGAGTTGCGGACCGTAGCCGCGGCGCTCGCTGCCCTCGTCGGCGTCTATGTCCTGGGCCGCTACGTCGTCCCGTGGGCATTGCGACGCACCGCCCGCGACCTCGGCCCTCGTGGTTTCGCGTTCATGGCCCTTTCCGCGGTCTTCCTCGCCGGCTGGTGGATGGAGAAGGTTGGGATATCGATGGCGCTCGGCGCTTTCATGATCGGCATCCTGCTTTCGAGCTCGCATTATGCCGACGAGATCACGGCGGTCGTGGCACCGACGAGGCAGCTGCTGCTCGGTCTGTTCTTCATCGCCATCGGCATGGCGATCGACCTGCAACAGCTCGCACAGGCGAAGCGGGAGCTGCTGCTCTACCTTCCGGCGCTGCTTCTCGTCAAGGTGCTGGTAGTGCTCGTTCTTGCACGCGCGTTTCGCCTTGGATTGCGCTCCGCGGTACTCACTGCCTTCCTCATGATGCCCTGCGACGAAATGGCGTACGTGATTTTCGCCAACGCGAGCGCGAACGGCCTCATGGAAGCTCGCGACCATGCTGTTGGTCTCGCGGTCATCTCGGTTTCGTTCATCGTGTCACCCCTGCTGATCAACCTCGCCTACAGGCTCAGTGCCCGGATCCGGGAGCCGAAGGCCGGCGCGCTGCAGGCGGTCACGGCGACCGGCGAAGACAGGGTGATCGTTGCCGGTTACGGCTATGTGGGACGCACGATGTGCATCATGCTCGAGCGGGCGAAGGTTCGATATCGCGCCTACGAGGTCAATCCGGAGCGCCTGGCGCTGGCCGAGCGATCGAGGCATGACGTGCACTACGGCGACATCGGCGACGTTCGCCTGATGGCCGCGATCGCGATCGCTCGCGCGCGCATGGTGATCGTCGCGACGGGCGCGTTCGACTCTACCAGGAACATCCTCGGCAACCTGCGCCAGTTCTATCCGCATGTGCCGGTCATGACGGCGGTCGAGTATCTCGCCCAACGCGACGAATTGCGGCGATCGGGTGCGGAGGAGGTGGCGGCACTCGTTCCCGAGGGCGCAGTCGCCTTCGGGCGCTCGATCCTGAATCGACTTGGCATTGCGGACGGCCAGGCTGCGGCGATCACAGATGCCATGCGGTCGAACGATTACGCCGAGCTCCGGATGGTCGACGTCGCGCCGCCAGTGACCGCGACCTAGAGCGCGTTCCGCAGCTGGTCACATCTGCCATGCATCCGTTCAACTATGTAACGGCGATACGATGCGAAACCGCTTCAATGCGTCCTACACGCTGCGCTCAACCACGGAGCTCACGATGAACACTGGCACTGCACGCCGCCGCTTGCTGCGCTATCTCGCAGCGAGCCCGCTCATCGCTACACCCGCTGTCGCCTCCAGCATTGCCGCCCTTTTTGCATCCGCGTCAGGCGAGGCGCTCGCACAGAGCTATGACGCGCTGCGCGGTGCGAATGTTGCCACAGGGTCGGACGGCATCATCACGGCGCCGCACGAGGCGCTCAATGTCTTCGAGTTCGAGCCAGCCGCGAAGAAAGCCCTGTTTGCGCAGGGGGCCCCCACGCACTGGGGCTACCTGGAAAGCGGTGTCGACGGCGACGCGACTCGCGACATCAACCATGCCGCTTATGCGGGCTACAACATCCGCGTCCAGCGTCTCATCGACGCGCGCAAGGTCGACACCAGTGTGAAGATCTTCGGTGAGATGTGGGGGAGCCCGATCTTCATCTGCCCCGTGAGCAGCCTCGGTGCCTACAACGGGGAGGCGGGAGTTGCCGTGGCGCGCGCCGCCGGTAAGCGCAAGCACCAGATGATCCTGTCCACGGTCGACAACGCGAGCATTGTCGACGTGAACAAGGCGCACGGCACGCCGGCCTGGTTCATGTTGTATCCGACCGATGTTTGGAGCGTGACTCAGGCGTTGGTCAAGCGCGCCGAGGACGCCGGCTCCCCGGCCGTCGTCCTCACGGTGGATCGGCAGGGCGGGCGCAACACCGAGGACATGTTCCGTATGCGACGCCTGGACAAGCGCGAGTGCACCGTTTGCCACAAGCCCGGCGCCTTCGCGAACGAGGTCACGCGCAAGGCCAACTTCGACGGCATCGACGTGTCGAAAGTCACTAACCTCTATGGCACCGGCATGACGTGGGAATTCGTCGATCGCCTGCGCGGACTCGTGAAAGGCAAGCTCGTGCTGAAGGGAATCATGACCGGCGAGGACGCCAAGGAGGCCCTGCGCCATGGCGTGGACGGCATCATTGTTTCAAATCACGGCGGTCGCGCGGAAGAGAGCGGGCAGCCGACGATCGGCGTGCTGGTCGAGGTCGTGCAGGCGGTCGGCGGCAAGGTCCCAGTGCTCATCGACGGAGGCGTGCGTCGCGGCACCGACGTCTTGAAGGCGCTTGCACTCGGGGCGACTGCCGTCGGCATTGGCCGGCCGTACGTGTGGGGCCTGGCATCGTTCGGCGAGCCCGGCGTGGATCGCGTGCTCGAGATCCTGGACACCGAGTTCGTTACGATCATGCGGCAGGTGGGGGCGCTGAACATCGCCGAGATCACTCGGGAGAACGTGAGTCGCGCGTAGCTGCAGATGCAGAAATTCCCTCAGCGCGACGGCCGCTGGCTTGGTTCTCGTCATGGCCGTACGCGCATTCATTCGCACCGACCAATTGAAGGAGCAGGATATGAAGCTAACGACGTTCTTGATGCTGGCGAGCATTCCTCTCGCGATGCCACTCGGCGCGCAAGCTCAGGTCGCAGGGTCCACGGTAGTGGGCGCCGCCGCGGTCGAGCTGCGTGACGTAACGGTGGGCTTGAGTGCCAGGCGGCAGGTGCTCGGCCAAGCCGTCTACAACGGCAACAACGAGCGCATCGGGTTGGTCGACGATATCGTCATCTCGCCTGCCAGAGACGTCTCATATGCCATCATCGGCGTCGGAGGGTTCCTGGGAGTCGCGAGGCACGATGTCGCGGTACCCGTGAGCCAGATCGATTTCGTGGACGGCAGGTTCGTGCTCGCCGGCGCCACGAAGGATGCCCTCAAGGCGATGCCGTCGTTCGAGTACGCGCGCTGAGGCCTGCGGCGCGAGTGATCTACGCCGAGAAGGCAGGGAAGTCGATACTTGCGCAAGACTGCGCTGGCGCGATGAACTTCGGTCTCCACCATGGAGCCCCATTCGCATGGCGTCCGAGGCCCTCCCCATAATCCAGCATGCCATCCAGCTCGCCGTCGCGCCCGTGTTCCTGCTCTCGGGTGTGGCGGGGCTGCTAGGCGTCATGGCCAATCGCCTGGCGCGCATCATCGACCGCGCGCGTACTATCGAGGACCGCTGGCAAAGCCTTGCGGAGGCGCGACGAGTCGACGCGCGCGAGGAAGTCATAACGCTCGAACGGCGGCGCGCGCTTTCGAGTTGGGCGATCAACTTCTGCACGGGCGCCGCGTTGCTCGTCTGCCTGTGCATCGTCTCGCTGTTCTCCGAAGAGTTCCTAGCGCTCGACCTTCGTTGGCTCGCCGGCGTGGAATTCGTCGGGTCGATGCTGGCGTTGATTGGGGGGCTCACGTGCTTCCTGCGCGAGGTCTACCTCGCGACGCACACCATGCGCATCGAGTCATCGCGATTCGAACAATAGGTGATGGCTACGCAGCACCAGGGGAGGCGGATAAGTTGGCCAACGGCAGGTAAATGGAGAACGTGCTGCCCTGCGCTGGTGTGCTCTGCACGTCGATGGCGCCGCCGAAGTCCGCGGCGATCGCGTAGACCAGCGCTAATCCGAGGCCCGTGCCGCGTCCAGCTTCCTTGGTCGTGAAGAAGGGTTCGAAGATGCGTGCGAGCGTAGCCTCGTCCATGCCGCTGCCGCTGTCCTCGACCCTCAAGCAGGCGTAACGCGCGGGTCGCAGGCTGCCGTGGGAAAGCGGTTGCTGCGTGGACAGGTCCACCGAGGAGACCGCCACGTGCAACGAGCCGCCCGCGCTCATTGCCTGCACCGAGTTGTTGCCCAGGTTCATGACGACCTGATGCAGTTGCGTAGCGTGCCCGATCACGACGATTGGCGCATCGGGGATGCTCGCGGTCAGCGTCACTGAGGCCGGCAGCGTGGCTCGGAGGAGCTCCAGCGTCTCGGCGACAATGCGGCACGCGTCGATTGGCTCGCGCTCGCCGTGCTGGCTGCGGCTATAGGAGAGAATCTGCTCCACGAGCTCGCGGCCGCGCGTGGCGGCGCTGAGGACGTTCTGTGCGTGGCGTTTTCGGGCTGTGTTCTCCGGTGCTTCGTCAAACAGCATCTCGCCGAACGCGAGGATGCCGGCGAGCACGCTATTGAAGTCGTGCGCGATCCCGCTCGCAAAGCGACCGATCGCTTCCATGTTCTCGGCCTTCCGAAGCCGCTCCTCGAGGTTCGCCTGCTCGGCCGCAGCCCGTTTGCGTTCCGTCACGTCGGCCATGGTGCCGAAGTATTCGATGGGCTCCCCTGTCTTGCCGAGAACCGGATGCCCGATCGCATGCAAGTGCTTCACCGTGCCGCCGGGAAGCACGATCCTGTAATCCTGCGCGTACTCATCCTTGTCGCGGGATGCCCGTTCGAACGCCTCGCGGACCCCTGCGCGGTCTTCCGGGTGAACGAACCGGGAGATATATTCTTCAACTCCCGGGATGCCGAGACTCGGCTCTATCCCATGGATCCGAAACATCTCCTCGGACCAGTAAGTGGACTTTCCGTTGGCAGGGTCGATGGCGCTGCTGCCCGTATGGGTCAGCTTCTGCGCTTCGGCCAGGTAAGCCTCACTTCGTCCCAGGGCCAACTCCGCGCGCTTGCGATCTTCTATATCCGTCAGAACTTCGTACCATTTGAGGATATTGCCCCGGTCATCCTTTTGCGCCACGGCGCGCGCAAGGAACCAGCGATATTCCCCATCGGCACGGCGAACGCGCGTCTCGAACTCGGCCGGCTCACCGCTCGCTAATGACGCGCGCCATATCCGCAGGTACAGATCGAGATCGTCCGGATGAACGGTAACCCGCCAACCTGAGCCTCGCGCTTCCTCCTCGGACAAACCGGAATATTCGGAAAACCGCCTGCCAATGAATGCGTCTCGACCATCGGCCGTAATCGTAACCGTCATCGCCGGAATGGTGTCGACAATCTCGCGAAGTTCCTTCTCACCGCGGGTGGCCGCCGCCTCTGCCCGCTTCTGTTCGGTCAGGTCGAGCACGAAAGCGATGCCCGTATCGCCGGTCTGCGCTGCACCAACCACCACCGGCACGCGGCTTCCGTCCTTGCGGAGGAACTCCTTTTCGTATGGCTGGAAGGCACCGTTGCGCTTCATCTCCTCCGCCGCACGCTGGGTGCGGTCTACCCAATCCGGCGGTGTGAGAATCCAGGTGGAAGTAGTTGTGGAAAGATCCTCGCGGTTATATCCCACGATCCGAAGGAACGCGTCATTGACGTCCTGGAAGACGGGTCGAAAGCCGGTGCCCCCCGCCTTGTCGAGGCGCCAAGTAAAGGTGCCGATGATGTTGGCGTCGACCAAGCCCCGGAGCGTTGCATCGCGTTCACGAAGAGCCGCCTCCGCTCGCTTGCGCTCGGTCAGATCGAGCACGAAAGCGACACCCTGGCTGCCGCCCTCTTCGAAGGTCGCCGCACCGACCAGGACGGGCACACGCGTGCCGTCCTTGCGGAAGTACTCCTTTTCGTAGGGCTGGAAGAATCCGGTCGTCTTCATCTCGGCCATGGCACGCTGGGTGCGATCCTGCCAGTCCGGTGGCGTGATAATCCGTTGGTCTACGGAACCCGTAACAAGATCCTCGCGGTCATATCCCACGATACGGAGGAACGCGTCATTGACGTCAACGAAGACCGCGAGACTTTCCTCGGGATTCTCGCCTTTAAGCTGCCAAGTGAAGATCCCGATGATGTTGGCGTCGACCAGACGGCGGATCTTCGCCTCCCGCTCCGCGAGATCCCGGTACAGACGCGCATTCTCGAGTGAGATGGCCGCCTGCGAGGCGAGCAACCTCAGCACCGCGATCCGGGTCTGCGCGAAGACCCGGGGGGCCAGGTTGTTTTCGAGGTAGAGCACACCAATGAGCTTGGCCTGGTTGAGCAGCGGCAGGCAGAGAACGGAACGGGTCTGGTGACCACGGATGTAGGGATCGGCGGCGAATTCCGACCGGCTCGCCGCCTCGTCGAGAACCACATTCTCCCTGGTGCGCAAGACGTAGTGCAGCACCGACTCCGGCAGGGTGGCTGCGGCGACGGCCTCGTCGCGCATTTCCACCGCCACCGCGCCGGGCACAGTCGTGGCGGCCGCGGCGATCCGCTGCTCGGCGCCCCGCGGGAGAATCAGCAAACCTCGTTCGGCGCCTGCCTGCTCGAGCGCCGTGCGCATCAGCGTATCGATCAGTTTTTCGAGGATCATTTCGCCCGAGACGGCTTGCGACACCTTGATCACCGTCTGGAGGTCAAGAAGGTGTTCGACCGGGTCGCCGGTGAAACCGGTCGGACTTGAACCCCGTTCTTCCTCCCTGAGGTGCGGATAAAGGAGACCGAGTTGCCGCGCCTTGCCATCGGCTCCCCAACGCAGGTAGCCGTCGCGCGCTTTGCGTAGATACACGTGCGCAAAGTCTTCGAAACCGCGCGCCAGGTAGAAACGCGCGGCCAGCTCATGGGCGAGCGCTTCGTTGTGGACAAATCCGTTAGCACGGGCGGAGCGGATGGCCTGCTCGTAAAGACGCTCGGCATCGAGCTCGCGGCCTTCGATCCGGCCCATCTCCGCGCCGACCAGGGCGGCGCGGTTCTCGAAATTCTCCGGGCAGTTGTCGGCCCACTCCTGGATCTGGCGGTGGTGGGCGGCCAATGCCTCGAGGTGCTGGGCACGTTCCGCGGCAGGTGCCACGTCGCTGAGCGCGGCCAGCGCGAGCGCTGCGTAGAACTCGTACTCTGCCAGCTCGAAGACGGCCGGCGACGTCCAAAGAAGGCGTTTTGCGTTCGCCGCGGCTGCGACGGCGGAAGCGCAGTCACCGGCGAAGAAGCGCGCCTGCATCTTGCGGATCCAATACCAGCAGGCCGCGAGTGCGAGGTGCGGAGTCTCCTGCAGATACCGCTCGAACCTTTGTTCGTCGAATCCGGCTTCGTCGAAGCAGCCGAACTTCGACGTCAGGCCGCGCAACACGCGTATCAGCTGGAGCTGCCCGGTAATCCTGTCGACAACCTGACCGAACCGCGCCTGGCGACAGAAGTTGACACCGGCTTCGGCTTCCCGTTGCGCCTCACCGAGCGAATCGCCGCTCGCGAGGAGGTTCGTGAGCAGATGGGTACAGCTGAAAGCTGCAAAGGTGAGGTCGCCATCTT
>Ga0335083_10003068_pt1 | contig 21767 bp, 20 predicted proteins | sample Lox_Sample_42_FD_206716 | JGI IMG/M metagenome (GOLD analysis project Ga0335083, IMG submission 206716) | Soil microbial communities from Loxahatchee National Wildlife Refuge, Florida, United States - Lox_Sample_4.2 | ecosystem: Environmental > Terrestrial > Soil > Wetlands | place: USA...
CGGATATCAGGGTATTACCAAGCTTGAGGTAGAGGCCGGCGGGCGGTTCTGGGACGTTCTCTCGTATGATCCCGAGGGTGCTCGCGCGCTGATGACCATCGCTCGAGCCGCCCGGCCGGTATTCGATCTGACTTACCCAAATCGCACGCGCAGCAAGGAAATCGCAGAGATACTCCAGCGGCAGTGGCAGACGAACCTGGGAGCCTTAGTCAATCTTGTGATGGTCGATTGGAACGTTTGGGGACAGATGCTGAATTCGGTGACCTTTCACGGCGTGAGCGAGTCTGGAGGTGGCGCTGACTACGCGGATCCGAACTCATTTTTTGAGATGTTCACAGGACGAACCGACGGATCCGGATGGACCGATCCGGAGTTCAGCCGGCTCTTGGATTACGCAAACGCCGAGCCGGAACCGGGTGTGCGCATGCAAAAATTGGCGGCGGTCGAAGAGCGGCTTCTGCGCGCGATGCCGGTTCTACCGCTGTTCTTCGATGCATATAGTTGCCTTCAGAAGCCCTACGTGCGTGACCTGCCATTGGAGGCCTATGACAGGCCCCAGTTCAAATACGCCTGGATCGACACGAACTGGAGGCCGTCATGAATGGACGCATTCCCCGGCGAGCGGTGCTTGGATTGGGCCCAATGGCACTCGCTTCCTGTACCAGGCGCGAGCCATACTTCGGCACTTCCACTCCTCCCCGTTCGCAAACCCTGATCTACGAGCTTGCAGGAGAACCGGGTACCCTCGATCCCGCAGCCTCCTTCGGCGGCTCGGAATGGGATGTTTTTCCGGCCCTGTACGAGCCGCTGTTATCGCAACACCCCGAATCCATGGAACCAGCGGCCGGTCTGGCTACTCACTACCAAATGGATGCGGGCAAAACAGAGATCACGTTCTTTCTCCGTGGACACAGGGCCCCAACCGGATCAAAGCTTTTCGGCGCGCCTGGCCAGAGCGAGGCGCCGCTGTGGAGCGACGGCCAGCCGGTCACAGCGGATGACGTTGTATGCAGCTGGCAGCGCAGTCTCGATCCCGTATATGGTTACAGTCCTACGCTCTACCCGGTTGCCAATGCAAGAGAAATTAATGAGGGCAAAGCGAAGCCCGAGACTTTAGGCGCTGTCGCTGACGGCCCCTTCACTCTCCGAGTCACACTGAAGGCCCCGACGGCACATTTTTTCAAGCTCGCAACCTTGGCAGTTCTGGCGCCGGTCCCGCGCCATGCAGTTGAAAAACACGGCACATCCTGGACCCGTCCCGGACTGATGCCTTCCTGCGGCCCGTTTGTTCTCCATGAATGGAAGCCATACGAACGAATCGTGCTGCGGAAAAACCCGCGTTATCACGCTGCCAGCCGCGTCCACCTGGATGAGATCCATTTACTGCCGGTCGCGGACGGCGCGACCGGCATGAAGCTGTACAAAGCAGACGATGTTTACACGATGCATGGCCGTGCGGTTCCGCCATTGTGGATTCCGGCGTTGCGCGGCCGAAAAGACTTTTACACGACGCCGGCGTACCGCAGTTTCTTCTATTGCTTCAATACGACGAAGCCGCCCTTCGATAATGTCCTGCTGAGGTATGCCTTCCAAATGGCGACAGACACGCAAGCGGTCGCGCGGTTCCTCGACGGCGGTCAGACACCGGCGCGCACAATCATCCCGTTGTTGGGCGGCTATCCGGGCGTTCATTCGCTTTCAGTAGAGGCAGGCGGCCGGGTTTGGGATGTACTCTCACACGATCCGCCGGCCGCGCGCGAACTACTCAGGATGGCGAAGGCAGAGGGCCTCGCGGTGGACTTTACTTTTCCGGGCCGGACGCGCAGCAAGGAAATTGCAGAGATTCTCCAGGCTCAGTGGCAAGCGAATCTTGGGGTTCGGGTCAACCTGACTATGGTGGAGTCGAGTGTCTGGGTCCAAATAGCTGCGTTATTGTCCTACCGAGGCATCATCGAGGCGGGCGCGGGTGCGGAATATGCCGACCCGACCGGCATTTTCGATCTGTTCACCACTCGCATCGACGGCTCCGGATGGGTTGACCCCGGGTTCGAGCAGCTCCTCGAGGCGGCCAACGCCGAATTCGACACGACGGTACGTATGCGGAAACTCGCGGCATGCGAGGAACGGCTGCTGCGCGCCATGCCCGCGTTACCGCTGTTCTTCGATAGCCACTGTTACCTGGAGAAACCCTTCGTCGGTGGAATGACCAGGAATTTGCTCGGCGCGCCGCAGTTCAAAACAGGCTGGATCGACACCAATTGGAGGCCCCAATGAGTCCCGCCATGGCGGAAGCCGATTTCCCCCTCGAAGAACGCTCCAGCCCGTGGCGGGACGCCTGGCGGCGTTTCGACCGAAACCGCGCAGCCGTCGTCAGCGCGTGCATTGTCGCGGCGATCATACTGGCATCCCTTGCCGGTCCCTGGCTGGTCCGCCTGTACAACGGGTTCGAATATGACACGCTGGGGCTCGACAACCGCCTGGCAAACCCTTCCCTCCTGCATCCCTTCGGCACCGACACGCTGGGCCGCGACCTGCTGTCACGCGCCCTGTATGGCTGCCGCATCAGTCTGATGGTCGGCTTCGTCTCCACGCTCATCTCGCTCGTGATCGGTGTGTCTTACGGTTCGGTGGCGGGCTATTTCGGCGGCCGGCTGGATGAAATCATGATGCGCACAGTGGACATCTTCTATGCGCTGCCGGACATCCTTCTGGTAGTCATACTGATGGCGCTGTTCGACCGCAGCCTCGGGCTGCTCTTCCTGGCTCTCGGGGCGACATCATGGCTGACCACGGCGCGCATCGTCCGCGGCCAGGTCCTCAGCCTGAAACACGAACAGTTCGTGGACGCAGCGCGCTGCGCCGGCGTCTCCGACACCGGCATCATCCTACGGCACCTTCTGCCCAATACGATCGGACCGATCATCGTGTACGCAACGCTGACGATTCCTTCCATCATCCTGGGCGAGGCGTTCTTGAGCTTTCTCGGGCTCGGAGTGCCGCCGCCGGCCTCGTCGCTTGGCGTGCTCGCCTCCGAGGGCGCGGAGGCGATCTCGGTGCATCCGGTGCTGCTGATTGCACCCGGGGTACTCATGGCGATCATGCTTATGAGTATGAATTTCCTGGGGGACGGTGTGCGCGACGCGCTCGACCCGCGCGGAGGGAGGAATCTGTGACGCCGCTGCTCTCGGTGCGGGATCTCCGCGTGACCTTTCCGTCCGCCCGCGGTCCGTCGCGCGTTGTGCAGGACGTCAGCTTCGAGGTGGCGGAAGGGGAAGCGCTCGGCATCGTCGGTGAATCGGGTTCCGGAAAATCAATTACCAGCCTGGCTCTGCTCGGGATGGTGCCCAAGCCGGGCGCCGTCAGCGGTGACATCTTCTTCGAGGGACGGGATGTGGGCTCGTTGGGCGAGAAGGATCTCCGCGCGATCCGCGGATCGAAGCTGTCCATGATCTTTCAGGACCCGATGACGTCGCTCAACCCCTTCCTGCCCGTCTGGGTCCAGATTGCGGAAGTGACGCGGGAGCACCTTGGACACAGTCGGGCCGGGGCCCGGGATCACGCCGTACACATGCTGGAGACGGTGGGGATTCCGGACGCTCGGTCGCGGGCGACGGAATATCCGCACCAGTTCTCGGGCGGCATGCGGCAGCGCGTCATGATCGCCATCTCGCTTGCCTGCAAGCCGAAACTCCTGATCGCGGACGAGCCTACAACGGCGCTTGATGTCACGATTCAGGCGCAGATCCTCGATCTCCTGCGCGAACGCCGGCGCGACAGCCAGGCTGCCCTGATCCTGATCACGCACGACCTCGGGATCATCGCCGAGAACGCCGACCGTGTAATCGTGATGTATGCAGGGCGGGTGATGGAATCGGCTCCAGTGGCGGACCTGTTCCGAAATCCGCGGAATCCCTACACCCGCGCGTTGCTGCGCTGCATTCCCGAGGCTGGCCGCCGCGACGGGCCGCTGTTTCAGATCCCCGGACAGCCGCCCGATGTATCGGCGCTGCCGGAAAACCAGTGCCCATTCGCAGAGCGCTGCCCCGAAGTGGTAGATCGCTGCCGGCGGGAACATCCGCCGTTGCATGCTGCGGGCGAAAACCACTGGTCGCGGTGCTGGGTAAGGTGATATGCCGGAGACGTTGCTTTCGGTCCGCGATCTGAAAGTGCATTTCCCGTCCAAGGGCGCCGTCGTGCGTGCGGTGGACGGCGTGTCCTTCGATATCGCCGTGGGGGAGACGCTCGGGTTATTGGGCGAATCCGGCTGCGGTAAAACAACCCTTGGCCGGAGTATTCTCCGGTTGCAGCGCGCTACGTCCGGCGAAGTGCTGTATCGCGGCCGCGCCATTGGCGAAGACCCACGGCCATTCCGGCGTCACATCCAGATGATCTTCCAGGACCCCTACGCTTCGCTGGACCCCCGCATGACAGTCGAGTCGATCATCGCCGAACCGATCCGGGCGCTAGGTCTCGCCCACAATGGCGGCGCCGCGCCGCGCGTCGAACGCATGATGGATTTGGTGGGACTGAGCAAGCGCTTCGCCTCGCGTTATCCCCACGAGTTTTCGGGCGGTCAGCGGCAGAGGATCGGCATCGCCCGCGCGTTGGCCGCCGAGCCGGACGTCATCGTAGCGGACGAGCCGATCTCGGCGCTCGATGTTTCCATCCAGGCGCAGATTCTCAACCTGTTGGAACGGCTGCGCGATGAACTCAAATTGAGCTACCTGTTCATTTCGCACGACCTGCGCGCCGTTGGGCGCATCGCGGACCGCATCGCAGTGATGTACCTGGGCAAAATAGTCGAACTGGCGCCAGCCAGGAAATTGTACGCACGCCCGCTGATGCCATACACGAAAGCGCTGATTTCCTCGCTTCCGGTGGTCGGCCAGGCGCCGGTGCGCGAACGCGTCGTGCTGACAGGCGACGTGCCATCTCCACTCAAACCTCCATCGGGATGCTACTTCCGAACCCGATGCCCCTATGCGATTCGGGAGTGCGCTGAATCCACCCCGGAACTGCAAGAAGTGGAGCAGGATCATTGGGCGGCGTGCAGCCGGATTGGACGCGAGCACCCGGATATTGGAGACCAGGTTCGCAGATAGCTTGAAGCAAGCGGTGCTTGGATTGGATGGAAGCGACTACGGCCGCTGACGCGAGAACGGGAGCCGAGGCATTCGGCCTTTATGTTGACGGATAGCCGCGCGAACGAGAGGTGGTCCGCCGGTGATAGTCCCCGCTAACGGCGTAGCGTCGATCCACCCTTGGCGACAAGGCAGGATTTATCGCCCAGAACGGCGAGTTTTCACAATCACCGGTCGCCAAAATACGAGCGACACGGCTAGAGGGATCAGTTCCTGGTAGCCGACTATGCGGCAGCCCGTTAAACGCTTGAAACGACAGCGGATCCAATTGTTCCGCTCTTGAGCGCTATCCTCCCGATTCCCACGGCTTTATGCGTCAGCTTTCGACGAGCACATATCGGGAAAAACTTCTGAGCGCCTGGTAACTTTAGCGTTCGTAGCGAGTATTTATAGTCAGACGAGTTCACTCGAGCCTCCAATGTTCAAGAAAACGTGCATGCGGACCCTTCCATTGATTGTTCTGGCCCATCTTGCATCTGCACAAGACGCCAACTCTACGCACATCGACCATATCCAGAATGGTCTTTTGCCTTCTGCGACGATCGAAGGGAATCCTCTCCCCGGGATGAAGCTCGAGGACAGAATGCGTTACTACCACGTCCCCGGCGTCAGCATTGCGTTTTTCGATCATGGAAAAGTCATTTGGACGCGAGGCTACGGCGTTGCAGACGTAGAGACAGGGCGGCCGGTAACGCCGGAAACGTTGTTCCAGGCAGGTTCTATCAGTAAGCCCATCGCCGCATTGGGCGCTCTCCGGCTGGTGGAGCAGGGCAAGCTGAAGCTGGACGCAAATGTCAACGACGAGCTGCGCTCGTGGAAGGTACCTGAGAACGAGTTCACCGTGGAGCAGAAGGTAACTCTGCGAAGGATATTGAGTCACAGCGCCGGCACCACCGTCCATGGCTTCTCCGGTTACAACGTGGGTCGTCCGCTTCCGACAACCGTACAGATCCTGGATGGCGCCAAGCCCGCAAGTTCTCCTGCCGTGCGCGTCGATACCGTTCCCGGCACGGCATACCGATACTCCGGCGGAGGCATGATCATTCTGCAGTTGATGATGATGGACATCACAGGCAAGGATTTCCCGGTGCTGATGCACGACCTTGTACTGGGCCCGCTCGGCATGTCGCACAGCACTTACGAACAGCCTCTGCCTCGCGAACGCCAACTCACGGCAGCCCACGGTTACCTCGCGAACGGGGAGGGCATTCCAGGTGGCTGGCATATCGTGCCCGAGATGGCCGCCGGAGGCCTATGGTCGACACCGACTGACCTCGCGCTTGCCGCGATCGAACTACAGAACGAGTATGCGGGCAAATCCCACAAAGTCCTTTCGCAGCCAATGGCGCGTGAGATGCTGACCCGCCAGAAGGACAATTGGGGCCTCGGATTTGAGATCAGCAAGCCCGGGCTGACGCCTCGCTTTGACCACTTTGGGGTGAATGCTGGTTTCGTCTCCGTACTGCAGGCCTACCGCGACACTGGCTCGGGCATCGTGATCATGACCAATGGCCAGGATGGAGAGAAGTTAATTACAGAGATCCTGCGAGCGGTGGACCACGAATATGGCTGGTCTGACTTCAAACCCGCGGAGCATCTCCTCACCAAGCTCGACCCGGCGACAGCGGTTAAGTTAGCGGGAACCTACGTATTGCCGAACCAGGACGGGCAGGACAAACTCACCGTCACGATTCGAGATGGGCGTCCCTATCTCTCCGGCAGCTACAGCATCGGGGCAACCTATCATTTTACGATTGCCTTCCCGGTGGAGCTACTCCCAGAAGCGTCGAACCAGTTCTTCACGCTGACAACAGGGGCTACGAGCTTCCGATTCGAGGCGAACGCCGGTGGCACGGTGGATCGCTGCACTGTGATTTCCGGGGCAAACCAACGTGAAGCGAAGAAAGGCTCCTGAAGGAAGGGCAAATGTCAACAGATGCTTTTGCCTTCCCGCGACAACTCCCTTCTCGGAGAAACGCCCGACGATGAAACCTGGCTTCTGCCGAAGATCCTCCCTGACGGCGTAAAGTTTACGCATCGTTTCCAGTTGGTAGGAAGCGAAAGTCCAGTTGGTAGGAAGTGAAAGCAGGTTGGCGGAAAGGATTCCCTCGGCGGTTCGCAACATCGTGTTGCTGTGCTCTGCCAGGCAGCCCGAAGCGTCGATGACCGGCTGCTGGGGGTGCTGCTGCGGCGGCGCCAACGACACAGCACAGGGTCAGGCGCTGGGCACTCTGGCCTCGTGCGCGGTGCGAACACTCGCCCTGACCGGAACGTACAGTGGCGGCTACGCCGACGAAGCGTTCAACAATCTGTTCCGCCTGAATCCGACGCGGATGCTGGCCGAGGGTTTCGAGTACGGCGGAGCCGGCGTCCGTGCGTTCAACGAGACGTACGGGGTGCTGGAAAGGGTGCGGCCTTCCGCCGAGGCAACTCCGATCAAACCCTATGCCTTTCCGTCAGCTTCTTCTCGGAAGGGCGGCCAAACCTATGAGGCCCTGCCTGCCAACACCCGCCGGCAAATGCTCGAGAACATTGCTGAATGGAAGGCGCTCACCACGTCCCACGATGCTTTTCCCAAGATCGGTCCGAAACAAATCGAGCGGACAACCGTGCCAGTCCTGATGATGTGCGGAGAAAAGCCCGCGCCCATCCATGAACTTGTCAACGCCGAATTAGCGCGTCTCTTCAAAGCAAATCCGCGGGCCAAGCGGATCACTATCAGCGGTGCTACCCACGAGATGTGGAGCGAACAGCCCGAGATCTGCCGCAAGGCCGTCTTTGAATTCCTAGGCGTACCGTAAGTCGCCTTCCGGCTCGATCCGATCTTTGAAGGATGCTCGCACCGCGATCATTGGCCGCGGGTGCTGAGCATCAGTGCCATGGCGGCCCAACTTGTCGCGGCTGCCGAGATGAACTGATCCTTGCCATATGGGAATCCCGTTTCGAAGTGCTGTTGAAAGCGCACTGCCCGTGACGCGACGTGCCACGAGCCGTCCGCTTGCTGCGTTTGCATGAGGAACCGAACGCCGCGCTCATATTCCAAACGATGGCCGCCCGCCATCCCGCTCTCAGCCAGAGCGTAGAGAACCTCCCCCGTAGCGTAAGCATCGCTCGGTAAGGAACTCAACTGGCTCCAGCCGCCGTCCGGGCGCTGCTCGTTCCATAGTTCCCGGGCGCGCCTTCGCTTTTCTGCGGCTTCGGCTTTGCCCCACGTCAGCCCGAGCAACTGGAACGTGCGTTGTTCCGTGGTGCGGGGTTCAACCGCGGAAAGCCATTCCGCCGCTCTGCGAGCCTGCTCCTCGTAATTGGCTTTTTGCCCCTCGGACGCATACAACTGGAGCGCCCGCATCGAGATCGCGGTTACCGTAACGTCACTCTCCATCGGATGCCGAATATAGGGAGGACGCCAGCGGCCGTCCGGCAGTTGGCGGGCCGCTATATTCCGGACGATCGCCTTCGTCGCCGCATCTTCCCCGCCGTCCAGGTTGATCACCGCGAAACTCGTCGACGTCGGTGATCCGCCATCGGGGTCCATCATTTGAACAGCTTTTTCAAACCAGGACGCCATGGAGAATCTCGTTACGGCGTCGTTCCTCCGCGCCATTTCGCGGTCGAACGAGAAGCCGAACTCGCCGGCCATTCGAATGGCGAGAGCCGGCAGGGCGGCGTTGTGGCACGACTGGCAGCCCGCGCGTCGCAGGAACGCCTGGTTCGATTTTTGCAGGAGCGCCAGGCTTTTCTCAACGGCCGCACGAACATCAGTAGTTTTGCCGGCCGGAGCGATCTCTGTACCGCGCCCACTGCGTTCCGGCGTGGCGCCAGCCGCGATCAGAGTGTTCACGACCGGGGTTTGGCCGCGCATCTGCGCGCGCCTCACCGCGTTTTCCCCATCCCGGGAGACGGCACCCACGCGCGCCCCGTGTGCGAGAAGCGTCGAGGCGATCGACGCATTCGGGGGCTCAGTGTTGGCAGCCAGCATCAGCGGCGTGCCGGGATCATCGGAGGCCGGAGTCGACGGCAGGGTAGCGCGATTCACGTCGGCGCCCGCCCGGATCAAGATGGCCATCATCTTCTGGTCTTCGCGGGTGACGGCAATGTGCAGTGCGGTCATACCGGAGCCGTCAGCAGCGTTGACGGCTGCACCGCGGTCTAGAAGGAATTGGACCATCTCCGCAGTGCCGAAGTAGGCTGAGGCGGTCAGGGGAGACATACCCATTACCTGAGGATTTTCTCCGGCGATATCCTGATTCACCCGGGCTCCTCGGTCGATCAGAAACTTCATCGCCTCGGGATCGGCAACGCTGGCGGCGTGGACCAGTGGCGTCGAACCATCTCTGTTGGCCGCGTTCGGGTCAGCGCCGGCGTCCAACAGGGCTCTCAGGACGGGGGAGCGGCCCCGGAACATGGCCGCGGCGATTAACGGCGTCGTTCCCTCGATTGTGCGGAGGTCCGGTTTGGCGCCGCCGGCAAGCAGTAACCGCACCTTTGCCAAATCGTCGACCGCCCAGAGGAGCGCGGTCGCTCCGGTATAGCTCGTCAAGTTCGGGTCGGCGCCAGCGTCCAGGAGCAACTTCATCGACAACCGATTTCCCTCGAACGTGGCGCGCATCAGAGGAGTGGCGCCCGCAGGATCGCGGCCATTCAACACTCGACGGTTTTGCGCTTCTGCTTTTATGGAAGCGAGATCTCCGCGCGCAATCGCCCGGAGCAACCTCTCGAGTGCAGGATCCGGCGGCGTATCTTCCGGCCATGGCGCTCCCAAATCGACCCAGGTACGGAGTGTCTGGACCTCCGCCGGCGTAAGCGAGAGCACCGGACGCCACGGCGGCATTTGGATGGATGGATCATCGCTGGCGATTCGACGAAGGAACTCGTTTTCCGGCGCCGGTTTACCCACCACCGGAATCGCGGATTCCCGGCGGTCGAATCGTAGTCCTCTCATCTGCTGCGCCGGTCCGTGGCAAAAGTAGCACCTGTCCAAGAGGATTGGCCGGACCTGCCCGGCGAAATCGATGGTTTGCGCGGGCAGCGGCGGTAATGCGAGCAGGGCCGATATAGCCGACCAAAACGTTCGCGATCGTTTCATGGAACCCCCTCCGCTGCAACGCTACCCCCTGCAGACCAAATTGTTCCATGGCTAGCGGATCAGTAAACGCTTAGTTTTCTGTTAGCAGTCGAAGACCTTACGTCGCAGTACCTTACAGACGAGGCTGCGGTAGCCGTTTCGGACCTGTCCTGGCTTATAATCGGACGATCAGTTTCGGGGTCCGAAGGGGACACCGCGCCTCATACCATGGAATTCGAAGGTCAGGCTGCTGCGAAGATCCATTTCGGCGAGTTCGAGATGGATACTGCCGCCGGAGAACTGCGCAAATCCGGCCAACTGGTCAGCTTGCCACCTCAACCATTCAAGGTGCTGGCTATGCTTGTGCGGCGCGCAGGTCAACCGGTCACCAGGGACGAAATTCGCGAGGAAATTTGGGGTGACCAGACCGTAGTTGATTTCGAGCGGGGACTCAACTTCGCGATCAACAAGATCCGCGGCGCTTTGGGGGACAGTGCGGATTCGCCTACGTACATTCAGACGCTCCCGCGCCGAGGGTATCGCTTTATCTGCGATGTTCAGGCGGCGCCCATCTCCGGCGATTCGAAGCCCGAACCCATCGAGCCTGCATCCCGGCCGCTGATTCACCGTCACCGCCTCGTGAGCATAGCCGGGCTCGCCGTCTGCGTCGGTCTGGCGGTTGTCGCGACCTTCTATCTCCGGCCCACACACGGAGTTGCCGACGACGCCATTCGCTCGATCGCGGTGCTGCCATTTGAAACTTTGACCCATGCGGCGGCGGACGAATACCTCTCCGACGGCACTACCGACGCTCTCATCACCGAACTGGGCCGCATCGCGGCATTGCGGGTGACCTCCAGGACCTCCAGCAGCATTTACCGAAAGCCGGCCAAACCGGCCGGTACAATCGCGCGCGAGTTGGGCGTGGACGCGCTGGTCGAAGGCGCGGTTCTACGGTCAGGAGAACGCGTTCGCGTTTCCGTCGAGCTCATCGATGCCGCCGCCGACCGGCAGATCTGGTCGGACAGCTATGACCGCAGCGTTGGCGACATCCTCACCTTGCAGGGAGAGGTTGCCCGCTCGATCGCCGCAGCCATTCGCGTGAGGCTCACCCCGCAGCAGCAATCGACGCTTTCCCTTTCCCGTCCGGTGAATCCCGAAGCCTATGAGTATTACGTGCGCGGGAGGTTCTATTGGAACCGGGTCACCGTCGACGGCTCGAGAAAGGCTATTGAACACTTCGAGAAGGCCTTGTCGCGTGATCCCAGATTCGCCCTGGCTTATGCTGGACTAGCCGACGCCTACGCGGGGATGCCCGTTTCCACTGGATCTCCTGCGGCGGACTCCCTCGTGAAGGCGAAACAGGCAGCCGGGCAGGCCCTTGCCATCGACCCCGATCTCGTCCAAGCCGTAAATGTTCTGGCGGAGGTTGCAGAGTACAGCTGGAACTGGGCGGAGGCCGAGCGGCTCTTCCAGCGCGTCTTCGAACTCAACCCCAGTTACGCGCAGGCGTATCACGACTACGGATTCTACCTGCTGGCCATGAACCGGGTGAACGATGCCATCGCCTGGACGCGGAAAGCATGCATGTTGGATCCTCTTTCCGTGTACTTTGCCTCCGACCTGGCATTCAATCCATACCAACTCGGCAACACCGACGAATCCATCCGGCAACTCCGGCTGATCCTCGCCATGGATCCCCAATTTCCCACGACCCATATGTATCTCGCGTTGGCTTACGCCGGCAGGGGAGAATTCGATAGCGCCCTAGCGGCTGCGAAGAGAAGCGTCGAATTGGACTCCGAGGATCTCTTCACCGTTGGCACACTGGGATACGTCTATGGCAAAGCCGGTAAGACACGCGATGCCCAGCAGATCCTCGAACGCCTTCGCGAGGCCGCCCGTCACAGGAGCGTGTCTGCTTACCATTTTGCATTCGTACAGCTTGGTCTCGGCAATCGCGAACTGGCTCTGGACTATCTCTGGAAGGCATACGAGGAGAGGTTCTATTATCTTCCCGTGATCAATGTCACCCCCGAGTTTGCGCCGCTTCGAACGGACCTCCGTTATCGAGATCTCCTGCGATTGATGGGCGTTCCTCACTAATGGAACTGCTTCGGCACAGGCGAAGATTTTGTCGCCCAACGCTGACGTTCGTGGTCCCCGAGAGTTGCCGCGCGACCGCTGTGGCGAGGGGCGGGAATGATAGCGCCATCTGACACACGATCCAGCGCCCGCCGCGGCCAGCATACCCCTCTTCCGCATAACCCTCTGAAAACGCATTGTGCTGACTGGCGGTCTGCCGTCACGGCCGAACCCTCCGTCCGGCCCACCGCTTCCGCACTATGCCCATGTGCGATTCCCGAGTGAGCCGAGTCGAAGCCGCTGCTCACTTGAGAGCGAGGCGGCGCATTGGGCGGCGTGCAGTCGGATAAGCCCGGGAAAGCCGGAGATCGAGGACGTCCCGTAACGCGGAGTCCCGAAATGACAGCCAAGCTGCGCTGATCCAACGAGAAACTGGTTTCAAAGAAAACAAGGATAATCATCGCGGTCCCCGGTCTGAGCGTGTCAGGGCCACCACATTCCACGTAACTTAGATCTGATGTTCTGCCCAGCCATCATCTGGTATCAGACGGGGTACTCGACGTTTACACTGCGCCAGGCGAGCCGTCGAAGTTGGCGGATCGGACAGACCAAGCCCGTCACCGTACGATTTCTCTGCTACGAGAACACCGCCCAGGTAGGCTGCCTTCGACTCATGGGAAGGAAACTCCTGGTGTCGATGGCGATCGAGGGGAAATTCTCGGATAGCGGCCTACAATCGATGGATGATGGTTCCGACGTGCTGACGACGCTGGCGCGCGAGCTGGTAATGCACCAGGGCGTTGGCCAATCCGCGGACGAAGTCTGGAAAGCACTGCAGGCGCAGCAAGCGCATATCGAACGGCCGCCAGTGGAGACCATAGAATCGGAAGTCGCAGTGGAGGCACCACTCGTGAGCATTGCTCGGTCCACTCCTGCGCTGCTATTTGGACGGGACTTGCCGGCCGTGCCAACACGACGCAAAACACCCTCGGAAGCCCCAACTGATCAACTTTCCCTCTTCTAGCCGGAGGCCGGTCTCCCGACCGTATCCGGCACAACCCCAGGAACAAAGGAGACGCCCATGGCAACTCAAGCATCATTGCCGTTACCGGAGACGCTAGCTTCGGACATGACGTTGTTCGAGCTCGACGAAACCCTGTGCTTACTCATGGAATCCGCGAACGAGGCCGCTGGAGAGAACAGCGGAGAAATACCGGACGAACTGCGGGGGGCATTGTTGGACTATTGCGAAGCGTTCGGCGTCAAGGTAGACAATATCGCGAACTACATCAAGTCCCAAGAGAACGACGCCCGGAGCGCCAGGCGCGAGATTGACCGTTTGCAATCGCGTGCCTCGACCGCAGAGAACAGGATCGATCGGCTCAAGGGGCTGGTGAAGTACTTCATGCAGACGCGAAGCCTGCGCAACATGAAGGGCCGCCTGAACGTAAGCGTCCGGGCGATACCGTCTTGATCCGGCCAAGGGAGGTTAGCGGCGAGGGAGTCGTTCGTAGGGGAATTGGTTCCGAATATGGGCGAGGAAGTACTTACCCTGGGATTCGGCGTCGAGGAAGTCTCGATATTGGTCGGCAGGGAAGGTGAAGTAACAGTACACCTCGCCGCTATGGAAGCGCAGGTAAAGTCGCCGCCGCGGCCCGTCATAGGCTGTGGCAGCCAAGAGCTTCGAGTCGAGCGGCTGCCAGTCGAGCTTCACAGGCTCAGTCTCATTGCGAAATGTGCCCACGATCCGAAGATTGTGGGCACTATTTCTTTGAGAGGGTGGGAATGTCATGCCGCCTCCACCGCGGCCGGTTTGCCCGGAAACAGATTCCACGGTAGTAGCTCCGTAATCCGGTTGACGGGATGATCGGCGATCTGACGCAGCACCGAACTCAGGTATGCCTCCGGATCGATCCCGTTCAGCTTGGCCGATCCGAGCAGGCTATAAAAGGCAGCGGCACGCTCACCTCCTGCATCCGATCCCGCAAACAGATAGTTCTTGCGCCCCAGCGCGACGGCGCGCAACGCCCGCTCGGCAGCGTTGTTATCCATCTCAATGCGCCCGTCCTTGCAATACCGCAGCAAGGCATTCCAGCGCTCCAACGCGTAGCGGGCCGCCACTGCCACATCAGACTTCTGCGATAGCTTCGCCAGCGTGGCTTTCAACCAAACGTGCATCGCCTCCAGTAGCGGACGCGATCTGGTTTGTCGGACTTCTTGCCTCTCCGCCGGCGATCGGCCGCGGATCTCTTGCTCAATCCCGTATAGCTGGGCGATACGCTCCAGCGCCTCTTTCGCGATCGGAGATCGATGCGCCTGATAGAGATCGTGGAACTTTCGTCTGACGTGTGCCCAACACGCCGCCTCCACAATGCGACCCGTCTCGTAGAGTTTGTTGAAACCCGCGTAACCATCCGCCTGCAGGATGCCCGCGTAGCTCTCCAGATGTTTCGCTGGACGCTCCCCCTTCCGGTCCGGCGAGTAAGCAAACCACACTGCCGCCGGCGCCTCGCTGCCGCCCGGCCGGTCATCGCGCACGTACGTCCACAGGCGCCCCGTCTTCGTTTTGCCGTTGCCGGGCTCCAACACTGGTACCGGCACATCGTCGCCGTGCAGCTTTTCGCCGGCCAGCACATACTTCTTCACCGCATCCACCAGCGGCCGTAACGTCCGGCTCACACCGCCCACCCAATCGGCCAGCGTCGAGCGATCCAGGTCGACGCCCTCGCGTTGATAAATCTCCGCTTGCCGGTACAGCGGCAGATGATCGGCATATTTCGAAACCAGCACGTGAGCCAACAACCCAGGTCCAGCCAGTCCGCGGTCGATCACTCGGTTCGGCGCCGGCGCCTGCACGATCTGCGAACAGTCCGCGCAACTCAACTTCGGCCTCACCGTGCGGATCACTTTAAACCGCGCCGGTACATATTCCAGCGTCTCCGACACATCTTCACCCAGCCGGCGCAACTTGCCACCGCAGTCGGGGCAGGCTTCCTGGGCGGGCGCGATCGTCTCCGTCTCACGCGGCAGCTCGGCCGGCAACGGACGGCGCGCTGGCTTGCGCGGAGCCTCCTGCTTCAGCACGACTGCAGCCGGCACCAACGGCGGTGGTTCCGCAGCGGCCTGGTTGGTCTCCAGATCTTCCAGGCGCAGTTCGAGCTGCTGAATGTCGCGATCGTACTTCTCCGAACGCGGTCCGAAGTGCATGCGCTTCAACTTCAGGATGAGCAGTTTCAGGTTCTCGATCTCGGTGGTGTGCGAGTCGATCTCAGCCTGCTTGGCCAGCACCAGCGCCTTCAAGGACTGCACATCGAGCGTATCGAGATCGGGGAGTTGCTTGTCGCGCTTGCTCGGGCTGTCCGCCGCGTTCACACCGCAACTATGTCACATCCACTTATCAGAGGCATGAACGTTTGTGGACATTTTCAGAAAGAAATGTTTTATACGGCTACCGACGGTGGACTGGTGCGGACCGGATGTCGCCAATCGATTCCTTCCAGCAGCATCGATAGCTGTGCGCGGCTCAACGACACCGCACCCTTCTCCGCCTTCGGCCAGATGAAGCGGCCACGCTCCAGCCGCTTGTAGCTCAACTTCGAATGCAAATCATTCGAGCGCAGGAATGCGCCTTGTCCGCATCACGCACCCGTTCCATCCACTCAGCGGCAAAGAGCTGGCGTGCGTGGGCGAGCGATACAACCGTTACGGAAGACGGTTCCTGCTCCGGGTCGACGAGGTCGCGGTTTGCTCCGTTCCGTTGCAGTGGACGGATCTGGCCGCCCCCGACCCTGAGATCGTACTAGGCAAGCAACGTGCGCTGTTCCGCGTGGTGGATCTCCTCGAACTCGCGCGACTAGTGGACGAGATGCGCGAGCGCAAGTCGCTGAGGAAGGTTGGGTATGTGTAAAGCTAACTTCGCCGCGCCTGTTAATGAAATGACGCCGCTTGATCGCTTGACGAGCTGTTTTAATGACCATAAATATGCAGTATCCAGGTGCAACCGACTCCGCGTTTCACTTGACACGCCCCTAGATTTGCGGCATAAATATATATATGTATTGTGCCGATCCATGCCCATGAAGAGCAAAAGCAAACCGCTGAAGGTCGAGACCCTCCGCCAAGAGGGGACCTTAAACCCGGCTCCCGAGCGTGTGCGCGATCCGAGGTTTCAAGGCAACGAGTTCTTCGATCCGCACGACATCGTTCAGGTTAAGTACGAGATGCTGCGCCGTGTCTCGGTCGAGAACGCGTCGGTGAGCGCCGCCACCGAGGATTACGGCGTATCGAGGCCGACGTACTACCAGACCAAGGCCAGCTTCGACAAAGCCGGCGTTGCTGGACTGGTGCCGCAGAAGCGTGGTCCGCACGGTCCGCACAAGTTTCGGGGGGAGGCGCTGGCGTTCGTCCAACAGCAACTCGTTGCGGGCGAGCCCGTGCGAGCGCGCGAGCTCGCAAAGCTGGTTCGGCAGAAGTTCGACCTCAACATCCACCCCAGGACGATCGAACGAGCGGTCGCCGGAAAAAAAACTCATCGATGAGCAGCCCCAAAAACAATTCGCGGAGTCATCCGTGGTCGTAGCGCAGTATGAAGCTCTGCGCGGGGCGGTCCTCGGTGACGCGCTGCCACCCGAAGCTCGTACCGGGCTGCTGCTCTTTCTCCGCCGTGGCATGAGCGGCTGGGCGCGGGCGGTGGTCACCATGAGTGCACCACCGCGGCCAGCCGGCTCTCGGCCACCGAACTGGAAGGTACCGGAAGAGCACAGAGCTGTGGTTCACATCTTTGCCGCCATGGCCATCAATGCCAATCATTACGGAGCAACCCCATGAATGAAGCGCTCAAGGTCCAGCCACACCATCTCGAGCGGGGCGCGTACCTGTACGTCCGCCAGTCCTCCATGCGGCAGGTCATCGAGAACATCGAGAGCACGAGACGCCAATACGCGCTGCGTGGTCGCGCGATCGCACTCGGTTGGCGCGAGGATCAGATTACCGTCATCGACAATGACCAAGGCGAGTCGGGCGCGTCAGCAGCTTGGCGTGAAGGCTTTCAGCGCCTGGTCACCGATGTGGGCATGGGGCATGCCGGCATCGTCATGGGACTAGAGGTCTCGCGCTTGGCGAGAAACAACGCTGACTGGCACCGCCTCCTGGAGATCTGCGCGCTCGCCGACACATTGATTCTCGATGAGGATGGCGTCTACGATCCCGCGAGTTTCAACGACCGGCTCCTGCTCGGCCTAAAGGGAACCATGAGCGAGGCCGAACTTCACGTTCTCAAAGCCCGGTTGCGTGGCGGAATCCTCAACAAGGCGCGACGCGGGGAGTACCGCTGCCCCCTGCCCACGGGCTTCGTCTACGACGAGGCCGGCAACGTCGTGCTTGACCCCGACGCACAGATCCGGGAAACGATTGCCTACTTCTTCGAAACGTTTTCGCGCGTCGGCTCGGCATGCCAGATGGTGAAAGTGTTTCGGAAAGAAGGGCTTCTCTGTCCGTCTCGGCTTCGCGTCGGTGACACGATCGTTTTCCGGCCACTGACCGCCTGGACGGCGTTGCGCATGCTGAACAATCCGCGGTATGCGGGCGCCTACGCGTACGGGCGCCGACAATATCGGCGGGCTCTCAATGGCAAGAAGCAGGTTCAGAGGCGCGAGTCGGGTGACTGGCTCGCTTGCATTCCGAATGCTCATCCCGGCTACATCAGTTGGGAGCGATTTCAAGAGAATCTCAAGATCCTGGCGGACAACGGTCGCGGATACGAACTGGCGCGCGCGTCACCGCCTCGGGAAGGGGCGGCGCTCCTGCAGGGACGCGCGGTGTGCGGACGATGCGGACAACACTTCCGTGTTCGCTATGCCACGCGACGTGGCAGGCAGGAAGCCTGGTATGTCTGTGATCGCGGGCACGCTACTCGCGGCGAGCGGGATTGCCAGTCGATCGCGGGAGGTCCTATTGACCGGGCCATCGGATCGCTTGTGACAGAGAAGATGACTCCCGCGGCTGTCGAGTTGGCCATCGAGATCAGACGGGAAGTCGAGGCCCGGTGCGAGGAGTCCGACCAGTTACGCTGCCGCGCTGTGGAGCGCGCCCAGATCGAAGCGGATCTGGCACAGCGCCGGTTCATGCTGGTCGATCCGAGCAATCGCCTGGTCGCCGACACCTTGGAGCGGGAATGGAACGAGAAGCTACGGGCACTGGCTGAGACGCGAGAGGAACGAGAGCGGGCGCGACAGCAGGATCATGTCGTCCTCGACGACGCGGTTCGCCAGAGGTTGGTCGCCATGACGACGGATTTCCGCAAGCTCTGGGATGATCCGATCACGGCAAACCGCGAACGCAAACGACTCCTCGCCTACATCATCGAAGACGCAACGCTGCTCAAAATCCCGGCCGAGGGAATTACGAAGATCCACGTCCGATTTAAGGGTGGCAGGACTGAGACGCTTACAACGCGCAACCCCAAATCATCTGCGCAGCAGATCAAGACGCAGCCAGAAGTCGTGCAACTGGTCGACCAACTGCTCGATCACCACGTTTACTCCGAGATCGCCGCCGTACTCAACGAGCGAGGGTTTCGTCCGGGCGCATCCGCGCGACCGGGCCGAGCGAATGACCGCTTCTCACCCAAACACGTAGCCTATCTCATGCACACCTACGGCCTTCGTTCGCGCTATGATCGGCTTCGCGAGCGCGGAATGCTGAACAAGAAAGAAATGGCAGACCGCCTCGGTGTTCATGAGCAGACGGTCGATCGGTGGGCGGAACATGGGCTCGTCAAAGCGCATTTCTATAATGACCACGGATGGCAGCTCTACGAGCCTCCTGGGCCGAACACGCCAGCGAAACATTGCAGCCGATGGGATCGGTTGGTGGATCGAGCCGCGGGTTTGCCGCTCGGCCTTCAAGGTGCCGGGCTGGAACTGAAAGAGGTGTAGTGTGAAGCCGGTTGGTTCGCGCAGACCCACAGCCCGCTGCCGTCCCACACCAGGACCTTCAGCCGGCTTCTCGCGCGATTGGCGAATAGGAACAAGTGCCCGCTCAGCGGATCTTGACCGAGGCGGTCGCGCACCAACCCGAACAGGCCGTCGAATCCCTTCCGCATGTCTACACCTTCGACTGCGATGTAGATCTTGGTTGCCGGACCCAGGCCGAACATTACGCGCTTTCCGCGACCCGGATCAGGCGGGCCAGTTCCGCCTCCTCGAATCCCCAGCCGCTGGCGATGCGCCGGCCATTGCCGAGCATCAGCACAAAGTCTGTGCCTGGCTCGGGCGGCGCTTCCACCTTTACTCTGACCAGTTGTTGTTCAGGGCGCCGGCTCCCGCGGAGGTAACGTCCAAGCGTGCTGAGGACCATGCCGGTTTGGCGGCAGTACTCCAGTTGCGACAGGCCACTTGCTCGATACCGCTCCAGGATCTGCTGAATCTCTTCAGTGCTTCGTCGTGATGCCATGCCGCCAGTGTCGACTATGTCGGGCATGCCGGCCAAGATGGATTCGTCTGACGCTTACACTGAAGCGACTGTGAAGAGAAATACCGGATCGCATTCAGCCATTCTTCGCGCTTCGCCTCGGCAAATACATTCGCCTCCGACCAATCCGTGACCTCCTCCCAGACTCTTAAGCCGTGAGGGGCCACATTCTCGGCAAACTGGGGCACAACCCGCGTCAGCAATGCGGGCGATCTCTTCTCGACTTCGAGCGCCACCTCCGCTGGCAGTGCTTCACAAGCATCGAGTACAGCGCGCAACCACAGCGTGAACACCTGCCATTCGGTGTATTCATCAGCGGCGTCGGCGAGAATTCTCCACGGCACCTTTCTGGCCTCGGCCAAGGCGCGGGTCTCCGTCTGCTGCCGAACCCGATCCGTCGAACTGCCTCGCCGTCTTGCCGTTGATGCCATAGAGCTAAAACCGAATCGCTTTCATTCTGCACCATAACGGGCAGCACCTGCTGGCATTTCGCCCTCTCGGTCTTGAGGCGAAATTTTGAAATCCGCGCGGCATGCGTCAGAAAGGGGATGTACCAGTGGTGAAACGCCGCGTCATAGTCCGCGCTATCGCAGGACGGGAACTTCGTTGGAGAGAACTCCTTTTCTGGGTCCTTTTGTTGGCAGCGTTTCAGTCGCTTGAGGCCGGAGAAGTACGAAGACAGACCATCGGGGTGCTCGAAGCTGTCGCATTTTTCGTTGTGGCCATTCCATCAGCCGGCAAGCTCGATGGCCTTGGTTTGGAATTCATCAGTTGGAGCCCGATAGGGTTCAGGGCGGCTGCGGTTTCGCTGGCGACTGGCCTTTTGGCTGGGGGTATGGTCGTAATGGTGGCTCTGCGCAGCCACCAGTCCTTGGGCGCCGAGCGAGGTTGGAACCAAGTCATCCTGGCAATAATACTCGGCCCGATCATCGAAGAGGTCGTTTTCAGGGGATACCTCTTGACGGCGGCACTATTACTTGAGCGGCGGCTGTCTAAAACCTGGCGGAACTGGCCCTCGGTTATCGGAGTGGCACTCATCTTCATGTTTGCCCACATCGCGCGCCCTGGCTCAACGTATTCACAATTGTGCTGCATTACTGGCACCGGTGCTGCATATGGCTTCATCCGGATCCATCAAAAATCGACCGTCGGGGCGGCGCTCGCCCATGGCTGTTACAACCTCGCTCTATATCTAAGTGTTTGGATCGGTCTTTCGCGCTGACACCCGCGGTCGTATATTCCGAAACTGGATTGCCTGCAGAGCTGGGCACCGCCCCATTGAGTTCAGCGTGCTCATTCTTTGCGAGGGGAATGCACGTCTCGGAAAGTCCGAGAAAGTTTGCCTGTGCGCCGAGCGAAGAAGCCTGCGTAAGCGAGTCGTTGACGGGACTGATTGACGGGAATTCCGAGATCATTTGCCTCCAGCACCGGAAGCTCGCACCAGGTGAGAAAGTGGGCCAGTGCAAATTCCGAGATTGATTGCCTGCACCTAAACCCGCTTTTCTGTTTCAGTCCCCTTCGCGTGGGGGACACCTCCGTTGGGATGAGCTGGCTTGCGGCACGTGAGTATGCCATAACGTTTCAGTCCCCTTCGCGTGGGGGACACCTCCGTTGGGGCATCCGATTTTCAACTGGTTCGTTGATACCCGCGTTTCAGTCCCCTTCGCGTGGGGGACACCTCCGTTGGTGGGTACGCGGGGCCGACCGCCGCCCTTGGTCTTGCGTTTCAGTCCCCTTCGCGTGGGGGACACCTCCGTTGGTGCTGATGTGGCCCGCACGGATGCGCCGTTCTGCGTGTTTCAGTCCCCTTCGCGTGGGGGACACCTCCGTTGGTCGACTCCAACGGCCAAGTAGTCGCTGCCGGTAACGGGTTTCAGTCCCCTTCGCGTGGGGGACACCTCCGTTGGCACTGTTGGGATTGTAGTCGTTGGCCTGTACCTCATGTTTCAGTCCCCTTCGCGTGGGGGACACCTCCGTTGGCTGGAAATCCTCGGGGCTCTTGGCTG
>Ga0335083_10003069_pt1 | contig 21765 bp, 18 predicted proteins | sample Lox_Sample_42_FD_206716 | JGI IMG/M metagenome (GOLD analysis project Ga0335083, IMG submission 206716) | Soil microbial communities from Loxahatchee National Wildlife Refuge, Florida, United States - Lox_Sample_4.2 | ecosystem: Environmental > Terrestrial > Soil > Wetlands | place: USA...
AGCGCCTCATGCAAAATGCCCAGCCTGGCCAGTTCTTTTTCGCGCAGGCGATGCATGAGCCGGGCGACCGCAATATTCTCGGCAAGCGCTACGGACAGTCCGGCGAGGCGCAGGCGCGGGCGGTGCTGACCGATCTCGCGCGCAACCCCGCGACCGCGCATCATATCGCGACCAAGCTCGCCCGTCATTTCGTCGCCGACGATCCGCCGCCGGCGCTGGTGACGAAACTGGAGACGGCGTTCCTGAAGAGTGGGGGCGACCTTCCGACCGTCTACCGCACGCTCATCGACGCGCCGGAGGCCTGGACGTCCGAGCCGGAGAAGTTCCGCACGCCCTGGCAATGGTCGGTCGCGCTGCTGCGTGGCGTGGCTGTCGATCCCGCCAGGCCGATCCGGCAAGATGTCAACGATCGCACGCTGACCGGCCTGTTTCAGGAACTCGGCCAGCCGGTGTGGCGGCCTGGATCGCCTGCCGGCTACGACGATATCGCCGCGAGCTGGGCGGCGCCGGACGCGCTCTATCGCCGCGTCGAGCTGGCCGGCCGCGTTGCCCAGCAGGCGCGCGCCGATGCCGACGCCCGTGTGCTCGCCGACCAGCTGTTCGGCGCGGACCTCTCGCCCGAAACGAAGCGCGCCATCGCGCAGGCCGACAGCCCGAAACAGGGCCTCGCCCTGCTGCTCGTCGCGCCGGAAATGATGAGGGTATGACCATGCATGTTGATCGCCGTACCCTCATTCGCGGCGGCCTGGCCGTCACCGGATCGCTGCTCGTGCCACGGATGGCCTTTGCGGCCGCGCCAACCGACAAGCGCTTCGTTTTCATCATCCAGAGGGGCGCCGCGGACGGGCTGCATATCCTGCCGCCGCTTGGCGATCCGGGCTATGCGGCCTTGCGCGCGCCATGGCTCGAGAGCCTGGCCGGCGCGGCGAAGATCGACGGCACATTCTCGCTGCACCCCGCGCTCGTCCGGACCGGGCAACTCTTCGCGCAAAAGCAGGCCATCGGTATCCACGCCGTGGCATCCGTCTATCGCGACCGTTCCCATTTCGACGGGCAAAACATTCTCGAGACCGGTGGCCTCCAGGCTTATGCCGAGCACTCCGGATGGATGAACCGGCTGGTCGGATTGCTGCCCGCTACCGACAACAAGGCGCTGGCCGTGGCCGCCGACGTGCCGATGGCGCTGCGCGGCCCGCAACCGGTCAGCAGCTATGCGCCTTCCAAGCTGCCCGATGCCAATGCCGATATGCTGGCCCGGGTGACGCAGCTCTATGCCGCCGACGCGCAGCTGCACCAGCTCTGGGAGCAGGCGCTCGCGACCCGCGCCATGGCCGGCGAGGCCGATGCCGACAAGGGGCAGGGCGGCGCCGACATGGGCAAGATCGCAGCCTCGCTTATGCGCGCCGATGATGGCGCGCGGCTCGTCATGATCGAGACCGGCGGCTGGGACACTCATAGCGGGCAGGTCGGCCGCCTTGCAGCGCAACTGCGCAATCTCGACGCGCTGATCGGTGCGCTCGCCGACGGCCTTGGCCCGGCCTGGGACCAGACCATGGTGGTGGTCGCCACCGAATTCGGGCGCACGGCGGCGATCAATGGCACCAATGGTACCGACCATGGCACGGCAAGCGCCGCCTTCGTGCTCGGCGGTGCCGTGAGGGGCGGGCGTGTCGTCGCCGACTGGCCAGGGCTCTCGCAGAGCGCCTTGTACGAGAACCGCGACCTCAAGCCCACCAATGCCGTCGAAAATGTCCTCGTAGGCACGCTGTCGAGCCATTTCGGGCTCGATCCTGAACGGGCGGCACGTGGTCTTTTCCCGGCGCAAAGCGGCGTCAAGCCGCTGATCGTCTGAGCGCCGCGCTTCTCGCGAACCACCCCCTAGCCGCGCCCAGCCGAAATGGTTACATGGGCCGCCACTGATTCCCCGGCGGGATTCGGACGAAAAAAGGTGGCACCCCATGGACATCCGGCTTGGCCTCACATTCGACGACGTGCTTCTTCAGCCCGGCGAGTCCGATGTGCTGCCCAGCCAGACCGATGTCGCGACGCGTGTGAGCCGCGAAATTTCCCTGAATATCCCGATCCTCTCCTCGGCGATGGACACGGTGACCGAGGCGGACATGGCGATCGTCATGGCGCAGCTTGGCGGCATCGGCGTTCTTCACCGCAATCTCTCCATCGAGGAGCAGGTCCAGGCGGTGCGCGCGGTCAAGCGCTTCGAGAGCGGCATGGTGGTCAATCCCATCACCATGCAGCCCGACCAGACGCTCGGCGACGCGCAGGCGCTGATGGCGCGACACCGGATCAGCGGCATCCCGATCGTCGAGGGTTCGGGCAGGTTGGTCGGCATCCTGACCAACCGCGACGTGCGCTTCGCTGAAAATCCGAACCAGCCGGTGCGTGAGCTCATGACGCACGAAAATCTCGCGACGGTGCGCGCGGGCGTCAGCCAGGACGAGGCGCGCCGCCTGCTTCATCAGCGCCGCATCGAGAAGCTGCTCGTCGTCGACGATGCCTATCGCTGCGTCGGCCTCATCACCGTCAAGGACATCGAGAAGGCGGTCAATTATCCGCAGGCGACCAAGGACAGCGGCGGGCGGCTGCGCGTTGCCGCCGCGACCACGGTGGGCGACAAGGGCATCGAGCGCACCGAGGCGCTGATCGCGGCAGAGTGCGATCTCATCGTCGTCGATACCGCGCATGGCCACAGCAAGATGGTCGCCGAGAGCGTGGCGCGCATCCGCAAGCTGTCCAATTCCGTACAGCTCGTCGCCGGCAATGTCGCAACGGCGGAAGCGACGCGTGCGTTGATCGACGCCGGCGCGGACGGCATCAAGGTCGGCATCGGGCCGGGCTCGATCTGCACGACGCGCGTGGTTGCGGGCGTCGGCGTGCCACAACTCACGGCCGTCATGGACGCGGCGGAAGAGGCGGCGAAAAGCGGCGTGCCGGTGATCGCCGACGGCGGCATCCGCACTTCCGGCGACGTCGCCAAGGCGCTGGCGGCAGGCGGTTCGGCGGTGATGATCGGCTCGCTGCTCGCCGGCACCGAAGAAGCGCCGGGCGAAACGTTCCTCTACCAAGGCCGCGCCTACAAGAGCTATCGCGGTATGGGCTCGGTCGGTGCCATGGCGCGCGGCTCGGCTGACCGCTATTTCCAGCAGGACATCAAGGACCAGATGAAGCTGGTGCCCGAGGGGATCGAGGGGCAAGTGCCGTACAAGGGCCCCGCCAAGGACGTGATCCACCAGCTCGTCGGCGGCATCAAGGCGGCGATGGGCTATACCGGCAGCAAGACCATCCCGGACCTGCAGAAGCGCGCCCGCTTCGTGCAGATCACCAATGCCGGTCTCTCCGAAAGCCACGTCCACGATGTCACCATAACCCGCGAGGCGCCCAATTATCCGACACGGTGAGTTTTGATTGTTCGCGCAGAGGCGCAAAGGGCGCAGAGATAGAGAAGGGCGCTTCGCGCCATTATCCTTTTTCTTCTCCGCGTCCTCTGCGCCTCTGCGCGATCATCAGGATTTCTTATGACCCCCTCAGCTCGCCTCCAGGCCGCCATCGAGTTGCTCGACCAGGTCATCGCCGCCGCGCGTGACGATGGCGCCGCCGCCGACACGCTGATCGCACGCTATTTCGCCGAACGACGCTATGCCGGCTCGAAGGACCGGCGGGCGGTGCGCGATCTTGTCTATCGCGCGGTCCGGGCCTTCGGCGAGCCACCGACGAGCGGCCGCGCCGTCATGGTCGCGTTGGCGCGGCGGGATGGGGAGCTGGCGGTGCTGTTCGACGGATCGCGCCACGCCCCCGCCATGATCACGCCCGATGAGCCGGCCGCCGAACCGTCGCTCATTCCTGCCTGGATCGAACCGCTGCTGGCTGCGCCGGTCGACGAGGACGAGCGCCGCGCTCTGCTTGATCGGGCGCCATTGCATGTGCGCGTCAATGCCCTCAGGACGACGCGCGACGCGCTCCTTGCCCGCTGGCCCGAGGCGGAGCCGATCCCCGCCACCGCCCATGGCCTGTCGCTCCCCGAAGGCACCAATATCGAAGCCGATGGCCTGGCCGAAGTGCAGGATGCCGGCAGCCAGATCATCGCCGCCGCCTGCGAGGCGCGGTCCGGCATGACCGTGCTCGATCTGTGCGCCGGTGCAGGCGGCAAGACGCTGGCGCTGGCCTCGGACATGGGCGGCGAAGGGCGCCTCATCGCGGCTGATACGGTCCGTGACCGGCTCGCCCGGCTTGTGCCGCGCGCGCAGCGCGCCGGAGCGACAGTCGAAACGCGATTGCTGAATCCGAACCGCGAGGCCGAGGTGCTGGCCGACCTTGCCGCCGCCTGCGATGTCGTGCTGGTCGATGCACCCTGCAGCGGCTCGGGCACATGGCGCCGCAATCCCGAAGCACGCTGGCGTCTCACCCCCGAGCGCCTCGACCGTATCGTCGCATTGCAATCGCGCCTGCTTGATGTCGCCGCGCCGCCGGTGAAGTCTGGCGGCCGGCTCGTCTTTGCCGTCTGCTCGCTTATCGACCGCGAAGGCCGGGGCCAGGCCGAGGCCTTTCTCGAACGCCACAGCGGCTGGCGTTCCGTCCCGCCGAACAGCGCACAATGCCACGGGCCGGGGACACTGCTGTTGCCCCGGCGCGACAACACGGACGGCTTTTTCTTCGCGGTCCTTGAAAAAGCTTAACAACAAGGCATGTTATGTCGTCTGTTCCGATCGACACCTAGAGTCTGGGGATTCCATCATGCGGGTCATGCCTGTCGCCCTTCTTCTCGCAAGCGCCCTCGCGCTTCCGGCGAGCAGCAGCATCGGGAAAACGGCCGCGACCGCCGCGGCGACCCCGGCGCCTGCCACCGCGACTGCCTGGATGGAGCGGGGCTCGGCGGCGCTCGACATGGGCGATCTTCCGAATGCGCGCAGTGCCTATGAGACTGCGCTGCTGCTCGCGCCGGGGGACCCCGCCATCTATTTCGCGCTCGGCAAGGTGGCCCGGGCGGAGAAGATGCCGGGCCGCGCCATCAAATATTTCGACGACACGCTCCGGCTCGATCCCAAGAACCAGACCGCCGTGCTCGAGGAGGGCCTTGCCATGATGGACAAGGGCGCCACCGAGAGCGCGCGGCAGACGCTCGCGCAACTGAAGACGATGTGCGCCAAGACCTGCGCCATTGCTGAGCCGCTCACGGCCGCCATCGCCGCCGGTCCACCCAAGATCGTGACCGCCGATGCGGGCAAGCCGGACGTGCCGAGTCCGCTGGCGAAATAAGCTAGCGCGCCGCGCTCAGGATTTTTGCCAGCGCGACAAATTCCTCCACCGACAGCGTTTCCGCGCGCCGGCTTTCCTCGATGCCGAGCGCCGCGAGCGCCTCGACCGCACCCGGCACGGCCTTGAGGCTCTGCCGGAGCATCTTGCGCCGTTGCCCGAAGGCGGCGGCGGTGATCCGGCTCAGCATCTTCACCTCGACGCCGCCGGGCGCCGCACCTGGGACGATATGCACGACGGCCGACATGACCTTGGGCGGCGGCGTAAAGGCCGAGCGATGCACCTTCATCGCGACCCGGGCGGCGCACCGCCACTGGGCGAGGACGGCAAGGCGGCCATAATCACCGGTCCCCGGCTTCGCGATGATCCGGTCAGCCACCTCGGCCTGGAACATCAATGTCGCGCTCTTCCACCAGGGCGGCCAGACCGCACTTTCCAGCCAGCCGACCAGCAGCGCCGTTCCGACATTATAGGGCAGGTTCGCGACGATATGGGCCGGCCCGCCGCATTCCGATTGCGGGTCGACGTCGAGCGCGTCGCCGGCAATGACACGCAATTGTCCGGGGAAGGCGTCGGCCAGCTCCGCCAGCGCTGGCAGGCAGCGTGCGTCGCGTTCGACGGCGGTTACCAGTGCATCGGCGCGAAGCAGCGCACGGGTGAGGCCACCGGGGCCGGGCCCCACCTCGAACACGCGCTCACCTTCGAGAGGCCCCGGAATCGCGGCGATGCGGTCCAGCAGCTGTTCGTCCAGCAGGAAATTCTGGCCCAGCGCCTTCGACGCGCGCAGGCCATGGGCCGCGATGACCTCACGGAGCGGCGGCAGCACCGGCGGCACGGTCAGCCCGCCGCTGTGCAGCTGCGCCGGCAGAGTTCGGCGTCGCGCGCCATCCGGATCGCGGCGATCATCGCACCGGGATGGGCGCGCCCTTGTCCGGCAATGTCGAAGGCCGTGCCATGATCGGGCGACGTGCGCACGATCGGCAGGCCGAGCGTCATGTTGACCCCTTCGTCGAAATGCAGCGCCTTGATCGGGATCAGCGCCTGGTCGTGATAGCAGCAGAGCGCCGCGTCATAGCCGGCGCGGGCGCGGGGGCTGAACATCGCATCAGCCGCGTGCGGCCCGCTGATGTCGAGGCCCTCCAGGCGCAGGCTCTCCACCACCGGCGCGATGAGATCGATCTCCTCGCGCCCGAGCAGGCCGTCCTCGCCGGCGTGGGGATTGAGGCCGGCAATGGCGAGCCGCGGCTCCGCGATGCCGAACAGGCGCCTGAGGCCCCGCGCGGTCGCATGGGCGCGCGCCTTGATGAGCGCTGGCGTCAATGCCGCGGGCACGTGTGCGAAGGGGATGTGGATCGTCAACGGCACCACGCGCAGCGTCGGCCCGGCCAGCATCATGACGACATTGCTGCGCGAAACGCCGCAGCGCTCGGCGATGAATTCGGTCTGGCCGGGATGGGAAAAACCCACCTGGGTGAGCTGGATCTTCGAGACCGGGCCCGTGACCAGGGCCGAGGCGCTTTCTGCTCGCACCAGCCCGGTCGCGACCTCCAGGCTCTGGAAGGCACAGCGCGCGCCCTCCAGCGTCGGCCGGCCAGGGACGGTCTCGCCTTCGTCGGGCACATGGATGCAGGGCAGGGCGGTTTCGAAGACCGTTGCGGCCTCGGCGGGATCGGCGATCCGCCTGACCGGTCCGGCCCATACAGACTCGATCGCATCGACATCGCCGATCGCGAAGAAGCAGGGCAGGTTCGCCGCCTCGCGCTGGTCCCATGCCTTTGCAACGATTTCCGGTCCGATTCCGGCCGGATCTCCGAGCGAGACGGCGACGGGCCTGAGCACGTCCTGCGCCGAAGCGCCCGCGAGAGCGAGGTCAGTTATAATCGATCACCGCATCGCGCCGCAGATCGCGCAGATAGGTGCGCGAGCGCTTGTTGACGCGCTCCTCCTCAAGCTGGTTCATGACCTGCTCGAAGTCCGGTTGGGTCGCGGTGGTCGGATCATCGCGACCGCACAGCACGAGGATGCGTACGCCCTCGTCGCGCGAGCCGAACGGCGGCGTGGACTGGCCGACCTGGAGGCCGAGCAAAATGGTCTGTAGCTGCTGCGGCAGATCACGGGCGCGGATACCGTCGTTCGAGACCGGCGCATCGGCGTTGAACTGCTTTGCCAGATCATCGACCGCGCCGCAGCCTTTCAATGTCTTGGCTGCCTCGCCCAGTGCCGCGGCCTTCTGCTGAACCTCGGCGTCCGAGGTGCCGGGCTTGAACTCGAGGCTGACCTGCTTGAGGCTGAGCAGCGCGTCGCGCGGGTCGGCGGTCAGCACCTGGCGCTTGTCGATGAGATAGACGATGTCGAAACCGCCGGGGATGGCGACGGGACCCGCAATCTGGCCGACTTCCATTTTCTGGACGATCGCGGACAGTTCGGTCGGCAGGATACCGAGCCTGACCCAGCCGAGATCACCGCCCACCGGCGCGGTGGACGCTTCGGAATATTGACGGGCAAAGGCCTGGAACGAGCCGCCCTTCTTGATCTCTTCCATGATCTGCTGGCTGCGCGCAGCGACCTGCTCCGCCTGCTCGGGCGCCGCGGCGAGATAGATTTCGCCGATGCGATATTCGTCCGAGCCTTTCGCGGCCTTCAGCCGGTCGATCACGGCCTTGACCTCGTCATCCGACACGCTGACATAAGGCTGCACCTCGCGCCGGAGCAGCCGCCGCCAGGCAAGCTCGCCCTCAATCTGGCGCTTGATGCTGGCCGCCGAAGATCCCTGGGCTTTCAGATATTTGGCGAATCCTTCGGGCGAATATTTGAAGTTCGCGGCGACCCGCGCAAAATTCTGATCGAGCTCGTCCTGACTGATCTCGATCTTCTTTTCCTTGGCTTCCTGAATCTGCAGCGTCTCGTCGATCAGGTTGCGCAGGACCTGCAGGCGGAGCCGGTCCAGCTCGTCGTCGCTGATCTTGCCGTTGTTCGACAGCACGACGAGGGCAAGTCGCTGGTCGACGTCCGTCTCGGTGATGACGGCGCCGTTGACGATCGCGGTCGCCTTGCGGACATTGGGGTCGGTCTTGCCCAGCATGGTGATCGACTGCGGCAACTCGAGCGCGCCGATCGACGAGTCCGTATCATCGTCCCCCGCCTGTTGCGCCGCGACGCTGCCGCCGATCAGGAGTGCGCAGGACAGCAATCCGGCCGTCATGAGGGCGGACGTCCACTTCAATCCAGTCAAGTCTTTCTCCATTCACGGGCACGCAACGTCGCTGCCATAACTCTTCTCATGAAACGGTTTGGCTGAACCCCGGCTGAGCATGATGCCGCGTGCCGACCGACCCCGATGCGATCACATGGCCTCGTCTTACAGGCCAAGATTCTTAAATACCAGCCGCAGCTGGAAGGAATTGCCCGCCTTGGCGTCGCCGGTCGTCTGATAGTCGCGGCGCCAGGTGAAGCCGAGCTGCACGCAGTCGTCCTCATAGGCGACGCCCAGCCGGTGACGCACCGGCTCGAAACCCGACTGCGTCGTGGTCGGATCGTCCTGCGGGCCGGTCAGGTCGATATTGGTCGAGCCGAACACCGACCAGTGCCGCGCGAAGGCCACGCGGCCGGCCAGCCGGATTTCCTCGACGTCGCGCAGATCTTCGACGCCCGCGGTGATGTTCCGGTTGAGCCGCAGATAGCCGATCTCGGCATAGGTCTGTTTGCTGCCGATCGTTGCGTCGACCTCGTTGCGGCGGATCGCGAGATTGTCCTTGTCGACCCGGAAGCGATGGATGATCGACAGGAAGTCCTTGTAGCGAAGCTGCACGCGGCCGACGATGTCGGACAGCCGGCCGGAAAGGCCCGTGCCGTCCGGCAGGATGCTGGCCCGACTGGTGAGCCGGTAGCTCTGGCCGATCGTTGCATCGAGCGCGAAATCCGGCAGATCGAGTCGATAGTCGAGCCCATAGGTGATGCGGCTCGAATCCTCGATTCGGTCGTAGCCGGGGAAGCGGTTGATCGCGAACAGGTTGGAATCTTCGAGGTCGACGGCGCGCGAATCCTCGTTCGGCACGACCAGATTGGCGATCTGGGGCGCGATGACGAGCTGGATGCGCGGCACGAGCAGTTGGGTGCCGCCGAAGGCCGGGCCGCTGAACGGCCAGCGCATGTCGAACGCCAGCGCCGCCGAGCCGCGCGGCTGCCAGCCCGGATCGCCGCGATAGATGATGGTCGGCGAGAGATCGTTCTGCGCGCTGTGATAGAGGTCGCCCCGGGCCAGCGCGGTGATGCTCAGCTCCTGGCCAAGGCCGGTCAGCAGGCTGCGCGTCCAGGTGGTGCTGACGAAGGCGCGCTGCGTGTCCTGCCCGTCGGTGCGCAGGATGGCGAGACTGTTCGCCTGGAACTGGATCACGCCGCCGAGCACATGCTCCGGCACGCGCAGCCGGTAGTCGACCGCGGGCAGGGCGATCGGAATCTGGCCGGCCGGATCGCCCGCGCGGAGCGACTGGAAGTCCCAGCCGGCGATCGACAGGTAGGAATCCTCATCGCGCCGGTCGAGCTCGACGGTCGAGCGCAGCCGATCTTCGGTGCTGATGTCATAGCGGTTCAGGAAGGTCTGGTCCGAGACGTAGCGGAGCGAGCCGGTGAGCGACCAGTTGGCGTCGAACTGGAATTTGCCGCTCGCCGAGAAATAGCCGCGCAGCCGGTCCGAACTCGTCACCAGGTCCGGATCGGTGATCGAAGTCGTGCCGCTGACGGTGGCATAGCCGGTGATCTCGTATGCGCCCTTCGAGAGCAGCGCCCGATAGTCGACCCCGATCATCGGCAGCACATTACTGTAGAGATAGGGCGTGACCTTCAGGTCGCGATTGGGGGCAAGCCGCCAATAATAGGGCACCTTGACCTCGAAGCCGTTGCGCCGGTCATAGCCGATGTCGGGCACCAGCAGGCCGGAGGCGCCCTCGTCGCCGATGTAATTCTGCAGACCCGGCAGCGGAATGAGTGCGACGCCGAACAGCCGGACCTTGGCGTTGGTATATTTCACATGCTTGCGCGCACTGTCATAGATGACGCGGTCAGCCTGGATCTGCCAGGTCGGTTCCTTGGGGCAGCCGTCGTCATCCTCGACGCGGCAGGGCGAATAGGATGCGTGATCGAGCACATAGATAGTGCCCTCGCGCCGGCCGCTGGTGGCGGCGAGGCGGCTGCCGTCGGAGGTCACCAGCAGCAGGTTCTCGACGACGCCGTCACGCAGATTCTCGCTGACCTCGACTTCGTCCGTATAAGCCTTGTCGCCGTCGGCGCCCGAGATGACGACATTGCCCTTGGCCGTCACTTTCCCCGTCTTGCGGTCCCAGCGCACCTCGTCGGCGACCAGCTTGTCGCCGTTGCGCGAGACATGGACATTGCCCGTGGCGGTGACGACGTCGCCATTTTCCTCATAGTCGAGACTGTCGGCCTCGAAGGCGATGTCTTGCGCCGAAACGGGCTGGCCGGGCGGCGCGACATCGGCGCCGTTGCCGGCGGCGACGGGCGCGGCATGGGCGCTCGACAGCCACGATCCCGCCAGCAGCAGCGCCAGCAGCCAGCGTCCCGCGGCGCGAAGCGGCGGACGTCTGACTGTTTCGGGCCGATGATGTCGGCGGCCGGCGGACGCCGGAACTGTCGCCAGGATGCCCAATGTCGCCAATGTCTCCCTCAAGCCGGCGGGCGGCTTTGCCAGCATCGGCCGCCTATTGCACGCGGGGCGGCGGCACCGCAATCGTCTTGCCGCCGCTTTGCCGCTGCATACGCACCGATTGGCATGGCGTTCCGCGCGGGCTGGAGCTATTCCCACCCATTCACGGCCCCAAGGCCGAAAATATATTATCCATAGGAGCCTCCTCCCGATGCGGATTCTTTCCGGCGCGACACGACCCTCGGACGCGCAGTGCCTCGCTTTTCTTGTTGCCAAGGACAGCCCCGTCACGCCGCCGCTCACGGCGCAGACGCTGGTGCGCGATGCCGCCGCCAGTGCCCGATTCGCCGGCGAGGCCGGCGCGACGCTCGATCTCTATGTGAACGAGGGCGAAGCGCTGCTGCACCTGCTGCTGGTCGGCACGGGGAGCAAGAGCACGACCGACATGGAGAAGGCGGGCGCGGCGATCAGCGCCAAGTTGCTGACGTCGGGCGTCGTCCATGTCGCCGTCGATGGCGAAGGCCATGATGCCCAGGCGCTCACGCATCTGGCATTGGCCGCGCAGTTGCGCGCCTGGCGCATCGACACCTATCGCACCAAGCTGACCGAGAAGCAGAAGCCGAGCCTCACGACGCTGACGCTGGTCAGCGGCGACGCGGGCCTGCCGGCGCAGCTCGCCGAGATGGATGCGCTGGCGCAGGGCGTCATGTTCACCCGCGAGCTGGTCGCCGAGCCGGGCAACATCATCTATCCCGAGAGCTTCGTGGAGCGCTGCAAAGGCCTCGCCGATCTCGGCATCGAAGTCTCGGTGCTCGACGACAATGACATGGCCGCGCTGGGCATGGGCGCGCTGCTCGGTGTGGCGCAGGGATCGCATCGTCCGGCGCGGCTGCTCGCCTTGCGCTGGGACGGCACCGCCGGTGGGCAGCTCAAGCCGCTCTGCTTCGTCGGCAAGGGCGTCACATTCGACAGCGGCGGCATTTCGCTCAAGCCCGGCCCGGGCATGGAGGACATGAAGTGGGACATGGGCGGCGCCGGCGCCGTGGTCGGCGTCATGAAGGCGCTCGCACTGCGCAAGGCCCCCGCGCACGTCGTCGGCATCTGCGGCCTCGTCGAGAACATGCCGGACGGCAACGCGCAGCGCCCCGGCGACATCGTCAAGACCATGTCCGGCCAGACGGTGGAAGTGCTGAACACCGACGCGGAAGGGCGCCTGGTGCTGTGTGACGCGATCTGGTGGGCGCAGCAGACCTATCAGCCCGAAACGCTGATCGATCTCGCGACGCTGACCGGCGCGATGATCATCTCGCTCGGCCATGAACATGGGGGGCTCTTTTCGAACGACGACGAGCTGGCCGACCGGCTGCTCGAGGCGGGCAAGGCGAGTGGCGACAAGCTGTGGCGCTTTCCGATCTCGGAGGCTTATGACAAGCTGCTCGACAGCCCGATCGCCGACATGAAGAATATCGGCCCGCGCTATGCCGGATCGATCACCGCAGCGCAGTTCATCAAGCGCTATGTCAAGGACGGCGTCAAATGGGCGCATCTCGACATTGCCGGCATGGTCTGGGCCGACAAGCCCGGCCTCACCTGGGACAAGGGCGCGACGGGCTTCGGCGTGCGCGTGCTCGATGAGCTGGTGCGGCGCTACTATCAGGGATGAACCGCTCGACACCTGCTTCAACTAGCGCTGTGCTCCTGCGAAAGCGGGAGCCTAGGGCGATCAAGCGCGGCGCTATCCTGCCCTGGGTTCCTGCTTTCGCAGGAACACTGACGAGGGAATGTTAGGCGATCTCATGCAGGTCGATTTCTATCAGCTGACGCGCGATCCGGTCGAGCAGGCGCTGCCCGGCATCGCGCGACGCATCCTGGAGGATGGCGGCCGGCTGCTGGTGGTGTCCGAGGATCCGGTGCAGCTGGAGCGCATCTCGCGCGGGCTCTGGGATGCCGGTCCCGAAACCTATCTTGCCCATGACCGCGCCGAAGCCCCGATGCCGCAGGTCCAGCCGATCCTGCTTGGCGTGAGTTGCGCGGCGGCCAATGGCGCGCGCATGATTGCGCTCGCAGACGGCCAGTGGCGCGACGAGGCGCTCGAATTCGACCGCGCCTTCTATTTCTTCGACCAGGCCAGCATCGACGGCGCCCGCGCCAGCTGGCGCACGCTCAGCAAGGCCGATGGCGTCACCCCGCGCTTCTGGAAGCAGGATGGCGGGAAATGGCGGCAGGGCCCATAGAACCTAGTCAGGCGGCGGGACGATGCCCGGAATGCCCGGGTCCGGCCGGTCCTGATCCGGAACCGGCGGCTCAATCCTGGGCGGCTCATTGAACGGCGCCTCCGCCGGACCGGGCTCGGCCGGCAGCTCCGGCGGCGCGCCGGGATCGACGGTGTCGGGCGGGGGAATGTCGGGTTGCGTGGCCATGGTCCTGAAACGCCAGGCGCCATCCGCCGTTCCGCGCACCCCTTGATCCGCTCCCGCTTCGCCGCTAGAGGGCGCGCGACTTTCAATCGCGACAATCTGGCCGCACAATCTGGAGCCTTTCCCATGGCGGTGACCCGCACTTTCTCGATCATCAAGCCCGATGCCACGCGCCGCAACCTGACCGGCGCCGTCACCCGGATGCTGGAGGAAGCGGGCCTCCGCGTCGTCGCCTCCAAGCGCATCCAGATGAGCCGCGAGCAGGCCGAGGGCTTCTACGCGGTCCACAAGGAGCGGCCCTTCTTCAACGATCTGGTCGGCTTCATGATCTCCGGCCCCGTCGTCGTGCAGGTGCTCGAGGGCGAGGACGCCGTGAAGCGCAACCGCGACATCATGGGCGCGACCAACCCCGCCAATGCCGAGCCCGGCACGATCCGCAAGGAGCTGGCCGAGAGCATTGAGGCGAACAGCGTCCATGGCTCGGACAGCGACGAGAATGCCGCGATCGAGATCGCCTTCTTCTTCAAGCCGGAAGAGATTGTCGGCTGAATGGCAGCCGTCATCCCAGCGAAAGCTGGGATCTCAGGCGGGGTTGCGCCACGTCGCATAAGACCCCAGCTTTCGCTGGGGTGACGGAAATGGAGGCCGCCGGTTGATCTGGCGGCCTTTTTCTTTGATGCTGCCCGCGCGGGTATGAAGGCGCTTCTTGTGACATTGCTGATGCTGGTCTGCGCTTCAGCGGCGCGGGCCGAGACATGGCATGTCGATTCCGAGCATGGCGACGATGCGCGCAGCGGCCTTACCGCCGCCGATGCCTGGAAAACGCTCGCGCGCATCAGCCAGGCGGATTTGAAACCCGGCGACACCATCCTGCTCGCGGCCGGTTCGGTCTGGCGCGAGCCTTTGCTGATCACGCGCTCGGGCGCCGAGTTCGCCCCGATCACCGTCGCGCGGGAAGGGAAGGGGCCGCGCCCGCGCATCGACGCCGGCGATGTCGCCGAAAATGCCGTCGAGATCCGCAATGCGGAGCATGTCATCGTCAGCGGCCTCGAAATCACCAACAACGGGTCCGGCGACGGCCCGCGCCGCGGCGTCTTCGTCAACGAGGTCGATTTCGGCGTCGCCAACGCCATCATACTGCGCGACCTCTACATTCACCACGTCAACGGCACCAACAGCCGCAAGGACAATGGCGGCATCGTCTTTTCCGCGCTGGGGCCCAAGGTGCCGACCCGCTTCGAGGGCGTCACCATCGAGCGCAACATCGTCTGGCGCGTCGACCGCTCGGGCATTGCCGGGATCAGCGATCAGGTCAGCGTCGCGCGCTGGTTCCCGAGCCGCTTCGTGGTGATCCGCGACAACTATGTGGAGGATGTCGGCGGCGACGGCATCGTCCCGCGCGGCACCGACGGCGCGCTCATCGAGCATAATATCGTCCGCCATGCCGCGATGCGCGCCGGGGACTATAGCGCGGGCATCTGGCAGTGGAGCACCGACAACAGCCTCGTCCAGCTCAATGAGGCGGCCTTCACCAATGGCATCCTCGATGGGCAAGGCTTTGATTCCGATTATAATTCGCGCCGCACGACCTTCCTCTACAATTACAGTCACGACAATGCGGGCGGCTTCCTGCTGCTCTGCTCGCCAGTGAAGCGCGACGCGGCCGACAATATGGGCAATGTCGGGACGGTCGCGCGCTTCAACGTGAGCTACAACGACCATGAGCGCATTTTTCAGATCGGGGGTGCCTCGCAGGCGCTGATCGCGGACAATATCGTCCATGCCCCGCCCGACGAGCCGGTGCAGATGGTCGTGGCGACCTGGTGGGATGGCTGGTCGGACGGGATCGAGCTGCGCGGCAACTGGCTGGGCACGCGCGGCACCGCGACCTATGGGCATGAGACCGGCCGGTCAGGCGGTCATTATGTGGCTGCGGGCAGTTTTCCGGCGCCGCTTGGCGTCGGTTTCCTCGGCAATGTCTACGCGGGGCATCATGTCGGCCGTCCCGACGACGAGGCGGCGGAAGAGCGCGAGGAGAAGGTCGCGCGGCCGGACAAATGGGCGGTGCCGGAGTTCGATCCGTCAAGGCCGGACGATCTTCCGGACTTTCTGGCGCGTCATCGCGCCTGGATGCTGGAGATGCTTGGGCGAGAGCTGGTTCAGCGGCCCCGGCTCGAGCTGCCGAAGCTCATGATGCCGGATGAATGGCGCCGGCAGTAATCTCGGAAACGGAAGTCATTCGCGTCATCGTCAAGCCGCGCGCCGTGGGAGAGGGCTGGGCGCGCGGCTTGACTGGACGTCACGCCACATAATCCTGTGCCGCGACGGGATCGGGCTGGACATTGATAGCGGGGCCGACGGCGCTCAGCAGCATCGCGGCACTGAATGCGACGGCGAGAAGCGCCGCCGTCAGGCTGTCGGAAAAGGTCTTCGTTGTCATGGTCATCACTTGGTCCCTGGCCTTGCTTGATTTTCACGCCGCCACCATGGCGGGTTGACCAGCCTAGAGCAGGCAGCGTGCCAATTCAGGAATTTCGCGGAAATCCGCGGCTTTCTGGCAGCTGCGCAAAATTGCTTCCGCTACGGCATGCTGAGAGTTGGTGATTTCCGCTGACTATTGGGGCCGGAAAAGTCGAATTTCGCCCTCAGCCCTGCTCGCGCGCCCGTTCATGATGGCGGATCACCTCGTCGATGATGAAGCGCAGGAACTTCTCGGTGAAATCGGGGTCGAGCTTAGCATCCACCGCGAGCTGGCGCAGCCGCGCGATCTGCTTCTCCTCGCGCCCCGGATCGGCGGCGGGGAGGGCATGGCTGGCCTTGTAGGCTCCCACGGCCTGGGTGATCTTGAACCGCTCGGCCAGCATGAACACGAGCGCCGCGTCGATATTGTCGATGCTCTCTCTGTATCTGGCGAGCGTCTCGTCCATGGGGCCCTCTCGGTTCATGCCGCTGCGCTTCTCGCCGCACTGCGGGAACAAGGCAAGCCAAATTGCTTGCCAAAACTGCATCCGCCCGCCACAGCCTCATGCCCATGAGCGCCACGATACTCCGTCTCTCGCGCACAGGCGCGCCCTCGCTTCAGCCCATGATGAACCTCGTCGCCGAGGACATGAACGCGGTCAACGCGGTCATCCTCGCGCGCATGCAGTCGCGTATTCCGCTCATCCCGGAGCTGGCCGGGCATCTCATCGCGGGCGGCGGCAAGCGCATGCGCCCGATGCTCACTCTCGCCGCCGCGCGGCTGCTCGATTATGGCGGCACGCGGCATCACAAACTGGCGGCGGCGGTCGAGTTCATCCACACCGCGACCTTGCTCCATGACGATGTCGTCGACGGCAGCGCCATGCGCCGCGGCAAGCAGACCGCGAACCTCATCTGGGGCAATAATGCCTCGGTGCTGGTCGGCGACTTCCTGTTCAGCCGCTCGTTCGAGCTGATGGTCGAGGACGGCTCGCTGAAGGTGCTGAAGATTCTTAGCCATGCCTCCGCCGTGATCGCCGAGGGCGAGGTCAACCAATTGACCGCCCAGCGCCGTATCGAGACCGACGAGGACCAGTATCTCGACATCATCGGCGCCAAGACCGCAGCCCTGTTCGCCGCCGCCAGCCGAATCTCCGCCGTAGTCGCCGAGCGGCCCGAGGCGGAGGAACTCGCGCTCGACGCCTATGGCCGCAATCTCGGCATCGCCTTTCAGCTCGTCGACGACGCCATCGACTATGTCTCGGACGGCGCGACCATGGGCAAGGACACCGGCGACGATTTCCGCGACGGCAAGATCACGCTGCCCGTGATCCTCGCTTATGCGCGCGGATCGGAGGCGGACCGTCGCTTCTGGAAGGAAGCGATGAGCGGCCTGCATGGCGAGGATGCCGATCTCGGCCAGGCCCAGGCACTGCTCCGGAACACGCAGGCGATCGAGGATACGCTCGCCCGCGCCCGCCATTACGGCCAGCGCGCCATCGACGCGATCGGCATGTTCGCCAATGGCGCCGCCAAGGATGCGCTGACCGAGGCGGTCGAATTCGCGGTGGCGCGGGCTTATTGAGGCGCTTGCCCTGAGGCATGGCGGCGTGGCACGCCCGCGCCATGAACCTCCCCATCCATGCCGTCCTACCGGACCTGCTCGCGGCCTTGCGCGCGGGGCCGAACGCGGTGCTGGTCGCGCCGCCGGGCGCGGGCAAGACGACTTGTGTGGCGCCCGCGCTGCTCGGCGAGGGCTGGTGCACCGGGCAGATCTGGCTGCTCTCGCCCCGTCGCCTCGCCGCCCGTGCCGCCGCCGAGCGCATGGCCGAGCTGGCCGGTGAGAAGCCGGGCGAGACCATCGGCTATGCGACGCGCCTCGAAAGCCGGACCTCGGCGAAGACGCGCATCCTTGTCGTCACCGAGGGCATTTTCCGCCGCCGCATCCAGGCTGATCCGGCGCTGGACGGTGTCTCCGCAGTGCTGTTCGACGAGGTGCATGAGCGCAATCTCGAGGGCGATTTCGGGCTGGCGCTGGCGCTAGATGCCCAGGGCGGGCTGCGCGAGGATATTCGCCTCGTCGCCATGTCGGCCACGCTCGACGGTGCGCGCTTCGCGGCCCTGATGGGCAACGCCCCTGTGATCGAGAGCGAGGGCCGTAGCTTTCCCATCGATCTGCGCCATATCGGCCGCGCTGCGAATGACCGCATCGAGGATGCCATGGCCGCTGCGATCCGTCGTGCGCTGGCCGAGGAAGGAGAAGGCGATCTGCTCGCTTTCCTGCCCGGCGTCGGCGAGATCGAGCGCACCGCCGAGCGCCTATCGCTCCCCGCCTATGTCGCCCTCCACAAGCTCCACGGCTCGCTCGATCCCGCCGACCAGCGCGCGGCGCTCCGTCCAGCCGCGTCCGGTACCCGCAAGGTCATCCTTGCCACCAGCATCGCCGAGACCAGCCTCACCATCGACGGCGTCCGAATCGTCGTCGATTCAGGCCTTGCCCGCCGCCCCCGCCACGATCTTGCCGCCGGGGTCACGCGCCTCGTCACCGAGCGCGCCAGCCAGGCGTCCGTCACCCAGCGCGCCGGCCGCGCCGGGCGCCAGTCGCCGGGCGTCGCTTATCGGCTCTGGGAAGCGGCGGCCACGGCGGGCCTGCCGCCCTTCGATCCACCGGAGATTCTCGAAAGCGACCTGACCGGGCTGCTGCTCGACTGCGCCGTCTGGGGCGTGACCGATCCGGCCAGCCTCAAATGGCTCGATGCGCCGCCCGTGGCATCGGTGAGCGAGGCGCGCCGTCGCCTGATCGCCATCGGCGCGCTCGATGGTGAGGGCAGGGCGACCGCTCATGGCCGTGCCATATCCGAGCTGCCGCTGGACCCGCGCCTCGCCCATATGCTGCTCCTCTCGGCGGAAGCGGGCGAGGCCGCGACGGCCGCAGATGTCGCCGTGTTGCTCACCGAGCGCGGGCTGGGCGGTCCGTCCGCCGATCTGCATCGCCGCCTGGAGAACTGGCAGCGCGAGAAGGGACCGCGGGCGGAGGGCGCGCGTGCGCTTGCGCGGCGCTGGCTGGGGCTGGTCGGCGGCAAGGGCACGTCCTCGCATGACGAGGCCGCCATCGCGCGCTGCCTGATGCGTGCCTATCCGGACCGGATCGCGAAGCGCCGCGACCAGACCGGCGAACAGTGGATCAGTGCCGGCGGCCGCGCCTTCCGGCTCGATCCCGCCGATCCGCTCGCCCGGGCGGAATGGCTGGCGGTCGGCGAGATTCAGGGCAGCGCTTCGGGCGCACGCATCCTCTCCGCCGTCGCCATGACCGAAAGTGACGTCATGACGTCAGTGCCTGCGGCGCGCATCGCCGAGCGGAAAATCGTCAAGTGGCGCAAGGACTTGGGCGGGATCGAGGCTTTGCGCGAACGGGCTTTGGGCGCGATCCGGCTCTCGTCGGGCACCGACGACAGGCCCGAGCGCGCCGCCATTGTCGCGGCCCTGGCCGAGGCGCTGCGCGGCGAGGGGCTGGGCCTGCTGCCCTGGGGCAAGGCGGCGGAAGCGCTGCGCATCCGCGCCGACTATGCGGGCGAGGGCGACGCGGTGAGCGACGAAAGCCTGCTCGCCGACGCCAAGGACTGGCTGGACCAGCTTCTCCCCGAAGGCGCGCGCCGCTTTTCCGCTATCGATCCCTCCGCGCTGCATGGGCTGCTCACCCAGCGGCTCGGCTGGGACGCCATGCGCCGCATCGATGCGCTGGCCCCCACCGAGTTCGGCAGCCCGGCCGGTAGTACGCACGCCATCGACTATGCCGCGCCTGCCGGGCCGACCGTCGAGCTGCGCGTGCAGGCTTTGTTTGGCCTCGCCGAACATCCCACGGTCGGCAGCCAGCGCATCCCGCTGGTCCTGTCGCTGACCTCGCCCGCCGGGCGCCCCATCCAGACCACGCGCGACCTGCCCGCCTTCTGGAAAGGGAGCTGGGCCGACGTCGCCAAGGAGATGCGCGGCCGCTATCCCAAGCATCCCTGGCCGGACGATCCCGCTGCCGCCAATCCCACGCTGCGCACCAAAAAGGCCGACGCGCGGCGGCCGTGATCCTCCCTCGAGCGCCGCTTTTTGCACGGTTCACCGCGCGATCCGCTCAAATGCCCGCACAACAAACGACGCGCCGGAACTGTTCATTTACGGGAAATGTTAGGCTGAACAGGCTCAACCAGTGGGTCCAATTTTGAAGGAGTAGCTCAATGCCTGCCATGTCCAGAAGGGCTCGAAATCTGATCGTGATCGCCATGCTGGCCCTGCCGGCGACCGGCGGCGTCTATGCGCAGTCGCAGGGCCCGTCCAACCCCGATATCAACGTCTATGGCTCGCGGACCGAAGGGCCCGAGGTCAAGGGCATCATCACTGCGCGCAAGGGCGACATGATGCAGGTCACGACCGCCGACGGCACGCGCTCGATGATCGCCATCAATGAAGCCACGAAGATCAAGGCCACCAGCGGTCTTTTTGGCGGCCGCAACAAGCTTGGAACGGACGCGCTGATCAACGGCATCCCGGTGACCGTCAAGACCGTGCAGTCGGAGGGCGGTCTGGTGGCGGATCAGGTCACGTTCCGGAACAATGATTTCAAGACCGCGGCCATGATCCGCAATGCCACCGACCAGCGCTTCGGTGAGCACGATCAGCGACTTGCCGATCATGATGTGAAAATCGCCAGCAACGCCGCCGCCACGGAGGCGCTGCGTGGCCGCGTCGGCGACATCGACAATTACGACATCAAGGCCACGACCAACGTCAATTTCGACACCGGCAAGGCGGACCTGTCCGCTGACGCGAAGCAGAATCTTTGCGCCGCTGCGACTACCGCCGAGAATACCAATAACGCGCTGCTGCTGGTCGTCGGTTACACCGATTCGACCGGAAGCGACGATATCAATCAGGCGCTGAGCGAGAAGCGCGCCACGCGCGTCATCAACTATCTGCAGCAGCAGTGCCACTGGAAGCCCTATCGGATGCTGACACCGACCGGCATGGCGACGGCCGATCCACTGGCGGACAACAGCACGGCCGAAGGCCGGGCGCAGAACCGCCGCGTTGCGGTGAATGTGTTGGTCAGCAAGGCCGTCGAAGGTCTGTGAGACAGGCGGGGGCGGGCTTCGAGTTCGCCCCCGGCCGCCAGTTCGTGAACGCAAAATCTTGACAGGCGCTGCCCATTTGCGCGACGGCAGTCCGGTCAGACAGGGGGTTCGTTCATGGCCGCGCGCATCTACCAGCTTCCGAAAAACGCCTTGCAGTCGGGTAAGGCGCTTACCGACACCTGGACGCTCGAATTTGCGCCCGCCGAGGCCAAGAAGCCCGATCCGCTGACGGGCTGGGCCGGATCGGGCGACACGCAGCAGCAGGTCAAGCTGAGCTTTCCCGACGCCGAGGCCGCGCAGGCTTATGCGGAGCGCTACGGCATATCATATAGCGTCGTAAAGACGCCGCCCAAGACACTGAAGATTCAGGCTTACGCGGATAATTTCCGCTAGCGTATATCCGCATGGCGACCAAAAATATGGTCGATTGCTGTTTTCGCTGTCCTACATCTTGTCCGCGATGCCATGCTCCGGTCGTTTCACGAAGGTCGGAGGCAAGACGGCATGCACAATTTCAGGCTTTCAAGGCGTTGTCGCGCGGCATCGGATCGGTCAGGTCGTCTGCCGCGCAGCGGCCTGCGGACTTCGGGGAGGGCAAAGTGAGCGATACGTGTCACTAACTTTGCTAACTTCCAGCTCTCGAAGCGCTGGAAGTCAGAATTCGCCGATCACGTCCAGCATCCTGGTGAGCTTGCGCGGCGCCACCGCGCGCCAGCTCTTGGCGAGCCATTCCGCGATGCCGTCCCAGTCGGTGTCGCCCAGGTCGAGGCGGATGCCGATCCAGCCGTCGCCGAAATAGGCCGGGCGGTAGTATCGCTCCTCGTCGCTTTCGATGAGCGTT
>Ga0335083_10003070_pt1 | contig 21762 bp, 18 predicted proteins | sample Lox_Sample_42_FD_206716 | JGI IMG/M metagenome (GOLD analysis project Ga0335083, IMG submission 206716) | Soil microbial communities from Loxahatchee National Wildlife Refuge, Florida, United States - Lox_Sample_4.2 | ecosystem: Environmental > Terrestrial > Soil > Wetlands | place: USA...
GGCGCGGCGCCCGCGACCCATGTGCAGCTCCAGCGAGCCGCAGCAACCCGCGCCTTGCGGAATCACCACTTCGCAACCCAGGCGCGTGAGAAGACTGACAGAGGCGGAGTTGATCTGTGGGGCAAGCGTCCTCTGAGCGCATCCCGCGAGCAGGATGACCCGGTACCGCCGCGGTCCGACCGCCGGATGGACCCCCGAAGCGATGTCCGCGCCTGAGGCTGATCGGCGCGGCAGCAGCTCGAGCATCGTCGCGAGCCGCCCCGGCAGCAGCCGCCGCACGGCGCGTGCCGGGCGCGCAAGGAGCAGGGCCGCTCGAAACAGTCCGGGTCTGGAGATGGTCCGCGCGATGAACGCCCGCAGCAACTGGTCCGTCAGTGGCCGGCGGTAGTGCAGCTCGACGTGGGATCTGGCGTGGTCGATGAGGTGCATGTAGTCGACTTTCATCGCGCATACCGAGGTGCAGGCCAGGCAGGAGAGACAACTGTCTATGTGCGCCACGGTGCGTGGATCAGGGGTGGCCGGAGATTCCAACATCGCGGCAATCAATGCGATGCGGCCGCGTGGTGATTCGTTCTCTTCGTGTGTGAGCGCGTACGTCGGGCAGATCGAGGTACAGAATCCAAAGTGATTGCATGCGGCGGCGATGGCGCGCGCCTCGATCGTTGCCGCATCGCTCACCGCGCCGGCGGCTGCCGTGTCCATTGCTCAAAACCCTGCCATTCGAGCGGGCATGCTGTGACGGCGCGGCTGCCGGCGTCTTGGGCCGCAGCGCAGGACGCTTGGGTGTCAGCGCACCGCGATCACCTGATTGTCAGCCGGGGGGATTGGTGGTATACGAAATCGAACTGGCGCACGCGACGCCTGTTGGGGTCTGACCCATGCAAATCACCACCTGGTCCACGAGCGATGTGGAACCCAGACATCGGGCAAGTTACTGGCGTGACGTCATCAGCCGGGCGGTGCTCGGCGGATCGGTGGACCTGCTGGAGCCCGGATTCGCCGGCTGCATATCCGCCCGCCGGCTGCAGCGGCTCGCGTTTGCATCCTTCGATTCGTCCGCCCACGACATCCTGCGCGAGAAGCGCGACATTGCCCGCGACGCCAGCGGGTCATTCCTGTTGAGCCTGCAGCTGGCCGGCACGGCGAGACTGCGCCAGGGCGGCCGGGAAGCGGAACTCAGGACCGGTCAGATGGGCATCCTGGACAGCACCAAACCGTTTGTCGTGTCTTTCACGGGCACCGTGCGCAGAATGGTGGCTGTCCTGCCGCGCGATCTGGTGAGGCGTTATGCGCCTGTGCTCGGCGAAGCTTCGGCACCCCTCCTCATCGACAACAGCGCGCCGTGCGCCGACCTCGTGCGTGAATATGTCACGAGACTCTCGAATCCGACCTTCGATGTCAGCGAGACCGCGGCCGAGGTGCTCAGCGAGAATCTCTGCTCCCTGCTGGGGATCGTCTCCTCCGGTTGCGGCGCGGGCGGGCTGCCGGCCGAGCGTGACCTGCGGCTGGAATCGCTGCTGGCCTACATGCGCCGGCACGCCTCCGACCCCGAGCTGACTCCCGCCGCCGCCGCGGCTCACCTGAAAATATCGGTGCGCAGCATCCACAAGCTGATGCGGGAGACCGGCCGGACGTTCTGCGCCTGGCTGCTGGACGAACGGATCGATCAGTGCATCCGCCGGCTGAGGAGTCCGCAGCATGCCCGCCAGCGGATCTCGGAGATCGCCTGGGATTGCGGTTTCAGCGATGTCTCCTACTTCAACGGCGTGTTCAAGCAGCGCGTGGGCATGACACCCTCGAGCCTGCGCCAGTCCGCAACCGGCGCGAGCGAGTCCACGCCTCTGCTGGTGAACTCAATAACGTCCTGAGAGCAGAGCGCCGGCCGCGGGCACGCGGGCTTCGAGCCCGAGCTGCTTCATCATCCGGTATGCCGTGGCCGTCGCGGCCGAGAGTACCGGCAGGCTCGATACCCGCTCCACGCGCTCCACCACCGGCAGCGAAGGCATCTGCACGCAGGCCGAGATCACCAGAGCGTCGATGCCACGCAGATCCAGCCGCTGGTGGATCTCCAGCAGCGCATTCGGATCCAGCCTGCCGACCTGCAGATTGTCGGGTACTTCGAGCGCGATGAAATCCTGGACCGTGATGCCCTCCGCTTCGATGTAGTCGACCACCATGCGGGTCAGCGGCTTCATGTAGGGGCAGATGATGGCGATCCGCCTCGCGCCCAGAGCCTGCAATCCTTCCACCAACGCACCGGCGCTGGTCACCACCGGGGGCGCCGTACCGTTCGCCTCACACACCGCACGGAGCCGGGCCTCTGAACGCCTGTGATAACCATGCCCCATGGCCATGATGGCTACCAGGCACGCGTAGGCGAGAACGTCCATTCGTGCGTCGGACAGTTCAAGTGCGCAGCGGTCGCTTTCCCGGTCCATGGATTCCAGCTCCGCGCGCGTCACCTGCCGCATTCGCATGCGGCTCGAGTGAAACGTGAAGCGCTCGGTAAACAGACTTTCCCGGGCACGAAACAGCGCCGGAATCTCGGTCTCCATCGTCGTGTTGGAGGATGGCACGATCTGCCCGATCCGCACCGGTGCACGCTCCATTGTCATTCCACTAGATCGCGACGATGGGGTGACGCAAGGTACCGATACCGTCGACGCCCGCTTCGATGACATCACCCGGCCACAGCCACTCCTGTGGCGTGCGTCCGGCGCCGACACCCGCGGGCGTTCCGGTTGCGATGATGTCGCCCGGCTCGAGCGTGATGCCGCTGGAAATGTCGGCGATGAGATGGGGAATCGAAAAGATCATGTAGCGCGTGCTGGAGTCCTGTTTCACCGTGCCGTTCTTGGTGAGCCAGAGGCGGACGTCCTCGGGGCGGCGGAACTCGTCGGACGTGACGATGCAAGGCCCAAACGGCGCATAGGTGTCCATGCCCTTGGAGAAGATCCATTGGCCCGCGCGACGGTTGTCGCGTGCGGAAATATCCAGCAGGACCGAGTAGCCGAACACATGCGCCGGAGCCTGCTCCTCGGTCACTCGGGTCGCGGTGCGGCCGATGATGACCGCGAGCTCCACCTCCCAGTCAAGTTGCTGGGTGAGACGCGCGTTGTGCTGGATCGCCTCTCCCGGTCCGATGACGCAGGTGGGCGGCTTCGAGAACAGCACCGGCTTGGCGGGCACCTCCTGGTTGGTGTCCAGGCTGCGCGCGGACTCCTCGACGTGAGCGCGGTAATTCAACCCGATGCCGAAAATATTCTTGCGCGGGCGGACGATGGGAGCCAGCAGCTTCACGTCTTGCAGCGGTAAAGCACATCCAGGGGCGACGTGTGGATGCTCCAGAAGCCGGGCCAATGCGGGCTGCAGCGTAATGTGATGGTCGATGAACGACAGCATGTCCGAAGGAAGAGTCACTCCATGCGCAAGGCCGAGCGCGGCCACGTCGACCGCCTGTTCGTCACGCACTACGCCGAGCCGCGCGGGACCGGATCCGAAGCGATAGGTGATCAGACGCATGGTCGCACCGGTTGATGGCCATCGTGGTCCGCATAGGCCTCTTCCCGATAGAGACCCAGATGCTCGATGACAGGCAGATCGTGGAAGGAGAACAGACAGGCATCCGCATCCGGCGAGCCATTCGCATGCTCATGCCACGCCCAGGATGGCACGCAGAAGATGTCACGCTCGTGCCAATCGAAACGGATACCGTCCACGATGGAATACCCCGTTCCCAGCGCCACCTGATAAACGATGCTGCCGGTATGTCGATGCGCCCGGGTGGCCTCGCCAGGCCGAAGCCGCTGCATCGATGCGCCCATCGTGGGCATGACGTGGCCGCCGGTGGCGGGATTGACGTAGTTCATGAGAGTACCGTCGAAGGGAGAGGCTTCCGCCACCTCCGCGCAACGGCAGAGGGCCTCGTAGGTTGGTGCCCATTCGTATTTGAAGAGCGGTGAATAACTCTTCGACCACTGCCCGCCGGCCGGCCGCAGCCCCGGATTTCCCCACCTCGCCTGCGTGTCGTTCAGCCGGTATGCGGGCTGCTGATGCAGGTCAGGATGGACCGCAAAGAAGTTGGCCTCGAGGGCATTGACGAAGGGGATGTCCAGCGCATCCTGCCAGATGCACGGCGCGCCGCTCGGCTCAACACCGTGCTCGTGCCACGTGCCGTTGGGTGTCAGAACGACATCCCGGGGTCCGAGAGACATCTTGTGGCCATCGACTATCGTGTAGGCGCCCGATCCTTCCATGATGAAGCGCAGCGCAGCGGCCGAATGCGCGTGACACGATGCCGTTTCGCCTGGCAGCATCACCTGCAGTCCGGAATACAGCCAGCCGACAGCGGCGGAAACGTGTCGCCGGCCCGGATTGTTGAGGTATACGACACGGCGCCCGGCCCGTTCGGGCGTCACGAGCCGGACCGAGCGGAGCACCGGATCACGCAGGTCCGAATAGCGCCACAGCACAGGCACGGAAGTGGATTTCGGCTGCCACGGTTCGATTTCGTTGGCGACGGTCCACAGAGCCCCTGCTTCGAGCTGCGCCAGGTCGCTGTAATAGGCCTGTAGCTCAGGGGTGTCCTCCACGCGCGCCCGTCCGGCAACATCGTCACGCATCATTGTCTCTCACAGTCCTCCGCGGCCCGGGTTCCGCGGGCCGGGCTCCGCGGCCGCGGGATCGCTGACGCCGCTGGGTGTCTCCTTGCAGAACGCCCCCGCGTGATCGCGTGCCATGGGTTCCAGGACGCGCGTATTCACCGCAAAGTCGAATACGTCGAAGCGGTTGTAGTGACCCACGATGTCGTGCATCTGCTTGGGTGCTATGCATCGACTCAAATCCAGGTCCGCGTAAGCGATCCCTTCATCGTCGATCAGGGGTTCGCCGAGTAGCCGCCCGTCAGGACCGACGAACCCCGAGAACGCGCTCGAGCGGCGCTCCAGTCGGGCACGCGCATCGGGCACGACCGATTCCATGCTTTCGATGATCTGCGCGGAGATCGTCGAGCAGGACACGACCGTGTAGACCTTGCCCTCGAACGAGTGGGCCATGGCCCTGAGCTTGATGGCTTCGGCCATGTCGTAGTCGCTGGGCGCCACCGGCAGGGAGATGTAACTGGCCACATGGATCAGCTCGCCCTGGGCCAGCAGTGCAAAGCGCGCCAGAGTGTTGGTATTCTCGCCGCAGGCAAGACCTCCCAGCGGCCCGATGCGGGTCTGATACACGCGCAGGCTCGATCCGTCGCCTCCAGCCCAGGTCAGTTTCTCGGCCCAGGTCGGCACCAGCTTGCGATGCCTGCCGAGCAGCTCTCCATCGGGGCCGATGAACAGCAGGGTGTTGTAGAGGCAACCGAGCGACACCGGGCTGCGCTCGTTGACGCCGATGACCACGTGGATGCCGGCGGAACGCGCGGCGCCCTGCAATATGCCGGTCTCGGGTCCTGGTACCAGGATGGCGGCGCGCGCCAGCCGCTCGAACCAGGCGCTTCCGGACAGCGGATCGGTCAACCAGTTCCAGTAGGGATAACCTGGAATGAATGCCTCGGGGAAGGCAACCAGCTGTGCCCCGTGCCGTGCCGCTTCGGCGATGAACGCGCAGGCTTTGTCCACGGTGGCGGCCGTATCCAGGTACACGGGCGCAGTCTGCACGGCCGCCGCCTTGAAGCGGGGCAAATTCGGCGTGGAGTCCTTCTTTTCGGCCATCAGGCGGTTCCCGGCAACCCAACCTCGATACGGCCCGCGCGCTCGCGCACCCTGTAGCAGCGCAGATCCCTGCCAAGCGGACCCGAGCATACTCCGTCACGAATGCCGAAGCGCGCTCCATGTAGAGGGCAGATCACCTCACCGTCCTCGACCCACCCTTCCGAGAGCAACGCTGCCTCATGCGTACACACGTCACTCGTCGCGTAGAACTTTCCCTCGAGCCGGAACAGGGCGACCGCTTCACCCAGGACCGTGACACCCTTCACCCCACCTTCGGGGACCTCTCCGGCGGCTACCGCGTCGATCCAGCAGGTCGATGTCCCCGTCATCGTCCCGCGGCCTGCCGTTGCAGGAGTTCCTGGACGATCCGTCGGGCCTGGAGTCCACCCGCATCGCCTTTCACGTCGATCTCGGGCGCGTCCGGATCGAGCGCGATGCTCTGCTGCTGATTCTCAAATACCGCCACGTCCTGCATGAATGCCGTTCTGACATCTTCGTACAGCATGTCCGTGATCTTCTGGTTGCGCGGATCGAAATCGTGACACTGCGCCCAGAAATAGTGAGTGGTGGTCTCCGTCTCCGGCGTGATGATGTTGAGATTGCGCAAGGTGATCCGGCCGGAATCCGCCGCGTCCTCGCGCCCCGCGTGACAGGCTCCGGTCTCCAGGCGCACGTAGCCCGGCGGCGCGAAGTTAATGTATTGCCACCGGTCGATCTTTCCCTTGAAGCCGCCCGCGCGCACATACGTCGGCGGAGGATCGCAATTCTTCATGGTTCGCCGTACGTCCACCGTATCACCGGTGCGGCGGAACTGGACCTGCGCCCCCTCGACCACCGCGCTATTGCCTATCGTGGTGGCGTGAACGAAGGCGAGATGAGTCAGATCCAGCAGATTCTCCACGATCAGCAGGTAATGGGCCTTGACCGGGAAATACGCGCCCTTTGCCCCCCATCCCTCATCGGTGATCCAGTGGTAGTCAGGAACCTCCACGATGTCGGCGAATTGCGGATCGCCGATGAACACCCAGACCAGTCCGTGCGCCTCCCGCACCGGATAAGACCTGACACACGCGTTCGGCGGAATATGGTCCTGGCCGGGCACCTTGACGCAACGCCCGCCAGGATCGAAGGTCAGCCCGTGATAGAGGCATTGCAGATTGTCGCCGACGATGGTGCCCATCCGCAGCGGCAGTCGCCGGTGACAGCAACGATCCTCCAGGGCCACGGCTGCGCCGGTGGCTGTTCGGTACAACACCAGCGGCTCGCCGCATATCATGCGTGCGAACGGCGTGCGCCCTATGTCGGAGCACCACGCAACCGCGTACCACCAGTTCATCAGGAACATGAGTGACCCGCCGACGCTGCGCTTACTTGCCGAAGTCGTAATGCACGGACAGCCCATACCAGCGGGGCTTGCCTGGCGCGAGTGAATTCGAGCCGGAGATGGTCGACAGGTCGTAGCCGATGGTGAAATAGCGCTTGTCGGTGATGTTGTCGACGAACGCGGCGACCTGCCAGCTGGAATGCGGCGGCCGCCACTCCAGGCGCAGATCGGCCAGACCGTAGGGATGCAGCCTCGAGGCGTCGAAATTGCGGATATTGTCGTAGACGGATGAGACGTAGCTGTAGTCGAGTTGTGCCGTGACCGAGCCGGCGGAGCCCGGCAGGTTCCAGCGCTTGCGTGCCAGCGCGGTGTACTTCTCATCCGGAGCGAACGCCGGACGGGTATTGACGAACTCGCCGGGGCCGAGCTGCACGCCGTAGATCGTTGCATTCAGGTAAGCGACGCTCGCACCGAAGGTCAGATCCTCGATGGGTGAGGTCAGGACCTCGAGTTCACCACCGTTGTACTTCGCATCCAGATTGCTTACGTATCCGGTGATCTGCGTGAAGAAGAACCCCTGGTAGTTGCGGTAGTCGTAGTGGAACGCGGAGGCGTTGACCCGGGTCGTGCCGTTGAGCAGGTTGTCCCACTTGAATCCGGTTTCGTACGCGTACAGCACTTCCGCGCCATAGGGGATGTCGGCCGCCGGGAATCCGGCGCCGAATGTCGTCGTTGCGTTGAATCCACCCGCCTTCACCCCCCGATTGATCCCGCCGTAGACGAGCAGGTCATGCATGGGGTGCCAGTCGAGCTGCAACTTGCCACTCCACAGCGATTCGTCCTCGGTGTGATAGGTCTGGGGCTGGACGCTGAACAGCAAAGTGGACGTGTCGATGACCGTCGGGCGCGTATTGAGGAAGAAATCCTCCTCCCCGGTGAATCCCTTGCGCTCCTTGATGCCGCGCAGTCCGGCGATCAGCGTGAGATCGTGCGGCAGATCGTATTCGACCTGACCGAACAGCGAGCTCGAACGCGTACTCTGGTGCGAGAGCGCGGTATCCTGGTACGGCACACCGACCAGGGGCAGGAACAGGCTGTCCGGCTCCCACCCAGCGGAACCCCCCGACCTCGCCGTTCAGCCGGATCTCCTGGCTGAACTGCTGGGCGTGCGCCTGCATGATCACGTTGACCGTGGATGGCGCTCCACCCGACGCCGGGAGGCCCTGCAGCTTGTCGAAGTCCTTGTAATCGGTCACCGCAGTGAGTGTCGCCCAGGGCAGCTTCCAGCCCACCGTCACCGCGCTACCCCAGGTGTCGGTGGTGCTGTAGTTCGTATACGCGAAGTCCATGCTGCAGGTCAGGTCCTTGAAGTTCTGCTGCGTGCAGCTGGGACCCCAGAGGTTGCCGCCGGCCGGACGCAAAACTCCGGGAATTCCCGAGAGCGGATGATGAATGGGGGTGCCGTCGGGAGCGGCAGCCTGACGGTCATCCGTGGGCGAGGCCACGATCGTGTTGATGTGATTGCCGTCTGCATCGAACACGGGAATCGTCGGTAGCTCCATCAAGGGAGCGGTGGATTGGCGTGTACGCGCGTAGTTGCCCGCGAGCAGCACCGTGAAGTCGCTCGTCGGCTGGAACAACAGCTGCTGTCTCAGAGCCAGAGTGTTGTCGTTGAACGTATCCTGGTGCCCCAGGGGCGAAGGCTGACCGTCAAGCGTGACGGCGCCGTACGGATAGTTGTTCTTGATGATGGGATGGAATCGGTTGAACAGCACCGAGGTCCGGCTGGAGATCGAATCGGTGAGTCCGCCGCCGAAGGCGCCCTCGAATCGCAGCTCGTCGTGCGAGCCGTAGGTGGCGTCCGCAAATCCCGACATCTCCTGCGTGGGCTTCTTCGTGATGAACTGCACCAGGCCGCCGGTCGCATTGCGGCCGAACAGCGTCCCTTGAGGACCTTTCAGTATCTCGACACGATCAAGATCGTACAGCCCGAACGTCTGCCCCTGCCCGAAGGCGACGTAGCCCTCATCCACGTACACTGCGACGGGCGACTCGGTCTGGTCGTTGAAGTCGTTCTGGGTAACACCGCGCACCGTAAAGAGGGTCTTCTCACCTCCGTTGTTGCCACTGATGTGCACTCCGGGAGTCAGGCGCGCGATGTCGTAGCTGTCCTGGAACCCGAATTCGCGCAGCTGCTCGCCCGAATAGGCGGTGATGGCGATGCCGACATCCTGGATGGACTGCTCGCGTCTCTGCGCGGTCACCGTGATTTCCGGCAACCGGGCCATGGCATCGTCACCGTCGCTGTCCGCGGCGGCGGCTTGCGCCTGGCTGCATGACAAGGACAGGCCGAGGCAGACACCGAGTATCGAAACAACCGGCGAGGAATTCAGCTGACGCTGGCCGAACCGGAGAGAGGACTTTCCTGCGCAGACCATCTGGCACCCCGTGCGAATCGGTGGCCAAACCTACGCAACACGGGGCGGAGGGGTCTTGGGTCAGGGTGCAGCCGGGTTGGAGGAGAGCGCAGCGGCGCGATCGCGGTGGGGCAACTCGGTCCGATCGGCTTCAGGGCGCCGCGGCCACGCGATACACCGGATACAGGTTCAGCTGCTCGTCCCAGTAGGGTGACAGGCGATAGAAGAAGTCCAGGCGCGCCTGCGGGTCGGCGGCAAACTCCGCATCGGTGGCGAGCCGCTCCTTGAAGGCGGCAGCGAGTTGAGGATCCTTCGCCAGCATCTCGCGCGCCATCGGCTCGGCGACGTAGGGCTCCATGTATTCCTTGGCTTCGAAGGCCGTATTGAAGAAGCCCCACGCGGCAAGTGAGTCGGGTGCCTGCGGCTCGAGCAGCGCGACGAGCACACGGGAGGCGGGCTGAGCGATGGGCACGAACAGTGACCCCGCAGGCAAGGCACGCCGCTCATCCTGCCACTTCCCCTCGAACTGCAACGTGGTGTGACCCTCGAAGGGGACCTTCGAGTAGGTAACCGCGGTCGCGCGAAACGTCTCCAGAGGCGCGTCGGTCCGGGCGCGGCCGAGGCGCTCGAAGCGGATGCGATGCAAGGTCAGTTTCTCGGCAACCAGCTCAGCGTAGGCCGCCGGCACGATGTAACCGCCGGCGGGTGCCTTCACCGTCGTCTTCGGCACGATCGTGTCCTTGAACGGAACGTGCCAGATCTGGGGCCTGGAGGTGTCGTAGCGGGTGACCAGCGCGCCCGAGATCGGCGACAGCTCGCGGGTATACGCGTAACCGCGGAAGTCGATCATCGCGACATGCGGACCGTTCATGTATTCGAGCGTGACCTCCTGCCCGCCCAGATGAGTGGCGCGCGCGTCTGATTCCTCTCCCTGTTTACGCCAGTCCGCACCCTCTCGCGCCATCATCTCGGCCAGTGACACGATGATGTTGTGCGTCACGCGCACGCGCATCGGGTAGTCCTTCCATGAATGGGTTTCGAGGAGCAGCGCGAAGCGGTTGTGCAGGTCCCAGTAGCCGTCGGAGAAACGCGGCAGCTGCGGAGCGACGGCGAAGCCGGACGCCGGGTCATCGTCGGAGACGAAGTCGGGATAGAAGTCCAGCGGCTGCGATCCCATCGCGGTGATCTTCGTGTTGAGCTCCTTCAGCAACGCAGCGCCCGTCGGTTGCAGCTTGGGGTCGCCCGCATAGATGGGCTCCAGCGTGTTGGACACATCATGCTGGAACTCGGATCCATCGGTGACGTGCATGTCGATGTACAGGATCGGATCCCAGGCGCCCAGCAGCTTCAGCATCGCGTGCATTTCGGGCGCGTCGGCCTTCACGTAGTCGCGGTTGAGGTTGTAATTCTGCGCGGTGGCCCGCCAGCCCATCTCTTCCGGACCCATCTGGTTCGGACGGTTGCCGCGGCTGATACGTTCGTGGCCGTCGACATTGAAGACCGGCACGAACACCAGTACGAACGACTTGAGCGCGCCGGCAGCCGCGGAATCATCCAGCAGGTCGCGGATGGCCCAGAAGCCGGCATCCTTGCCGTCGATTTCACCGGCGTGGATCCCGCCCTGCATGAGCATGACAGGCAGGTTGCGCTGCCGGGCCTGCTCCGGCGTCAGCGCACCGCTCCGGGAGATCGACAGGACCCACATGGGGCGGCCTTCCGGGCTGCGCCCGAACTGGCTGCAACGCACGGCATCGCTGTACTTGCGCTGGAACGCTGCGCACAGGCGGCCAACTTCCTCGTAGCGGCCGGTCCGCTGGTAATGGGACTGTTCGGCAATCGTGCTGAGCGCAGGGTCCACAGGAGCGGCTTTCGAGGCGGTGGTATTCGAAGCAGCGATATTCGAAGCGGTGGTGCTCGCAACTGCGCCCGCCGCGGCAGCGGCAGCGGCAGCGGCAGGGCTGCAGATCGCCTGGGACAGAAGCGCGACCAGACAGAGCGGCAGAGCGCTTGCCGGAAAGCGGGATGGGGCGTCCATAGGCGGCGCATCATACCGGGATGCGAATAGGCGTCCCGCGAGGATGCGCCGGGCCGCCTGCCCATTGAGACAGGCACCGCGCCCCGTCCGTGGCCGGAGCGGGGTGCCTGTCGTGTGTGGCGCTGTGAGGCTAGCGCGGCTCCATCACGGACGAGCCGTGCAATCTCACCAACACCTGTTGCGCGATCCGCTCCGATCGCTCCGGTGTCAGCTCGAAGATGTTGAAGGGCTCGGCACGCAGCTGGCGCGCCACATCGACCTTGAGCCGCTGCTGCGCCCTGTAGAGGCGCGTACGGACCGTGGTCTCGTGCAGACCCAGGCACACGGCCACTTCCACACCGCTGAGTTCTTCGACGAGACGCAGCACGAGTACGGTGCGGAACACTTCCGGGAGCGCATCGATCGCGCTTTCCAGCATGCGTCGATTCGGGCTGGTCTCGTTGATGTCGCTGCCAGACGCAGGCGATGCGGGCACCTGGTCGGTGCGGAACTCGCTGCCGGGGCCCTGGCTGCCGTGCTTGCGCGACGAGAGCGCTTCGTTGAACGCCAGTCGCGCCAGCCATGCGCCGAATTTGCCTGCCGGCTCGTAACGGTCGAGATTGGCGTAGGCTCGCAGATGCGCACCGCGCACGGCCTCTTCAGCGGCGTTGACGTCGCTCAGGATGCTCCGCGCGATGCGGAAAAGCCTGCGGTTGTACCGCCGCATAAGCGTCTCGAACGCATGCGTATCGCGGTTGCGGGTCCGCTCGACCAGCAGCAGATCGGGAAGATCACCCAGTCCGGGGGCCGGCTCGATGACACGCTTGGCGTGCATCCCGGCTGCGGCTTCGGGGGTGTGTGCTCTTGTGGGCTCCAGCATATGATTACCCTTCATTGACAGCGCTGTCATTACCTGTGATGCTTTGATGCTGAGGAAACGGCCCGCGGGGGCGGGCCGGGATACAAAAAATGAACAAGCTCGGGTTGGCCGGTGTGATCGGGGTGGCTTGCGCCGGCGTGGCAGCGGGGGTAGCAGCCGCAGCGACAACCGGGGCGGCGACGGCACCCCTGCCCGATGCCTCCACCATCCATCCGGAACTGTGGCCGACGGCAGCGCCCGCCCTGGCGCGCGATGAGGCACTGGAAGCGCGCATCAGCTCACTGCTCGCGGGTCTGACTCTCGAGCAGAAGGTCGGTCAACTCATCCAGGCCGACATCGGTAGCTTCACGCCTGATGATCTTCGCCACTATCCCCTCGGATCGATCCTGAACGGCGGCAATTCCTCGCCGGGCAACAACGAATTTGCGCCACCGAGTGAGTGGCTGAGCCTGGCGGATCGGTTCTACGCGGCTTCCCTGGACCCGGAGCACGGGCCGCATCCCATTCCCACGCTGTGGGGATCCGATGCCGTCCACGGACACAATAATATCGTCGGTGCGACAATCTTCCCCCATAACATTGGATTGGGTGCTGCGCGAGACAGTGAGCTGATCCGGCGCATCGGCGAGGTCACGGCCGTCGAGGTGCGGGTGACCGGTCTGGACTGGACCTTCGGCCCCACGCTCGCCGTAGTCCGGGACGTCCGCTGGGGACGGACCTACGAGAGTTATTCGGAGAACCCGGAAGTCGTCCGCAGTTACGCCGGGCAGATGGTGCTGGGCCTGCAGGGCAAGCCGGGCACGCCGGAGTTCCTCGACGCCCGCCACGTCATCGCCACTCCCAAGCATTTTGTAGGGGACGGCGGCACGGGAGGTAAGGACGAGGGTGATAACCGCTTTACCGAGACGGAGCTGCGGGACATCCATTTCGCCGGTTACCCACCGGCGATCGCTGCGGGCACCCAGGCCATCATGGCCTCGTTCTCGAGCTGGCAGGGCGGGAAGCTGCACGGACACCATGGCTTACTTACGGATGTGCTGAAAGACCGGATGCACTTCGACGGACTCGTCGTGGGGGACTGGAACGGCCACGGCCAGGTACCTGGGTGCAGCACCGTGAATTGCCCGGCGGCCATCAATGCCGGCCTGGATGTCTTCATGGCGCCGGACAGCTGGCGGACGCTGTACGTCAACACGCTGGCCCAAGCAAAGGCCGGCGTGATCCCGACTGAGAGACTCGATGACTCGGTCCGCCGCATCCTGCGGGTCAAGCTGCGGGCCCATCTCTTGTCCGAGGGCCCCCCTTCCAAGCGCCCCCTGGCGGGCCAGTTCAAGCTGCTGGGCTCCCCCGAGCACCGCGCCGTGGCCCGACAGGCCGTGCGCGAGTCCCTCGTGCTGCTGAAGAACTCGAAGCACCTGCTGCCGTTGTCACCGCATCAGCACGTGCTCGTTGCCGGAAACGGTGCCGACAACATCGGCAAACAGAGTGGCGGCTGGACCATCACCTGGCAGGGCACCGGCGTCACGAACAAGGACTTTCCCAACGGCGAGAGCATCTACTCGGGCATCAAATCAGCGGTGTCAGCAGCCGGCGGCACGGCTGAACTCAGCCCTTCGGGCACCTTCACTACGCGCCCGGACGTGGCCATAGTCGTCTTCGGAGAAGACCCCTACGCGGAATTCCAAGGCGACATCCAGACGGTCGAGTACAGCCCGGGCAACAAGTCGGACCTGCAGCTGCTGCGCAGCCTGCGCGCCCAGCACGTGCCCGTCGTGTCCGTATTTCTGTCTGGCCGCCCCTTATGGGTAAACGCGGAAATCAATGCTTCCGATGCATTCGTCGCCGCCTGGCTGCCCGGGTCCGAGGGTGGCGGTATCGCCGATGTGTTGTTCCGCGCGAAAGACGGCTCCGTGGCGCATGACTTCCACGGCACGCTGTCATTCTCATGGCCGCGCACTCCGCAGCAGTTTGGCGCGACCGTCATGTCGAAGGGCGAATCGCCCCTGTTCGCCTATGGTTACGGACTGAAATACGCCGACAACGGCGACCTGGCCGATCTGCCCGAAAAGACCGTTGCCGCCGACGCTGCATTCACCGACACGCGCGTCTATTTCGCCGCGGGCAAACCGGGTGCCGGCTGGAAGTGGATCGCCACCGAAGACACTCCCCCACGGGAGATTCCAGGTGGGGTTGGCGTTTCCGCCAGCGGTCGGGTGCGACTCGCGGCCACCGATCGATCGGCTCAGGAAGACTCACGCAGGCTGCTGTGGAGTGGCGCCGGGACGGCTTCGGTGGCGCTTGCCGGAAGCGGGTCGATCGATCTCCGCCGGGAGACCAATGGTCAGGTTGCTCTCTCGTTCGACTATCGGGTCGAACGCACACCCGCCGCGGAAGTGGCCCTGCGGATGCAGTGCGGGGCGGACTGTCGCGGCACCGTGCAGTTGAAGAAGGTGTTGGTGCGCGGCGCGGCAGGCCAGTGGGCGCACGCCAAGATTCCCCTCACCTGTTTTGCGCAGTCCGGCGCCGACATGGCGCGCATCAGCGAGCCATTCGTTCTGGACACGTCAGGTCCACTCACGCTGAGCGTGGCCAACATCCGGCTGGAGACGGGGAACGACGGACTGCTGTCCTGCAATCCCTGACCGACTGAAGTAGCGCGCCTCGCGTACTCGGCGGGCGTCAACCCGCCGAGAGATCTTTTCGGTCTCTCCTCGTTGTATTCCCGTCGCCAGGTCTCGATCACAGCGCGTGCATGGGCAAGGCTGATGAACCAATGGTCGTTCAGGCATTCGAACTAACAGAGCCTCAGTATCGTCACCATGCGCTGAGGCTGCCTCAAGATTGCCGATCGGTGCTCGCAGATTTACCTGTTGCTCGGTAGCCGCATTTTGGACAGACGGACTGTTTGAAGATCCAGTCGAGCCAATTCCCAGACTTCGCGTGACCAAGCCCATACCAGAACAAATTGACTCGGCAGTTGGGACACCTCAGTCCATAGGCAAGCCGGTAAAGCAGGGCAAAAAAGACAATGGCTCCGCCTAACGCAATCACCCAGGAGCTGACACCGATCAGCCCACTCAGCGTTTCCGGGAACAACACCAAAATCGCACTGACAGCAAGAACAGGCGCCCCGCGCATCAGTTTTCGCCGATGCGAGCCGAGCAAGGATCCATCAGTAATCAAGTCTGTCATTGTGGCTCTCTTTCTCGAACGAACCGGCGGACACGAAGATACCATTTAAGGGGCTCCGAACCATCCAATGTGCCTTGGCGAAATCGGAGAGTCTCCCACTTGGCTGAATCAGTTCCTCTCAAATGACGTGCTAGTCTGCCATAGGCGATTCGCAATGCGATGACAACAACTGCCCACGCAGCCCACAGAATAACTAGCGCCATGTTTAACCTGGATACGGTTTCGTTCATCCGGAGACCGCCCAAAGAACCGTCAACGCAGCACCAACCAAAGTCACGATCGCTGCCATTCGAATGACTCTACATGCAACGGCAATGCGATTAAGCGCCGGATTCTTGAACGAGAGGTACTCCTTCTCAGAAAGGAATTGACTCAGTCGCTCTCGGTGCTCGGCGCTCACTCGAATATCTGAGTACATCCCGGGCTGCTACCCAGGTGATCGGTCGTCACATAGTAGGTGGGTGATGCGCCAGCAACCCGTGGGCCACAATGGGCCACAACGCTAAGCCGGCGGCTAGTCATCATGGCTTGACCCGCGAGGAGTCTGGCTCATGAAGTCGATCAGAGGGAAGAGGTCTGCCTCCCGTACCGTGGATTGCGCAGTTGCCCGTGCCGAGCCACATGCGGAAGCGCCGCGAGGCGCATCATCCGCAAAAAGGAGGCAGACCATGCACGAGGGTATCACTACATACGTTGGACTGGATGTCCACAAAGATTCCATCGCTGTGGCAGTCGCTGGCGATGGCCGCGCAGTGCCGCACTTCGTCGGCACTGTCCGTCCGGATTTCAAACAGGTTCGCAAGGCTTTGAGTCACTACGGCTCACCGTCCTCCTTGCAGATCGTCTACGAGGCGGGCCCCTGCGGGTATACGCTGGCACGGCAGCTGCTCGCCGACGGGTTTGGCTGTCAGGTGATCGCCGCCAGTCGCATCACGCGCTCGCCGACTGAGCGCATCAAGACGGATCGGCGTGATGCGATAACCCTGGCACGCCTGGCCCGCTCGGGCGACCTGATTGCTGTCCGGATTCCGGATGAGCGTGATGAGGCCATCCGCGACCTCTCCCGCGCCCGACAGGATGCGGTGCGGGCTTGCCTGAAAGCCCGTCAGCAGCTTAAGGCATTCCTGCTGCGGCATGGACGGCCTCTTCGTAACAGCAAGCCCTGGTCACCCACCGGCGAGCTGTATCTCTCCAAGATCAGCTTCGCTCATCCCGCCCAGAACATTGCCTTTGCCGACTATCGCCAGGCGGTTCTCCATACCCGCGCCCGCGTCGAGCGGCTCACCGAGGCGCTGCGCGCACAGTGCGAGCACTGGCGCATGCAGCCGCTCGTTTCGGCACTCGCCTGTCTGCGTGGCGTAGATCTCCTCACCGCCGTCATCCTGGTCGCCGAGATCGGGGACTTCACTCGATTCGCGCACCCGAAGGAACTCATGGGCTATCTCGGCCTCGTGCCCTCGGAGTACTCCACCGGCGAGCGGCATCATCGGGGCGATATCACCAAGACCGGTAATGCACACGCCCGACGGGTGCTGGTGGAAGCGGCCTGGAACTACCGCTTTCCAGCGAGACTGAGCCACCCGATCACACGCCGGCAAGAAGGTCAAAGCAAGTCCGTGCGCGACATCGCCTGGAAGGCGCAGCTGCGCCTCGGTCATCGATACCGCAAGCTTCAAGCTCGCAAGCTCCACCAAAACAAGATCATCGTCGCCATTGCGCGCGAACTCTCTGGCTTTCTCTGGGATATCGCTCGCCACGTACAGATCGCCGCCTGACCCCTGCAATCCCTCAACAACCAGGAGAAATCGTCGCCCACCCACTGACCTTAAACTGCGGACAGAGCAGCAACGCGACGCGCAGGTCCGATGAGGGGAACCCTCGAGCAGGATATGTGAGCATCCCTTTGGGATGATCTCCGTTCGCTAGACGGTAGGCAGCCCCGCGACGGACAGATGAAATGCGGTAACCAACCCGCGGATATCAGCATGATCCATCGTCGCTTTGGCATTCCTGCGCGTCGCGTTGTTGGTCTGCCCGCTATGCTCCGAGGCAAGCATCTCATCGATGAGAAGCGCTGTTGTGCCCGTTGACGGGTCCAGCCATATCATCCTGCATCGCCCTCCGATCAGCGTCCGCAAATCACTTCCCGTCACGATCGCCTCCATTCTTGTCCCGCGATCGCGGCGCCAACCAGAGGAAGAACAGTCTGCCAATGACGACTGCGACTACCACATAGACCACGAACGCCCCGTTGCACAACAGCCGTGATTCGCTGCGAGTGCATAGCGCCTCAAGGCCTCGCGTGCCGATAACGCTGTAAATAGCCAGTGCCGGAACAAGGGTTACCAGCGCCTTAGCCGCCTGAACCCAGTTCTCGCGGCGTTGCCATGGACGCTTACCTGGCTCGCCATGATTTGGCTCTTCCTGCGACATGGGTTTCATGGCGTACACGCCCAATCAAGAATGTCAGACGTCCCCTTAGCGACAAGCGCGCCAAGCCAACCAGCCAAACCGCCCTTGGCGACTCTAGGCAAAAGCTCCGGACTGAACCCGGCATCTATTCCCCGGTAAAAGGCACCACCAATGGCTGCCGCATTTGGTTCCGGGACACCACCAGAGACGAGGGCACCAGTGATGAAAGACGATACGCCACCGGCTCGCGGCGACGTATCCGCCGCGCCAATAACGCCCTGAACGGCCGGGCTTGCATTGGGATACGACTCCAGCTTGTTTGCCGCGTAGCCGATTGACCCGCCCATTGCGGCTCCTGCAACGATTGCGAGCGGATTCCCACCGCTATAAATGCCCGTCGTTACAGCACCACCAACAGCCGACGAAATAACCGCTTTGCCTTGCTTCGAGCAAACCCAATGCTGATTCCCTTGCGCCAAAACTACTTTTTCCTAGCCGACTTCACCGCAAATGCTATCCCAACAGCCGCCAGTCCAACGCTGGCCACGACGTATGCAAAGCCGATCACTGTCGAAGTGAAATATGCGTGATTGCCAATTGTAACTGCCACCAAGCCAGGACCAGGCACAGACCCCCATCGCCCAGACAGAATCTGTGACTTCAAGAAAAGCGAACTCCCTACCCACAGTAGAACAAGTATTGCCCACAGAGAACTTGAATATTGACGTGGTTTGCTCATGGCGCGGACCCACAACCGAAGATTCCCTTGGCCACGTTTGTGAGATTGAAAAGGTTTGCTACCTTTGTGTAGGTTCCGCCTGCAAACGCCGCGCCGCCGCCACCAGCGCCCAGGGTGGCACCCCCCCGTTACCCATCTGAACCGCCGCGTGGTCTTCCCGTACTTCTCAAATCCCCTCAGCGTCTGTTGCTTCATCGACTCCTTCATCCGACGAGCCATTTTGCCCCAGATATGCCCGGTAAATCAGAGTTTCCTTAGCGATGACGAGCAGCAAAAGCAGTCCGCGCCTTGCTCCGCACGCCATCATCCAGGCGTAATTTGCCTTAAAGATCCCCTTACTTCGGATAATCAATGCGAACACTCTTCAGTACTAGACGAAACACCGGCAGATCACGCGCAAGTTGCTTCGGTGTAGTGTGCAGGGAAGCCGTATAATTCACATACGGTGCATTCGGACCAGCCGACCCGCCCTCTTGCGGCCACTTACCCGCCTGCGTGACGACATAGATATCGATTGATCCGTCAGCCCGTGTAATCTCACAGGCAGCCGAGGGGCGGCCACTAAACGCCAAGTTCGTTACCGAGTCCTTAGCGATTTTCTCATCACGGCCACTGCCATTCTGGCATAGGCCGTTTACCTCTTCCTCTGCAGTCTGCTCGAATGTCGCGTTGCTGTACGCATACACGCTGATTGCACTAATTGCTGGATCGACCGTTGGGCTGCTGCATCCGAGGGAACTTGAGTCGAATCGAACAAAAAAACCATGTGGATGATCACCAGACATGGCAGTGCAGACAGTGTTGCCATCCGGAAAGCTGGCGCTAAATCTGTATTCCAGATTTGTAAAGCGATGCGTCTCCGATGCGGCACATGAAAACACGACACCCAATAGGGTGGCCCACCACACATGGCGGATAACGGCGTTCCTCCTGACACTCGCCACTGCCATTTTCAGTAACCGCTCTTTAGCCACACGGGCAATCTGCGTTGAACACCCGAGATCGCTCCGGACACGAGATTTGACCAATTCGGATTTCCGCCGGTAGCAGCATTTTGCGTGTTATAGGGGCCTCTTGTATCCGCACCGCCAACAACCCCTTGATTGTTGAGCGTCAAGTTCGAGATGAACTGGCTGACATTACTTCCCACATTGTTCACTCGCGGACCCCACTGGTTCCCCCAATTCTGCCATGCGGAAGCGTACGAGTTGTACGTGACGCCAGGTGTACTGAATCCACCCGGTGTCGCCCCAAACGGATTGTTTTGCGTCTGGGCCATTGCACTTGTTCCGTATCCGGATTCTGCTGCGGCCAGACCTAGCAACAGCGATGGATCTACGTTGTATTGAGAACCAACGGCTGAAGCAGGACCGTAGTTGTTCGCAAAGAAGCTGTTAAACGGTGAACCGACGCACTTCGTTGTTTGCGGCAACGGCTACTTTTGCTGTCCTGGATTTCCTCTCTTCTCGCGCTCCACTCTCCTGAGTAGGAGCCCGCCAGCAATTCCCACGACCAGTCCGATATCGAACATCCAATCAGCAGAAAACTCTTCTGCCCTCGTCAAATACACCGTCGTGCCATGCACATTCAGAGAATAGATACGCCCTTCTTGTGGATTGGGGTTCTGAGGGCGCGTATTCACGTAAAGTGTTTTTGTGTAGACCGACCATATAAGCATGAGAGGCATAGCCCACAATAGCCCGAATGCGAGTTTGCGTTTCATGACGTCCTCAGCAGCCAGGCTGCGCACTAAAGAACGGCTTAGAGACATCTGTATTCGTGACGGACGACGATGTCGCGGCGCCCGCTCCGGCGCCAATCGTTAGCCCACCGCCTTCGACTCTCTGACCGTTTGCCCCATAACCAAAAAACCCATCTCCAGTTGCGTGAGGTCCCCAACCGCCGCCGGCGCTGACATTCACGAATGGGCCGTTCAGGTCTCGAATGGACGCGCCGGTAGATCCATGGAGAACTACGCCTCCCGAAGCATCGGGACTGGTAGATGCACCTCCACCATATTCGCGGTAAAGCGCGAAATTGCCGTACCCGTCCATGGCAATTCCTCCTGTAACGGTGAAGGTGAAAAATAGTTTGAAGTTAATGTTCAGCCCCAATTGCGCAGTCCATTTCCCGAGTGGGGCCTTGCACTTTTGGTCCTGAGTTGTTTGCGGCGCAGATTTATCCCCGTCGCCCCCACTCCCGCCATCTCCCGGGCGCAACATAGGTTTGGAGTTAGTCATGGTGGACCAGTCCGTGACCTGCGGCGTCCGATCCAATTCGGCAAGCGCGTCCCCACTGGGTAAATCAAACACTTCCGGAGCAGGCGGTCGGCTCGCCTCAACCGTGACCTGACAGTTTGCTCCGTTCTTGTCGCACGCTACGCTACCGAATCCCGTGGGATCCACGAACGTCACCGCAGCATTCATGACATAGCTGTAGCGGTTGTACGACTGCGTGTTCCCGGGATAAGCCACATACGGATCGGCGGAGAGGAAACTGTAGCCTCCGTAAGTACGGCCGTTCATGTTCACGAGTCCCAGATTATCCATCATCTCATGGCCGGTGAAGCCCCGGCGGGTGACCGCGGCGATCGCATTTTGTTCAGCAGTGGTATTGGTTCCTGACCAGTCATCCCCTCGATGATAGCCGCCGAAGGCGGGGAAGTTCTCTGTCGCGACCAGGGCGCCGGTGCCATCGGTGATCACCGCGCTACTGCCCAGGTGATCGGTCGTCACATAGTAGGTGGGTGATGCGCCGGTGCTCGTGCGGATCAGGATGACCTTGCCGTTACCGGCGGCGACATAGTGTCGGTAGGCCGTGCCTGAGGCGGTCACGACCTTCTCCACCAGCCCGCCGATGTAATAGGTCGTTTCCGATGAGCAGCTGTAATAGGCCACCTGCTTATAACGCTGGTGATTGCCGTCGTAGAAGAACTGGCTTGAACTGTTCACGCCTCCAATAATGAGGTTCGGCTGGTTGTAGCTCGTCCAACCGATGGACTGGACCGTGGAGCCGTTGACGGATTGGCGGGTGCGATTGCCGGTCGCATCGTAGCAATTCGAGGTGGTCCAGCCGGATT
>Ga0335083_10003071_pt1 | contig 21757 bp, 15 predicted proteins | sample Lox_Sample_42_FD_206716 | JGI IMG/M metagenome (GOLD analysis project Ga0335083, IMG submission 206716) | Soil microbial communities from Loxahatchee National Wildlife Refuge, Florida, United States - Lox_Sample_4.2 | ecosystem: Environmental > Terrestrial > Soil > Wetlands | place: USA...
CTTAAACCAGCATGAGATCAGGCGAGGCCCGTCGAGACGCTTCTGCGCGACGCCGATCCGCTCGATCTACTGAGCTCTGCTGACGGACTTGTTCAACAGAATCTGCCAAAACCAGACTCATGCATTGCAACAAAATTGGGGGCTTCTAGTTCAGGGTTATCCGCGTGCCGGTTGCGCCATTCAGCAGTCGCTTGAGATGGAAGCTGGCAAGTTGATCGTCGGGTTGCTTGCCAACATGGGCGGCAAATGCTGCCATTGCGCCGGGATCGCCCGCCTCTAGCTCGGCAAATGCCTCCAGATAACTCCTTGTCGAGGGGTCTTCGTATTCTTTCGCTTGTAAAGGCTCAAAGGCACGCAAGGTCTCGGACCTTCCCCTCAGCAATAGGTCGCCCACCGGTCGACCACGGAAGTCCTTCACCTTTTCTACTAAGATTGCGCTGACGCAAATGCGGGTGCCGAGTTGTTTGTTGGCCGCCTCCAGGCGGGCCGCGATGTTTATGGTATCGCCATAGGCCGTGTAATCGAAGAAGCGGCCGCCCCCGAAATTACCGACAATCGCCGGGCCTGCATGAACGCCGATACGGGTGACGCCCAGTGCGATCCCCTTTTTACGCCATCGCTCACGGAATGATTGCGCGTATTCGTCCAACGCCAACGCACACGCAACGGCCCGGTCAGCGTGATCCAACTGCTCCCCGGGGGCTCCGAACAATACGTGCAAGGCATCGCCGACGATCTTTGCAACCGTCCCGTCATGCGCGAACACGAGATCTGTCATACCCGTGAGGTAGTCGTTCAAAAGTGGCCCAAGGACGTCAGGTTCGAGTGTCTCCACTAACGCGGTGAAACTGGCAATATCGGTAAACAGCGTTGCAATCTCACGGCGCTGCCCACCGAGATCTATCGCGTCCGCATCGCTGGCCAGCCGTTCGGCGAGATTGGGCGAAAAGTAACGTGAGAGCGATGCATGCGCCCGCTCGGCCTCGGTCTGTCGCCGCCGCGCTTCGCGCAGGACCTCGACATGCCGGATGGTTTTGGCGATTGTTGTCTCGAGATCAACAAAATCAATGGGCTTGGTGAGGAAGTCGAATGCGCCGCGGTTCATCGCAGTGCGGATGTTGGCTATATCGCCATAGGCCGAGACGATAATGGTGGAAAGTTTCTCTTCGCTCTCCTGCAGTTTCTGAAACAGCGATAGCCCGTCCATCCGTGGCATATTGATGTCGGTGACAACTAAATCGACATTGCGGTTGGTCTCCAGCACGGTTAGGGCTTCGACCCCGTCGCGGGCGAATAAAAAGCTGACGGCACCACCGTTAATCTGGTGCCGGAACTTCTGCTGGATAAGCGTTTCCAGATCCGGCTCGTCGTCGACAACAAGGATCCTGGCGGTCATGCGGCACGTGCAACCCGGCTGTCGATCTCGCTGCGCAGCGCTCCGAAATCGATGGGCTTGGTCAGAAGCGCCTCGGCGCCGTTCTCCAGAGCCTTACGTTTGGTCTCCGCATCGCCATAAGCTGTAATCATGATGATTGGAACGTCTGGCCGCATGGCCTTCGCCTTGGGTAGAAGTTCAAGGCCGCTCATTCCCGGCATGTTGATGTCCGACAGGATAAGGATGATCGATACCCCTGCCGCGTCGGTGACGCGCTGAAGTGCCATAGGGGCCGATTGCGCAAATTCCATCGTAAAGCGACCCGAGCGCAGCTCATGCCTAAATTGCTGGCGGAACAGCAGTTCCACATCCGGCTCATCGTCGACCACAAGAATGAGGGGGTTCACGGGCGTTCTCCTGATTTGGCAATGGTCGCCGCGCCGCGCGGCAGAACTATCCTGAACTCTGTAAACTCGCCAAGCTGCGTATCGACCTCCACAGAGCCAGCATGTTGCTTGACGATGATGTCGTGGCTCAGCGAAAGGCCGAGCCCGGTTCCCTCGCCGACGGGTTTGGTCGTGAAGAAGGGATTGAACATCTTTTTCTTCACTTCGGGCGGAATACCGGTGCCATTGTCGCGGATCCTGATTTCGACCCTGTCGCCAAGGTTTTTGGTCGCAGCGGCCAGAGTGGGTTCATAATTGCCCCCAGTCGCTTCGGCTTTGCGCTTCATCGCCGCGTAAAAGCCGTTTGAAATCAGGTTGAGCAGCACCCGCGTGATCTCCTGCGGGAATAGGTCAACCTCACCGGCGGCCGGATCCAAGGATCGCTCCAGGGTGATATTGAAGCCTTGCTTCTCGGCCCGCGCACCGTGATAGGCGAGATTGAGGCTTTCCTCGACGATAGCGTTGATGTCGACGGGCCGATGCTCTCCGGAGCCCTGGCGCGAGTGCAGCAGCATGTTCTTGACGATCGAATCGGCTCGCTTACCGTGCTGCACGACCTTGTTGAGATTGCCCTGCAGCATATCGGCAATCTCGCTGATCTGGGCGCGCAGCTTGTTGTCGAGGTTGGCGCCAGCCAACGCCTGCCGCAATTCGTCAATGAGTTCGACCGAGATAGCCGAGAAGTTATTGACGAAGTTGAGCGGGTTCTTGATCTCGTGCGCGATGCCGGCGGTCAGCTGTCCGAGGGACGCAAGCTTCTCGGTCTGCACCAGGCGGTCTTGCGCCGTGCGCAATTCCTCCAGCGATTTCGCCAGTTCGCGGGTGCGGGTCTCTACATTTTCAAACAAGCGCGCATTCTGAATTGCGACTACCGATTGGTCGGCAAAGGTTTGAAGCAGCTCAATAACGGATTGTGGGAACTCGCCCGGTGCCTTGCGCCGCACCACGAGTGCGCCCACGATATGATCTGGACGCAGCAGGGGAACGACAAGGATGCCATGATAGCCCTCGCGCAGGTTGATCTCGTTGACTGGGGCGGCTGGCTCGTTGCGAATATCAGGAACTTGGATCGACCTGCGCTCCACTGCGGCCACCCCAATATGGGCATCGCCAACGCCGATGTGCCGGTCTGAGATCGCCGCAATCATGGCCTCGCTCATGCCGTAGGTGGCGTGCAGGCGAAACTCCTTACGCACCTCGTCGAATACGTAGATCGCGCCAGCGTCTGTATGCGACAAATCTACCGACCGGCCGACGATGGTGGTAAGCACCGTTTCGAGGTCCAGCGTCGAGTTCACCGCTTGGCTGACCTCGCCAAGCGCCTTTAGCTCCTCGACTGAACGAGCGAGTTCGCGCGTGCGCGCCTGCACCTCCTCAAACAGCCGCACATTCTCGATGGCGATCACCGCCTGGTCGGCGAAGGTTGTGATCAGGTCGATCTGCTTCTCGGAGAATGGTCGTACTGCATGGCGTCCCAGCAAAATCACACCAATCGGATTTCCTTCACGCAGAAGAGGTACGCCAAGAGCAGTTCGAAGCTCGGCCTTTCGCGCAGTTTCAGCCATCGTATATTCTGCGTCCGCAAGAACGTCGGTTACATGAATGGTCTTGCCAAGGAGAATTGTTCGTCCGATTACACTCCCCCGGCCTGGCTCGTGCGGGACGCTCTTAAAATAGTCATTCAATTCTGATGGGTAGCCATAGGTCGTGGCGTAATAATAGGTCTTCTCTTCCTGACGCGTAATGGCGGCTATATCCGCCTCGCAAAGCCGAGCGGCTGACTCGGTTAGTGTATCCAGCACCGGCTGCAGATCGAAGGTCGAGCGGCTGATGACCTTGAGCACGTCGGCTGTGGCGGTCTGCTGCTGCAATGACTCACGAAGTTCATTAAGCAACCGCGCATTTTCAATGGCAATCACGGCTTGGTCGGCGAACGTCTCGACCAGTTCAATTTGCTTATCGGTAAATGGACGCGGGTCCCTGCGTTGCAGCGTAAAGACGCCGACAATAGCTCCTTGCCTCAGCAGGGGAACGCCGAGCCCACTGCGTATATTTAAGTCGCCGGCGTAATCTTTGAGCCGCCCCCGATCGAGTTCAGGGTCGGTCAGAAGATCTGGCACGTGGACCGTGCGGCTTTCCAGTATGGCGCGCCCAAAAATTGAGCCTCGATTTGGTGTTGTTGGATATCGCGCAAAGCTATCGCGTTGTTGCGTCGTGAGGCCGAACGTGGCGGCGAGAGGGTACACCTCGCCATCTCGTCGACGAATAATTCCCGTGTCCGCTTCACATACTTTGGCTGCCGAATCGACCAACGAGTCCAGCACCGTTTGCAAATCAAACGTCGAACGACTGATGACCTTGAGGACATCGGCCGTAGCCGTTTGTTGCTGAAGCGATTCAGTCAGATCGTCGCTACGCTGGCGCAGCTCGCTGAGCAGTCGAGTATTCTCGATGGCAATGACGGCCTGGTCAGCGAAGGTGGTGACCAGCTCGATCTGCTTGTCGGTGAAGGGACGCACTTCCTGCCGATAAATACTAATAGCACCAATCAACGCATCGTCTTTGAGCATTGGCACCCATAGGGTGGATCGTGCGCCGCCGAGCCTAGCTGCTGGGGTCGGGACCGCTTCAGCAGCATTGTCCGCCGCCTGGGTCACTCCCTTTGTCCGCATCATCCGGTCGAGCCCGCCCCCTGGGTACGGTTGAAATGACCCGCGTCGCCTTTGAAATTCGGTATAATCCGGGGGCGTATTAACTCTCGCCGCAAAGCAGAACGCAGAGCCATCGAAGCGAAATATCTCCCCAAATTTCGCCGCGCAAAGCCGCGTCGCGTTTTCCAGAACGGCCTGGAACACCGCTTCCAGATCGCTGGGCGACGCGCTTATGACGCGCAACACTTCCGCGGTGGCCTTCTGCTGCTCCAGCGCCTCGTCCCGCTCACGGCTGAGCCGCGCGACCTCTGTCTCCTCGTGGGCGACGGGGGATTTGTGGGGGCGCGCGACCTTTAATGCACCGGGGCGCTTTGCCGCCACTGCTTTTCGGCGTCCCGCTTTAAGTGGTTTTCCGCCTGCTTTGCCGCGCCGTCTCATTGCGCCCCCCGACGCTCTGAACATGCCATCGTATCGGCTCGGACGGGTGGTCTGGAAGGGGTTCAGACCGACTTTGTGCAATTGCTTAGCTAGGCAACGTCAATGTCGCTTAGGGGGCATGTTCGACCGACGCATCTGTCCTAAGGCTGCCCGATGTCCGTTGTTGTCCCATTAGGCGACATGCCATCGTGCGGCAGCGAAACGTCGCTTCGTGCCAGTAGCGATCATAATCATGCGGCCCGTTCAACCCGCATGTCGATTTCGCTGCGCAGTGCCCCGAAGTCGATGGGCTTGGTGAATAGTGCCTCGGCACCGTTCTCCAGTGCCTTACGCTTGGTCTCCGCATCGCCATAGGCCGTGATCATGATGATGGGAATATCGGGCCGCGCGGCCTTGGCTTTTGGCAATAGCTCAAGCCCGCTCATACCCGGCATGTTGATGTCGGACAGGATTAGGATGATTGAAGCGCCCGCCGCGTCCGTAATGCGCTGAAGCGCGGCAAGAGCCGATGGAGCAAACTCCATCGTGAAACGACCGGCGCGGAGGTCATGCCGGAATTGCTGGCGGAACAGCAGCTCCACGTCCGGTTCATCGTCGACCACCAGAATGAGTAGGCTCATCGCTCCAACTCCAGTTTCGCCTCTATATTTGGAACCCTGCACGAAATCGATGTGTGACGCCCTTCACACTTGACCGTTCGTGGCCGCTGGAAGCGTCAGCGGCTATACACCTCCTAAGCCTTAGATTCAGTGGGAGATACAGCCGCACGCGGCAGCACGATCCGAAACTCGGTGAACGCACCGGGCTGGGTATCGACCTCGATAGACCCACCATGTTGCTTGACGATGACGTCGTGACTGATGGATAGGCCGAGCCCGGTGCCCTCACCGGCGGGCTTCGTCGTGAAGAACGGATTGAAGATCTTTTCTTTCACCTCGGGCGGAATACCGGTGCCATTGTCGCGGATCCTGATCTCGACACTGTCGCCAAAGCTTTTAGTTGCGGCGGTAAGGACAGGCTCGAAGTCACCACCATCGGCTTCCGCTTTGCGCTTGGTCGCCGCGTAAAAGCCGTTTGAAATCAGGTTGAGCAGCACGCGCGTAACGTCCTGCGGGAACACATCGACTTCACCCGCCGCCGGATCGAAGGACCTCTCCAGCGTGATGTTGAAGCCTTGCTTCTCGGCTCGTGCCCCGTGATAGGCGAGATTGAGGCTCTCCTCGACGATAGCGTTGATGTCGACGGGTCGATGCTCTCCGGAGCCCTGGCGCGAATGCAGCAGCATGTTCTTGACGATCGAATCGGCACGCCTACCGTGCTGCACGACCTTGTTGAGATTGCCCTGCAGCATATCGGCAATCTCGCTGATCTGGGCGCGCAGCTTGTTGTCGAGGTTGGCGCCAGCCAACGCCTGCCGCAATTCGTCAATAAGTTCGACCGAGATAGCCGAGAAGTTATTGACGAAGTTGAGCGGGTTCTTGATCTCGTGCGCGATGCCGGCGGTCAGCTGTCCGAGGGAGGCAAGCTTCTCGGTCTGCACCAGGCGGTCTTGCGCCGTGCGCAATTCGTCCAGTGATTTACCAAGCTCGCGCGTGCGTGCCTCGACGCTCTCGAATAGCCGCACGTTCTCGATGGCGATGGCTGCCTGGTCGGCGAAAGTAGCGACAAGGTCGATCTCCTTTTGCGTGAAAGGCCGCACCGTCTTGCGCATCAGCGTCAGCACGCCCGCCGGCACGCCATCGCGCATCATTGGCACCCCAAGCAGGGTACGGAATTTACCCAATTGCAGCGCTGGTCCCCATGTATATTCCGGATCATGCTCGACATCTTCGATTTGAATGACCTTGCCTTCGAGCAAGGCACGGCCAGAGCCGCTGTGGCGGCTCAGCTCAACCGGTTCGTCCTTAACGCGATCGATAAAGCCCTGCGCGAGCCCAAACGCGACTGCGCGATAGAATTTTTCGCCCTTGCGCTGCGTGATCGCTCCCATATCGGCATCGCACAACTGTGCTGCCGAGCGCAGCAGTGTGTCGAGTACGGTGGGTAGGTCGAACGTAGCGCGGCTGATGATCTTGAGCACATCGGCAGTCGCCGTCTGCTGCGCCAAAGATTCCTGCAGGTCGTCGGTTCGCGCCTGCACCTCGTCGAAAAGGCGCACGTTCTCAATGGCGATCACCGCCTGGTCGGCAAATGTTGTAATCAGCTCAATCTGCTTTTCGGTGAACGCCCGCACCTGGCGTCGGATCATCAAGAGGACGCCGATTGGTGCGCCCTGGCGTAAGAGCGGAACACCAAGCACCGTGCGCCCGCCGGCCGTACGCATCACATCCGCCATCTTGTATTCCGGATCGTCCAGCACATCGAGAACTTGAACGGCTTTGCCCTCGAGCGCCACGCGGCCGGCGACACTTTCACGATTGGCCTCCATCCGAACGGTTAGCATGAAAGCGTGAGTCTCCGGCGGGTAGCCAAAACTCGCGGCATGCTGATACCCTGAATTCTTCAATCGAATGATGGCCGCCATGTCCGTGTCGCACAGCCGGGCCGCCGAACCGACCAAGGTGTCGAGCACGACCTGCAAATCGAATGTCGAGCGGCTGATGACCTTGAGCACGTCCGCGGTGGCCGTCTGTTGCTGCAGAGATTCGCGCAATTCGTTGAGCAGCCGCGCGTTCTCGATGGCGATCACCGCCTGTGCGGCGAAGGTCGTCACCAATTCAATTTGCTTTTCGTCGAATGGGTGCACCACCTGACGATAGATGACGATGGCACCGATCAGTGCGTCGTCCTTAAGCATAGGCACCACGAGATGGGTTCGCGCACCCGCCGTTTCGACCAGAGCCCTGATGCGTGGGTTGCCGCCAACGAAGCTTTCGTCTTCGCGAAGGTCGTGGATGTGGAGGACCGACTTGGCCCGCGTCAGCCGGTCAAGTGGCGTGCCCTTGTGCTCGCGTTCGCTCATGTCGACGATAGGGTCGCGCCGGGACCAATCGGCGTACTCAGAGTCGCCATATACAGCCACGGCTCGGAAGGTGTCGCCCTCGTGCAGGAACAGGCTGCCTAGGTTTGCATCGCAAATGCGCGTGGCACTTTCGAGCATCGCCTTGAATACGGGTTCTAGCTCGCCGGGAGAGCTTGAAATGATCTTCAGCACTTCGGAGGTCGCCGTTTGTTGCTCCAGCGACTCGCACAACTCGCTCAGCAGCCGCGCGTTCTCGATAGCGATCACGGCCTGCGCGGCGAAGTTCTGAACGAGTTCGACCTGCTTGTCGGTGAACGGATTCACCTCGGAGCGATACGTAGCGATCACGCCGAGCACCTCGCCGTTTTTGAGCATCGGCACGACGAGCAACGTACGGATGCCGCCCTCGATCGCGGTACGCCGCAATGAATCGCGGGTGGCCTGATAGCTCTTCTCCGCGGTGATGTCCGCAATATGCACGACGGTGCGGGTTTCCGCTGCGCGGGCGAGCCCTGTTGCGGGACCGGGCTTAAACGGCCCTTCACGCATGCGGGATTTGAAGAACGCGGGCAAAGCGCCGTGCAGCGCGACCGTGCGGAACATGTCGCCCTCGCGCATATGCATGGCGCCGAAGGTTGAGCCGCAGACACGCACGGCGTTGGCGAGCATGGCGTCGAACACCGGCCCGAGATCGCCGGGCGAGCTAGAGATGACACCCAGCACCTCCGAGGTCGCCGTCTGCTGCTCAAGCGACTCGCGCAATTCGGACAACAGCCGTGTGTTCTCGATGGCGATTACGGCTTGTGCAGCAAAGTTTTGGACCAGCTCGATCTGCTTTTCAGTGAATGGCCGGACTTCCTGCCGGTAAATGGTAATTGCGCCAACGAGCTCGCCATCCTTCAGCATAGGCACGGCAAGATAGGTCCGCGCCCCGGCTAGTTCGACCTGGGCAACCCGCAACGGATCGCGTTCGAGGTATCCCTTCGTTTTCGAAAGGTCGGGCACTTCAAGAATTTGCTTCGTCCTAATGATATGACCAAGGCCGCTAAGAGGGCCGGGACGCACTACAGGATTGCGCCGGCGTTCCTCAGCAAACGCAGCCGGAGCGCCGTGCAAGGCAACGATGCGGAGGGATTCTTCTCCTTCGCGGACGTACATTGAGCCAAATTTGGCGTCACACAGTCGCGTCGCGTTCTCCAGCATGGCCTGAAACACTGGCTCAAGTTCGCCCGGCGAGGAGCTGATGACCTTGAGCACCTCGGACGTTGCGGTCTGCTGCTCTAGCGATTCACGTAGCTCGTTGAGGAGCCGCGCATTCTCGAGTGCGATGACCGCCTGCGCCGCGAAGTTTTGCACTAGCTCGATCTGCTTGTCAGCGAAATCTCCGACTTCCTGCCGGTAGATGATGATGGCGCCGATGAGAGCATCGTCCTTGAGCATCGGGACCGCGATCATCGAGCGGAAACCGCCAACTTCCACGGCACTGACGTACCTCGGGAGGCGGTCGATATAGGCCTGCTCCTTAGTCGCATCCGGAACCCGGACAGTCGTTTTGCTATCGAAGAGGCGGCGCAGGAGGCTTCCCGGCTCGGGTTGAACCAGCGGCTCGCGCATGCGCATCTCGGCAAACGCCGGCGGCACGTTGTGCATCGCCGTGGTGCGGAAGGCCTCGCCCTCGCAGATATAGAGATTACCGAATTTCGCCGAGCACAAGCGCGTGGCGTTTGCCAACAGCGCCTCGAACACGGGCTGCAACTCGCCGGCGGAGCTGGAAATGACCTTCAGCACCTCCGAGGTCGCCGTCTGCTGCTCCAGCGACTCGGTGAGGTCATCGGTGCGCTGGCGCAGCTCGTTGAGGAGGCGCGCATTCTCGATGGCTATCACCGCCTGCGCGGCGAAATTAGTCACCAGCTCGATCTGCTTTTCGGTGAAGGGGCGGACCTCTTGCCGATAAATGCTGAACGCTCCGACGAGCACACCATCCTTGACCATCGGCACGATGACAGCCGTGCGGAATCCCCCGAGATTCACCGCCGCAACGAAAACGGTCTCACCGTCGACATAAGCTGGTTCAGCCTTGACGTCGGCAATGTGAACCGTCTGCAAGGTATCGGCAACGCGGCCAAGCGCGGTACGCGCGCCCGGCCGCTGCGGACCCCGATTCCAAAATTCCGCGAAAGCGACAGGCACGCCGAACATGGCGGCAGCACTGAAGGCCCCGTCCTCGACCTGAAACAGCATGCCGAAATTAGCCTCACAAATGCGCGTAGCGTTTTCGAGCATGGCGTTGAACACTGGCTCCAGTTCACCCAGCGAGGAGGAGATGACCTGCAGCACGTCCGAAGTCGCCGTCTGCTGTTCCAGCGACTCACGCAGTTCCTTGAGCAGCCGCGTGTTCTCGATGGCGATGACGGCTTGATCAGCGAAAGTTCGCAGAAGTTCAATCTGACGCTCGGGAAAGTATCCGATTTGAGGCCGCGCAATTGCAATCGCGCCCGTCGGATGACCGGCTTTTAACATTGGGACGGCAACGATGCTTCGGAAGTTCGCTACTCTAGCGTTATTGCCAGCCTTATATTCGGGATCCGCCTGAACATCAGGAATCTGTTCAACAACGCCGCCAAGGATCGCGCGAGCTGCAGCGGTATCCCGTCCAGGCGGCATGGGATACCCACGCCGTATGATGTCACGCACCTCACCTTCATAGCCATATGTAGCGACACAATGTATGAGTTCGCCATCGAAGCGAAACACGTGACATAATCGAGCATCGCAATGTTGGGCCGCGCTTTTTGCGATGAGATCGAAGACGGATTTGTCGTCTGCCGCCGAGCCGGCGATAACGCGCAGCACTTCAGAAATTGCCGACTTTTGCTCTAATGCTTCATCGCGCTCGTGTTTTAAGCGAGCGATCTCTTCCGTCGAAAGGTCGGTCGATATGCGCGCGGTTGATCCCTCGCCGGCCTTGGGCCTATTCGTGCGCCGACCCTTGGCCGGCCGCTGGCTCACTCCACCGAGCCGTTTCATGTCGCCCCCGACGGTTCACGACGGTGCTCAATCCTACGCAAATCCTCGCAGTCGCGCCATGGCAGGAACGCCTTAGGGATGTCAAAGCCCTCGACTGCCGCACTGCACGCCCCGTGTCCGTTTTGGTCATTAGCGGACAAAACGCCCCCGACGGAATTGGCCGTTGTCCGCTTTGTCAGCCAAAAGCGACCGATTTTTGCGGATCGCCGAAATGCCGCTCAGTGCCAATAACGGACTCATGCACCGCAATATGATCGGCATAAAACAGAAAGACCGCCTCGCGGCGGTCTCTCCGAAATTCCCTTCAGGTGATATGATCAGGCTGCAGTCTTGGCTTTTTCGACCTCGATGCGGGCGGCGATTGCATCGAGCACGGCCAGCTTGGCCTGCTCGATAGATGCGACGGCATAGTCGATGGCGAAAGTGGCATCGTCGTCCAGCAACTGGGAGTAATTCTGAGCACGCTTAACGCCGGATTCGTGCTTCCGCTGGGCAACTTTCGACTTCAGACCGTCGATGTCGGCGGCGACTTTCGCTTTCAATCCATTCCACTTGGCGGATGCCGTATCGCCAGCGGACTTGATGTTCTGGTTTACCTTCTGGACCGCTTCTTCGGCAGCGGCTTGTGCCTGCGCAACGCGCGCTACAACCTTGTCATGCGTTTCTTTCTGGGCCGCAGCCACGGCATCTTCGGCTTTTTTTGCTTGAACAGACAAATTAGCGAGCTGTTCGGATATTGGCTTACCCATAGTCGGTCTCCATACATGTTTTTTCATCTTCCCAGGTGTCACTCCTCCGGGTTGATGCGGTCGGTTAGCTGCATGATCGGAAGGGCGCATTGATACAGATCAACGCTCGCGCGATCTTATCCGCATTGGGTACATTCGCCAGGCTTGGTATTTAAGTGCTATGGACGGACATCGCATTTGATAGCTAGCTTATCTAAGGAGTGAAAGCTGGTCCGATAAGCAGATATATTGAAAGCCCTTTCGAAACGGCTTTCGCGGAGATCCCGCCGAAATTGCTGGCGAAACAGAACCTCAACATCCGGTTCATCGTCCACCACGCGGATGCGAAGATTCACGGGCGTTCTCCTGATTTGGCGATGGTTGCAGCCCCGCGTGGCAGCACGATCCGAAACTCGGTGAACTCGCCGGGCTGGGTATCGACCTCGATAGACCCACCATGCTGCTTGACGATGACGTCGTGACTGATGGATAGGCCGAGCCCGGTGCCCTCACCGGCGGGCTTCGTTGTGAAGAACGGATTGAAGATCTTTTCCTTCACCTCGGGCGGAATACCGGTGCCGTTGTCGCGGATCCGGATCTCGACCCTATCGCCAAGGCTCTTGGTCGCAGCTGCTAGGGTGGGTTCGAAGTCGCCATCATTGGTCTCAACTTTGCGCTTCATCGCCGCGTAAAAGCCGTTTGAAATCAGGTTGAGCAGCACCCGCGTGATCTCCTGCGGGAACAGGTCAATCTCGCCAGCGGTCGGATCCAAGGATCGCTCCAGGGTGATATTGAAGCCTTGCTTCTCGGCCCGCGCACCGTGATAGGCGAGATTGAGGCTCTCCTCGACGATAGCGTTGATGTCGACGGGTCGATGCTCTCCGGAGCCCTGGCGCGAATGCAGCAGCATGTTCTTGACGATCGAATCGGCACGCCTACCGTGCTGTACGACCTTGTTGAGATTGCCCTGCAGCATATCGGCAATCTCGCTGATCTGGGCGCGCAACTTGTCGTCAAGGCTGGCTCCGGCCAGCGCCTCGCGCAATTCGTCGATGAGCTCGACCGAGATAGCCGAGAAGTTATTGACGAAATTGAGCGGGTTCTTGATCTCGTGCGCGATGCCAGCTGTCAGCTGACCGAGCGAAGCGAGCTTTTCGGTCTGCACTAGGCGGTCCTGCGCGGTGCGCAATTCCTCAAGTGATTTTGCCAGTTCGCGGGTGCGGGTCTCTACATTTTCGAACAGGCGCGCATTCTGGATCGCCAGCACCGACTGCGCCGCAAAGGTTTGCAGAAGATCGACCGTACTTTTGGGAAATTCACCGGGTTGTTTGCGCCGAACCACAAGAGCACCAACGATCCGATCTGCACCAAGTAGCGGCACGACCAGCAAAGCGCGGAAGCCGGCGCGGACGATAACATCAAGGACGGGCGCTGACGGATCGTTCTGAAGATCCGCAATCTGGAACGGCACGCGTTGCTCTGCAGCTTTGCCAATCGCAGTCTCGCCGATATGCATGTGACGGTCCTTGATCTCGGCGATGATCCTTTCGTCCATTCCATAGGTCGCGCGCAGGCGAAATTCCTGGTGGGCCTCCTCGAACACATAGATGGCACCGGCCTCGGTGCTGGAAAGCTCGGCCGCCTTGGCGACGATGGTGGTCAAGACGGTCTCGAGATCAACGCTCGAGTTAACCGATTGGGTCACTTCGCCAAGGGCCCGCAATTCCTTGACCGACTGCGCAAGTTCGCTGGTGCGTGCCTGCACCTCCTCAAACAACCGCACGTTCTCGATAGCGATCACCGCTTGGTCGGCAAAAGTGGTGACCAGGTCAATTTGCTTTTCTGTATATGGTCTCACGGCCAATCGCATGAGCGTAAAGACACCTATCGTCTCGCCCTCTCTCAACAACGGAACTGCGAGACTGCTGCGATATTCGCCGCGTGTTTGGTAGCCGGTTCCCGTATACTCCGGATCGGCCAGAACATCCGGAATGTGAACAGTCTTGCCTTCCAGAACCGCGCGTCCAGTAATCGTCCCACGCCCGGGCACAATTGGATTTTCTTTGGAGTACTCCTCAAATTCGCGAGGCGTGTTATAGCCTGCGGCCACCCGGTAAACTGCGTTATCGCCCTTGAAAATGAGCGCTCTGTCCGCATCGCAAAGCCGAGCCGCCGACGCGACGAGCGTGTCGAGAACGGGTCGCAGATCGAAGGCTGAACGGCTGATGACCTTCAGCACGTCGGCGGTAGCGGTCTGCTGCTGGAGGGATTCGGTCAACTCCTTGGTGCGCGCCTGCACTTCGTCGAACAGCCGCGCATTCTCAATTGCAATCACTGCCTGGTCGGCAAATGTCGTGACCAGTTCGATCTGCTTGTCGGTAAACGGCTTCACGGAAGTTCTGACGAGCCCTATCACTCCAATAGTGGTTCCTTTTCGCAGCAGCGGAATGCCAAGCATGGTCCGAAAATGTCCAAGCTGTATGCCCTCGGTTAAGGTGTATTCACGATCGGCCAACACATCGGGGATGTGGACCATGCTGGCCTCAAGTGCTGTTCGTCCCGTAAGGGAGCCACGATCCACCCGCATTGGATTCTGTTTTAGAAACGCCTCAAATTCGCGTGGAAACCCATAATTAGAGGCATTGCGATAAACCTCGCCGTCACGAAGGTTGATGACCGCATGATCCGCCTCGCAAAGACGAGCGGCCGACTCCGTGAGCGTGTCAAGTACAGTTTGAAGGTCAAAAGTCGAGCGACTGATGACCTTGAGCACATCTGCCGTGGCTGTTTGTTGTTGCAGCGACTCGCGCAGCTCGTTGAGCAGTCGCGTGTTCTCGATGGCGATAACGGCTTGAGTGGCGAATGTCTCGACCAGCTCAATTTGTTGGAGCGTGAAAGGCTGGCGGACGGATCGCACAAGCGCCATCACGCCTACCGGCGTGCCTTCCCTCAGAAGAGGGACGCCCAACATCGTTCGATAACCCTCAAGTCTCGAAGTCTCCAGTTCATATTCGGGATCATCGTGAATGTCGTGGATATGAACGGTTCTTGCCTCCAGCAACGTCCGGCCCACGCACGAACCCCTACTTGGCCCAAGTGGAATATTGCCCAGGTAGTCTTTTTGGTTTGATGCAATGGTCTGGAACGACGCCGCCAAACGATAGGCAGAACCGTTCGGCAGCCAGATGTTAGAAATGTCCGCATTGCACAAGCGGGCTGCGGACTCGGTCAGAGTGTCGAGTACGATCTGCAAATCGAAGGTAGAGCGGCTTATAACCTTGAGCACATCGGCGGTGGCGGTCTGCTGCGCCAGCGATTCGCGCAGCTCCGACAAGAGCCGCGCGTTATCGATAGCGATGACGGCCTGAGCGGCGAAGTTCTGCACCAGCGCGATCTGCCTGTCGGTGAACGGCCTCACCTCCATGCGACGGATTAGGATCGCTCCGATCGCGGATCCTTCTCGCAATAAAGGAACGGCGAGCGTAGTCCTATGCCCGTACTGATGGGCATAGGCTGCTCCTTCCGGGAATTCACGCTCTTTTGCTTGCAAATCGGGGACATGGACGATGGTTCGGTCGACGACCGCTCGGCCCGAGACCCAATCTCTGCTCAAGGGACGTGTGGTTCCCATCGGCCATTGAATAGCTGGACCGTGCTTTGCAACGCTCCTGAGCACATTGCCCTCGACGCGCAATATTTCTGCGTCAGACACATCCAGTAGTCGTGTGACGCTTTCCGCAATCGCCCCGAGCGTCGCCACAGAATCGGTTGGTGAATCGGAGATTGCGCGCAGGACTTCGGATGTCGCCCTTTGGTGCTCAAGCGCCTCGTTCAGGCTGTGCTCAAGTAATGCAATCTTCTCGTTAGCGCCGCCGGCAGAAGATTTGCGACGACCGGCAACCTTCGCCGTATTGCGGCGCTCTGAGGTCCTGCGATCTCGCGTTTTTGCTGCTTTGCCGCGCCGTCTCATTGCTCCCCCCAAAGTCAAACATGGTAGCGGCTCAAGCGGGCGCTCTGGAAGGGGCTCCGAGGGACTTTATGCAACTGCGCAGTAAGGAGTTTCAATGTGCGCTCCGGGTCAAAAGGAGACCAACAGGACGGTACGTTCTCAATGACTCGGTTGGTACGGTCGATTTATCCGCTCAACGCTTCAACCAAGAACGCGCACTGCCTTGCGCTCGCTTGCTCGAAGATTTTGCTGGGATAGTACAGCAATCCAAAATGGCCGCCATCGATGTCCGCCCATTGCTTACGGCAGCTCATTAACTCAAATACCGCTTGTGTCACGTCCGGATTGCAGTGGATCATCTCGTCGTTGCGGCCGGCCATGAGTAGGGTCGGACCACGAATGAATGGCGCAGCCAAAAAGGCGCTGAACGGCACAGGCGTTGGCGGAATAACGCGGATGACGCGGTTTTCCCATAACGTGCCGTGACGGCCGCCGTAATCGATGAACCACCGATAAGCCTGAATTGGCTTCAAGAGCGACGGCGTGCCGAGTTGATCTGCCGAAACCACCGGAAGTGGGCCGGTCGTAGTTTCAGGCGTGCCAGCGATGTCGCCGCCGTCGAAAATCGCCTGCATTATCTGGAAATTCCGCATGTCCGGCTCTTGCTTGGGCTTCTCGATGCCGCAGGCTGGACATTGCACCGCCACTGCCGCATAGCGCGGATCTAACGCACCGACTGCAAGCGCGATCATCCCGGAATAGCTGTCGCCCCAGGCCGCAATCTTGTCGGCACGGACATCTGCGCGAGTGAGTAGATAAGTCATGGCGTCGCGATAGCCGCGCGCCTGCAGCCAAGGATTGATGAGTTGGCGCGGCTCACCGTCGCTGAGGCCGAAATTCCGGTGATCATAGAGCAGCACGCCAAAGCCGGCGCGACAGAACATCTCAGCATAGCGATCGAGGCACATCGTGATGGTCGCAGTGGTGCCATGCGTCATTACCACGCCGGGCCCAGGCCCTGCGCGCGCGGGACGATAGAAGCGCCCGCGCAACGTCGCGCCTTCGGAAGGAAATTCCACGGACTCGAACATGTTGCCCCTACTCCAAGCGAATGTCCGCAGCTGGAAAATATCGCACCGACAGCGCCGTGGCTACCCGTCAGCAGATATGAGCGTCAGTGTCCGCGTTGGATCATGTTCGACCGACGCATCTACGTCCTAAGGCTGCCCGATGTCCGTTGTTGCCCCATTAGGCGACATGCCATCGTGCGGCAGCGAAACGTCGCTACGTGCCACACAAAGACATCTGCAAAAAAATTTGCCAGCTGCTCAATAACCTCATCGGCGCGACGAATAACTCGGTGGCGACACGGGCCTTATAGCCACTTCTTCCACTTGAAGAACAAATAGGGCAACACTCCCACGATCGCCATCAGGGTGAGCGCCATGGAATAGCCGAACGGCCATTCCAGTTCCGGCATGCTTTTGAAGTTCATGCCATAGATCGAGGCCACGAGCGTCGGCGGCATCAGGACCACTGCGGCGACGGAAAAGATCTTGATGATTTTGTTCTGCTCCACCGACGAGAGCAATAGATGCGCCTCCAACGCCGCTGCCAGAAGGTCGCGGAGGTTATCGATGTTCTCGACTAGCCGGATCACATGGTCTTGAATGTCGCGGAAGTATGGATTCATGGTCTGATCAATCAGCGGCACATCGAACCGCATCATACGGTTGCACATCTCTTGCAACGGCTGCACCGCGCGCCGAAGCAGCAGTAATTCGTGCCGGATCTCGTATATCCGCTCAATATTCGGCTGGTTGGAGGCGCGGGAAAATACGGCGTCCTCCAGCGCATCCACCTCAATTTCAAGTTCTTGCAGAATTGGAAAATAGTTGTCGACGATGAAATCCATGATCGAATAAACGACGAAGCCCTCGCCCATCGCCAGCATTTTCGGTGCGCTTTCGCAGCGCGAGCGTAGCTCCTTATAACCTGTAGTCGAACCGTGACGTACGGTCACCACGTAGCCCCGGCCAGCGAAAATATGAGTCTCACCACACTGAAGCTTGCGCTCCTGCAGCGCGGCCGTCCGCACCACGATGAACAGTGTATCTCCGTAGATTTCGAGCTTCGGCCGTTGATGGGCGCTCAGCGCGTCCTCGATGGCGAGGTCGTGCAATCCGAAGCGTTGCTGTACCACACGCAGCAATGGCTGATCTGGCTCGTGCAGGCCAATCCAGACGAAGCGGTCACCGGAAGTATCAACCTCACGCGCCTGATCGAGATCGATGTCTGCGACCCGGCGTCCGCCTTGGTAGGCGGCACAGTTGATCACCATGGCCTGTCTTGCGTCGCTAGCCCCGGGTTCAGACCGTTGCCGCATTGACGATTCGTACATCCCGCTCATGCTCACATCGCCTTAATCGTGGCGTGCGTGACGACACTTCGAAATGGCAGCGGAAGCAAGCCGACTCGTCCGAAGCAATTGTGCGCCCGCGACGCGCGTCCGTCCAGATAGCGACCAAAATTATGCGAGGCAGCGAAATGGCGCAGAAGGCCACCTCCAGACCTTCAAGAACCGGCACGTATCATGCCGTTGCGGCCATCCTTTGCGCGAGCTTTGCATCAAGCTCTGGCAAGAGCACGATGCCATCCTGATCACTGCCGGACGAGTGCACTACGACCCACGTGCAGGGCTTACCGCTCTCATTGCGCGGGGCATGCGGCACATCGACGGCAACGAAGCACTACTCGCCCTGGTGCACCAGTACGCGCTTCTGCAGATTATCGCCGTAATAGACCGCGCATTCGCCTTCGAGCATATGGGCGATAGTCTCAATCTAGGTTTGGCCGGGCTTTACTACGGCTACACCGTCGTGTGCTACCCCAGACATGTTTGCCTCCCTCCCACCGTCACTTTGTCAGAGCTAGTCACTGCTGATGCTAGCCGACAATTGTCCGTGGCGGTAGGCCGCTTGGTCGGTTGTGGGTCAGTCGCCGACATTCATGAGCTTAATCGCCATGTCAGGTTCACCTCTGAAAGTGGCTACCAATCGCGTCAGATTTGGATGTGCCCTAGGCGACTTCTTTGGTGTCTATCTGCTGCCAATCAGCCGCTTTGCGACCCGGGCGGCCGTTTTCGTATAGGTGCGATCGGCATGGATCAGCATCAACGCCATGGCGCCTTCCATAAGTAGCATTATTTCGCGGGCATGTTCACGAGAGCGCGATGCTGAAACGCCGGCCGCAATAAGCGCGCCTGCCAGCCACCGTTCGACCTCTGCCTTGTGGTTGCGCGCAATGGCCCGCGCCGGGTGCCCCCGCAGATCAGCGAGCTCCATGACCACGCGCGTGAATCCGCTTCCCGACCATCTCGGCGTTGACGCCCATTTCGAAAGGTCTGCGAAAAAGGCATCGATCAATCTGCCCGGCTCGCCGGAACGGGAAAATGCGCGCATGCGCTCGATCGCCAACTTACTGGAATGCTCCAATGTTGCCGCCATCAGGTCATCTTTGCTGGGGAAGTGCTGATAAAGCGCACGTTTTGTGATACCGGCCCGTGCGGCTATATCGTCCATAGAAACCCGCAAAAAGCCTTGGCGCCAAAACAAGCTGAAGGCCGCTTCGAGAATGCGTAACCGCGTCTGCGCTTTCGACGGTCTCACGTGAGCGCTCCCGGCTAATGATCAGCAAGTATACTGATAAGTGAATTTACACGGCAAATAGACTGGCTTCTCATGGCGCAATGTCGAAACAATTAACGCTCAAGTCCGTGACGGCTAGGACTGTCTCGGTCCCGTTGCGCCGTCCGGTTGTGTCGAAAGTCGGGTTGTTTCGAGAGTGGCCGCTTATTTTGATTGACCTGTACACCAATGAGGGTGTGGTCGGTCGAAGCTACCTTGAGCCCTATCTCAAACATGCATGCCGCTATATCGCTCCCGCAATTGAAGATTTGGTAGCGGCGCAAATAGGCAAACCGCTCGCGCCACTCGATAGCTTTCTGGCCAACCGACGTTCGCTAAATCTCGTCGGCTACGAAGGCGTAACGATGATCGCTGTCGCAGGGCTTGATATGGCAATTTGGGATGCGTTGGCCAAGGCGGTTGAGCTCCCACTCGCTGTCATGCTCGGCGGCTCGCTCGGCAAAGTGATGGCATACAACAGCAACGGCCTTTGGCTCACTGACGTCACCAGCTTGGCCAGGGAAGCGGGAGAACTAGTCGCCGAAGGTCAGTTCAAAGGGCTTAAGCTGCGGCTCGGCCGAGATCGCGTCATCGATGACCTAGCCGCCATCCGAGTTATTCGCGAAGGCGTAGGCGGCGAGGTTAAGTTGATGGTCGATTTCAACCAAGGCCTCTCACTCGGCGATGCACTCATGCGCTGCCATGCTCTCGATGATGAGGGGCTCTATTGGTTCGAAGAGCCAATCGTCTACAACAATTTATCCGGATACGCCCAGCTTACGCGCGAGCTGAAAACACCGGTTCAGATTGGTGAGAACTTCTACGGCCCGCGTGCGGTCAGCGACGCGCTAATTGCGGGAGCCTGCGATTACGTAATGCTTGATCTAATGCGAATCGGCGGGGTCACGGGATGGCTCCGCGCAGCTCCGGTTGCTGCAGCTGCCGGCATCCAAGTCTCCACTCATTTATATCCGGAGGTGGCTGCGCACCTAATGCGCGTCACAGAAACCGCGCACTGGTTGGAATGGCAGGATTGGGCCGATCCGATTTTGAAAGAGCCATTTCCAGTCACGAACGGCGACATCGAAATCCCTGACCGCCCGGGGATCGGAATTGAATGGAATGAAGCGGCCGTCGCACGGTACGCTTGTTAATGATCTGGTTGGGAATAGACGCTTTACACTTTATCACAGCTACGGTTCGGGAGCTGCAGCTTGGCGCTCAAAATGCGTTTACAGCATTGCCATAACTTTCACGATTTTCGCGAATTGGCAAAGCGGCGAGTCCCGCGTCCAATCTTCGACTACATCGATGGCGCCGCGGATGATGAGGTAACCCATCGCCAAAACACTACGAGCTTCGCACGTTGCGACTTAGTGCCAAACGTTCTAACTGGCGTGGAAACGGTGGACCTATCCGTAACTGTGATGGGCCAAAAACTCGCGTTGCCGATCTATTGTTCTCCGACGGCACTCCAACGCTTGTTTCACCATCAAGGAGAACGAGCCGTCGCTGCTGCCGCGGCGAAATACGGCACCATGTTTGGCGTTTCTTCACTTGGTACGGTCAGTGCGACGGAACTGCGCAAGAGATACAAAACGCCGCAAGTGTTTCAGCTCTATTTTCATAAAGATCGCGAACTCAACCGCATCATGCTGCACCGAGCAAAGGAAGCCGGGGTGGATGTGATGATGCTAACGGTCGACAGTATTACTGGCGGAAACCGCGAACGCGACCTACGAACCGGATTTGCAATTCCATTTAAATTGACGCTGGGCGGGATGCTTCAATTCGCGATCAAGCCGACGTGGGGAATCAACTACATCACGCATGAAAGATTTCGACTCCCTCAGTTAGACGAGCACGTTGATATGACTGGCGAACCGATCTCGATCGGCCGCTATTTTACAGAGATGCTCGATCCTTCCATGAACTGGAATGATGTGGCCGATATGGTTCAAACTTGGAAAGGCCAATTCTGCCTCAAAGGTATTATGTCTGTTGCCGATGCGAAACGGGCCGCTGAGATCGGCTGCACCGGTATTGTATTGTCAAATCACGGCGGCCGGCAGCTTGATGGTTCACGAGCACCGTTTGATCAACTTGCCGAAGTCGTCGACGCGGTGGGTGATCGGATCAATGTTATGATGGATGGAGGGGTCCAGCGCGGGACGCACGTTCTCAAAGCACTTTCGCTAGGTGCTAAAGCTGTCGGTGTCGGGCGTTACTATCTCTACGCGCTCGCGGCGGCGGGTCAAGCCGGCGTGGAGCGCGCTCTGGGTCTCATGCGTGAAGAGATTGAGCGCGGATTGAGGTTAATGGGGTGCACCTCAATTAAGCAGCTCACTCGCGATAATCTGCGATTCAGATGAGCCGGGGCCCGTTAAAGGGATGACTCATGTCCGTTAGGGGTCGATTCTGTTGAACAAGTCCGTCAGCAGAGCTCAGTAGATCGAGCGGATCGGCGTCGCGCAGAAGCGTCTCGACGGGCCTCG
>Ga0335083_10003072_pt1 | contig 21755 bp, 14 predicted proteins | sample Lox_Sample_42_FD_206716 | JGI IMG/M metagenome (GOLD analysis project Ga0335083, IMG submission 206716) | Soil microbial communities from Loxahatchee National Wildlife Refuge, Florida, United States - Lox_Sample_4.2 | ecosystem: Environmental > Terrestrial > Soil > Wetlands | place: USA...
TTCCTCCAGCGCTTGGCGGAGGCCGCCGATTTCATCGACCAATTTGCGCTCGAGCGCCTGCTCGCCGGTCCACACACGACCCTGACCGACCGCGTCCACCGCCGACTTCGTGAGGTGCCGCCCCTCGGCGACCCGCGACAAGAACATGTCGTAGAACTGCGCGACCTTCACCTCGAGCTCGGCGTGCTCGTCAGGCGTGAACGGGCGGAAAATCGACTCGGCGTCGGCGCGCGGCGCCGTCTTGAAGACCTCGACGTTCACGCCGATTTTGTGGAGGAGCTCGGACACGTCGGCCTTGCCGTAGAAGATGCCGATGCTGCCCGTGATGGTGAGCGGGTTCGCGTACACCTTGGTCGCGGGCGTCGCGATGTAATAACCGCCGCTCGCCGCGGCGCTGCCCATGCTCACGATCACCGGCTTCTCTTTCGCGGTGAGCGCGACCTCGCGCCAGATCACGTCGGCGGCCATCGCGGAACCGCCGCCCGTCTCGATGCGCAGGACCACGGCGCCCACGTTGTGGTCCTCGCGCATCTGCTTGATCGAGTCGGCGATCGTGTAGGAGCCGACGAGCCGCACGCCGAGCACCGGGATGTTTTGGCTGCGCCCGTCGACCATGTCCCCGTCGACGTAGACGATGCCGATGCGCCGCCCGACACCGAACGTGCGCGGGGCACGGTCGGCGCGGTGACTGTCGTCCAGGAGGTGAATCGGGTAGCCGACGAGCTTGCCGGCTTCGCGCTCGACCTCGTCGTCGAAGGCGAAGCCGTCGACGAGGCCCGCCGCCTTGGCTTCCGACGCGATGAAGGGTCCCTTCGCGATGCGCTCGCGGAGCGTCTTCGGATCCTGCTTGCGGCCGACCGCGACGCCCTGGACGAAGTGCCGCTCGAATTGCTGCAAGAGGTCGATCTTGTCGTCGCGGGCGACGTCGCTCGAGCTGTCGCGCGTGAACATTTCGGGCGCGCTCTTGTGCGCGCCGATGCGCACGAAATCGGCGCGAATGCCGAGCTTGTCGAGCAGGCCCTTCAAGTAGAAATACCGCGTCTTGAGGCCCGCGAAGCGCAGCCCGCCGGCGGGGTTGATCAAGATGCGGCTCGCCGCGGAGCAGAGGTAGAGCGACGCGCCGTCGGCGTCCTCGAGATGACAGAGGACGCGCTTGCCGCGCTGGCGCAAGTACCAGAGCGCGTCGCGGAGCTCCTGAACGTGGGCGAAGGAGTCGGCCGGCGCGGTGCGGAGCTCGAGCACCACCTCGGCGACGTGCGGCTCGTCGTCGGCGATTTGCCAGAGCCGCCGGAGGAGCGCGACGTGGTTGCGCGCGTCGGGCGTCTCTTCCAGCCGCAGGCGGAGCGCGTAGACCATGCCCTCCGTCGCGGCGCTCGTCGGCCCGCGCGCGCCCTGGAACGCGACGTCCGTGACGATGTCGCTGCCGACGGAGCCGGACGCCTCGCGCCCGAGGTCGTTGCCGAACGTCGTGCCGGCGGCGAGCTCCATCGCGCCGCCCGGTTGATTGAAGGCGAACGCCATCTGCACCGAAGCGAGCCAGGAGCGCTCGCGGTTCGCCCCGTTGTCGGGATTCACGATTGCGAAATCGCCGCGCAAACGGCCGAGATCGGGGATGTCGACCCCGAGCGTCGCGCGCGGGATCCAATACGGATCGAAGGCGTCGACGTACTTGCCTTCGAGGCCGAGCTCGGCGGCGCGCGTGCCGAACGGCCGGAGCGCGAGCCCGATGTCGTAGCTCCGCTCGACGTGGCCGCCCGCGCGGTTCGTCGGCGCGTTGAGGTCGTGCCCCACCACGGCGATGCCGAGTTGGTTCACGGGGCGCCAGGTGTAAGCGAGCGACCACGAGCTCTGCGAGTCGAGCAGCGGATTCTCGGAGTAGGAGTGCTGGAGCGAAGCACCGAGCGAAACGGAGGGACTCGGCGCGTACGCGAGCGCGCCCGTGAGCCAGGCGTAGTTCGAGCGGTTGCCGAAGCGCGCCGCCGGGTTGTCGGACGGCGGATCGATCAGATCGAGCCGGAGACCGACGCCCATGTTCAAAAAGTCGATCGGCGTCGCGAACGAGAAGGCGTGCCCCTGCCACGGCACGATCGCTTGCTCGGAGAGGAACGCCGCCTGCCAGCGGAGCTCCCAGCTCGGCATGAGCGCGATGTTCGCGGGGTTCAGCACGATCGCGCTCGTGTCCTCGTCGGAAGCGACGCTGCGCCCGAAGGCCGGCAGCGGCGTCGCGCGATCGTCGGGGACCTGGCCGAACGCGGCGACCCCGGCGAAGAGCGCTCCCGCGAAGACGCTCGCGCCGAGCGCTCGGACCGCGCGCCTCACAGAATCCCCCGCGCGCGCCCGACCGCTGCGATTTCGGGACGCCGCCGTTCGAGCTCGGCCGGGTCTTTCACGGGCAGGAAGCGCGAGCTCGCGCCCTCGCGCGGTAGCCGCAGGTACACCGTCGAAAGCTCGCTCGTGATCTCGTTCACGATGCGCTCGAACTGAATCACCGGGGTGTCGCCGACCTTCTTCTTCACGGCGAAGAAGCGCCAATCCATCTCGAGCTCGAGCAGCGCGCGCGCGTCCACGTAAAACGTGTTCGTGTTGAAGACGCGCACCGTCTGCGGATCGAAGCTCGGTGGAATGCGAAATTCCTCGAGGATCCTCAGCTTGCCGTCGACGCGCACGGGGATGCCGCCGCGGTCGTCGGCGAGCTTGTCGACGACTTCGGAGGTGACCGGGTGCGCGTGCGCGAGGTGAAAGCCGATGAGCGCCGGATCGAGCGTGCCGCCCAAGTTGTCGAGGTTCGTGAGCAGGAGCAATTCGCCGCCGCCCTCGACGAAGCGCCCGAGCAGTCCGCTCTGCTTGAGCGCGTCGGGCAGATCGCCGTGACCCGGCGCGTGCTCGCTCGGCCGCCCTTTTTCGTCGAGGAAGAGCTTGCCGTCCGGCGTGAGGCGCAGGGCGAGGGACTGCGTGAAGGTCGCGACTTGGTAGCCGTCGAGGCGCGCGCCGAGCGCCTCGCGAATCCCCGCGTCGGTGGCGTCGCTCGTCATGAGCCAGAGCGGCGGCGCCTGGCCGTAGCGGCGCGCGAGCGCGTCGATTTCCGCGAGGCGCACGTCGAGAAACGTCTTGCCCGGCAGGGCTTCGACCAGCGCCTTCACGACGCCGCCCATGCGCGTCGCCATGCCGCCCGCGAGCACCACCAGCGCGACCTTGCCCGCGCGGAGCGCCGCGGCGCCGCGCTCCTCGAGCGCCGCGTACTCGGGCGTGCCGGCGGCCGGCGGCGTCACGACTTCGTTCGGCCCCGGCGCTTCGACGCGGCCGGTGACGACGCCCGCGTCGACCTCGCCGCGCGCGAGCTTCTCTCCGAGCTTGAGCAGGCGCTCGGGGTCGAAGCCGTAGCGGGTGAGGCGAGCCTTCACGTCCTCGGGAAGCGCAGCGAGCTGAGCTTTGAGCTCCGACATTGCGGGCGCACGTTAGCAGAAAAGGCGGCGCTTTCGCCGGCCGGATGCCGCTTTCACCGCTCCGAGAAGGCGCTACGCTGAGCGGCATGTCGCCGTACGAGGTGGGTATCCGACGTGCCGGGGATCTTTTGGCACAAGCGCGTGAGCTCGCGAGCGACGAAACGCTCGGGACGCTCGCGGTGGAGCTTGCACGGGTGCTGCTCGAGGCGAGTCACGCGGGCGCGGAGCCGAACGAACGCGAGCGCGCGGAACGCTTGTCGGGGTTGCTCTACGATCCGGTCGGGCAAGCCTTCGTCTCGGCGCTCACCGATCGGGCGCACCGGAGCACGAGCGGAGCGCGTCTGCTCGCCGAGGTCGACGCGCTGGTCGCCGCGCTCGGCGTGCCGCGCTCGCTCCTCACGTGGGATCGCCTGCAGCTGCGCGCGCTCCAGGCTTTCGGCAGCGCCGTCCCCGAGCTCACGGCGCGCGCCGTACGGCGCCGCATCTACGAGGACGCGGCGCCGTACCTCGCCCCGGCCGAGCCGGCCGCGCTCGGGGCGTTTTTGCGCGAACGAGCGCTCCAGGGCCTGCGGGTCAACGTCAACCACCTGGGTGAAGAGGTGCTCGGCGACGACGACGCCGAGAAGTTTCTCGAGAGTTATCTCGAGCTCCTGGCGCGGCCCGAGGTCGACACCATCAGCGTGAAGCTCTCGTCCATCGACGCTCGCATCGACCCCGTCGCGTGGGACAAGACGCTCGCGCGCCTCGAAAAGAAGCTCGCGACGGTGTACCGCGCCGCGCTCGCGAACCCCGTGACGCGCGACAAGGGTCGGCTCGAGCCGAAGCTCGTCTATCTCGATATGGAGGCCTACCGCGACCTCGAGCTCACCGTCGAGCTCTTCACCCGCGTGCTCGACACGACGGAGTTCTCGAAGCTCACGGCCGGCATCGTGCTCCAAGCGTACGTGCCCGACTCGCACCGCCATCAGGCGCGGCTCATCGAGTGGGCGCAGCAGCGAGCGAAGAGCGGCTGCGCGCCGGTGCGCATGCGGCTCGTCAAGGGCGCAAACCTCATGCTCGAGCGCATCGACGCGAGCCTCCGCGGCCTCGAGCTCCCGACGTACGCGAGCAAGGCGGACGTCGACGCGAGCTTCCGTCACATGCTGCGCGTGGGTTCGTTGCGCGAGAACGCGGCGGCGCTGCGTCTCGGCGTCGGCAGCCACAACTTGTTCGACATAGCGTACACGCTGCTCTTGCGCGAGCAGCGCCGGGCGCACGACTTCATCGAGCCCGAAATGCTCGAGGGCATGGCCGACCCGCTGCGACGCGTCGTGCAGCGCGTCGCCGGTCGCGTGCTCGTGTACGCCCCGAGCGTCGACGAGCGCGACTTCGACAGCGCGGTCGCCTACCTCGTGCGGCGGCTCGACGAAAACACCGCGGAGGACAACTTCTTGCGGCGCTCGTTCGCGATGCACGCGGGCGACGACGCGTTCGAATCCGAGAACGCCCGCTTTTCCGAGGCGCTCGAGCGCGCCGACGGCATCGACACGACGCCGCGCCGGAAGCAGGACCGCACGGCCGCGCCGCGCTCGTTCGACCCGGACGCGCCGCCGCCCTCGGCGTCGCGCGCCGGCTTCGTGAACGAGCCGGACACGGATTTCACGCGCGAGGTGAACCGCCGCTGGCTCGATCAGGCGCTCGAGACCGCGAAGAACGCGCGCCTCGAGCTCGTGTGCTCCGTCGTCGACGGCGTGCGCGTCGAAGGCACGAAAAAGGACGGCTTCGATCCGTCGCGTCCGGGCATCGTGCCGTACCACTGGTCGGCGCTCGACCGCGCGGGGGTGGAACGCGCCATCGCCGTGGCGCACGGCGCCAAGGAGCGCTGGGCCGCGCGCCCGCCCGAGGAACGCGAGGCCTTGCTGCTCTCCGTCGCGAACGAGCTCCGTCGCGCGCGCGGCGAGCTCGTCGGTTCGATCGTGCTCGACGCGGGCAAGCGCGCCGTCGAAGCGGACTCGGAGGTGTCCGAGGCCATCGATTTCGCCGAGTATTACTCGCGCCAGCACGCGCGGCTGCGCGAACGCTTCGTGCTCGAGCCGAAGGGGCTCGTCGTGGTGACGCCGCCCTGGAACTTCCCGCTCTCGATTGGACTCGGCGGCGTGCTCTCGGCGCTCGTCGCCGGCAACGCGGTGATCGTCAAGCCGCCGCCGGAGACGCCGCTCGTGCTCGCGCGCGCCGTCGAGCTCTGTCACGCGGCGGGCGTGCCGAAGGAAGCGCTCGCGCTCGTCCTGACGGAAGACGCGGCGGCCGAGCCGCTCGTCGTCGATCGGCGCGTGAACACGCTCGTGCTCACCGGCGGCACCGAGACGGCGCGCCTGTTCCGCAAGTTGCGACCGACGCTCGATCTGGTGGCGGAAACGGGCGGAAAGAACGCGCTCGTCGTGAGCGCGATGAGCGATCGCGAGCAAGCCGTGCTGCACGCGGCGCGCGCGGCTTTCGGCTATTCGGGCCAGAAATGCAGCGCGCTCAGCGTGCTCGTGCTCGAGCGCGAGGTGTATCGGAGCGCCGCCTTCCGTCACAAGCTCGAGGACGCGGTGCGCACGTTGCCCGTCGGCTCCGCGTGGAACAAGGAAAGCGTGGTGACGCCGCTCATTCGCCCGCCGAGCGGAGCGCTCGAGCGCGCCCTCACGACGCTCGAGGCGGGGGAGAGCTGGCTCGTCGAGCCGACGCTCCGGCCCGACAATCCGCGCCTCGTCGGACCGAGCGTGCGCTGGGGCGTGAAAGCGAAGAGCTTCGCGCACCAAACCGAGCTCTTCGGTCCGGTGCTCAGCGTGATCGAGGCGCCGGACTTCGCGACCGCGCTCGAAATCGCGAACGACACGCCGTACGGTCTCACCGCCGGGCTCGAGAGTTTGTCGGCCGCGGAACAAGAGGACTTTCTCGCGTGCGTGAACGCCGGCAATCTCTACGTCAATCGCCCGATCACGGGCGCCGTCGTCGGCCGGCAGCCGTTCGGCGGGCAGAAGGCGTCGAGCTTCGGCCCGGGCTACAAGGCGGGCGGCCCGAACACGCTGCTCGCGCTCGCGCGCGTCGTGAGCGAACGCGCGCCGCGAACCTTCTTCGGCGTGCTCTCACGCGGGCCGCGTGCGGAAGCGCGACCGAGCCTCGCGCAGGTGATCGGGCCGCAACCTGACTTCGGGCGGCTCGCCCCCATCGTCGACGACACGCTGCGCGACGCCACGCGACCGGAGCAGGAGCGGCTCGCTCGACGCCTGAAGAGCTACGAGGCGGCCGCGCACGAGGAGCTCACGCCGGAGCACGCGCAAGATCAGGTGCTCGGCTACGCCGACACGTTCGTGTATCGGACCGCGAGCGTGCTCGTGATCGTCCCGAAGACGGCGAGCGAGCTCGACGTGCTTTCGGCGCTGCTCGCCGCGCACCTCGCCGGCGCGCCCGTCGAGCTCGTGGTCGAAACGCGGCCCGGCTCGGAGCGCTTCGAACGGCTGATTCCGTCCGAGGCGCGCTCTTTTTCGAACGCCGGCGAGCTCGAAGCGGTGCTGTCCGGGCGCACGCTCGACCGCATTCGCGTGCTCGGGCCCGCGACGGGGCCGGCCTTCGAAGCGCAACGCGCCCTCGCCGCGGTGAGTCCCTCGATCGAGGCGGAGCCGGTTCACGACAGCGGCTACGTCGAGCTCCGCCGTTACGTGCTCGAAGAGAGCCGCAGCATCGCCCGTCATCGTCACGGCAATTCGAGCCTGTACGCGGCCATCGAGCAGGTCGCGAAAGAACGGCACGGGTGACGGCGTGAGCGATCTCGTGGTCTCGAGCGCGCTCGTGCTGCCGAGCGCGGAGCTTACCTGGAGCGCCGTGCGCTCGGGCGGTCCGGGCGGTCAGAACGTGAACAAGGTCTCGACCAAGGTCGAGCTGCGCTTCGATCTGGCGCGGAGCGTCGTCTTGAGCCAGGCGGTGCGCGCTCGACTCGGCGCGCTCGCGCGCGGGCGTCTCGACGCGGACGGTCGCCTCGTCATCGTCGCCGACGACACGCGCTCGCAGGCGCGAAACCTCGAGCTTGCCCGCGAACGTCTGGCGGAGCTCGTGCGGGCGGCGCTCGTGAAGCCGAAAGCCCGCCGGGCCACCAAGCCGAGCCGCGCGGCCAAGGAGCGCCGGCTCGGCGACAAACGCCGAGAAAGCGAGAAGAAAGCGCGCCGGCGCGGCGGTGGCGACGGCTCGCGATATTGACATTCATTTTCAACAGGCTAAGACGAGCGCCATGCGCCTGGCCGCACTGCTTCTCGCCCTCGCCGGCGCCGCGTGCGCCGCGGCATTGCCGCCGCCGAGCGCCGCCGAAGTGAGCGCGGTGAAGTCGCGCGACCCCGCGGCCCGCGCGGAGAACCTCGAGCACGGTCACGCGCTCTACCTCGGCAAGTGCGGAAGCTGTCACGTGTTGATCGAGCCCGCTCGATTCGCGGCGGACGACTGGCCCGCCAAGGTCGAGCGCATGCTGGAGGAAAAGCGCGTGCACCTCGACACGGACGAAGCGCGCGATCTCGTGCGTTACCTCGTCGGCGCGAGCGCGGTCGCGCGCGGCGGTCGCGGCGACGGCTGACGCGGCTCAGTTCGCGGCGCGACTGCCCTCGAAGCTCTGCTCGACGTGGCACGCGAACGGCGCGCAATCAGCGTTGCAAGCCGGATCGGCGCTCAGCACCGGGTGATAGACGAGCGTGCCCGAAATCGAGTCACCGTCGATGCTGCCCGTGACGACGGCGTTCACCGTGTAGCTGCAAGTGCCGGACTTCGTCACGGTCGGGCCCACGTCGGTCAGCGTGAACGCGTCGCCGTTCACCGTGCCGGTGAAGGCGTTCGAGCCCGTGAGCGTGATGAAATCGAACGCGGCGTTGCCCTGCGCCGCGCCGGTGATGTCCGAGTCCGTTTGCCGAATGTCGTAGTGGATGTCGGTCATCACGGCGCCGTCGACCCAGCTCGTGAAGGTCGAGCACGTGTTCTCGACGTTGGTGAGCGTCACCGTGTAATCACCCGAAACGTCGGCGGAAGGCACGTCGCTCGCGCCGCCCGCGCCGCCCGCGCCGTCGCTCGCGCCGCCCGCGCCGTCGCCCGCGCCGTCGCCCGGCGGCGGACACGGTGCTGGGGTCGGAGCATCGACGCTCTCGGTCGAGCCGCCGCAACCGAGCGCGACGAACGCGGCGAGCATGAACGCGAACGAAGGCCGTCGAAGCGGAAGCCGAGCGAGCGTCAAGCGTCGCTACCTTTGCCACGCCGCGGCGCGCGCGCGCCAGCGCCCGCTCGAAAAACCACGCCACCCGGCCGATTTACGGCGCGGGCGCGCGCGCTCCGGCCCGAGCCTCTGCTCGAAACCGGCGCCGTGGTACGCGCGGAATCAGGATGACCGTCCCTCCCGTCCCGCCGCCGACGTGGGCGCGCTTCTGCGTCGAAGCGAGCGCCAGCCCGACCTTCACGACGAAGGTCGACCGCTATCGCGTGGAGGCCGTGCGCACGGTGAGCGGCGCGCCGCTCGCGGGCATCGCGCCGGGGACGCGCTTGGTGCGCATGGAGTCGATCACGGAGCTTCCGGCCGGCGGCGGCGATCTCATCGGCGTCACGCAGCATCTCGCCTACACGCGCGCGGCGGAGCGGCCCGATCTCGTGACGAGCCCGCTGCCGGGACAAGACGCCGTTTGCGTCGTGATCCCCCTCACGAAGTCGGCCGCCTGGTGGCAACTCGCACTCGACGAACGCGAGGCCATGTTTCGCGGCGCGACGCGCCCGGGCCACGTGGAAGTCGGGCTCGCGTACGCGCGCATCATTTTGCGTAAGCTCTATCATTGTCGCTCGCTGCCCGGCGCCGGTTGGGATTTCGTGACGTACTTCGAGTTTTCGCCCGCGCATCGCCCGCAATTCGAAGCGCTGCTTGCCGGCCTGCGCGATCCCGAGAAAAATCCCGAGTGGAACTACGTCGAGCGCGAGTCGGAGCTCTGGCTGTCGCGCGTCGGGACCCTCGTGACGTGAACGCGCCGACACCCCTTCCGCCCCCTCAAAAAGAGCCGGTCGATTACGAGATTCGCGTCGTCGGCGCGCCGCGCACGCCCCTGCGCGACTTCTACCACGCGCTGCTTCAGCTCCAGTGGCCGGCGACCATCGGCTTCATCGCGCTCGTCTACTTCGTGGTGAACGGACTCTTCGCGCTGCTCTACTACGCGGTGGGCGGCATCGAACACGCCGACCCGGCGTCGCTCCTCGACGCGTTCTACTTCAGCGTGCAGACGATGGGGACCATCGGCTACGGCTTCATGTACCCGTCGACGCACGCGGCGAACGCGCTCGTCGTCTTCGAATCGACGGTGAGCCTCGTGCTCACCGCGCTCGCGACCGGCCTCGTGTTCGCGAAATTCTCGCGCCCGACCGCGCGTCTGATGTTCTCCGAGCGCATCACGGTTTCACCGATGAACGGCGTGCCGACGCTCTCGTTTCGTCTCGGCAACCAGCGCAGAAATCGCATCGTCGAGGCGACCGTGCGCATGGTCATGCTGCGCACCGAACGCACGCTCGAAGGCAAGGATTTCTACCGCTCCACCGATCTCAAGGTCACCCGCGAGCGCTTTTCGCTCACCCGCTCCTGGAACGTGATGCACCTGGTCGACGAGTCGAGCCCGCTCTACCGCGACACGCCCGAGTCCTTGATCGAGGATCAGGTCGAGTTCGTCGTCTCGGTGAGCGGCCTCGACGACACCTGGATGCAAACCGTCCACGCGCAATACCGCTATCCGGCGGAGATGGTCCTTTACGGCTACCGTCTCGCCGACGTACTGAGTGAAAGCGGCAACGTGATCACGCTCGACCTCACGCACTTCCACGAAGTCGAGCCGACGGAACCGATCCCCGGCTTTCCGTACCCGAAGAAGTAGCGTTTTCTCGGCTGAAAACGCCGCCGGCGGTCGTGCGTGCACGGCGCGCTATGCTCGGCGCATGCGGCGCGCGTGGCGGCTCCTCTTCGGGCTCGTGGCGCTCGCCTGCGCCTTCGTGATCGGCCTGCGTCACGCCGGCGCCGACGGACCGATCCTTCACGAATACATTCCGCCCGATCCGAACGAAGATCTCTCGCTCCACGCGACCACGCGCGACGGACGCTTGCCGGCCGCCGTCGACACGCCGAGCGGCGTCATGCCCGCGCCGCCCGACCACCGCGCCGCGCCCGAGACCGCGTACGGCGGCAACGCCACGCCCGACAGCATCGACGCGACCTACCGCATCGACGGCGACACGACGCGTCCCGAAGTCGTGAGCTACGACGACCCGTTCATCCCCGCGGTGACGCCGTTCAAGCGCCTTTACGCCTACGACTCCGTCAGTGAATCGGTCGAGCTCGCCGTCGCCGATCGCCGCCTGCGCAAGGTCGAAACGGGCGGCGTCGCGCTCCCGGGCGAAGACCAATTCTTCGCCGATCTCTTCGTCGACGTGGCGCCCGGGGTGCCCGCGCGCATCCCGAGTCCCGGTCCGTCGGCGCGCGTGCTCGCGACGCGCGTCGAGCCGCCGGCGTCCGTCGAAATCGTGCGCGACGGAGCGGATAATTGGTTTGTGGTGGGCACGACCCGTCAGCGCATCCGACTCGTGCTGGAGCTCGCCGTCCCGCGCGCGTCGTTCGGCTCGCCTTTTCCGGACGTGACGTGGGCGAGCCTCGTGCCCCGGGTGCCGCTCTTGCCGCGCGCCGTGCGCGACGTGGCCCGCGACGTGCTGCACGCGCTCGGCCTCTCGCAGAGCGTGAGCCCGCGTGACGCGCTCACGGCCCTCGTCGCGCATTTTCGTTCGTTCGCTCCGTCCGACGATTTGCCGCGCTCGCGCCTGCCCGCCGAGCTCTACCGCGAGCTCGCGCTTTCGAAAAAGGGCGTCTGCCGGCATCGCGCTTTCGCCTTCACGATCACCGCGCTCGCGCTCGGCTTGCCGACACGCCTCGTCCGCAACGAAGCGCACGCGTGGGTCGAGGTCGGCGACGGCGCGATCTGGCACCGCATCGATCTCGGCGGCGCGGCCGGCCGCTTCGAGCTCGATCCGACCGCCGACGCTCAGCCCCACGTGCCGCCCGAAGATCCGTTCGTGTGGCCGCCCGGCTCCCAGAGCGCCGCGCTGACGGCCGGGGCCTCGGCTTCCGCGCCGAGCCAAGGCGGCGCGCAGCACGCGCCGTCGCCGTCGCCGTCGCCGTCGCACGCGGCCGCGACGCCCGACGCGAACGAGCCCGCGAGCGAGCCGCCGCCCGCCGCGGCCCCCGACGCCGTGAACGGGCGCCCGCGCGCGACGGTCGAGCTCCACGTCGACGCGAGTCAGGCTCGGCGCGGCGCGCGGATCGAGGTGCACGGCGCCGTGGCGGCCGAGAGCGAGCCGTGCCCCGGCGCGCGCGTCGACGTGGCGCTGCGTTCGCTCGACGGTCGACTCTCGCCGCTCGGCTCCGTACCCACCGACGCCGGCGGCCGCTTCGACGCCGAGCTCACCGTTCCGCTCGGCCTCACGGTGGGCGACTACACCCTCGTCGCGACGACGCCGGGCGCCGGCCTCTGCGGCGCGAGTCGCGAGTGAAGTCGGGCCGCGCGTTCGCGGTGCGTGTGGCGCTGCTCTCCGCAGTGCTCGTGGTCGTGCTCGTTTATGCGGCGCACGACGTGTACTCGCGCCGCCAGCGCAACGCGTGGCGCCGCACGCTCGACGTCGCGTTCATCGTCGTCACGGAGCCCGGCGTGGACGCGACCGCGGTCGACGAGCTCCGGCGCCGCGTGCCGGACCTCGCGGACCGCCTCGCGGAGGAGCTCGCACGCTATCGGGCGGACGCGCCGCGCCCCTTCGCGTTCACCGCCTACGGCCCCACGGCGCTCGGCGTGCCGCTCCCGACTCCGGGCGACGACCTCGCCGGCGCCGCGCGCTACGCCTGGGACCTCCACCGTTTCACGAGCGACATCGACGCGCGCGCGGGCGTCCCGACGCGCGGCTTCGACGCGCGCCTCTACCTCGTCCTGAGTCCACCGAGCGACCGCGCTGTCGTCGAAGGCATGAGCGAACAAGGCGGTCGCGTCGGCATCGCGCGCGCCGAGCTCGACCTTCCGAGCGTCGACATCTCGCTCTTCGTCGCGGCACACGAGCTCTTTCACACGCTCGGCGCGAGCGATCACTACGGACCCGAGGGACGCGCGCTCGTGCCCGCCGGCCTCGCCGAACCCGAGCGCTCGCCGCTCTACCCGCAGCGCTTCGCCGAAATCATGGCGCGTAACCGCCCACTCTCGCCGACCGACGAAGCGCGTCCCGAGTCGCTCGCCGAGCTCGCGGTCGGCCCGAGCACGGCGCAAGAGATCGGATGGAGCCGGCCGTGACGGCGAGAGCTACGCGATGGCGGGAGGCTCAGTCACTAAAAGCAGAGCTCCAGTCTTCGCGCCGTGCTCGAGGCGACGAGCCGATTCACGGCGTGAACACGAGTCGCTCGCCCGCGTCGAGCGGCGCCGACCAAAAGCGCTCGACTTCGGAGAGGGACACGGCGCGCGCGTTCACGGTGAGCTTGCCGGCGGCCAAGGCCCGCAGCACCTCGGGCGCCGCGCCGAACATCGCCTCGGTCGGAACGGCGCCCTGTCCGCTACCGAGCACCTGAAGGTTCCGCTTACGCAGGAGCACCGAGGAGAGCGCGATCTCGTCTCCCGCCGCCGAGCCGACGAGCACCCAGCGAAGCGCCCGCGACTCCGCCGCGCGCGCACGCCCGAGCGTCGGCAGCACCGCGCTCGTCACCGTGCCCCACAAGTAGTCGAGGACCACGTCGACCTCGCTCGCGGCCTCCGCGACGGCGCGGCCGTCGGCGTCCGTCCCGCTCAGACGCACGACGCGCTGCGCGCCGAACGCGCGCGCTCGCTCGAGCCCGGCCTCGTTGCGTCCCGCCGCGACGATTTGGCTCGCGCCGAGGTGCTTCGCGATTTGCACCGCGAGCTGCCCCGACGTCCCCGTGGCGCCGAGCACGAGCACGCTCTCGCCTCGCTCGAGATGGACGCGCTGGGTCAGCGCGACCCACGACGATATCGCGGGCAGCATCAGCGCGGCGACGGCGGGAGCGTCGAGGCCGTCCGGCACGTCCACCGTCAGGCTCGGTTCGGCGAGCGTGCGTTCCGCCATCGTGCCGAGGCGCTCGTTTTCCGCGAGGAAATAGACGCGGCGTCCGTCCGCGAGCGTGCCGACGCCGTCGAGGCCGGGCACGAGGGGTAGCGCCCCGCTGCTCGTGTAGTGACGACCGGCGGCCCCGGAACGCACGCGCGGCGAGAGCGCCGCGGCGAGCACGGTCACGGGAACGCCCGCTCCGCCGGCCGCGGGCTCCGGGTGGGTTTCGTAGCGCGGCGCTGCGGCGAAGTCGCGGACGACGGCGGCTTTCATGGCAGACTCCCTTGGTTCGTGATAAGAACTACTTTAGTTCGTGAGACGAACTAGTCAAGGGTCAGCCGTGTCGAAACCAAGCCCCGCTCTCGTCGATGCGCTATTTCGGTTGTCGTTCGTGCTCCAGGGCCACCTCGTGCGGCTGGCCGCCGCGCACGACCTGTCGCTCGTCCAGCTCCGTCTGCTCGGGATCCTGCGCGATCGAGAGCCCGGCATGCTCGAGCTCGCGCGCCACCTCGAGCTCGAGAAGAGCAGCTCGAGCGGACTCATCGACCGCGCCGAAGCGCGCGGTCTCGTCGAGCGGGTGCCGTCGAAAGAGGACCGGCGCGCCGCCACGGTGCGCATGACGGCCCGCGGCCGGAAGCTCGCGCGCGCGCTCGAGGACGAGGTGAGCCGCGAGCTCGGAGCGCTGCTCGCGGTGCTCAGCGAACCCGAACGCGTGAAGCTCACGGCGCTCGTCGAGCGCGTCGTCGAACGGGCGAAGCCGCCCGCGTGAACCCACGCCGGTGCCGCGCGCCGCCGTGCCGGCGCGGCCTCAGCGTTCTTTTTTCGCGCGGTCGGCCTGGGCCGAGAGCTCGCGGAGCGCGGAGTCCTGCTTCTTCGCGGCCTCGTCGAGCTGGGCGACGAGGCCCAAGCCGCGCTCGGCGCCGCGCACCTGCGAGCGTTGCGCGTTCGAGATTTCCCCGACCATGCTGTTGATGCTCTCCATGGCCTGAGTGATCTGACGGCTGCCGCGCGACTGTTCTTGCGTCGAGCGTTCGACTTGCTGCGCGATGGTGCGCATCTTTTCGCCGCTGCGCATGATGAGCTCGGAGCCGCGCGCCTGTTGCGCGGTCGCGGCCGCAATCTGCTGCACGGTGCCGGCGATGCGGCCGATGGCGTCCGTCACCTGCTTGCTGCCCTTCGCCTGCTCGACCGTCGCGCGCGCGATGGCGCGCACCATGTTCGTGCTCTTCTGCGAGCTCTCCAGAATCTTCTTCAACGCGCGCTCGGCTTCGTTCGAAACCTCGACGCCGCGGTCGACGTTCTGCGCGCCGCGCTCGACGGCGGAAATCGCGTTCTTGCTCTCGGATTGGATGGTCTTGATGAGGTCGGCGATTTCCTTCGTGCTCGCGCCGGCGCGCTCGGCCAAGTCCTTGATTTCGTCGGCGACGACGGCGAAGCCCTTGCCGTGCTCGCCGGCCTGCGCGGCGATGATGGCGGCGTTCAGCGCGAGCAGGTTCGTCTGTTCGGCGACGTCGTCGATCACGTTCAGGATCTGTCCGATGGCGTCGATGCGCGAACCGAGGTTCGAGATGACGGCCACCGCCTCCTGGCTGCTCTCCTTGATGCGGTAGATTTCGCCGATCGTCTTCAGGATCGCTTCGGCGCCGCGTTCGGCGTCCTGCGCCACTTCTTCCGACAGACGCGCCGTCTCGTTCGCGTTCGACTGCACCTGATCGATCGAGACGTCCATCTCGTTCATGCTCGAGCTCGTCTCTTCGGCGGTGAGCGAGAGAGCATCGACGTTTTTCGCGACCTCCTTGATCGAGTACGCCATCTCCTCGATCGAGGCGACGGTTTCGCGGACGCTGCCCGCGAGCTCGACGATGTTTTCGGCGACGGTCTCGTTCGTCGCCGTCATTTCCATGATCGAGGAGCCGGATTCCTCGGCGCTCGTCGCGAGCACCTCGACGTTTTGCCCGATGGCGCGCAAGGCCTCCGTCGTTTCACGCACGTACCTCGCGACGTCTTCGCCCGCCGAGACTTGCGTCATCACGCCTTGCGACATCTGCCGGAGCGCGTCGATGAGGCTCTGCGCGGTCTGTGCCAGGGCTTCACGCGAGCGCGCGCTCGCGGCGACCGCCTGCGAGTGCGCGTCGGCGACCTCGCCGAGCGCTTCGTACACGCGCGCGACGTCCGCGGTCACGCCCGACGGCACGCTCGGTCGCTGGCCGTCGAGCAGCTGGCGCGCGGAGGCGTGGAGGCGATCGAGCGTCGAGCGACCGGTGCCGCCGCCGCCCGCGTAAGCGATGCCGCCGACGCCGACCAGCGTGAGCAGCCCCGCGAACATCAACGCCCGCTGATCGAGCCCGCCGACCGCCGCGCACGCGACGAACACGACGAACACGGCCCCCATGCCGAGAACCTGACGCGGTGTAAGGCTGTCCATGCTGGCTCTTGCCACGCGGGCGAATGCCCCCGCGGCGGAACGAAATCGTACTCAGACCGAGCCCTGACTCACAAGGCCCCAAACTCGGCGGTTTTCGCGCCGGTACGCTTAAGTAACCGTGGAACCCGCAATTCAGCGCCCGGCGAGCCCCTCCGGCTCGCTGCTCGGCGGCGCGGCCGAGTCCGGCAAAAGCGTGGGCCCGGCGAGCGGGAGGCTCACGACGAGCGCGGCGCCGCCCTCCGGAGCGCGTTCGAGCACGATGTCCCCGCCGTGCTCGACCACGATGCGCTCGACGATGGCGAGTCCGAGTCCCGTGCCTTCGGGCTTGGTGGTGAGGTACGGCTCGAACAAGCGCTGCGCGACCTCGGGAGTGAACCCGGGCCCGTTGTCGCGCACCGCGACGCGCACGCGATCGCCCGCGAGCGCGACCTCGACCACGACGCGCGGGTCCGCTCTTCCCTTCACGGCGTCGAGCGCATTTTGCACGAGGTTCGTGAGGACCTGAATCATCTGATCGCGGTCCGCGACGAGCTCGGCGCGCGCGGCGCCGGCGAGCACGACGGGCGCGCCCTGGTTCGCGTGGAGCGCGACCACGGAGCGCGCGACCTCGGCGAGATCCATGGCGCCGGGGGACGGCGGCGGCAGGCGCGCGAAGCGCGTGAACTCGCTCACGATGTTGCTGATGCGCAACACCTCGTCGAGCACCGTGCGCGTCGCCTCGTCGAAGTAATCGTCGAAGGCGGCGTCGCCGCGCGCTCGCAGCCGTCGCAGGGTTTCGATCGCGGCGCGGATCGGCGCGAGGGGGTTTTTGATTTCGTGGGCGACGCGCCGCGCGATCTCGCGCCGTGCCGCGATGCGTTCGGTGACCGCGAGGCGCTTGCGGAGCCGGGTCAGGTCGGCGATGGCCTGATTGAAGGCGTTCGCGAACTCGACGAGCTCCTTGCCGCCGCCCGCGGGCACCGGTTTCGGTTCGCCGCCCGCCACCTCGCGCGCCTGCCGCGACATGGCGACGATGGGCCGCGCGAGGCCGCGCGCGAGCAGGAACGCGAACACGGCCGCGCCCGCGAGCGCGACGCCGCCGATGGCGAAGAGCTTCACGTCGAGTCGCTCGAGCGCCGCGACGAGCTTGAGCCGCGGGCGTGACGCGCTGATGGCGACGCCGCCGAGCTCGGGCAAATCGACGGCTTCACTCAGCACGCGACGGCTCGTGCTCGGCGCGCCGCGCGCGAGCGTGAGGTCGTAGGCGTCGCCGACGCGCGCGAGCAACGGATCGAGACGGCGCGCCGCGTAGAGCCCCACCCAGGTGCCCGTGTCGCCGCGCCTGCACCCGAATTCGAACGCGAGCGACGGCGTGGTCCGCACCGTCGCCGGCCCGCCGTGCGCGACCCGCGCGACGATTTCCCGCTCGCGCGCGGGCCCCGGCCGTTCGCCGAGCGCTCCGAGCACCTCATCCGCCGACGTCACGAGCACGAGCTCGTCCATCTCGAGCGCGCGGCCGAGCTCCGGAACGCGCAAGCTGATCGGCAGGCGGCGGTCGCCGAGGTCGCCGGCGCGCAGGCCGACGAGCGCGCTGTCCACGATGGGATCGTGCTCGCAGACCGGCTCGATGAGCCCCGCGATCGCCGCCGGCTCGGCGCCGAGCTCACGCGCGAGCAGACGCTTCGCGTCACGAAATTCCTGCGCGAAACGCTCTTCTTCCGCGGCGCGCCAGGCCTCCCGCACGGCGAGCCCCGCGAGGGCCGCGGTGACGACGGTGACGGCCGCGATCGCGAGAAGCAAGCGCTGGGCGAGCGTCACGCTTTCATTCTATCTCGTCTTCGGTCGCCGACGTGGTAGCGGGTGGACCATGCTGCGGAGCCTCGGGCCGCTATCGCTCGCCATCGCGCTCTTCTCGTGCTCGAGCCAGCCGACGCTGCCGGTGCAAACCCCGCTGCGGCATCCCATCGTGAAGCGGGCGCCGGTCGCGAAAGCGCCGCACGCGCCCGCGCTCGATTCGACGCCGATCACCAAGGTGCCCGACGGGACGTTCGGTCCGTACCTCGGGCAAGGCAAGAACGGCGGTCTACTCGCGTGGGCCCAGGCGGAGGGCGACAAGCGCGGCTGGTACGTCGCGCCGGTGACGCCCGAAGGCGCGCTCCGCGCGGCGCCGAAGCGCGTGGCCGACGCGCCGCCCGAGGTCGGCGTCGTGGTCGTGCGCGGCAGGCCGGACGGACCGGGCTTCACCATCGTGAGCACCCGCCGTACGGCGCTCTCCGAGTGGGTGGAGGCGACGCTGCTCGACGACAACGGCGCGATCGTCGCCGGCCCGCGCGCCCTCGCGGAGCTTCACGGCGCCGCGCTCTGGGTCGAGGTGGTGCCGCTCGGTGAGCGCCGGCTCGTGCTGTGGGCGCAGCCGAAGGACGATTTTGCGGACGTCGTTTGCGAGACGCTCGGGCCGCGCGGTGAGCCCGAGGGCGATCCGACGATTTTGGCGGGAGGCGTGAAGGCGTGGCAGGCCGTCGCGTTCGGCGGCCGTGCGGCGCTCGGCACGGTGAGTAGTGACGGGCGCGTGCTCGTGACCTTCACGGACGGCCATGCCGACGGCAAGAGCAAGCCGATCGTCGTGAGCGCGGGCGGTCACGCGCAAGCCGACTTCGACGTGGCCGTCGTCGACAAATCGCTGGTCGTCGCCTGGTCCGACGGGCGCGACGGGGAGAGCCGCGTGTACCGCGCCGTGGTCGCGGGCGACGGCAACGTGACGGTTCCCGACGCTCCGCTCACGGCGCCGCTCGGCGAACAAGCGCTCGTCCGCGTCGTGTCGCGCCCGGGCGCGCCGCGCGCCTACGCGGCTTGGGAAAACCTGGCCGATCGCGACGGCGACGTCCGCCAGTTCGACATCGCCGGCATCGACGCGCTCGGGCGCGTGACGGTCGAGCGCGGCCGCGTCGAGTTCGAGTCCGACGAAGAATCGGTGCCGGAGTTCGCGGCCACGAGCGACGGCGTGGCCGCCCTCACGCTCGCCACGGCGTGCCCGCGCCAGGGCGACTGCAACGACGCGGACGTGATGCCGACGTTCGTTCGCTTCGGGGCGAATCTGCACGTCTTGGCGTCGGAGCCGCTCAGACTCGAGAGCCTCGACGGCGCGCCGGCCGAGCTCGGCTGGGAGCTCTCGTGCCGCGAGTCGCGCTGCTTCGCGCTCGCGGCGCTCGGTGACGCGCCGGCGCCCGTCTTTCTCGCCTCGCTCGAGCGGAGCTCGGACGCTTACCGCCCCGCCGGCCGCCTGCTCGGGAGCGATCCGCCGCCGCGCATCCGGGAAAATCGCGTGCTCGCGCGCACCGACGCGCTCGCCGATCTCGCGCTCGCGAAGACGAGCACCGGGTCGCTCGCCGCCTACCTCACCGATTTCGATCCGGCGACGCCGTGGGTGAAGCTCAAGCACCCCACGACCGACGGCCGCCTCGAGCCGCTCCGCGCGAAGATCGGACTCGTCGGCCTACGCGCCGACGGCACGCCTTCGCCGGAACAAGTGCTCTCGCTCCGCGCGCATTCGCTCGGCGGCATCGCGCTCGCCCCGGGGGCGCCGGGCGGCGATCTGCTCGCCGGCTGGACGGGGCTCGACGGCGGGCAGCCGCAAGTCTTTTTGACGCTGGTCGGGCCCGACGGCGCGCGCCACTCGCAACGGATGCTCACCCACAAGACGGGCGGCTCGAGCGACGTCGCCGCGGCGCCCCTCGGAAAGGGCTGGCTCGTCGCGTGGGTCGACGAACGCGATCACGATCCCGAGGTGTACGTGACGCGCGTCGACGAGAAATTGACGCGCGTCGGCAACGAGCACCGGCTCACGAACGCGCCCGGCCCGGCGACGCACGTCGCGCTCCTGCCGCTCGGCGACTCGGCGCTCGTCGCCTGGGCGGACGCGCGCGATCCGTCCGCCCCCGGCGAGGCGGACATTTTCGTCGAGCGCGTGAGCACGCGCGACGCGACCCCGATTGGCGTCGAGCGCCGCGTGCTCGCGACGCGCGGGCAATCGTTCATGCCCGTGCTCGGCCGTCTCGGCAGCGGATTGGCCGTGATTTGGCTCGAACGCGGCGAACCCGACGTGGCCGGCAGCGCGGGCGTCTTCATGCAGCGGCTGAGCATGACGGGCGATCCGGTCGCGGAGCCCGAGGAAATGTCGCTCGACGAAGGCGAACCGACCGCGCTCGCCGCGGACTGCACGGGCGACGTGTGCCGGCTCGCGGTCGCCGCGCGCGTCGGCGACGACGCCGAGCTCCTCGTGGGCGTGCGGCGCGCGGGGGAACCGGTTTCCTTCAAGCGCGTGGCCTCGCTCGGTTCGAAGAGCGCGGCGGGGGTGCCGCTCGCGCTCTCGGGTGACGAGCTTATCTATGCGGACATGAGCGACGACGGCGCCTGGCGGGTGCGCCGGGCTCTGCTCGACTGGCCGTGATGGATGGTAGGCTCCGGGCTTGCCGCTGGACGAGCCGGCGGTGCTGCCCCGAGGTCTAGATTGTCGCTGAACGTCGAAACCCTGAGCGCAGAGCTCGAACGCCTCTACGATCTCACGGAGCTCGGCGCGCTCGCGGGTTCGGTGCTGGGCGCGGACGCCACGGTGCTCGACGGCATCGGCGCGAAGGCGTCGTTCGCGCGCACGCTCGCCGAACGTTGCGTCGAGCGCGACGCGGTGGAGGCGCTGCTCGACGCGATGCAAACGTCGCGGCGCGACGACGTGAAGGCGCTCCGCAAGACGAACGGTAGTCCCGCCGCCGTGCCCGAGTCGGAGCTCGAGGCGCGCGGCTACACGCTCGTCGCGACGCTCGGCACGGGACCGAACGCCGTCGTGCACCGCGCGTATCACGAGGGCGAGCTCGCGCGCGTGCGCGTCGTGAGCGGCGTGCCGCGCAAGGACGCTCAGCGCTACCTCGTCGCGACGCGCCTCGCGGCGCAGCTCACGCACCCCGGCTTGCCGGAAGCCGTGCAGACGTTCGAGGCGCCGGGCGGCGTCGTCGTCGCGCAGCCGTTCCACGAGGGCGAAACGCTGAGAGACGTGCTCAAGCGCAACGGCCCGCGCCACGTGAACGAGCTTTTGCCCATCTTGCACGCCGTGCTCGAGCCGCTCGCCGCGCTCCACGAAAAAAAGCTCGTTCACGGCGCGCTCCACCTCGGCAACGTGCTCGTGCTCGACCACACGCCCGCCGCGCCACGCGTCCTCTTGCTCGACGCGGGAGCGCACCTGCTCCGGCCGAGCGTGCCCGAGCTCGCCGGTAACTTCGAGCGCAGCTGGCTCTCCGGAGTCGCGCCGGAAACGCTGCGCGGCAAGGGCGTCGAGGCGGCGAGCGACGTCTACGCGTTCGGCGTGCTCGTCTACCAGCTCTTGAGCGGACACGATCCGTACACCGGGTCGAGCGCGGCCGACGTCGTCGTCGCGCATTTGATGGAGACGCCCGAGCCGCTCTCCTTCGTCGCGCCGCGCGGAGCCGGTCCCGACGTCGACGCGTTCGTGCAATCCTTGCTCGAGCGTGAACCGGAGCGACGGCCGCGCGACGCCGCCGAGCTGCTCGAAGCGCTCCGGCGCGTGTGGCGCGCTTCCACGCGACCGCCGAGCTGGGTCAGTGACGATCGCCTCGACGGGCGCTTCGCGATTCTCGCCGAGAATCCGCTGGACGAGGGCGAAGCCGCCGCCCTCGAAGCGAGCGTCGATCTCGGCGCGGACGCGCTGCGCGTCGCGCAGGGCTTCGTCGATACGGTGACCGTCGTCGAGGAGCGCGGCGGAGCCGAGCGCGCCGTGCCGCGCCTGCTCACGC
>Ga0335083_10003073_pt1 | contig 21752 bp, 23 predicted proteins | sample Lox_Sample_42_FD_206716 | JGI IMG/M metagenome (GOLD analysis project Ga0335083, IMG submission 206716) | Soil microbial communities from Loxahatchee National Wildlife Refuge, Florida, United States - Lox_Sample_4.2 | ecosystem: Environmental > Terrestrial > Soil > Wetlands | place: USA...
AGCAGCGCAGGCCACGCGTCGCGCTCGTCGGCGGTCAACGGGCGCGCGGCGTCGTACGCGGCGACCATCGCGGTGGCGAGGCCGGCTTCGAGCGGCGCGCCGTGCGACTCGACGCACCAGTCGTTGACGGTGATGGCGAGGTCGTAGGCGTAGAAGTCGGTCGCGGCGAAGCCGAAATCGATGATGCCGGCGACGCGATCGCCCGCGAACAGGACGTTGTCGCAGAACAGGTCGCCGTGAATCGCGCCTCTGGGAAGCTTGCCGCGCCCGAAGCCCGTCTGGAACTTGATCTCGGTGTCGAGCAGCGCGGCCTGCGACTCGGTGAGGTACGGCTTGACCGACCGCGCCGCCTGCCGCCACCACGCGGGTCCGCGGCGATTGGTGAGGCGCGCGCGATACGTCATCGACGCGACGTGCAATCGGGCGAGCGCCGCCCCCACCTGCGCGCAGTGCGCCTCGTCGGGAGTTGCGATCGGCGCGCCCTCGACGCGCTCGACGAGCCCGGCCGGCTTGCCGTTGAGCAGCGAGAAGAGCGCGCCGGTGCGGTCGGGAATCGGCGCGGGCACCTCGACGCCCGCGCGCGCGAGATGCGCCATGAGGTTCAGATAGAACGGCAGCTCGGAGGGCGGCAGGCGCTCGTAAAGGGTGAGTACGTAGCGACCGCGATCGGTCGTGACGAAATAGTTCGTGTTCTCGATGCCCGAGGCGATGGGCTCGAGCTCGGCGAGTCCGCCGACCGTGTAACGCATGAGCCATGCGTCGAGCTCGGGGGCGGTGACGGGCGTATAGACAGACATGCGTTATCGCGGCGGGCGGACGACCGCGCGCGTGGCCATCATGACGTGCGGTTCGTTCAGATCACCAGGAAAACAGGAGCCACATCGGCGCTTTCGTGCCGAAGTCGAGCGAATCGGAACGCAGGAACGTGCGGCCGTTGCCGCTCGGCACCAGGTAGTAGGGAAAGCCGAAGCGCGGCGTCACCTTGATGTATCTCAACTCGCCGGCGACACGCACCTCCTCGACCGTCTCGGTCTCGCGCCGGATGATCGTGACCTGCGGCTCGAGGTCCTGCTCGGCGCCCGGGTCGTACGCCGGCAGGGGCGGCGGCAGCGGCGCGTCGGCGGAGCGATTCGCGGAAGGCGCAGCGGCGGACGGCGAATTCGCAGAGGGCGCAACCGTGGACGGCGGAATGGCCGGTGGAGAAACCGATGATTGCGCAACCGCTGGCGGTGGAAGAGCGGAGGGCGGGGCCGCAGGCGGCGGAGCCGCGGAGGGCGGTGAAAGCTGCGCGCAACCCGCCGCGGTCAGCAGCAGCGCGATCGGCACGAAGAGACCGGCGCGGAACATGGTGCTCATTCTACCGCAGGCGAGGTGCGCACGGCGTCGCGCCCGGCTACAGGTTGAGCATCTTCTCGCGTTCCTCGCGTGTGGGCACGAAGCCGCGGTTTTCGTAGAACTTGAAGATCGCCTCCACGATGGCTTCGGGCTCCTCGATCACCTGCATGAGATCCATGTCGGCGGCGGCGATCATGCCCTCGCCGACGAGCTTGTCCTCCATCCAGGCGAGCAGTCCGTTCCAGAACTCGCCGCCGACCAGGATCACCGGGATCTTGCGGCTCTTGCCTGTCTGCACGAGCGTGAGCACCTCGCCCAGCTCGTCGAGCGTGCCGAATCCGCCCGGCAGGATGACGTACGCGGAAGCGAAGCGCACGAACATCATCTTGCGCGTGAAGAAGTAGCGGAAGTCGACCGAGATGTCCTGGAACGGATTGCCGCCCTGCTCGAACGGAAGCAGGATGTTGAGGCCCACCGCAGGACCCGATCCTTTGTGCGCGCCTTCGTTGGCGGCATGCATGAGCCCGGGGCCGCCGCCGGAGATCACCGAGAAGCCCGCGTCGGAGAGCAGGCGCGCGATGACCTTCGTCTTCTCGTAGTACGGATGTCCCGCCTTGATTCGCGCGCTTCCGAACATGCTTACCGCGGGTCGAATGCCTCGCAGCCGCTCGGTCGCGATCGCGAACTCTGCCATAATTCCGAGCACCCGCCACGCTTCCTGGCCGCTCGTCGTGTTGAGTGCGTGCGGATCGATCTGCTCCGGAATCTTGCTGGTCTGACGCATGCCTACGCTCGTGTTGGTGGATGGGTCGTCGTACCTGTATCGGGCGTTCCACGCGCTTCCCGATCTCCGCACTCGCACGGGCGAGCCCACGGGCGCGCTGCGCGGAGTGCTTTCGATGTTGCGCCGATTGGTGGAGGACGGCAAGCCGGACTACTTCGCGGTCGTCTTCGATGCGCCCGGCAAGACGTTTCGCGACGCCTGGTATCCGCAATACAAGGCGAATCGTCCCGCGATGCCCGACGATCTTTCCATGCAGATCCGACCTCTGCACGAGCTCGTGCGCGCGCACGGCTGGCCGCTTCTCATGGTCGAGGGCGTCGAGGCCGACGACGTCATCGGCACGCTCGCTGCGCAGGCGTCCAAGGCCGGCATCGACACGGTCATCTCCTCGTCCGACAAGGACTTGACGCAGCTCGTCACGCCGCGCATCAAGATGGTCAACACGATGAGCAACGAGACGTACGACGAGGCGGGCGTGCTCGCCAAGTTCGACGTTCGCCCCGACCAGGTGCTCGACCTCCTGACGCTCACGGGTGATGCCGTCGACAACGTGCCCGGTGTCTCCAAGGTGGGGCCGAAGACGGCGGCGAAGTGGCTCGCGCAATACGGCACGCTCGACAACGTCATCGCCAACGCGCACGAGATCGGCGGCGTCGTCGGCAACAACTTGCGCGAAGCGCTCGCATGGCTGCCGCAGGGCAAGCGGCTGCTCACCGTGAAGACCGACTGCGAGCTGCCGGTCGCGGTGACCGATCTCGTCCTCGGCGCGCCCGACGCGGCGGCGATCCGGTCGCTGTACGAGCGCTTCGAGTTCAAGCAGTGGCTCAAGGACAGCGCGGGGGAGGCGCCCGACGTCGCGGGCGAGATCGCCAGGCGCGCCGCCACCGACGCCGCCGGACGCCGCTGGGATGCGCTCTCGGACCAGACGCCCCTCGCCACGCCGGCGCCGCCCGCGGAGATTCAGTACGAGACGGTCGCCGACGAAGCCGCGCTCGCACGCTGGCTCGATGCGGTCGATCGTGCGGAGGTGACCGCCTTCGACACGGAAGGCTCGAGCCTCGATCCGATGCGCACGCGCATCGTCGGCGTGTCGCTGTGCATCGCGCCGGGGCGCGCCTGCTACATCCCGCTCGATCATCGATATACGGGCGTGCCGCCGCAGCTCGACCGCGCCGCCACCCTCGCGCGCCTCGGCAAGTGGCTCGCCGACCCGACGAAGAAGAAGCTCGGCCAGAACCTGAAGTACGACGAGCACGCCCTCGCCAACGAGGGTCTGGCGCTCGGCGGTGTGGCGCACGACACGCTGCTTCAGTCGTACGTGCTCGAGTCGCACAAGCCGCACGACATGGACAGCCTCGCGTGGCGCCATCTCAACGTGAAGACGCTGACCTACGACGACGTCACGGGCAAGGGCGCCAACCGCATCCCGTTCGAGCAGGTGGCGATCGAGCGCGCCACCGAGTACGCCGCCGAGGACGCCGACATCACGCTGCGCCTGCACGATGCGCTCTATCCTGCGATCGTGCAGGACGAGAAGCTGTCGTTCATCTATTCGACGATCGAGCTTCCCGTGCGCGACGTGCTCTTCCGCATGGAGCGCAACGGCATCCTGATCGACGCCGCGCTGCTCGGCCGGCAAGGCAAGGCGCTCGGCGAGCGCGTGATGGCGCTCGAGCAGCAGGCGCACCAGCTGGCGGGTGGCCCGTTCAACCTGGGCTCGACCAAGCAGATCTGCGAGATCCTGTTCCAGCGCATGAGCCTGCCGGTGATCAAGAAGACGGCCACCGGCCAGCCGTCCACCGACGAGGACGTGCTGCAGGAGCTCGCGGCGGATTACCCGCTGCCGAAGGTGCTGCTCGAGCACCGCGCGCTCGCCAAGCTCAAGTCGACGTACACCGACAAGCTGCCGCTCATGGTGAACGCGAAGACCGGCCGCGTGCACACGACCTTCGGCCAGGCGACCGCCGTTACCGGACGACTCGCCTCGAACGATCCCAACCTGCAGAACATCCCGGTGCGAACGGCGGAGGGCCGGCGCATCCGCGAGGCGTTCATCGCGCCGCCCGGACACGTCCTCGTGTCGGCGGACTACTCGCAGATCGAGCTGCGCATCATGGCGCACCTTTCGGAAGACGCGGCGTTGCTCAAGGCCTTCCACGAGGGCCACGACATTCACCGCGCGACGGCCGGCGAGATCTTCGGCGTGCAGCCGCAGGAGGTGACCGCCGACCAGCGCCGTTACATCAAGGCGGTGAACTTCGGCCTGATCTACGGCATGAGCGCGTTCGGACTCGCGCAGCAGCTCGACATCGAGCGCGGCGCCGCGCAGCAGTTCATCCAGAAGTACTTCGCGCGCTATCCCGGTGTCGCCGACTACATGCAGCGCACACGCGAGCAGGCGCGCGAGCTGGGCTTTGTGGAGACCGTGTTCGGCCGCCGGTTGTGGCTGCCCGACATCAAGGCCGCCGGCGGCCCGCGCCGCGCCGCCGCCGAGCGCGCGGCGATCAACGCGCCCATGCAAGGGACCGCGGCCGACCTCATCAAGCTCGCGATGATTTCCGTACAAGGCTGGCTCGACCGCGAGCGCCTCGGCACGAAGCTGCTATTGCAGGTGCACGACGAGCTCGTGCTCGAAGTTCCCGATGCGGAGCTCGACCGCGTCAAGCGCGAGTTGCCCGCGCTCATGTCCGGGGTGGCGAAGCTATCGGTCCCGCTGGTCGTGGACGTGGGCTACGGCCCGAACTGGGAGCAGGCGCACTAGCTCCGCCTAGCGATACGCCGGATTTCCGAGCGCCGCGTCGTCGAACGCGAGCGTGTCCTTGTAGCCGGAGTACGTCGAGCCGAATACGACGGGGCCGGCGACGAGCGCGAAGGCCAGCGCGACGACGAAGAACAGCACCATGAAGCCCAGGAGGGCGCCGAAGCCGCTGTGGCTGGCGCCCATGAAAGCGCCGATCCCGGCCGCCACCGCAAGAGCGCCCACGATGACCGCGGCGACGATCGCGATGCCGATGCCGATCAGTCCATAGACGAGGAACGGCGCCCAGTTGCGCCAGCAGGAGAGGAAGGAAAGCCTCATCGCCTCGATCGCGGTCGCGCCGCGCAGAACGACCAGCGCCGGCGCGAACCAGTTCAGCATCGTGAAGACCGCGAGGACGACCAGGATGATCAGGAAGACCAGAAGGCCCGTGCCGGTCATCGCGCGAATCGATCCCATCAGGGCGTCCATGGGATCGGCCAATCCGGATTCGGCCAGCTTGAGGCTGCCGAGCACGCCGGCGGCGCCGATGGCCACGATGCCGAGCGCGAGCGCCATGTTGAGCGCGCCGATGATCATGAGCGGCACGAAATGCGGGCCCTGGAATCCCTCGAACAAGTGCTTCACGCGCAGCGGTTCGCCTCGCTCGATGGCGTGGCACCCGACCATGAGCCCGCCCATGAACACCGGCGTCAGGAGCCAGTGTCCGACGCTGCCGACGAAGGGCACCCAGCTGATGAGCGCCGAGATCAGGAAGTAGATGACCATGATCCCGATCCAGGTGAAAACCGACGCCTTGAACAGGCGCAGGCCGCCGCTCCACCACGCCCCGCCCCGGCCCGCCTCGACCACACGCGGCTCCCCGATCATGCTTCGCATGGCGTCCTCCCTTTCACGATGCGGCATGCCGCTCGAGATCGTCCAGGGGCACCACGGCTAGAGCCTCTTCGTGGGTGGCCGCCAGCACGACCGGAGGCGCTACGCCCGCGGCGAGCGCTTCGCGCCAGCGGCCGACGCAGACGCACCAGTGGTCGCCCGCGCGCAAGCCGGGGAAGCCGATTTCGGGCCGCGGCGTGGAAAGGTCGTTGCCCTGCAGGCGGGAGAAGATGAGGAACGCGTCGGTCATGACGGCGCAGACGGTGTGCATGCCCGTGTCGTCCGGCCCGGTGTCGCAGCAGCCGTTGCGGAAGAACCCCGTGCGCGGCGATTCGCCGCACGGCGAGAGCGCGCCCCCCAGGACATTCAACGCATCGTCACGCGAAACGGGCATGATGCAGCGCCACGCGCCCGGCCGGCTTTTGCCGGGGCGGGTCTTGCAGAGTATCGGAAGACCCTAGTTTAGCGCGCTGCGCGCGTCGACGGCATCGCGCACGCGCGAGGCGAGCTCGGGAGGCGCGTCCGTGCGCAGATACCAGCGCAGCCGCAGCGTGTCGCCGATCCAGGCGAACCCGAAGTCGGAGAGCAGGTGCTGCAGCGCGGCGACGTAGCGCGAGCCCCGCTGCACGCGCACGATCCAGGTCTTCTGACCTTGAGGTGTGGCGAACAGCGCCGCGAGCAGCGCGCGGCCGTGGCCGCCGCCGCGCATGCCGAGGTCAAGACCGGCGAGCCAGAGCTCGTAGCCGCCGTCGATGGCGCGGAAGAGGCCGAAGCCGACCGGCTGGCTGCCGGAATGGCGGTCGTCGGGCCAGAACACGTAGCCGGGCACGGCGACCGTGTCGATTCGGCCGGAGCGCCCCTCTTCGACGAAATACCCGGTGACGAGGGCGCGCTTGAGCTTCGCGAAGAACGCCTCGGCTTCCGGCGACGTCGCGGCGAGCTCGCGATCGAAGCTGCCGTCCTGCGCGCCCTGGCGAATGAGCGAACGAAGCATCGCGAGGTGGCCGACGTGCGCGGGCTGAAGCATGGTGCGACCTTAACGCCGCGGCGCAGCGATGGGTGGACAATCTTACGAACGGCGCTTCGCGAGGCGCAGACGGTTACACGGCCAGATAGACCGCAAGGGCGATACCGAGGAGCGCCAGCACGAGACTCAATCCCACGGGATAGATCGCGGCGTGCGTGCGCGGCACGTCCTCGGGCGGCAGCGTCGACACGTAGCTTTGATGCTGGACCGCGCCCAGGATCATGCAGCCGACGCCGATCAGCACGAGCGCGATGCCCAGGGCGTTCGAAAGGCGATTGTGCAGATCGGCCTCGGGGATGCCCTGGCCTTGCTGTGTCGCGAGCAGCCGCAGGAACAGGCCGAAGCGCGCCACGACGAAACCGAACGCCATGATCGTGAGGCCCGTGCGCACCCATGCAAGCAGCGTGCGCTCGGCGGCGAAGAACACGCGAGGGTCGCCCATCATCGAGGCCATGGCACTAGCGTATCGCAATTTCCAAATGCACACGGAACGGCGCCTCGCGAGGACCCGGCGCTATCATGCGCATCCCGACCCGCCGAAACCCGAAGGAGCCTGCCCATGACACGCCTTGTACGGTCGTTCGCCGCGCTGCTCGGCGCCGTCTGTCTTGCCGCCCCCGTCGCCGCGCTCGCGCAGGCGTATCCGACGAAGACCGTGAACATCGTCGTCCCGTGGCCCCCCGGCGGGCCCTCCGACATCGCTGGGCGCCCGATGGCGAAGGGTCTCAGCGATGAGCTCAAGCAAGCGTTCATCATCGACAACAAGGGAGGCGCCGGCGGCAACATCGGCTCGGCGTTCGTCGCCAAGTCTCCGGCGGACGGCTATACGCTGCTCATCACGTCGAGCGCGCCGATTGTGATCAACCCGAGCCTGTACAAGGAGATGCCCTTCGATCCGTCAAAGGACCTGGCGCCGATCACGAACCTTCTGCGCGTGCCGCTGGTGCTGGTCGTCAATCCGTCCGTGCCGGCAAAGAACCTGCAGGAGCTGATTGCCTACATCAAGGCGCAGAAGGGCGGCCTGCAGTACGCCTCGTCCGGCAACGGGACGCCGCAGCACCTGACTGCCGAGCTGTTCAAGACGACGGCGAAGCTCGACATGGTCCACGTCCCGTACAAGGGCTCCGCGCCGGCCATCACGGACGTGATCGGGGGTCACGTGCCGATCATGTTCGACAGCACGATCGCGATCATGCCGCAAATCAAGGCGGGCAAGGTCCGCGCGATCGCCATCACGAGCGCGAAGCGCTCGTCGGTGCTTCCCGACGTGCCGACGTTCGAGGAATCGGGCATGAAGGGCTTCGCGTCCTACGCCTGGTACGGCTTCTTCGCGCCGGCAAAGACGCCGCCGGATGTGATTGCCAAGCTCGACGCGGCGGCGCTCAAGGTGATGAAAGGGCCGGAATGGCAGAGAGTCCTCGCCGAAACGGGCTCGGAGAACGTGGGCGAGACGCCCGAGCAGTTCGCCGCCTTCACGAAGGCCGAGGCGGCCAAGTGGGCAAAGGTGGTGAAGGACAGCGGCGCGACGATAGACTGAGCCGAGGGCGTCTGCGGCGCCGCCCGCGCGACGCGGCGCCGCGCCCCTCGTGTTACGGCGTGGAGGCGCCGATCAGCGCCTGGTTAGTGCCCTGCGCGCCGAGGTCGACCGGAGGCGCCGCGGCTGTCGAAGCCGCCTTGGTCGCGTTGTCTCCGCTCGACGGGCCGGTTTGCCAACCGCGAATCTCCATCATGTTCTGAAGGTCCGAGGCCTTCTTCTGGTCCGACGCGCCCTGGGTCGCGGTGTCCGCCTTGTTCGCCGCGTCGCCCGAGCTCGGGCCGGTCTGCCAGTTACGGATCTCCATCATCCTTTGCATGTCCGCGGTGGGGCTGGGCGGCGCGGGGGTGGTTTGCGCGACGGCGGCGGTGGCAAGCACTCCGCCCACCGTTGCGATGAGGACTAACTTCTTCATGACTACGATTCCTTGACGAGAATGAGGCGGCGGAGCGGGAAACCGCGCTCGGAATGGGAGGTTTGCTTGGGCGTGCTGGCCGGAGTCGTACGCTCCGCAACTATTGGGACCGGTGGCCACGGCCTCGGTTTGCATTTAACAAACGCCGTTACATCTTTGTCGGATAAGTCACAAAGGGGTTGAATTCGCTGCACGGACGCCCTATTATTAGCAGTCGAAGCAGGTGAGTGCTAACATCGCCTGCCGCGTGTTTCCGGAGGAACGACCTGCGGTTACCGGCCTCGCCGGGCAAGCGCAGCCGCATGGGAGAGCCCCCTGCCTCCGGCAGGGTCCGCGCGAGCTTCCTGCGGAAACCCGCTTCAATCAACCCATCTACCAGGAGTGAGTGCCAACTATGAAGCTTCGTCCCCTGCACGACCGCGTGATCGTCAAGCGGCTCGAGGAAGAACGTAAATCGGCCGGCGGGATCGTGATCCCGGACACCGCCGCCGAGAAGCCCTCGATGGGCGAGGTCATCGCCGTCGGACCGGGCAAGACCGACGACAACGGCAAGCTGATCCCGATCGGCGTCAGAGCCGGCGACAAGATCCTCTTCGGCAAGTACTCGGGCCAGGAATTCAAGATGGACGGCACCGACTACCTCCACATGCGCGAAGACGACATCATCGGCATCGTCGGCTGACGCTCACCCCCACGAAAATCCGCACCAGGAGAATCGAAACATGGCAGCCAAAGACGTCCGCTTCGGCGAGACCGCACGCAACCGGATGGTGAACGGGGTGAACATCCTCGCCAACGCCGTCAAGATCACCCTTGGCCCCAAGGGCCGCAACGTCGTTCTCGAGCGCAGCTTCGGCGCGCCGACCATCACCAAGGACGGCGTGTCGGTCGCGAAGGAAGTCGAGCTCAAGGACAAGTTCGAGAACATGGGCGCGCAGATGGTGAAGGAAGTCGCGTCCAAGACGTCCGACGTCGCCGGTGACGGCACGACCACCGCCACGGTGCTCGCGCAGTCGATCATCAGCGAGGGCATGAAGTACGTCGCCGCGGGGATGAACCCGATGGACCTCAAGCGCGGCATCGACAAGGCGGTCATCGCCGTCGTCGACGAGCTCAAGAAGATCAGCAAGCCCTGCAGCACCAGCAAGGAAATCGCGCAGGTCGGCTCGATCTCGGCCAACGCCGACGAATCGATCGGGAAGACCATCGCCGAGGCGATGGACAAGGTCGGCAAGGAAGGCGTCATCACCGTGGAAGACGGCAAGGGCCTCGAGAACGAGCTCGACCTGGTCGAGGGCATGCAGTTCGACCGCGGCTACATCTCGCCGTACTTCATCAACAATCCCGACAAGCAAGTCGCGGTCCTCGACGACCCGTACATCCTCCTGCACGACAAGAAGATCAGCAACATCCGCGATCTCCTGCCGCTGCTCGAGCAGGTCGCCAAGGCTGGCAAGCCGCTGCTCATCATCGCCGAAGACTGCGACGGCGAGGCGCTCGCCACGCTGGTCGTGAACAATATCCGCGGCATCCTGAAGACCACCGCCGTCAAGGCGCCCGGCTTCGGCGATCGTCGCAAGGCGATGCTCGAAGACATCGCGATCCTGACGGGCGGTACCGTGATCGCGGAAGAGCTCGGCCTCAAGCTCGAGAACGCCTCGCTCAAGGATCTCGGTCGCGCGAAGCGCATCGAAGTCGGCAAGGAAGACACGACGATCATCGACGGCGCCGGCGAAAAGGCGGCGATCGAGGCGCGCGTGAAGAACATCCGCAAGCAGGTCGAGGAAGCGACCTCCGACTACGACAAGGAGAAGCTGCAGGAGCGTGTGGCGAAGCTCGCGGGCGGCGTGGCGGTGATCAAGGTCGGCGCGGCCACCGAAGTCGAGATGAAGGAAAAGAAGGCGCGTGTCGAAGACGCCCTGCATGCGACGCGTGCGGCGGTGGAAGAGGGCATCGTGCCGGGCGGTGGCGTGGCCTACATCCGCGCCCGCGCGAACCTGAAGGGCCTGAAGGGCGACAACCCCGACCAGGATGCCGGCATCAAGATCGTGCTGCGCGCGATCGAGGAGCCGCTGCGCATGATCGTCGCCAACGCCGGCGACGAGCCCTCGGTGGTCGTCAACAAGGTCGTCGAGGGCAAGGGCAACTTCGGCTTCAACGCCCAGACCGGCGACTACGGTGATCTCGTCGAGATGGGCGTGCTGGATCCGACCAAGGTGACGCGCTTCGCGCTGCAGAACGCGGCGTCGGTGGCGGGCCTCATGCTCACGACAGACGCCATGGTGGCGGAGCTTCCGAAGGACGAGAAGCCGATGCCCGGCGGCGGCGGCATGGGCGGCATGGGCGATATGGACATGTAGACCAGGTGTCAGGTATCGGGTATCAGGCATGAGAAGGCCCGGCGCGAAGGCGCCGGGCCTTTTCTTTGTCCGGATTCGGTCGCGCGCCACGGGTGTTGCGGGCAAGCCACAGTCGGGGCGTCGCTTTGCCGCCTACAAGGCGCGGCCGGTGTGCCCGCTGTTGACACAACGGGGCCGCGAGCGCCCGGACCGGGGGAGCGGCCTGTCCAGCACAGGGGTGCGACGTGGGTCGAGGCGGCCAACGGCGCTTGCGGGCGCTCCGGCGGCGTTGGCGTTGCCTTGCCGAAATGCTTTAGACTACAAAGGATTATTCACCAATCCTTAATAACTACAACGACGATGACCCCGTCCTTGTGGCGCACAAGTCGGTAGGCAACCCGCGTCGATGAGCCAGGGAGTCCTGTTCGCGCTCATGATGGCCATCCTCGTGGTGGTCGTCATCATCGGTTTCGTCCGCCGCAACCGCGCCACGCGCGGAACCGCGCACGGAGGCGCGGACTCGCCGCACACCGTGGCGCAATGGACCGAGGGCGAGACGACGCGCCTTCTGTCCTCGGCGGAGTTGCCCGGACTGTATCTCCTGCGCCCGCGCTTCCTCACCAAGGCCGAAAGTGTGGTGTACCTGCTGCTCAAGGCCGCGTTCCCTCGCAACGAGATCTTCGCCCGGGTGCGCCTCGCCGACGTGCTTCAGGTCAAGATCGGGCCGCAGGGAATGGAACGCTTGCGTGCGTTTCGCAAGATCGCGAACCAGCACGTGGGCTTTGTCGTGTGCGACCGCGATATGACGATCATTGCGATCGTCGACTCCAAAGAACCCGACCAGGTCGTCAATCCGCGCGACCAGAAGCTCGAGGTCATCAAGCAACGCTGCCTGCAGGCGGCGCAGGTCAAGTACATCTGCGTCTACCCGCCGCAGCTTCCGCGTTATCGCGAACTGCGCGAGCAGATCCTCGGGCCTGCCGCCGACCTCGTGTAGTCGTCCGCGCGCCGCCGCCGGCGTCACATGGCGCTCAAGCTCACGTATTCGACGATGTTCGACCCGCCGCCGGCGCTGCACGACGGCTTCGAGCGCGCGCTTGCCGCGATTCGCGCCAATCTCGGCGGAGAGCACGCGATGCTCATCGGCGGACGCGACGAGCGCGCGCCGCGGCAGTTCGCGGTGCACTCGCCGATCGACACGCGCGTGGTGCTCGGCCGCTTCCAATCCGGCGAGGACCTGCACGCCCGCGCCGCAATCGCCGCGGCACGCGGAGCCGGCGGGCATTGGGCCGCAACGCCTTGGCAAGACCGCGTGGCGATCTTGCGCCGCGCCGTCGCGCTGATCGAGGAGCGGGTCTATTTCATCGGCGCCGCGCTCGCTCTCGAGGTCGGCAAGAACCGCATGGAGTCGCTGGGCGAGGCGCAGGAGACCGCCGATCTCATCGCCTACTACTGCGACGAGATGGAGCGCAACGACGGCTACCGCAAGGCGATGCGGTCGGATCCGCTGCCGGGCTACGTGAGCGAGAACCGTAGCGTGCTCAAGCCGCACGGCGTGTGGCTCGTTATCGCGCCGTTCAACTTCCCGCTCGCGCTCGCCGGCGGTCCCGCGGGGGCGGCTCTGGTCGCCGGAAACACCGTCGTGCTGAAGTCTGCCTCGGCTACGCCGTGGAGCGGCCGCCTGCTCGCCGACGCGCTGCGCGACGCCGGCGTGCCTGGCGGCGCATTCAACTTCGTCACTGGACCCGGCGGCTCGCTCGGCGAGGCGCTCGTTCGCGACCCGGACGTGGCCGGCGTGACGTTCACGGGCAGCTTTGATGTCGGCATGCATCTTTGGCGCACGATCGCCGGCGGGCGCTGGCCGCGGCCCTGCATCGCCGAGATGGGCGGCAAGAACGCGGCCATCGTCACGCGCCATGCGCACATGCCGGCTGCTGCGATGGGCGTCGCGCGCTCGGCGTTCGGGCTCTCCGGGCAGAAGTGCTCGGCGTGCTCGCGTGTCTACGTCGAGCACACCGTGTTCAGCGACTTCGTCGCCGCGCTGCATGCTTCGGCTGCGCAGATCGGCGTCGGCGATCCGACGAAGCGAGAGCACTGGATGGGCCCCGTGATCGATGCGAGCGCCGTGGCTCGCTTCGAGGATGCCGTCGCGGCCGTGCATGCGCTCGGCGCGTCCGGCAGCATCGTACACGGCGGACAGCGGCTCGATCACGGCGATCTTGGGCATGGCCACTATTGCATGCCGACCGTGGCGCGCGCGCCGCTCGGCCACGCCCTGTGGCGCACGGAGCTTTTCGTCCCGCTCGTTCTGGCCGCGCCGGTGGACTCGCTGGACGAGGCGATCGCGCACGCGAACGCGAGCGAGTACGGGCTCACGGCCGGCTTCTACGGCAACGACGAGGAGACCGAGCGCTTCTTCGCCGACATCGAGGCGGGTGTGTGCTATGCCAATCGCCCGCAGGGCGCAACCACGGGCGCCTGGCCGGGCTACCAGCCCTTCGGCGGATGGAAGGCGTCCGGCTCGACCGGCAAGGCAGGCGGCTCGATGTACTACCTCCCGCAGTACCTGCGCGAGCAATCGCAGACGCGGGTGCGTGCTAGCGCCGCAACGCCAGCGCGACACCGGCGACGATGAGCAGGCCGCCGGTCAGAAGGCTCGTCGTGAGCGGCTCGCCGAGGAAGAGCGCGCCCCACAGGACGCCGAACAGCGGAATGAGGAACGTGACCATCAGCGCGCGCTGCGGCCCGGACTCGGCGATCAGCTTGAAGTAGATGAGGTAGGCAAGCGCGGTGGATGCGAGCGCGAGCGCGGCGACGTTGGCGAGGACCAGCGGCGTCACGGGCCCCGGCACCGACACGAACGGCAGCGTCGGCATGAGCGCGAGGGCGGCGGTCACCTGGCTCGCGCAGGCGATTGCGAACGTGGGAACGCCCGTGAGCGCGCGCTTGGTGTACACGCCGGCGAGCGCGTAGCACGCGGCGGCGGCGAGACAGGCTGCGATCGCGAGGACGACATGGTCGCTCATCGCGCCGGGATGCCAGCCGACGAGGACCATGACGCCGGCGAGCCCCAGGAGCATCCCGGCGATCTTGTTGAACGTGAGCGGCTCGCGCAGCCAGATCGCCGCGGCAATGGCGGCGAAGAACGGGCTCGTCGCATTGAGCACCGCACCGGTCGACGCATTGATGGATTGCTCCGCGTAGCAGAAGAGCACGAACGGGATCGCGGAATTGACCACACCCACGACCGCGAACTCGCGCCAGCGCGTACGGAACGGCGGAACCTTACGCTGCGCGAAGGCGAGCGCGAGAAGCGCCATGGCGGCGAGCGCGACGCGCGCGTAAGTAAGCGGCACCGGGCCCATCGCCGGCACCGCGACGCGCATGAACACGAACGAGCCTCCCCACAGCGCCGCGAGAACGAGAAGCAGCGCCACCGACTGCGGCGGCATGGCGGCCTCTACGAAATGGGGACAGGCCTTGTAATGGGGTCAGACCCCTTTTCGTGGTCGAGGAGCTTCTGCTTCCGCGCGAGCCCGCCGCCGTACCCCGTCAGTGCGCCGTCGGCGCCGATGACGCGATGGCACGGCACGATGATCGACAGCCTGTTGTCGCCGTTGGCGCGGCCGACTGCACGCACGGCGCTCGGCTGGCCGATTCGCTTCGCGAGCTCCGCGTACGAGCACGTGGCGCCGGCGGGAATCGCGAGCAGCGCGTTCCACACGCGCGCCTGGAACGGCGAGCCCGTCAGCACCACGGGAGTCTCGAAAGCCTGACGCGTGCCGGCGAAGTACTCGCGCAGCTCGCGCTCGACCTGGTCGAGATAGCGGTGCTTGCCGGGCAGGGCCCGCGCGCGCAACCGTTTCTGCAATGCGGCGAGCGCGCGCTCGAGGCCGCGGCGATCGACGAAGTCCAGGAGGTGAAGCCCGCGGTCGTCGGCGAGCGCGAGCATCGGCCCGAGCGGCGTCTCGATCCAACTCGCCGCGAGCACGCCGACGTCGCCCGCGCGTGAGGGCGCGGCGCCGACGAGGCGGGTGAAGGCGTCGCGGAATCCGCTGCCTGATTCGAATCCCTGGTCGAGCTGCGAGTCGAGCACTGTTTTTCCTTTCCTGATGTCGAGAAGGGCCAGGCCCATGCGCCGAGCGCGGTGGTAGGCCTGGAAGGTCATCCCGCAATAGCGCTTGAACTGCCGCCGTGCCGTCGAGGGATCGATGCCCATCGAAAGCAGCTCGGCGTCGCGGTGGCGGCGCCCGGGCTCCGTCTCCACGGCGAGCAGCAGCTTTTCGACGAGCGGGGGCGGCTTGCGTCCGTGATCGAGCGGCCGGCACTTCATGCAGGGGCGGTAGCCGGCGTGCAGGGCGTCTGCGGGCGCGGCGAAGAACTCGACGTTCTCGCGCTTGGGCGTTCGGGCGCGGCACGTCGGCCGACAGAAGATGCCGGTGGTGCGCACGCCCAGCCAGAATACGCCCTCGTAGGACCGGTCATGGCGCTCGAAGGCGCGGTACATCGTGGCGGCGGAAGGAAGCTGCGACATGGCTCGCATACTAGACCTGCGCGGCAATGCGTGCCGCCGAAATTCGGGCGGGCAATTCGCCTTGATCAGTCCGAAAGCACGCGGGCGTAGACGTCGCGGTCGACGTTGCCGCCGGTGAGGACGACCCCCATGCGCTTGCCTTCGCGCTGCGGGGCTTTCAATAGCGCCGCGAGCGGCGCGGCGCCGGCGCCTTCGGCGAGCTGGTGCGTGTCGTCGTAGTAGAAGCGCATCGCCGCCTCGACTTCCGAATCGGTCACTTCGACAACATCCTCCGCGCCGGCGTAGATGATGTCGAGCGCGGCCTGCACGGGGACGCGCACGGCCATCCCGTCGGCCACGGTGAGCGCCGTCGCGGTCTCGACTCGCACTCGCTCGCGGAAGGATTGCGCATAGGCGTTGGCGTTGCTCGACACCACGCCCACGATGCGGGTCGAAAGGCCGAGCGCGTCGCGCGCGTGGATGAGCCCGCAAATGCCCGAGCCGCAGCCGATCGGGACGAACACCGTGTTGAGGTCCGGCACCGCGCGGAAGAATTCGAGCGCGTACGTCGCCACCCCGGCGACGAGCTCCGGCTCGAACGGTCCGATGAAGCGCAGGTCTTCCGAGCGCGCGAGCGACGCCGCGTGCTCGCGCGCCTCGTCGAAGTCGCGCCCGTGCACGATGAGATCGGCGCCGAACGCCTTCATGGCCGCGTTCTTGCCGCGCGAGTTGCCCTCCGGTACGACGATGCGGCAGCGTACGCCGTGGCGACGCGCGGCGAAGGCAAGGCTCTGGCCGTGGTTGCCGCGCGTGGCGCTGATCACGCCCGGGAAATGCGGATCGCGCGACGTCAGCAGCGCGAGCAGGTTCAGCCCGCCCCGCACCTTGAAGGCTCCGACGGGTGTGTGGTTCTCGTGCTTCACCCACGCTTCGCAGCCCGCGCGCTGCGCGAGCAGCGGCCACGCGTATTGCGGCGTGGGACTCATCGCTGCGTAGACGTTGCGCGCCGCCGCTTCGATATCGGCGAGCGTCGGCTTCATGTCAGCGTCGATTGCACGAGCTCCTGCAGGGCGGCGAGCGCGCGCCTCGACCGCTCAACCGCCGGCATTGTCTTGGCGAGCTGCTCTTGCGGGATCTCGAGGCTGATCGGCGTATCGGCAGGCACGGCGCGCAGGATGCCTGCGAGATCGAGTCCGCCCTCGCCGGGAAGCATGCGCTCGGATCGCGCATGGTGCAGCAGGCCTTCGAGCGTCGTCGGGCGCTGCGCAGGCACGTCGCACATCTGGATGTAGCGAATCCACGACGTCGGCACGCTCCCGATCTCGCTCGCCACGCTGCCGCCGCGATCGAAGTGGAGCGGATCGATCAGCAGGCCGGCATTGGCTCGCTTCGCATTGCCGACGATGCGTGCGCCCTGCGCGAAGTTGCGCGCCTCCGTCCACGGCATGGGCTCGAGATTCGGGGCGATGCCGAAGGGCGCGGCGAGATCGCACAGCGCCGCGAAGTTGTCCGTGAAGCGCGCTTCGTCGGGGTCGTTGTCCGCGACGAGGGCGTTCGTAGCGCCCAGCCGCGCCGCCGTTTCCAGCACGCCGCGGAACTCGCCCACCTTGGTCTCGGGCTTGAGGCGCAGGATTTCGACGTCGAGCACCATGACGCCGGTGTCGGCGAGGCGGGCGAGCGTCTGCCGGATGATCGGCGTGTCGCCGATCGTGTCGTAGCTCACCTCGGTCGGTGTGGCCGGAACGAGGCGCAAGCCCACGTGAGAGTAGCCGGCATCGCGCGCGCAGGTGACCATGTCGGGCGGCGGCAGCTCGAGCACCGTCAGTGCGGAGAGGGAGAAGATTCTCGCCATGATCCGGCTCGCTCCTAACGCGCGGCGTCGATCTCGTTGAACACGTCCTGCGCGAGATGGAATGCCGTGTTGGCCGCGGGGACACCGACGTAGATCGTGCACTGCAGGAGCACTTCCTTGATCTCGTCGCGGGTCACGCCATTGTTGAATGCCGCACGCACGTGCAGCTTGAATTCGTCGGGCCGGTTGAGCGCGACCATAAGCCCGATGACGAGCAGGCTGCGGGTGTGGCGCGGCAGCCCCGGCCGCGTCCAGATCTCGCCCCATGCGTAGCGCGTGATGAGATCCTGGTACTCGTCGTTGAACGGGTTGCGATTCTTGACGGTGCGATCGACGTGGACATCGCCCAGGACCGCTCGCCGTACTTTCATGCCGGCGTCGTGCTTCTCGCGCTCGTTCATGATCGGGAAAGCTCCTTGTCGAGGAGAAACGATGTCAATGCGGCATTGAAGGCTGCGGCCGCCTCGACGTTCGAGATATGGGCGGCGGGAAGCTCGACGGCGCGCGCGCCCGTGATGCGGGAGGCAAGGAAGGCCGCGTCGGAAGGCGGCGTGGCCGCGTCGTGCGTGCCGGCAATGAGCAGCGTGGGCGCGCGGATGCGGGCGACGTCCTCGCGCTGGTCCATGTCGCGCACCGCTGCGCAGCAGGCAACGTAGCCGGCCGCGGGCTGGCGCTCCATCATGGCCTTCATCTGCGCGAGCGTCGAAGGCTCGCGCGCGATGAAGTCTGCGGTGAACCAGCGGGCGAGCACGGCGTCGGAGATCGCCGCCATCCCACTCGCGTTCACCTTCTCGATGCGCTGGTTCCACATGTCGGGCGGCGCCATCCGCGGCGCCGTGTTGGCGAGCACGAGCTTGTCGATGCGCGAAGACGCGTGCACGCCGAGCCACATGCCCGTCATGCCGCCGAGCGAGACGCCGCAGAACGAAGCCCGCTCGGTCTGCACGTGATCGAGGAGGGCGACGACGTCGCGGCCGAGATCGTCCATCGTGTAAGGGCCCGGCGGGACGCCGGATCGGCCGTGCCCGCGCGTATCGTAGCGCACGATACAGAAGTGCGGCCGCAGCGCCGCGAGCTGCGGCTCCCACATGGCAAGCTCGGCGCCGAGCGAGTTCGACAATACGAGCGCGGGCGAGCCCCGCGTGCCTTCCATGCGGTAGTGAAGCTGCGTGCCGGAGACCGGTGCGAAGCTCACGAGCTAGATCTCGAAGAAAACGGTCTCGTCGGCTCCCTGCAGCCGCGCGTTCCACGTGAGCGCAGCAGGGTCGCCCGCCTTCGGCACGGCGACCAGCGTCGCGCGCCGCGCGGCGGGCACGCTTTGCAGCACGGCGTCCTCGTCGTTGGCGGGCTCGCCCGGAAAATAGATGCGCGTGACGAGGTGGCGCAGCATGCCGCGCATGAAAATCGTGACGTCGATGTGCGGCGCCTGCAGCCCGCCGCCGGGTGCAGGCACGCGGCCAGGCTTGATCGTCGTGAAGCGGAACTGGCCTTCGCCATCCGTCGCCGCGCGGCCGAAGCCCGTCCAGTTGGCCTCGAGCGGCGCGCTGCCCTTGTCCTGCGGATGCGCGTAGCGTCCGTGCGCGTTGGCCTGCCAGATCTCGACGAGCGCGTCGCTCACCGGCATGCCGTCGCCGTCGGTGACGCGGCCTTCGATCGCGATCGGATCGCCGTCCACACCGGAGGCCACCAGGTTCTCCGTGACGAGCCACGCCATGCCGATGTGCAGGTACGGCCCGACGGTTTGCGAGGAAGTCGTGGAGAGGCTCATGATGCGCCCCCACGCTTGCGGCTGTCGCCGCTGCGCTGCCCCCCGAGGGGGCGCAATTCGCGCTCGGCGCGGCCCTTCGCGCTCATGGCAGGTAGTTGTCCATCGGCGTTTCGTCGCGGCCGCGCAGCACGATGTCCCATTTGTAGCCCAGCGCCTGCTCGGGGATCGTCGTCTCCCAATCGAGGCTCGACACGAGGCGCTTGCGCGCGCGCTCGTCGGGCACGCTGTTGTACATCGGGTCGTCCTCGAGCAGCGGGTCGCCGGGGAAGTACATCTGGGTTACGAGGCGCGTGGCGAACGCGGGCCCGAAGACCGAGAAGTGAATGTGCGCCGGCCGCCACGCGTTGTAGTGGTTGCGCCACGGGTATTCGCCCGGACGGATGGTCACGAAGCGGTAGCGTCCCTGCGCATCGGTCAGCGTACGGCCGGCGCCGGTGAAATTGGGGTCGGTCGGCGCGTTGTGCTGGTCGCGCGGATGCGGGTAGCGGCCGGCGGCGTTGGCCTGCCAGATCTCAATCAGCGTGTGCGGCACAGGGCGGCCGTTGGCGTCGAGCACGCGCCCCGACACGATGATGCGCTCGCCGATCGGCTCGCCCGCATGCTGCTTGGTGAGGTCGAAGTCGTTGCCGCGGATGCGTTCGTACCCGAAGATCGGGCCCGTCACTTCGGACAGCGTCCACGGCAGCGCGACGAGCGGCTGCGACGGCGCGCGTTTGACCGTGGACGCGTATGGCGGATACAAGTAGTCGGGTTGCGTGCCGCGGTCGTTTTTCCGGAAGCCCGCGACGGGCGCCGTCGACAGATGTTGCGGTCTTGAGGTCATCGTCTCCCCTAAATGCCTTCCTACGCGCGCTCGATCACGAGCGCGATGCCCTGGCCCACGCCGATGCACATCGTGCACAGGCCGTAGCGGCCGCCGGTGCGGTGCAGCTGGTATAGCGCGGTGGTGACGAGTCGCGCGCCGCTCGCGCCGAGCGGATGACCGAGCGCGATCGCGCCGCCGTTCGGATTGACGTGCGCCGCGTCGTCGGGAAGCCCGAGGTCGCGCGTGACCGCCAGCGCCTGCGCGGCGAACGCCTCGTTCAGCTCGATCACGCTCATGTCGCCGATCGAAAGCCCGGCCTTGGCGAGCACCTTGCGCGTGGCCGGCGCGGGTCCGAATCCCATGATGCGCGGCGGCACACCCGCCGTGGCGGCCGCGACGATTCGCGTACGCGGCGTGAGCTTGTGCCGGTAGGCCGCCTCTTCTGATGCGACGATCACCGCGCACGCCCCGTCGTTCACCCCCGAGGCGTTGCCCGCGGTGACCGTGCCGTCCGGCTTCACGACGCCCGAGAGCTTCGCGAGCCCCTCGAGCGTGGTCGCGCGCGGATGCTCGTCCTGCTTGAACACGACCGGGTCGCGTTTCTTGGCGGGGATGGTCACGGGCACGATCTCCTCGGCGAGGCGTCCTGCGGCGATCGCGGCGGCGGCGCGTTCCTGGCTGCGCTGCGCGAAGGCGTCCTGGTCGGCGCGCGCAATGCGGAAGTCGGCGGCCACGTTCTCCGCCGTTTCCGGCATCGAATCGATGCCGTACTTCGCCTTCATGAGCGGATTGACGAAGCGCCAGCCGATCGTCGTGTCCTCGATCTTCGCGCTGCGCGAGAAGGCCGAATCCGCCTTTGCGATCACGAACGGCGCGCGCGTCATGCTCTCCACGCCGCCGGCGATCACGAGCGAGGTCTCGCCGCTCTTGATGGCACGCGCGGCGATGCCGATCGCGTCGAGGCTCGACCCGCACAGCCGGTTGATCGTGGCGCCCGGCACCTCCGGCGGCAGACCTGCGAGCAACAGCGCCATGCGGCCGACGTTGCGGTTGTCCTCGCCGGCCTGGTTCGCGCAGCCGTAGATCACGTCGTCGACCGCGCCCCAGTCGACGGCCGTGTTGCGCTCCATCAGCGCCTTGATAGGCAGCGCGCCAAGGTCGTCGGCGCGTACGGTCGATAGCGCTCCGCCGTAGCGGCCGAAGGGCGTCCGGATCGCGTCGCAGATGAAGGCTTCGGGCATTGTTCACTCCTCTTGAACAAAGGATAGGGTCGGTCCCGTAGGGACCTCACCCCAATTTCCAATCTGAAGTTTTAACGGCACGCCGGTGAGCCGGGCAAGCTCGTCGAACGCGAGGCCCGGCACGATGTCAACGGCGACGAGGCCGTCCGGCGTGATGTCGATGACGGCGAGATCGGTGTAGATGCGGCCCACGCACGCGAGGCCGGTGACGGGGTACGTACATTCGCGCACGATCTTGCTCTCCCCCTTCTTCGTGAGGTGCTCCATCATCACGTACACGCTCTTCGCGCCGATGGCGAGATCCATCGCACCGCCCACCGCGGGGATGTCGTCCTTCCCGCCGGTGTGCCAGTTGGCGAGGTCGCCGCGCACCGACACCTGGAACGCGCCCAGCACGCAGAAATCGAGGTGGCCGCCGCGCATCATTCCGAACGAGTCGGCATGATGGAAGTACGAGGCGCCCGGCAGCGCGGTGACCGGCTGCTTGCCGGCGTTGATGAGGTCC
>Ga0335083_10003074_pt1 | contig 21752 bp, 16 predicted proteins | sample Lox_Sample_42_FD_206716 | JGI IMG/M metagenome (GOLD analysis project Ga0335083, IMG submission 206716) | Soil microbial communities from Loxahatchee National Wildlife Refuge, Florida, United States - Lox_Sample_4.2 | ecosystem: Environmental > Terrestrial > Soil > Wetlands | place: USA...
GCAGCACCGCGATGTTGGCGTGGTGGAGCGAGGCGAGCAGCTTCGCCTCGCGCTCGAAGCGCGCCATCCGGTCGACGTCGCCCGCGAACGCGTCCGGCACGAGCTTGATCGCGACGTCGCGCCCGAGGCGCGCATCGCGCGCGCGGTACACTTCGCCCATGCCGCCCGCGCCGAGCGGGGCGACGATCTCGTAGCCGCCCAGGCGGGCGCCGGGTGTGAGCGTGGTGGTCATGGCGACGTCGGGCGCGCGCCGGGGAACGCCGCGATGCGGGCGCGTGGGGGCCGGGCGGGCCGAGTCGCGCCACGTTAGCAGCGCGCCTCCTCCGGCGCGACGCAATTCGCGCGCGTGCGGGCGAGCGACTAGCTTCTGTTCGAGCGCGTTCCGCGCCGCCGCGCCGCGCACACCGGCCCACCACGGGGACTCCGCCCATGTCGCTGCTCGTCACCGACGACGCGCTCGCCGCGTTCGCGCTCGCCCCGGGTTTCTCGTGCGCGGCGGGCGCGTGCGGCCTCAAGAAGAGCGGCGCGCCCGATCTCGCGCTCGTCTGGAGCGAGCGGCCCTGCGCGGCCGCCGGCGTCTTCACGACGAACCGCGTGCAGGCCGCGCCGGTCGTGCTCGACCGCGAGACGCTCGCGAGCTCGGCCGGGCGGATCCGCGGCGTGCTCGCGAACGCCGGCTGCGCGAACGCGGTCACGGGCGAGCGCGGCATGGCCGACGCGCGCCGCATGCAGGCGTTGGGCGCGGGCGCGATCGGCGCGTCGCCGGACGAGCTGCTCGTGCTCTCGACCGGCGTGATCGGCGTGTTCCTCGACCTCGCGAAGCTGGAACGCGGAGTCGGCGCGCTGCGCGGACCGGGCGCGCTGCGGACGCCCGCCGATGTGGCGCGGGCGATCACGACCACCGACACGCGCCCCAAGGTCGCGGCGCGCGCGGCCCGGCTCGAAGGCGGCGGCGTCACGATCGCCGGGTTCGCCAAGGGCGCCGGCATGATCCACCCGAACATGGCGACGATGCTCGCGGTGGTGACGACCGATGCGCGGATCGCCCCCGTCCCGCTCGAGCGGGCACTGCGAGCCGCCATCGAGCGCAGCTTCAACCGCATCAGCGTCGATGGCGACATGAGCACGAACGACACCGTGCTCGTGCTCGCCTCGGGCGCGGGCCCGGCGGTCGCGCCGCGCGAGGAGTCCGCGTTCACGGACGCGCTCGCCGATGCGTGCGCCTCGCTCGCGCGCCAGATCGCCCGCGACGGCGAGGGCGCGACCCGCCTCGTCGAGCTGCGCGTGACGGGTGCCGCGAGCGAGCGGCAGGCGCACCGCGTCGGCGACGCGATCGCGTGCTCGCCGCTCGTCAAGACCGCGATCCACGGCAACGATCCCAACTGGGGCCGCATCCTCGCGGCCGCGGGCTACAGCGGAGAGGCGATCGAGCCGGCGAAGGTGCGCCTGTGGTTCGGCGAGCGCGACGAGGTGCAGCTGCTCGATCGCGGCCTGCCGACGCCGTTCGATGCTGCGCACGCCTCGGCGCTGCTCGCGCTTGATCCCGCGGTCGTGCGGCTCGACCTCGGGCTGGGCGACGGGACCGCGACGCTCTGGACCTGCGACTTCAGCGCCGAGTACGTGCGCATCAACGCGGAGTACACGACGTAGCGGCGGACGCGGCCGTCCGCGGCGATGATCGGCGACCGCCTTCAGTCCCGATGGACGAGCAGCACCGTGACGTCGTCCGCGCGGTGTTCGCCCGCTGCGAACTCGTCGATCGCCGAGATCAGCCGGTCCGCCGTCGAGTCGATGTCGGGCGAGGCCGAGGCGCGCAGCGTCTCGCGTACGCGGTCCATCTCGAAGAACTCCGCGCCCCGCTGCGCCTCCGGGATGCCGTCGCTGAAGACCGCGAGCAGCTCGCCCGGCTCGAGCGTCGTCTCGCCCTCCGTCCACGGAAAGTCCGGCAGCATGCCCACCGGAATCCCCGTCGCGCCCAGGCCGCGCACCTTGCCCTCGTGCACCAGGCAAGCCTCCGGATGGCCCGCGTTCACGTAGCGCAGCCGGCCGTTCGTGGGATCGAGCCAGCCCACGAAGATCGTGACGAAGCTGCGCGCGTCCGTGCTTCGGAACGTCACGGCGTTCAGCTTCCGCACGAACTGCAGCGGGCCGTCGCACGCGTCGTAGAGCACGCGCGACGAGGACAGCACCGACGACATCAGCAGCGCCGCGCCCATGCCCTTGCCCGAGACGTCGCCCACCATGAAGACGAACGCGCCGTCCTCGCGGCGATGGAAGTCGTAGAGATCGCCGCCCACCTCGTGACACGTCTCGATGCGGGCGAGAAAGCGCCAGCCCGAGACGTCGTTCGGGCGCCCGGGGAGCAGGCTCTGCTGGATGCGCGTCGCCGTCGCGAGTTCCTGCGCGAGCCGCTGGCGGAGCTGTTCGGCCTCGAGCAGGCGGGCGTTGGTGATCTTGACCGCCGCCATGTTGCCGAGCAGCGTCAGGAGCTCGAGCTGCGGCTGCGCGTAGATCACCGCGGGGCTCGTGCTGTCGACGTAGAGGATGCCGAGCACGCTCGCGTTGTCCCACAGCGGCACCGCCATCGCGGAATGGATCGCCTGGGCAATGATGCTCTGCTGGCCCAGGAAGCGCGGATCGTTCATGGCGTCCGCCGTGATGACCGCGGTGTTCTCCTCGAGCACCGTCCGCACGATGCTCTGCGAGAGCGCGAGCGGCTCGCGCAGGCTCGCGCCGCGCGCGCGCGCCGCGATCTGCACGAGCTCCGCGCCCGGGCGCTCGCGCAGCAGCATCACGAGCCGGTTCGCCGTGATCGCGCGCTCGACGAAGCCGAGCAGCGTCTCGCACGTCTCGGGCAGCGGGCGCGGCAGGACGAGCAGCTGTCCCGCTTCGGCCAGCAGGTGGACCATCCGGCCGGTCTCGAGCCCGGGCCCCGTCGACTGCTGCAGCAGGTCGACGACCTTGAGCTTGAGCGACGAGCCCAGGCCGCGGTGATCGCTCAGGATCGCGCTCGTGGTCTCGCCGGAGACGCGCAGGATCACGTGGCCGATCTCCAGCGTGTCGCCGGGCTGGATCGGCGCCGGCCCCGTGATCTCGGCGCCGTTCACCTTCGTGCCGTTGCGGCTGCCCAGATCACGGATCATCCAGCGCGCGCCATCGAGCAGGAACTCGGCGTGTTCCTTCGACACGGTGCCATCGAGCAGCTGGATGCCGTTCGACGACGAGCGCCCGGCGCGCGTCGGCGAGAGATCGAGCGTCCAGGTGCGCGTTTCGCCGAGCTGCGTCGTGGTCAGGCGGAGGTTCATCGGCGGCCCGACAGGGCGAGGCGGTCGATCGCGGGTGCGCGGTTCATCCTTGGATCGTACCTCACGGGCCGCGGCCCGGGCGCCGGCTTCCGGGCGGCGGGCACGACGGCGTTCGGGAACAGGGCGCTACCGGCGGCTCAGCAGCGAGCGGAAGTCGGTCGTGATCTCGATGCGACTCGCGGACGGATCGGCCTCCGGCACCACGACGTAGAAGTGCTCGCCGCTGGCGTCGCAACCCCAGCTGGAGGCTTCGGGCGAGTACGAGCCCACCGGCAGATTGAACAGCAGGTAGGGATTCCCGGCGTGGAAGCCGTCCCGGGTGTCGATGTCCACCGCCATCAGCGAGCCCTCCATGGATTCGTAGACGAGCTCGTGGCCGTCGCGGGTCCAGCGGGGGAAGGTGCCGTTGGCCGTCGAGATCTGCCAGCGCCCCGGGGGGCCCTCGAGGGTCTCGACGTAAACCTGAGGATTGGTGGTCGCGGTCCCCGAGACCAGGGCGAGCCAGCGGCCGTTCGGCGAGATCTGGCTCTCCACCTCGACCGCAGCCGTGTCCAGCAGCGGGCGCGGCCGACGGTCCGTACCCACGGCGGGCGCGACGAGACCCTTGAAGGCGGCGGACCACATCATGAGTCGCGATCCGGCGGCCGACCACTGGCTGAGCGAGACGCTCGTTCCCCGCTCGAGCACGATCGAGTCCGCGGCACCGAGCCCGTCTGCGGAGGCCATGACCACCCGGGCGTCAGCCGCCGGGGTGCGGGTCACGTAGGCGAATCGCCGCCCGTCGGGACTCCAGACCGGCGTCCTGACCGTCCCGTTCGAGAACGTGAGCCGCGTGTCGGTGGCCCGCGCGAGGTCGTAGACGAAGGCTTCGCTGCCGCGATCGCGCGAGGGGTCGGAGCGCCGGTAGAGCAGCCGGCGTCCGTCGGGCGAAGGCTCGGGACAGTCGATCGTGCCCCGGACGAGCGCGCTGCCCACCCGTGCGCCATGACGGTCGGCGACGCGGAGCTCGCCGACTTCGCTCCCGCTCGCGAGCGCCAGCGCGAGTACTCCCGTGTTGGAGACCGAGAAGTGCCCCTCGGACATTCCGGTGCGCAGGTGGTCCACGATCGTGATCGGCTCGCCGGTCAGTTTCGCGGCGCCCAGGTCGAGCTTCCGGGCGAGCAGGCTGCTGCCGCGCAGGAACAGCACCCAACCGCCCGGTGCGTACTCGACGCGTCCATCCGAGGAGCCGATCTTCCTGGAGTCGAGCGATCCCAGGCGCCCGAGCCGGATGTCACCGCCGGGGCTCGCGCTCGTCTTGCCGATGAAGAGGAAGTGTTCGCCGTCGGGAAGGAAGCACGGCCATCCGCAGCCCAACTCGCCGGCTGCGCGATCGATGCGGGAAGCCGGGTGGAGCTCGCCGCCGCCGGCGGCGACGACCTGGAGCGAATCCTCGAGATTCCCGTCCATGAGGATCATCCCCTTCGAGCCCCAGCTGAGGTCGGCTCCGCCGGTGGACCGGCAGATCATGGTCGGGGAGCCGCCGGCGATCGCGACGCGCTGCAGCCCGTCGTCGGCCACGAAGGCGATCTCGCGGCTGTCGGGCGACCAGTAGGCGTGGTTGACGCCCTCGGTGCCGGGGATCGGGCGCGCCTCGATGTCGTTCATCGCGCGGAGAAACGTGCGCGGGGTGCCGGCCGAATCGGGCGCAACGAAGACGAGCCAGCGCCCGTCCGGCGAAACCCGCGGCCAGTACATCTCGGCCGAGTGCGGAACGGGATTCAGCTGGAACTGGATCGACGCTGCGGTCGCGTGGGCCCGCGGCCAGAGCCAGGCGAACGTCGCGACCAGCCCGACGAGCGCGGCCGTGGCGACGGACCACGCGAGTCCCGCGTTCCAGCCTCGAGCACCGCGTGCCCGGCCCGTCTCGGGCAGCGACGCGGCGAGACTCGTCGCCGGGAGGCCGGAGCCCTCGGCGATACCCTGGAGCTGGAGTTTGACGTCGTGCGCGGTCTGCACGCGCTCGTCGGGGTCCTTCGCGAGGCAGTTACGGATCAGCCGCTCGATGCCGTGCGGCGGCGCGGGCCCCGAGGCGGGCGGCGCGCCCGAGGGCGCCTCGCCCACCGGCGCGGGCTCGCGTTCCAAAATGGCGGCGATGAGGCTCGCCTGGCTGCGGCCCTCGAACGCGCGCCGCCCGGTCGCCATCTCGTAGAGCACGCAGCCCAGCGCCCAGACGTCGCTGCGCGCGTCGGCTTCGCGCCCTTCGAGCTGTTCGGGCGACATGTACTGGAACGTACCGAGGAGCGTGCCCTCGGCGGTGAGCGCGCGGCCCACGGTCGGCGATTGCGTGAGCCCCACGGCGGAGCCCCCCGAGCCGCCGGCCGATCCCGTCATGCCGGGCACGCGGGATAGCCCGAAGTCCATGAGCTTCACGCCCGAGCGCGTCAGCATGACGTTGCCGGGCTTCAGGTCGCGATGGATGACCCCAGCGCGGTGCGCGCGGTCGATCGCGTCCGCGATCTGGATGCCGAAGCGGAGCAGCTCGGCGGCGGGAAGCGCGCCGCGCTGGAGCCGCGCGGCGAGCGTGTCGCCCTCGATCAGCTCCATGACGAGGTAGTCGATGTCGTCCGTCCCGGACCCGGCTCCGCCGGGCGTCCCGCCGGGTGCCCGGCCGACGTCGTAGAGCACGCAGATGTTGGGGTGGTTGAGGCTCGAGACCGTGCGCGCTTCGCGCTCGAAGCGCGCGCGCACCTCCGGATCGCCCGAGAGGTGCGCCGGCAGCACCTTGATCGCGACGTCACGCCCGAGACGGGTGTCGCGCGCGCGATAGACCTCGCCCATGCCACCCGCGCCGAGCGGCGCGACGATCTCGTAGGGACCCAGGCGATGACCGGCGGGCAGGGGCATCACGGCCTCGTGCAGGTAGGTGAAACGCGGCCCGGGTCGACGAGCGGGATTCCGTCCGAGAGCGCCGCGCGCCGTTCCCGCACAGAAGCTAGCACGAGAAAGCGCCCCGGCCCGCAGGGGCCGGGGCGCCTCGCCGAGACGCTCGCGTCAGTGGGTCGCGAACGCCCCGGGTGCGCGCGGAGCGCCGCCGCCCGCGGACATCTCGACTCCGGCATCGAGCAGCCGCTTGATTCGCGCGCGCGACTCGAGCAGGTGAGCGCGCGCGTCGTCGCCGAGCACCACGCCGGGCGCGAGCGCTTTCGCCGCGCGGGCGTCGATGCGCGAGAGCTGCAGCCGGGCGAGCGCGCGGGCGTCCTCTGGCGCGCCGGGCACGTCGCCCGTCACGAACGAGCCCAGCCGGTCGATCCATGCCGTCTGGACGTCGCGGCGGGTGCCCGGGCCGTCGAGCGCCTTCAGTCCCGCCCCGGCACCGCCGACCTCGCCCCACAGCGCGCGCGTGATCCGGTCGAAGTGCTCGGAGAGCCGGTAGGCGTCCGGCGAGCGCGTCTCCGCCTCGCGCATGCGCGCGAGCAGCGCGGGCGCCGTGATCGCGCGCAGAGCCGCGAGCTGGATCGCCGAGACGCGGTCGTTCCAGTTGTAGTCCATGCGCGCGCCCCAGATGTCGCCTTCGCCCCACTGCGCCCAGCGATCCGGCATCAGCCGCTCGAGCAGCTTCGGCGAGACGGTGAACGCGTCGTTCGCGAACACGCGCGTGGAGAGGAAGTCGAGCGCGTCGCGCTGCTTCGCCGCCGGCACCGGCTGCACCGGGTCGACCTCGCCGGGTTGACCGCGGTGGACCCGCGTCACGAACGAGCCGCCCAGGTACTTGGGCGCCAGTCCGGCCGCGATCGCGTACTGGCCGAGCAGCGTGTCCATCGCGCGGCGGAGCGCGCCGAGGTCGCCGCTGCCCCCGACGATGCGGTCCTCGAGCCTGGGATTGCGCCACAGGCTCGCGATGTACGCGGTGCGGTCCTTCGCGAACTTCAGCGGGTCGCTGCCGAGGTCGAAGATGTTGCTGCGCGGATCGGGGGCGTCCGGCGGGTACGTGTCCTCGTCGGTCGAGTACTCGTGCCCCGGCTGCAGCGATTCGTCGGCGATCGGCCGCACCGCGTCGTAGTCGTGGTCGGGATCGCCTGAGCCGCTCGGCGTGTAGCCGTACCGGATCGCCCACAGGTCGTACGTCCCGGGCGTGGTCGTCCAGTACTCGCCCTGGTGGCTCTTGTCGTACGAGATGTTGGGCGTCGGATAGTCCATCACCGACGAGTAGAGCCCGTGCGTGCTCGTCCAGGCGGCGTCCTGCAGCTTGTCCATTGGCGTCGAGCTGCTCGCGCGGAAGTTGTGGCGCAGGCCGAGCGTGTGCCCGACCTCGTGCATCACCGCCCACACCACCGCGGGCTTGAGGTACGCATCGGGGACCGGGCTGCCGGGCGGCAGCGCGTCGCTCATGAGCAGCGACATGCGCTCCATCGCGCCCGCGTCGAGCTCGGCTGCACCGAGAGCGCAGCACTGCTCGGCCGGCAGGCCCGCGATCGAAGCAGGCAGCGTCGGGGTGACGCCGGCGGCGATGTCCTCGGGGCCGGCGAAGCGGTGGTAGGCGTTGCGATAGCCCTGGAAGAACGAGGCTTCGAACAGGATGTCGGCGTCGAGGATCTCGCCCGTGCGCGGATCGATGCGCGACGGTCCGATCGCGCCGAAGGACGGCTCGCTCGACGTGATCCAGCGGATCGTGCTGTAACGCACGTCTTCCGGATCGAACGTCGAATCGTCCGGCGCGTCGCGCGCGACGATCGCGTTCTTGAACCCTGCCGCCTCGAACGCCTTCTGCCAGTTCTCGATGCCCTGCTTGACCCACGGGCGGAACTTTTCGGGCACCGTGCGATCGATGTAGTAGACGATCGGCTTCACCGGCTCCGACAGCGCCGCGCTCGGATCCTTCTTCTCGAGCCGCCAGCGGTGCACGTAGCGCAGGAAGAAGCTCTCCTTCTCGTCGCGCGAGAAGTCCTTCTGCGCCGACATGAAGTAGCCCACCCGGTCGTCCGCCCAACGCGGCATCATCGGCTTCTCGGGCAGCTTCGAGAACGAGTAGTGCACGGCGATCGGGATGTAGCGGTCGTCCGGCACGGTCTCGAGCCCGAAGTTTGTTCGGTCGTTCGGCGTGAACGTCAGCTCGGCCTCGATCTCGGTGTTCTCGGGGAAGCTCTTGGTCTTGCCGAGCGAGGAGCGGTCGTGGTCGAAGCGCACCGACTTGCCTCCGAACGCCTGCCGCATCCGCTCGGAGAGATCGGTGAAGTCGCTGATCACGACCGGTGCGAGGTCCACGAGCAGCGCGTGCGTCGAGTCCTGCTCGGCCTCGATCTTGAGCGAGGCGACGACCGAGTTGCCGATCGAGAGGTCGCGCGCCGCGTCGATGGCCGAGCCCGCGGGCGCGGTGAAGCGCTCGTTCACCTCGACGAGCAGCACGTGATCCCCGGCACGCTCGAACTGCAGCACCCGGTCGTCGAGCGGCAGGCCGCCGAGCAGCCCGTTCGAGCCGATGCCACGCGCGTAGCTCACGATGTCGAGGAACGGCATCTTGAGTTGCGCGGGCTTGAGCTCGGCGTAGAGGTTTTCGCGCTTGCGATAGAGCGTGAAGAAGCCCGGCTGGACGGTGGCGTCCCTGGTGAGCTTCTTCCAGTCGCCGTACGGCTTGTCGGCGGCGCCCGCGGAGGCGGCAGCGGCGGCGGTCGGAGGCGGAGTTTCCTTCGCGTGCGCCGCCTGCGCGACGCCGGGAGCGACGAGCGCGAGCGCGGTGAGCACGCGCCATGCGATCCAGCGTTTCATCGGGGTTCTCCTGTGTTCGCGCGTTTCAGCGCGACGGATGCGGCGGCCGATGCCCGGCGCGGAAGTGCGGCGCGGGCGACCGCCGCGCACCTTAGGACGCCCGCCGGGCCCGGGCGAGGCGGGCGGGACCGGCGCGGATTCCGCGGGGACGACCGGGGTGCTGCCGGGCCGCACGCGGGCCGGCCCGAACGCGGCAGGGCTCCGGCGCGCGGGTGGCGCGGCTCGAGCGCTTCCAACCCTCGCGTGACGGCGGAGGTCCAAATCCGTGTTCGGGAGCCTCGTCGCAGGCTTCCGCTTCACGAGGAGGTTCCCATGCATCGTTCGTTTCGCGTCGGGCTCGCTTCACTGGCGGCCCTTTCGTTGCTGACCTCCGCGCTCGTCGTGATCGCGGTGGCGCCCGCCGTGCGGTTCGCCCTTCCGGCCGCGGCCGCGATCGCGCGCACGTGGCTCGGCGTCGCGCACGCGACCCCGGCGCTGCACCGCGTCGTGCCCGGGCTGCCCGACGCCTCGCTGTGCAGCTCGGCCGCTGCGGAGCCCGCCGCCGACCGCGACTTCGACTGGGCGCTGCGCAGCGAGCAGGGCTCCGACATCCAGAACGACGGCGGCTCCGCGGTCTCGGACGCGCTCGATCGCGAATCCGGCCCGGCGTTCTGCTTCACGAGCGACGGCGCCGTCTGGGTCGTGCGCGATCGCGCGCTGATCGAGCGAGCGAGCGAACTGCTCGCGCCGGTGCGCGACATCGGCCGGCAGATGGGCGAGGTCGGACGCGAAATGGGCGCCGAGGGGCGCCGCCTGGGCGAGTGGGGCCGGCAGTACGGTCGGCTCGCAGGCCAGCTCGCGGGGCTCCAGGTCCGCGTGGCGATGGCGCGGCTCAACGACCAGGATACCGAGCCGGTTCATCGCGAGATCGCGAAGCTGCGTGCGGAGCTCGACCGGCTGCGCGACGAGCAGCCGACGCGCATCGATCCCGATCGCTCCGCCGAGCTCAGGAGCCGCATGCACGAGCTGTCGCAGCGCGAACGCGAGGCGGTGCACGAGGCGCGGCTGAAGCTGCGCGAGCTGGGCGAGGAGGCGAGACGCGCGGGCAAGGCGCTCAAGCTCGGGCCGGCGGGATCGAGGGCCGGGGCGCCGGGCGAATCGATCTAGCGTTCCGTTCGGGAGCGCCGTGCGGCGGGCCGCGCTCCGTGTTGCGGGCCGCGGCCCGCGGCGCGCTCAGTCCTCGCTGGAGCCGCCGTCGATCCAGACCTTGAGGTCGGCTTTCTCGCCGTGAATGCGCACGAGCGTCACGCGGCCATCGGCGCGCACCAGGTGCTCGATGTCGGCGTCGGTCAACCGGCCGTTGCGCGCGAGCATGGCTCGCACGAGGTCCTCGGGGATCTCGATGCGGCAGCGCTCGCGATCGTTGCGCGGCTCGGGCTCGAGCACGAGGAAGCCGGCCTCGAGGTGCGCGCGCAGGTCGTCGGAGTCGGTCTGGATCGTGACCGCGCGACCTTCGGGCAGCGCGCGCAGTGCGCTCATCACCGTGCGCAGGCGCTCGAGGCCGAGGTCGCCCTGCGCATCGCCGGCGAAGTCGAACAGGTTCCCGCCGTCATCCGGCGACCACGGCAGCGCGAGGTCGAGCCGGTGCTCGCCGGCGATGCGGCGGCCTTCGACGTGGACGGTCCAGCCGTCGTGGCCGGCGAGCGCGGGCACGGGATGGATGCCGGCGCAGGCGGCGAGCGCGAGCACGGCGAGGACGCGGGTCGAGGCGTTCATCGGGACCTCCGGGGTGCGGCGGAGCGCGTGGGGCCTGGCCCCAAGCTACGCACCCGCCCAGGGGCGGGTTGCAGGGCGCCTCGCGAGCCCGCGCCGCCCGCGGCAGGCCGGGCGCCGGGCACGAGGCCCGCGCCCCAAACGAATCGGCCCCGGGTCGCTGCCCGGGGCCGTTCGAAGCTGCGTGCTGCCGGTCGGTTGCTGCGACGATCAGAAGTCCTCGCCGCCGTAGCCGCCGCCGCCGCCGGGGCCGGCCGCCGGCGCCTTCTTCTTGTCCGGCACCTCGGTGATGAGCGCCTCGGTCGTGAGCAGCAGGCTCGCGACCGACGCCGCGTTCTGCAGCGCCGAGCGTGCCACCTTGGTCGGATCGATCACGCCGGCTTCGAACATGTCCACGTACTGCTCCGTGTCCACGTTGAACCCGAACGTCTTCTTCTCCTTCTTGACGTGCTCGACCACGACCGAACCCTCGAGGCCGGCGTTCTCGCACAGCGTGCGCAGCGGCTGCTCGAGCGCCCGCTTGATGATGTTGATGCCGACCTTGATGTCGCCCTCGGACTCCGCCGCGAGTGCGTCCAGCGCCTTCTGCGTGCGGATGTACGCCACGCCGCCGCCGGGCACGATGCCTTCCTCGACCGCCGCGCGCGTCGCGTGCAGCGCGTCCTCGACGCGGGCCTTCTTCTCCTTCATCTCGGTCTCGGTTGCCGCGCCGACGTTGATCACGGCCACGCCGCCCGCAAGCTTCGCGAGCCGCTCCTGCAGCTTCTCGCGATCGTAGTCGGAGGTCGTGTCCTCGATCTCCTTCTTGATCTGGCCGATGCGGCCCTGGATGTCGGTCTTCTTGCCGGCGCCCTCGACGATCGTGGTGTTCTCCTTGTCCACGACCAGCCGCTTCGCACGGCCGAGATCCTCGATCTTGGCGTTCTCGAGCTTGATGCCGAGGTCCTCGGTGATGACCTTGCCGCCGGTCAGGATGGCGATGTCCTCCATCATGGCCTTGCGGCGGTCGCCGAAGCCCGGCGCCTTGACCGCGCACACGTTGAGCGTGCCGCGCAGCTTGTTCACGACGAGCGTGGCGAGCGCCTCGCCCTCGACGTCCTCGGCCACGATCAGCATGGGCTTCGCGCGCTGCGCGATCTTCTCGAGGATCGGGAGCAGGTCCTTCATGTTCGAGAGCTTCTTCTCGTACAGGAGGATGTACGCGTCCTCGAGCACCGCCTCCATCGTCTCCTTCTCGGTGACGAAGTAGGGCGAGATGTAGCCCTTGTCGAACTGCATGCCCTCGACGAGGTCCTTGGTCGTCTCGATCGAACGCGCTTCCTCGACCGTGATCGTGCCGTCCTTGCCGACCTTGTCCATGCAGTCCGCGATGATCTTGCCGATCTCGGTGTCGCCGTTCGCGGAGATCGTCGCGACCTGCTCGATCTCCTTGTTGTCCTTGACGGGCTTGCTCTGCTTCTTGAGCTCGTCGACGACGGCCGCGACGGCCCGGTCGATGCCGCGCTTGATGTTCATCGGCGAGGAACCGGCCGTGACGCTCTTCAGGCCCTCGCGAAAGATGGCCTCGGCGAGCACGGTCGCCGTCGTCGTGCCGTCACCGGCGACGTCCGACGTCTTCGACGCGACCTCGCGCACCATCTGAGCGCCCATGTTCTGGTACGGCTCCTCGAGCTCGATCTCCTTCGCGACCGAGACGCCGTCCTTCGTCACCGTGGGCGAACCCCACTTCTTGTCGAGCACGACGTTGCGGCCGCGGGGCCCGAGCGTGACCTTGACGGCCTTCGCCAGCGTCTCCACACCGCGCAGGATCTCCTGACGAGCCTGCTCGCTGAACAGCAACTGCTTCGCTGCCATGTCGCCTCCTGTCGAACGATTTCAGGCGCGCGAACGGGCGGGCCGAACTGCGGGGGCCGCCCCGGCGCCCTCGATTACTTGGACTTGTTGAGGATGCCGAGGACTTCGTCCTCGCGCAGGATCACGTACTCGGTGCCTTCGATCTTGACTTCGGTGCCGCTGTACTTGCCGATCAGCACGCGATCGCCCTTCTTCACCTCGGGGCTGACGCGCTTGCCCTCGTCGGTGAGCTTGCCGGGTCCGACGGCGACGACTTCGCCCTCCTGCGGCTTCTCTTTCGCGGTGTCGGGGATGATGATGCCGCCGCGAATCGTCTCCTGCTCCTCGATGCGACGAACCAGGATCCGGTCGGCCAGAGGCTGAACGTTCATTGCGGAACCTCCTCGATGACGACGTGCCGCCCCGTACGTGCCCGGGAAGCGTGCCCTGCATCCGGCGCGCACCCGCTCGAAGCGGAGAATGGATTGGGACGTGGCGCCCGCACCGCACGGGGGCCGTGCGGGAGCACCAACAGCCCAGAATCTAGTGGCGCAGGCGGGCGGGCTCAAGTGCGTGAATTGACAATGTTTCTAGCGCTTGATCCACAACGAGTTATGGCCGTGTTGCGGGGCGATTCGCGTCGCGCGAGGCGGTCATATTGTCATAATGACATGGCCGCGGTGGCAGAGCGATGGCAAGGAAGTCGGTGGGGCGGGGCGTGTCGTGGGCGGCGCGAGGCTGGCCGGGCGCGACGGGCGTGAGGCGCGCTTCAGCGCGCGGTCGACTCGAAGAGCGCGAGCGTCGGGATCCCGTCCAGGTACCCGGTGCTCATCGTGCCGCGCACGCTCACGTGCGAGCGCTCGCGCGGCCGCACGCCGCGCGTGAAGACGACGAGCGTGTCGCGGTGGTCGAGCAGGTAGTAGGCGAAGCCGCCACCGACGCTGAAGACCTGGTCGACCGTGCCGTGGACCAGCACCGCCTCGCCGTCCACGCCGCTCGCCTGCTGCCTCAGGTGCGCGATGCTCATCGGACGTTCGCCGCGCGGCCACATCGCGATCGTGACGAGCAGGATCAGCCCGAGACCGATCAGCGCCTGCAGGCGGCGGTCGCTCGCGAGCGCGCCGCCGAACTGCGACCACCAGGGCTCGACGAGCGGCGCGGCGACGAACACGTCGGGCGAGATCACCTGGTGCTGGCGTCCCAGCGCCGCGGCCTCCGCGGCCTGGTCGGCGAGATCGAGCGCGCGCTGACGCGCACGCTCCTCGGCGTCGTCGATCGGGAAGTCGCGCGTCGGCGTCACGCGCCGCGTCGGGGCCGGCTCGCGGTGCAGCGACGGCACGCTGCGCGGTCCGGGCTCCCAGTTGAGCTCGGGCCCGCGAACGTAGTCCGACGTGCCCGTGAGATCCGCGGTCACGGCGCCCCGGCCACGCGGGCGCGGCCCTTGCGGCGTCGCCGGCGGTGGCGCCTGTTCGGCGGGCAGCCCTGCGCCCGGGCGCAGCAGCGTCGGCCGTTGAGCGGCGTCGCCGTCGCGCGTGTTGCGCTCCATCTCGGCGGCGAGACCCTCCTCGGCGCCCACGAGCCAGCTCCGCGGATCGTCGGCCGGAACGGCCGGACCGCTCTCGTCGGGCGTGGCGTCGTCGCTGGCCGGCAGGCTCATGGGGCGTCCTCTCGAACCTCGTGGGGTATTGGGGAGTTATCGGCCGAGGCCCCGCTTCGCCTTGAGGGACGCAAGCGGCGCAGGCGCGCCGTTTTTGCAGCGCTCAGCGCCCGCCGTAGCGATCCAGCTTGCGATAGAGCGTGCGCAGCCCGATCGCCAGCATCTCGGCGGCGCGGCGTTTGTCGCCCGCGGTGCGGCGCAGGGTCGCTTCGATCAATGCGCGTTCCGCCTCCTCGATCGTCATGCCGACCTCGATCTCGAGCCGGCGCGCCGCGCGCTCCGGCCCGCGCAGCGGCGCGGGCAGCGAGCTGACGTCGAGCGGCGCGCGCCCCGGCGCCGCGACGACGAGCGCTTCGAGCACGCGCTCGAGCTCGGCGACGTTGCCCGGCCAGTCGTAGGCGAGCAGACGGTCGAGCACGCCACGCGTGAGCCGCTGCAGGCGCCGTCCGTGCTCGCGCGCGAGGTCGCGCAGCAGCCGTTCCGCCAGCACGGGCAGGTCCTCGCGCCGCTCGCGCAGCGGGGGCAGCGCCACGCGCACGACCGCGAGCAGGCGGAAGAGATCCTGGCGGAACGCGCCCTCGCGCTGGGCCGCCTCGAGGTCGGCCGTCGTCGTCGCGAGCACGCGCACGTCGGCGTGCCGCGTGCGTGAGCCGCCCACGCGCTCGAAGGCGCGATCCTGCAGCACGCGCAGCAGGCGCAGCTGCGCGCGCGCCGGGAGCTGCTCGACCCGGTCGAGCACCAGCGTCCCGCCGTCGGCGAGTTCGAGCCGGCCCGGGCGCGGCGGCTCGTCGGGCCGCTCGGTCCCGCAGAGTTCGGCCTCGACGAGCTCGGCCGGCACGGCGCCGCACTCGAACCGCACGAACGGACCGTCGGCGCGGCCGCTCCTGCGATGGAGCGCGTGAGCGACGACGCTCTTGCCCGTGCCCTCTTCGCCCTCGATCAGCACGGTCGCGCGCATCGGGGCGACCTGCGCGATCTGCTCGCGCACGCGGCGGATGGCGCGCGAGCCGCCCGCAAGCGCTTCGAGCCAGCCGCGCCGGTCGTCCTCGCCCTCGAGCGCGGCGATGGCCGCGTCGGCGTCGTGAACCCAGAGCGCCTCGGCCCCCTGCTCGCGCAGGCGTGCGAGCAGCGCGCGCGCCGCGTCGCCGTCGCGCCCGACCACGATCGCCTGGAGACGCCCGCGGCCGGGCCGCGCGCTCAGGCTGGCGGCAGCGCTGCGAGCGCGGCTTCGAGGTTCGGTGCGACCTCGAGCCGGTCGCGATCCTCGCTCACCTCTCGCCACAGGATCCGTCCCTGCTTGTCCACGAGGAACGACGCGCGGTTGCTGTAACCCGAATCGGGCAGCCAGACGCCGTAGGCGCGGCTGGCCTCGTTCCGCCAGTCGGAGAGCAGCGGGAACGTGAGCCCGAGCGAACGCGCGAACGCGGCGTTCGCCCAGTGGCTGTCGACGCTGATGCCGAGCACCTGCGTGTCGGCGCGCTCGAAGCGCGGGAGCTGGCGCTGCACTTCGGGCAGCTGGTGCGAGCAGACCGGCGAGAACGCGAGCGGGAAGAAGACGATCAGGACGTTCTGCCCGCCGCGATACTCGGAGAGCGAATACGAAGTGCCCCCCGGGCCCTTGAGCAGGAAATCGGGCGCCGGCTGGCCGACTTCGGGGACGGTCACGGTCTGCATCGGGAGCTCCATGGAATCGCGGGCGCGAAGGGCGCGCGCAGCGGGCGCTCGGCCCGCCGGGCAGGGCTCGGGGCCGCCTGCCTGACGGGATTATGGGTCAGGAGCGCGGGGCCGGGCAACGCAGCGCCCGGATCGCGCGGCGCGCCGGCTTCGCTCAGCGCCGCCCGGTCGTGCGCATGACGTCCTGGCTCACGGCGGCGAGCTCGGCGAGCGAGCGCACGCCACGCTCGCCCTCCCAGCGGCCCGCGAGCAGCACGAAGAGGCGCGCCGTCGTGCGCGCGTCGCCGAGCGCGCGGTGCGCGGTCTCGGCGGGCAGCCCGAGCCGCGCGGAGAGCGGTCCGAGCGAGTTGCTCGCGGTCGAGCCGAAGAGTCCGCGCGCGAGCCCGAGCGTGTCGAGGATGGGATTGAGGAGCGGCGGCGCTCCCGCCTCGCGGAAGAGGTGCACGAGGAACGGCAGGTCGAACGGCGCGTTGTGGAAGACGAGCGGCAGGTCGTCGCACGCCTCGCGCAGCGTGCGCGCCACCTCGGCCGCGGGCGGCGCGCCCGCCACCATCGCGTCGTGGATGCCGTGCACGCGCGCGGCGTCGGGTGGAATCGGCCGGCCCGGCTGCACGAGGCTCGACCACTCCTCGCCGAGCGCACCGTCCACCACCGCGACGCGGGCCACCTCGACCAGCCGGTGGCCCTCGGCGGGGCTCATGCCCGTCGTCTCGGTGTCGACCGCCAGCACGGTCCGTCCGGCGAGCAGCGTCACGCCAACCTTAGTGCTCGCCGCCCTGCGCGCTCTTCACGTAGTCGTCCCACGGCTCGTTACGCGCGAGATGACCGTCGCCGATGTAGCGCAGCAGCAGCAGGAAGCGGTCGGGCTCGACGTAGCCCGGAAGGTTCACGAGCCGCTCGCCCTCCGACGTGAAGAAGATCGTCGTGGGATAGCCGCTCACCTCGAACGTCGAAGCGAGCGCACGGGCCGAGTAGCTGTGCCCGCGCCACGACTCCGCTTCCATGCTCTCGGCGTTCAGCCGCACGATCACGAAGTGCGAGTGGAGGTAGCCGTCGATGTCGGAGCGCGAGTAGACGTCGCGATCCATGCGCTTGCACCAGCCGCACCAGTCCGTATAGACGTCGACGAGCACGGGGCGTCCGGTGGCGCGTGCCGCGCGCAGGCCCGCGTTCCAGCTCTGCCAGTCGAGCGCGCGCGCCGGCGCCGCCGCGAGGAGCGCGGCGAGCAGCGGCAGGGACCAGCGGATGGCGTAACGCATGGGGAAACCTCGCAGGGGGCGGACGGACCTTCGCCCGCGCCCATCCGACGGGAGTCTCACAAGCGTACGCGCTTTCGCACGAATTCTCACGTGCGCGACGCGTCCCGGCCGCGCACGGTGTGGCGCAGCGTCTCCTCGAGCCGGTGCGGATCGAACCACACCCCGCACAGGTGCGCGCTGCCGAACTGGCCCGGATTGACGACGATCGAGCGGCCGATGCGGCCGTGCCACTCGCCCGAGACGCGTGGCGATTCGTGGATGTGGCCGCTCAGCACGAGCGGCGGCTGGTGCTGCTCGACGAAGCGCCGGATCGCCCGTGAGCCGACGTGCGCGCCGCCCGCCATCGCGTCGCAGCTGGTGTCACGCGGCGGCGAGTGAAGCACGAACAGCGTGCTCGCGGGCTCGGTGCGCGCCGCGAGCGAGTCGAGCGCGGACGCGATCGTTGGGGTGCGATCGCCCGGATCGAACGCGAACGGCTCGAGCCCGTTCTCGAGGCTGCGCCAGCCGTCGAGCCGCGGCGGCGTTTCCTCGTCGCCGTCCTCCCAGCGCTCCCAGTCCTTCATCGCGAACGGCGTGATCGGCACCCAGGAGAGCCCGGCGACGCGCACGTCGTCGACGCTCACGACGCGATCGTGGAGCAGCCGCCACAACGCGCCGTCGTGCTGCTCGAGCAGCACGTGATTCGCGCTCCAGTCGTCGTTGCCCATGAGCAGCAGCAGCTCGGCGCCAGGCACGGCCTCACGCAGCCGGCGCGCGAACTCGACGAGGATGCCCTCGAGGAAGAGCCGTTGCCGGCGCGGCCCGCCGTCGCCGGAGGCGTGCGGGCACAGATCGCCCCCGAGCACCACCGCTCGCGGCCGGCCCGCAGCCGCCTGCGCCAGGATCTGCTCGTAGAAGTCGGTCTGCCCGTGCAAATCCGATGTGAAGAACCAGTCCGCCAAGCGTCAACTCCCTCGCGACGGCGTTGCGCGCGCCCCGGCGAAGCTAACGTCGGCGCGAGCGGACGCACAACCGCCCGGCCGCGAGCGAGAATCCGCTTGCCCGCGCGCGGGACGGTTTCGGATACTCGATGCCCGTGTCCGCGCGCTGGCTTCGAGGCGGACGAGCAGCTTCCCACGCCCACGAGCTCGAAATGTCCGTTTCACGCCTGGCGCGCGCCCTCGTGGCGCTCGCGTTGGTCCTCGCGCCGGCCGCGCCGCACGCCGCCGCCGCACCGCATGCCGGCTCCCGCGCCACCGCCGCGCCGCGCAACCTGCTCCAGAACCCGGGCTTCGAGCGCACGATGCCGGGCCAGGACTGGATGCCGTCCAATTGGGACACCTCGGACGCGGGCATGACCACCGTGTTCTTCGGGCGCGATTCGCTCGCGCCGCACGCCGGTCACTACAGCGTGAGCATCGCGAACACGAGCACGCTCTACCACATGGGCCACAATTGGAGTCAGACGCTGCTCGTCGGCAAGGAAACGTGGGGCAAGGAGGCGGTCCTGTCGGTGTGGACGCGCAGCGCCGGCGTGCAGGGCCGGGCGTACGTGCTGCTGCAGGCGTACCGCGACACGTGCACGAAGATGTCGCGCATCTGGGGCGTCACGCGCGAGGAGGCCATGGACCGGCTCGGCATCGTCGCGATCGCCGATCCCGCGATCGAGCTGGGCTGGAAGCGCACCCAGTTCCGCGACGCGCAGACCGACTGGGTGAGGCGTGAGGCGCGCATCTACGTCGCGCCCGGGACCAACGTGCTGTTCGTGCGCTGCGGCCTCTTCGGCGTGGGCCAGGTGTCGTACGACGACGCTTCGCTCACGCTCGAAGCGCCTCCGCCCGCGCCGGTCTATCCGGCTGGGAAGAACCTGCTCGTCGATCCGGACTTCGAAGGCAGCGGCGACGACTGGGAATGGGTGATCCCGCCGTACGAGGGCGCGCGGCTCGAACCCGACAGCGAGTACGCCCACTCGGGCCACCTGAGCATCCGCGGCTCGCACATGCACGACGGCCTCGTCAACACGCGCATGGGCATGGCGCAGGTGTTCCCGGGGCGCGGGCTCGGGGGCAAGCGGCTGCGGATCTCGGGCTGGTTCCGCACCGACAGCCTGACGGGCGGCGCCTACGTCCGCGTCTACTGCCAGACGCCGACCGCGCAGGCGGCCTCGCCCGGGGTCGGACTGCTGACCGACACGTACGACTGGCGGCAGGTGCAGTCCGAGGTCGACGTGCCGCGCGACGCTGTCGAGATCTGGGCGTGGCTCGCGTTCAACGCACCCGCGACCGGAACGATCTGGCTCGACGACGCGAGGCTCGAGATCGTGGGGCCCGCGAGCGGCGACACCACGGGCGCGAAGCCGGCGAAGGCTCGCACCGCGAAACGCGCAGCGACGCACCATTGAAGCGGTTGCGCGCGGGGTCTTGACGCGCGCGATGCCCGGTCGCACAATTCGGCTCGCAGTTGGGCAGAGAGACCTCCTTGGCAGGGAGCTTTCATCCGGTTCGAGGCGCCGTTCGCTGCACGGCCCTGCCCCGAAGCCCGCAACGCGGTTTCACGAGCGAGGTGAGCCGCGGGATGGACGAGGGGACGCGCGAATCGGGGCTGCACGGCGTTCGTGTCATCCGCCCGGGATGACGGTCGCTGACGAGCGCTAGAAGGGGCCCCCCCTCTTCTGAACGGGCCGCCCGGCGCGCTCGTGCCTCACGAAGCCTCTCCCTCACCCCGCTTCGTGCACCCCGCGACGATGGTCCTCGGCGCGAATCCGCCTCATCGCCTCGCGTTGCGCAATGCGAGGGCACACGTCGTCGCGTGGATGCGCACCGTGTCCTCGACCGCGCGCGCGTAGCCGCCGCCCAGCGTCACCACGAGCGGGATCCCGCGCGCACGGCAACCGTCGATGACCCGCGCGTCGCGCGCCTCGAGTCCGGCGAGCGAGAGCCCGAGGCCGCCGAGCACGTCCTCCGCGTAGGGATCGGCGCCCGCCTGGTAGAGCAGCAGATCGGGCGCGTGGCGCCACACGGGCTCGAGCGCGCGATCGAGCGCCCGCAGGTAGTCCTCGTCGCCCGTTCCGTCGGCCAGGCCGACGTCGAGGTCGCCTCGCTCCTTGGGGACCGGATAGTTGTTCTCCTGGTGGATCGACAGCGTGAAGACGCGCGGATCGTCGGCGAAGATCGCGGCCGTGCCGTTGCCCTGGTGGACGTCGAGATCGACGACGGCTGCGCGCGCGATCCGGCCCTCGTGCTGGAGCGCGCGCACGGCGACCGCGAGATCGTTCAGGTAGCAGAAGCCCTCGCCGTGATCGGGGTAGGCGTGGTGGAAGCCCCCGCCTGCGTGCGCCGCCGCGCCGCGCTCGAGCGCCTCGCGTGCGGCGAGTGTCGTGCCCTCGGCCGCGAGCGCATAAGCCGTCACGATCCCGCTCGTCAGGGGCAGCTCGGAGCGCATCGTGCGTTCGCTCCAGCGCAGCTCGTCCAGGTCGCGCAGGTAGGCCTCGGTGTGAACGAGCGCGAGCCGCGAGCGCTCGGGCGTGCCGGGTGTGAGCGCCCCGCCCGGCGACACGAGCCCGTCGGCGACCAGTCGATCGTGGACGAGCCTGAACTTCTGCGTGGGAAAGACGTGCGGACCGATGTCGCACTCGTAGTCCGCCGACCAGACGACCGCGCCTGCCGCCATGACGGAAGCTTGGCACCGAATCACGCGTGCGGCCAGCGCGGGCGCCGTCGGACGCCGCGCCGGGCGCGCGCGGCGGCGCGGACGTCGGGCAGGTGCGGCGCCCCGCGTCCGAATCTAGGATCGTGTCCTCCCATGCCCACGCCCGCCACCCCTCGCCAAATCGCCGCGGCGTTTAGCGCGCTCGAGCGCCGGCTGCTCGAGCGCCGGCTCGCCGCGCTCGACCTGCGCACGCGCGTGGTCGCGCTGCTGCTCGCGCTCTGCGTCGCGGGGCTCGCGTACTGGAAGGTGCGCGTCCCGCTCGACTTCGCGGTGCGCGCGCGCGGGCCCGCGGGTGGCGCGGAGTGGCTCGGCGGCGCGCTCGCGCTCTTTGCGCTGACGGGCGGCGCGCTCGCGGCCTGGCGGCGCTCGACCCGGCGCGTGCGCCCGCCCGGGCCCGAATGGCTCGCGCTTCCCGTGCCGCCCGCGCTCGTCGCGCGCCACCTCGCCTCGGAGGCGCGCTGGCCGGCCGCGACCGTCTTCGCTCCCGCGCTCGCGGCGTTGCTCGCCGGGATCGGCCTCCTTCCCGCGCTCTGGCTCGTGCTGCTCGCGGCGGGCTTCGCCGTGCTCTGGCTCGAGGCGACGCGCGCCGGGATCGCGTGGGCTTGGCGCGCGCAGCTCGCTCCCGCGCGCCCCCAGGCCGCGCTTCCCGCGCTCACGCGCGCGCTGCTCCCGCCCGCGCCCGGCACGCGCACCCGCCCGCTGCCCGCGCCGCGCTGGCGGCGCGCGTCACGCTGGCGCGCGGTCCTCGCGCTCGACGTCGCCTCGTCGCTGCGCGGCTCGGCCGCCCGCGCGCGGCTGCTCGCCGCGGCGGCGCTCTTCGTCGTCTCGGCCCTCGCGTGG
>Ga0335083_10003075_pt1 | contig 21749 bp, 18 predicted proteins | sample Lox_Sample_42_FD_206716 | JGI IMG/M metagenome (GOLD analysis project Ga0335083, IMG submission 206716) | Soil microbial communities from Loxahatchee National Wildlife Refuge, Florida, United States - Lox_Sample_4.2 | ecosystem: Environmental > Terrestrial > Soil > Wetlands | place: USA...
GGCGTAGCCGTCGTCCGCCAGCGCCTGCGCGAGCGCCCCGGCCCGTTCATCGAGCGGAAGCGCGCTGATCCGCTCGGCGTACCGGGCCTCCCACTCGGCCATCCGGCGACGGGCGAAGTCCTCCACCGCCTCCTCGCCGACCTCCTCGCGCAGGTAGCGCAGCGCCTCGACCGCGACGTCGTCGTACGCCGTCGGACCGGCGTCGTGGCCGGCCTCGGACAGGCTGAAGCGCTTCGCCGGCCGGCCCCGCCCGCGTGGGCCCGCGACCCGTTCCTCGCGAGCCACGATGATGCCGTCGGCGAGCGCCGCGTCGAGGTGGCGGCGGATGCCCGCACAGGTCAGCCCGAGCCGCTCGGCCAGCTCGGTCGCGGTCGACGGACCGTGCTCGAGCAGCGAGGTGAGCACCCGATCGCGGGTGCGCTCCTCCGCGGTGGCTGTTTTCACAACGCCATTATTGCGTAATTCGCGGACGGCTTCCAACTCGGGGGTCGGACCCTGGTCCGGCGACGGTCAGCCAGGAACCGTCGCGGGGGCCTCAAGCGCGGCCCGACGTGCCCGCAGCCGGTCGGCTTTCGCCTCGTGCTCGTCGCGGAAGGCCTTCAGCCGCGCCTGGGTCTCGCCGAGGCGGGTCAGCAACCGGTCGTTGGCCTCGAGGGCCTCGTCGATCAACTCGAGCTGACGCTGCCTCGACAACGGCTCCCCCGATCGCCACTCCGAACGCACTCGATCGAGGACCTCGATGTCTTCGATGTCGACCACCGCGCCAACCTCGGCGAGGGAGAAGCCCAGCAGGTCCTGGAGATCGCGGATCCGCCCGACCCGTGACAGGTCCGCTGGGAGGTAGACCCGCTCTCCGCTGGGCCTCCGGCCGCTCGGTCGCAGCAGCCCGAGCTCCTCCCAGTAACGCAGCGTGCGGGTCGTGAGACCGGTCAGCTTGGCCACCTCGCCGATGCGCAGCTCGACCGGTCGCGCCTCACGGGACCGTCGGCGGCCGGTCACGTCGGCACCGCTGCGACGTCGGTGGGGACCGAGCCGGCCGCGTCGAGTGCCACGCTCGCCTCCCCGCTGACCTTTGGGCCGCGGACCCACGAGCAGATCGCGGCCGCGAGGCTCATCACGATCGCGAAGTCCAGCGCGAGGTGCAGCCCGGAGCGGAATGGCCCGCTGATCAGTGTGGGGAACAACGTCCGGCTGGTCAGCGCCGCCTGCTGCGGGGCCGTCAGGCTGGCGAGCACATGCGGACCGAGCAGATGCTGGATCGGGTTGTAGCCAAGAAAGGCGGCGAACAACGTTGACACGGGTGGAAGCGTGGACACCGCGTGGGCCGTGCCGGGTGGCACCCCGTGCGAGGTGAGACCGGTTTGCAGACTCGCCGGCAGCGCGCTGGAGAACCCGACGATGATCAACGTGAAGAACAGACCGATCGAGAGCACCTGCGCGGAGTTCTGGAAGGTCGAGTTCATTCCTGATCCCGCGCCACGATCGCGCGCGGGGAGGCTGTTCATGACCGCGGCACGGTTCGGCGAGCCGAACGACGCCATCATCAAGCCGGTGACGAAGAGCACAAACGCGAACGTCGGATAGGCGAAGTCCATCGGCAGCAGCTGAAGCAACCCGAACGCGATCGCCGTGCCGATCATGCCGCCGGTGGCGAACGGACGGGCACCGAACCGGTCGGAGAGTACGCCGGACGCCGGACCGGAGATCAACATGCCGAAGGTGAGCGGCAACATCGCCAGGCCGGCCGCGAGCGGCGTGTTCGCGAAGTCGACCCCGTGCAGCGGCAGCCAGATGCCCTGAAGCCAGATGATCATCGTGAACATCAACCCGCCGCGGGCGAGCGCGGCCAGAAAGCTCGCGAATACGCCGGCGCTGAACGCCCGGATCGCGAACAGCTGGAGGCGGAACATCGGCTCCTTGACGCGGGTCTCGATCACGCAGAACGCGACGAGAAACGCCGTACCGATGGCCAGCTCGGCGAGCACGGTCGGGTTCGTCCACCCCATGTTCGAGCTGCCATGCGGCTCGATGCCGTAAGTGAGGCCCACCATGATGAGGACGAGGCCAACGGCGAAGGTGATGTTGCCCGCCCAGTCGACCTTCGCGGCATGCCGTTCGGAGAGCTCGCGGAGCTTCAGATAACCCCAGACGGTGGCGAAAATCCCGATCGGAAGGTTAACGAGGAAGATCAGTCTCCAATTGATCGGTGCGAGCAGGCCGCCCAGCACCAATCCGATGAACGCACCGCTGAATGCGACCGCCTGGTTGATGCCCAAGGCCATCCCACGCTGGTTCACCGGGAATGCGTCGGTGAGGATCGCGGCCGAGTTGGCCATCAGCATGGCCGCACCGACGGCCTGGAACAGCCGCATGACGATGAGGTAGATGCCGGCCGCATGCCCGTGCATCCAGGTGACGGACAGCATGAGCGAGAAGAACGTGAAGACCGCAAATCCGAGGTTGTAGATCCGGACCCGGCCGAAGATGTCGCCGAGGCGTCCCAGGCTCACCACCAGCACGCTGGTGACGACCAGGAATCCGAGGATCATCCACAGCAGGTAGAAGCTGTTGCCCGGCTGCAGCGGGTCGATCCCCACGCCCCGGAAGATGTCGGGCATGGAGATCAGGACGATCGACCCGTCGATCGTGGCCATCAGCATGCCCAACGTGCACACCGACAGCGCGGTCCACTTGTAGCCGGCCGACGGAGGACTGCTCACGGGAACTTACCTTAACGTAAACGTCAGGGTAGGTCGCGCGGTCGGGCGCGCTGCTCACTGGTTCAGGCGAACTGCTCCAGGAAGTTGAGCATGTCGTCCGCGTGCTCCTCCTCGACCGCGAGGATGTCCTCGAACAACCGCCGCGTGGTCGGGTCGTCGTCGCCGATCCAGTTGACGATCTCGGTGTAGGACGCGATCGCGATCCGTTCCGCGACCAGGTTGTCGGTGATCATCTCGCGCAGGTCGCTCGAGGTCTGGTACTCCGCGTGCGACCGCTCGGTCAGCGTTTCGGGGTCCATGTCGGGCACGCCGCCGAGCTGGCTGATCCGTGCGGCGAGCTGGTCGGCGTGGCCCTGCTCCTCGTTGGCGTGGACGAGGAACTCGGCAGCGACGGTCTCGGCATCGATGCCTTTCGCCGCGAAATGGTGCTGGCGATAGCGCAGCGTGCAGACGATCTCGGTGGCCAGCGCGATGTTCAGGACGCCGATCACCCTCGCGACATCGGCGCGGTAGGCCGCGGTGACCGGGCCCTTTTCGATCTCGGTTCGAGCCTGCTTGCGCAGCGTCTCGACGTCGGTCAGGAACTCGTTCATGGTCTCACCTCTCGGACAACTCGGCGTTTGCGACTCGGGGTCCGTCTCGAACCTACTGTCCCCCAGGCGAGAACCTCCAACCCCGCCGGGGGCGATCCCGCGTCGATGCGCTTGCAGGCGGGCCTCAGACCCGAGGGTTCGCCCTAAGCCCGGATGGCCGCTTTTCGGCCCGGGAAAATAGGGATTCCTTGCGATGTGGGCTCCCTCCTCAGACGTGCATCGTTGACCTCGTCAGCGACGAAGGTCCGCGAATCACGGTCCGAGAAGGAAGGCGACCACGATGCTTGCCCCAGGTCACCAGCTCGTCAATGAGACAGAGGTCGCCTACCGCCGGGCCCAATTGCGCGGCGCCGGCAACGAAGCGACCCATCACCCGGCGGTCCGGGTTGCGCGCGGGGAGTCCCTGCTCGCGCGGCTGCGCGCCAGGGCCCGCCGGCGCGCAACCGACCCGGTCCGCGGGGCCTCCCGGCGCGAGCTCGATGGGCCGCTTCTGCGTCCCGGCGGGTGGTCCGCCACCCCAGCCCCGCGACCGGTCGGGGCGCCTCACCACATGAGCGCCGGCTGCTGAACCGAGTCGGCTCCCGCCCGCCGAAAACTCCTCGGAAACCGTCGTAGTCATCCGCGATGATGGGTTCGTGCAGGTCGACTCCCGCGCGACCCCGCTCATCGGGCGTGACGACGAGCTCCGGGCGTTGTGCGAGCTGATCGGCGTGGGCGGCGCGGCTCGCGGTGCGGTGCTTGTCGGGGGCGACGCCGGCGCGGGCAAGAGCCGCCTGGTTGCCGAGCTTGCGGTCCACGTCACCGACCAGGGCTGGCAGGTGCTGGTCGGCCACTGCCTGGACTTCGGCGAGGGTTCCCCGCCCTACCTCCCGTTCAGCGAGGCGCTCGGTCGGCTCGCCGCGGACCAGCCGGAGGTCACCGAGCGGTTCCTCGAGACCGCACCCTCGATCTCCCGCCTGCTACCGGCACAACGCATGCTCGCCGACTCGGCCCGCGACCTCGAGCCGACCGATCGCAGCGTGCTGTACGACGCTGTCCACGCGGCCTTGACCCGGATGAGCGCCACGGCTCCGGTTCTTCTCATCGTCGAGGACATTCACTGGGCGGATCAGTCGACCCGCGACCTGCTCCGCTTCCTGTTCGCCCGCGGATTCACCTCGCCGGTCGCCCTGCTCACGACGTATCGGAGCGACGACCTGCACCGCAAGCATCCGCTGCGCGCGGCGCTCGCCGAATGGGTTCGGCTGCCGTCGGTGTCCCGGTTGCAGCTCCGGCCACTGAGCGAGCACGAGTCACGCGAGCTGGTGCGCGCGCTGTCCGACGGCACGGTGAGCGAGGAGGATCTCCAGCTGATCCTGGCCCGCGCCGAGGGCAACCCGTTCTTCCTCGAGGAGCTGGTCGACGCGTCAACCTCGGGCGAGGGCGAGCTCCCCACCGACCTCGCCGACCTCCTGCTCGTCCGGCTCGACCAGATCGACGACGACGCCCGGTTGGTGGTCCGGGCGGCAGCCGTCGCAGGGCGGCGGGTATCGCACCGGCTCCTCGCGACCGGGACCGCGCTCGACGACGCCGCACTGGACAGTGCGCTGCGGGCAGCGGTCGAGGCCAACATTCTTGTTGCCGTCGCCACCGACGGCTACGCGTTCCGGCACGCGCTGCTCGCTGAGGCGATCTACCAGGACCTGCTCCCCGGCGAGCGGGTGCGGCTGCACGCAACGTTCGCCGCGGCACTCGCCTCGCACCGAGCCGAGGGGTCCGCCGCCGAGCTCGCCCGTCACGCGCGAGCGTCCCACGACCTGATCACCGCGGCCCGGGCGAGCATCGAAGCGGGCGACGAGGCGATGGCCGTCGGCGGCCCCGAGGAGGCCCTGCACCAGTTCGAGCGCGCCATGGAGCTGCTCGACGATCCGACGGTCGCGGCAGCGTTCGAGGCCGGTGACGCCGCGACGACCGTCGACCGGGTCGGTCTGACCGTTCGATCCACGGTCGCCGCAGCGGCAGCGGGCCACCAGTTCCGCGCGGTCGCGCTCGCGAGCCACGAACTCGATCGGCTCGCCCCCGACGCAGCTCCGGGCGACCGCGTCCGCCTGATCCAGGCGCTGGTCGCGACGGCGCAGGTGCTGGACACCAATCTCGACCTGCTCCAGCTCACGACCGAAGCTGTGCGGCTGCTCTCCGGCGAGCCACCGAGTCGGATGCACGCGCTCGTCCTCAACCTGCACGCGCGCGCCAACCAGGATCGGGCCCGCGACGACGAGGCCATCCGAGCCGCGACCGAGGCGCTCGCGATCGCCGAAGACCTCGACCTGCCGGGCATCGCCGCCGACGCCCGGCTGATGCTCGCCCGCCTCGACGAGCGCGGCGGCCAACCGGACCGCGCCGAGGCCTCGATCACCGCGGCGATCTCCGGCGCGGCGCAGGCCGGCGAGTCGATGGCCGAACTCCGCGCGCTCTACAGCTTGGCCAGCCTGCATTACGGCCAGGGGCGGCTCGTCAAGGCGATCGAGCTGTATCGGGCCGCCACCCAGCGGGCGCGCGAGCTCGGACGGCCGTGGGCGCAGTACGGGCTCGAGGCGGCCTGCATCGGCGCGCTCGCCACCTACGAGCACGGCGACTGGGACGCCGCGCAAGAGTTCCTCGACACGAGGGGACAACGCCCTCCCGAGCAGGCTCGCGCGATGATCGCCGCGACCCGGCTCGAGCTCGCGGCCGGCCGGGGCGACACCACGGCGCTGTCGACGATGCTGCCGGTGACCCGCGAGTGGTGGCAGCGCGACGGCCTGCTCGCGATCACCAGCGGAGGGGCGGCGATCGAGCTGTACGGACAGCTCGGCGACCTCGAGCTTGCGAACGCGACGTACGACGACGTCGTCGCGACCGTCGGCGCGCTGTGGAACGGCGGTCGATTCGGCGCCCGGATCCGGCTCTCGGGGCTCCTGCTCGGGCACCTTGCCGCTGCGGCCGCCGAAGCGTCGCTCACCGAGCGTGCGGCGCTCGTGATCCGCGGCGACGAGGTTGCGGATGCCGGGATCGAGGCGGCCAACGCCAACCGCTACCTCGGGCCGGAGGGAATCGCCTGGGCAGAGCGAGTCCGCGCCGAAAACGCCCGGCTGCACTGGCTCGCCGGGATCGATCCCCCCACCGACACCGAGCTCGTCGAGACCTGGCGCCACGCGGTCGCCGGCTTCGAGGCCTTCGGCCACGTCTATGAGACGGCGCGGTCGCGGGCCCGACTGGCCGCCGTACTCTCTGCGATCGGCGACACCGACGCGGCCGCGACGCAAAGCGCTGCGGCACGCGCGAGCTCAGAGCGCCTCGGGGCCCGGGCGCTGCTCGCCGAGTTGCGCTCCGCACCGGGCGCCGCCGCGATCCGCCCCGCTGGCTCCGCCGTCCGCGACCCGGAGGCACTCACACCGCGCGAGCGCGACGTCCTCGCTCTCGTGGCGACCGGGCGCAGCAACCGCGAGATCGCCCAACAGCTGTTCATCAGCGCCAAGACCGTGAGCGTGCACGTCTCCAACGTGCTCGCGAAGCTCGGTGCCAGCAGCCGGACCGAGGCGGTCGCGATCGCTCGCCGGCGCGGGCTGCTCGACTGACCCGAGCGCGGGGAAGCGCGGGAAACCCGACGCGCGAGACCGGCGCCGGGGCACCGAGCATCTGCCCGACCCTGCCTAGACTCGACCTGGCATGCGCGTCCACGTGTCCCCCCTTGCCTTCCGCCGGCTGACAGTCGCCGTTGCGGTGTCGATGGCGGCGATCGTGGTGACGGGGGCAGCGGTCCGCCTCACCTCCTCCGGCCTCGGTTGTCCCGACTGGCCGCGATGCACGGCGACCTCGGTGGTCGCCCCGGCGAGCTACCACGCGCTCGTCGAATTCGTGAACCGGGTCATCAGCACTCTCGTCGGCTTGTTCGTCGTCGGCGTGGCGCTCGCGGCGTTACTCCGCGACCCGCGCCGACGTGACCTGACCCTGCTGGCCTGGAGCCTCGTTGCGGGCTTCGCAGGCCAGGCCGTGGTCGGCGGGCTCTCGGTCATCTATCACCTCTCGCCCCCATGGGTGATGGCGCACTTCCTGCTCTCGATGGGCATGCTCTGGATCTCCCTGGTGTTGGTGCACCGGGCCGACCCGGCGTGGCAGCCGCGCGACCCGAGCGTCGCCCGGGAGTTGTTGCTCCTCGGCCGGCTACTGGTCGGCGTCGCCGCGTGCGTGCTGTTCCTCGGCACCGTCACGACCGGCACCGGGCCGCACGCCGGGTCCGGTGCGCACGTGCGCCGGCTCGGCTTTCCGCTCGAGCGGGTCACCCAGCTCCACGCGGACTCGGCGCTCCTGTTGACCGGTCTCGTCATCGCGACGTTGTTCGCGGTCCGCCTGACCCCGACGACGCCGACCATCCGCCGCCGGGCAACATTCCTGGCCGCGATGATCGTGGCTCAGGTCGCGATCGGCTACACCCAGTACTTCCTCAACCTCCCCGCAGGCGTCGTCGAACTGCACGTTGCGGGCGCGACGGTGCTGTGGGGCGCGACGATCTGGCTTCAGCTCGGTTTCACCGCGGCCGAACCCCGGCCGATGACCGCGCCGACCGGCGAGGTCGTCCCTGCACAAGCGGCGCCGGCTACCTCACGAACTGGCTGACCGCCACCGCGACGAAAACCAGCGTGAGATAGCTGATCGACTGGTGGAACAGCCGCATCGGATGCGCCGGCTCGCCCCGTCGAACCCGGCGGTTGAGCCGGTGCGCCTCGAGGAGAAAAAGTGCGCCGGCGGCCGACGCGACGACGGCGTACAGGAGGCCCGCGCCGAACGGGACCAACACGAGGGACACCGCCACCATCGCCCAGGAGTACGCCACGATCTTGCGGGTCACCGAGCACGGCGAGGCGACCACCGGCAGCATCGGAACCCCCGCGGCCGCATAGTCGTCCTTGAACCGCATCGCGAGCGCCCAGAAATGCGGCGGCGTCCAGAGGAACACGACCGCAAACAGGACAACGGCCGGCCAACCGACGTCGCCCCGAACGGCGCTCCACCCGATGAGCACCGGGAAGCAGCCCGCTGCACCGCCGATCACGATGTTCGACGGCGTACGCCGCTTCAACCCGATTGTGTAGACGAAGACGTAGAACGCGATCGCCGCCACCGCGAGGCCGGCGGACAGCCAGTTGACTGCGAAGCCGAGCAGCACCGTGGCCGCAGCCCCCAGCACGATGCCGAACCGAAGCGCCGCCACCGGGGGGACGGTCGCCCGAGGCATCGGCCGCAAGCGGGTACGGGACATGACCGCGTCAATGTCGCGATCGACGACGCAGTTGAGCGTATTGGCGCTGCCTGCCGCCAACGCCCCACCGACCAGGGTGGCCACGACCGTCCAAGCCGCCGGGAACCCATGCGCGGCGAGCACCATCACGGGGAGGGTGGTGACGAGCAACAACTCGATGATCCGAGGCTTGGTGAGGGCGACGTACTGCCCGATCACCCCGCGAACCGAGCGGGCGCGACGATCGTCTGCCACCACCGCAACGCCGGTCACCACTGGCTCTACGGAGACCGTCACGTGGATCCTTTGCTGGTTTGCGGTGGAGACCAGGCTCCCGTGGCGGCGTCAACCGCCGAGGAAATGCTAGCCGCCGGGGTTCCGGCGCGAGATGCGCGGGGTAGGCCGTGTCGCGGGGACTGTCATGACGCGAGGTGTCGGCAGCGGTAACGGTGGGCACCGCGCGTTGCGGTTGGTAACGATCTCACTACGCTCGACCCCGACGAGTAGGAGACGAGGAGAATCGTGAGCCCGAGCAGCCAGCACACCGTCGAGTGGAGCGATCAGGACCGTCTCGCCGTCGACGTGATCCGCGGGCTCGCGATGGACGCGGTCGAAGCCGCCGGGAACGGCCATCCCGGGACGGCGATGAGCCTCGCACCGGCCGCCTACCTGCTGTTCCAGCGACTGCTTCGCCACGACCCGGCGGACCCGGCCTGGATCGGACGCGACCGGTTCGTTCTGAGCTGCGGGCACTCCAGCCTGACGCTGTACATCCAGCTGTTCCTGTCCGGATACGGGTTGACCCTCGAGGACCTCAAACTGCTCCGGCAGTGGGACTCCCTGACACCCGGTCATCCCGAGCATCACCACACGGCGGGGGTCGAGACGACGACCGGTCCGCTCGGTCAAGGAGTCGCGAACGCGGTCGGGATGGCGATGGCCGCTCGCTATGAACGGGGTCTGTTCGACCCGGACGCCGCGCCCGGCACGAGCCCGTTCGATCACACGATCTGGTGCTTCGCCTCGGACGGGGACATCGAGGAGGGCATCGCCTCGGAGGCGAGCAGCATCGCCGGGCACCAGCAGTTGGGCAACCTGGTTCTGCTCTACGACGACAACCACATCTCGATCGAGGGCGACACCAAGGTGGCCCTATCCGAGAATGTCGGCGCCCGCTACGAGGCCTATGGCTGGCACGTGCAACACGTGGCCGACGTCAACGACGTCGACGCGCTCTACGCGGCCTTCGTCGCCGCCCGGGAGGAGACCTCACGGCCGAGCCTGCTCGTGGTCCGATCGATCATCGGTTGGCCCGCCCCGACGAAACAGAACACCGGCAAAGCTCACGGCAGCGCGCTCGGAGCCGACGAGGTCGCCGCTACCAAGGTGATCCTGGGCCTCGATCCGCGGACCTCGTTCTTCTGCCCCGAGGAGGTCCTCGCGCACACCCGCGAGGTTGTGGACCGCGGCCGGGCGCTCAGGTCCGCCTGGCAGGCCGATTTCGATGCCTGGGCGGCGAGTCACCCGGCTGCGGCCGACGAGCTGGAGCGAATCTCGGCCCGACGGCTGCCGGAAGGGTGGGACGCGAAGCTTCCGGACTTCGCCGGCGAAACGTCCCTGTCGACGCGCAAGGCGAACGGGATCGTTCTGAACGCCATCGCCTCGGCGATGCCCGAGCTGTGGGGGGGTTCCGCCGACCTCGCCGAAAGCAACAACACCGACATCGCCGGTGCCGAGTCCTTCCTGCCGCCCGCCCACGGCGGGTCGCCGTACGGCAGGATCCTGCACTTCGGGATCCGCGAGCACGCCATGGGCGGGATCATGAACGGGATCACCCTCCACGGCGGCACCCGGGTATTCGGTGGCACCTTCCTGACCTTCTCGGACTACATGCGCGGATCGGTCCGGCTGGCCGCGCTGATGAAGGTGCCGGTGATCTACGTGTGGACCCACGATTCGATCGGGCTCGGGGAGGACGGACCCACCCATCAGCCGGTCGAGCACCTCGCCGCGTTGCGCGCGATCCCCGGCCTCGACGTCGTTCGCCCGGCGGATGCCACCGAGGCGAGCGTCGCCCTGCGCACGGTCATCGAGCACCTCGACCGACCCGCCGGCCTGATCCTGTCCCGGCAGGACCTCCCGGTCATCGACCGGGCGGTGTTCTCCTCGGCCGAAGGGGTCGCCAAAGGTGCCTATGTGCTCGCCGAAGCCTCCACCGGTTCGGCGCAGGTGATCCTCATCGCCACCGGCAGCGAGGTCTCCCTCGCGCTCGCGAGCCGGGACATCCTCGAGCGCGACGGAACGCCGACGCGGGTGGTCTCGATGCCCTGCCGGGAGTGGTTCGAGGCCCAGGATGCGTCGTACCGCCAAGAGGTCCTGCCCCCCGGCATCCGCGCCCGCGTGTCGGTCGAGGCCGCGGTCGCCATGGGTTGGCGCGACTTCGTCGGGGATGCCGGGGAAATCGTCTCGCTGGAGCACTTCGGTGCCAGCGCGCCGTACAAGATCCTCTACGAGCAGTTCGGCTTGACCCCACAGCGGGTGGTCGCCGCCGCACACGCCAGCCTGTCGAAGGCCGGCGCGTCGAGCGCGGGGACCTGACAACGATGCAAGGAGCACGCGCATGACGGACGCACTGAAGGATCTCTCCGACGCCGGGGTAGCGGTCTGGCTCGACGATCTGTCCCGCGAGCGACTGGTCACCGGGACCCTCGCCGAGTTGATCAGGGACTCGCACGTGGTCGGAGTGACCACCAACCCGACGATCTTTCAGAAGGCGATCAGCGCGAGCAGCTTCTACGAGGCGCAGCTACGAGATCTGGCAATTCGTGACGTCGCAGTGGCCGAGGCGTTACGGGCGATCACGGCCCATGACGTCCGCGAGGCGTGCGACACCCTCCGACCGGCCTACGAGGCAAGCGACGGCGTCGACGGACGGGTGTCGATCGAGGTGGCGCCCGCGCTCGCGCACGACACCGAGGCAACGGTCGCGGAGGCCCGATCGCTGTGGTGGCTGGTCGACCGGCCGAACCTGTTCATCAAGATTCCGGCCACGCAGGCAGGGATTCCGGCAATCGAGCGGGTCCTCGCCGAAGGCATCAGCGTCAACGTCACACTGATCTTCTCTCTCGATCGCTACCGCGACGTCATCGGTGCCTTCCTCTCGGGGCTGGAGCGCGCCCGCGCCGCTGGCCACGACCTGTCGCGGATCGGATCGGTGGCGTCCTTCTTCGTCTCGCGGGTCGACAGCGAGGTCGACGATCGGCTTGACAAGATCGGAAGCGGAATGGCCCTGGCGTTGCGCGGCAAGGCCGCGATTGCCAATGCTCGGCTGGCCTTCGAGCTCCACGAGCAGGAGTTTGACTCCGAACGCTGGCGGGCGCTCGAAGCGGCCGGCGCGCGGCGGCAGCGCCCGCTATGGGCGTCGACATCAACGAAGGATCCGCGGTACGACGACACGATGTACGTCGTCGACCTCGTGGCGGCCGGCACCGTCAACACGATGCCCGAAGTGACGATCAAGGCGGTGGCCGACCACGGGCGGATCACGGGCGACACGATCAGAGCGAACTACGTCGACGCGCGGGCCGTTCTCGACGCGCTCGCCTCGGTCGGCATCGACTACGACGACGTCGTGCAGGTCCTCGAGGACGAAGGCGTGGAGAAGTTCGAATCCTCGTGGACGGAGTTGACCGAATCCACCCGAAACGAGCTCGAGCGTCTGGCCAAGGCGCAGTGACCGATTCACTGCGCGAGGTCAGCGCGGCCGGGGCCGCGGTGGCGATGTCGGGATCGGAGCTGCTCTGCGCCCAGGAGGCCGCCCGGCAGGCAAGCGCCGCAGTGGCGGCCGCGATCGTCGCCAAGGATGCCGCGCTGTGGGGTCCCGACGCCGCGACGGAGGCGGCGATTCGGCTCGGGTGGCTCGACTGCGTCGAGGTGTCCCGCCCGCTCGTGGCCGAGGTCTCCGCACTGCGCGACAAGCTGCGCGGCGAGGGTGTCAACCATGTCGTGCTCGCCGGTATGGGCGGGTCCTCGCTCGCCCCCGAGGTGATCGCGGCCACCTACGGGGTCGAGCTCACCACGCTCGACACGACCGACCCCGGGCAGATTGCGCTGGCCATGAGCGACCGGCTGGCGACCACCGTCGTCGTCGTCTCGAGCAAGAGCGGCACAACGATCGAGACCGACAGCCACCGACGAGCCTACGAAGAGGCCCTGGGTGCCGCCGGGGTGGACCCCGCCGGACGAATCGTGGTCGTGACCGACCCTGGCTCGCCTCTGCACAAGCTGGCGCTCGACTCCGGCTACCGGGTGTTCGAGGCGGATCCGAACATCGGCGGTCGCTACAGCGCGCTGTCCGCCTTCGGGCTGGTCCCGACCGGCCTCGCCGGAGTGCCGATCGGCGAGCTGCTCGACCAGGCCGAGGCACTCGTCTCGACCCTCTCTTCGGGCACGGACAACCCGGCCTTCGAGCTCGGAGCCGCGATCGGCGGGTTCGCCAACGCCGGCCACGACAAGCTCGTCATGGCCGAATCCGGATCGGGCATCATCGGATTCGGCGACTGGGCGGAACAGCTGATCGCAGAGTCGACCGGCAAGAACGGCCGGGGCGTGCTGCCGGTGGTGGTGGACACGACGACGAGCCCAGGCTTCGTCGTCTCGCCTGACACCCACCTCCTCACGCTCGGCGGAGACCCGCCGCGGGAGGGCACGGCGGTGAGCGGGCCGCTCGGGGCGCAGTTCCTGCTCTGGGAGTTCGCGACCGCAGTGGCTGGCAAGCTCATCGGGATCGATCCGTTCAACCAGCCCAACGTCGCGGAGTCCAAGGAGAACACCAAGAACGTTCTCGACCGGGCGGGAAGCGGTCCACTGCCCGGCGGTGATCCGCTGTTCGTCGACGGTGCGGTCGAGGTGCACGCCGGCCCGGACCTGCTGCGGGACGAGGCGGATCTGCCCGCTGCCCTGCAGGCGCTGCTCGCCGCCGTCGGGGACCGGGGCTACCTCGCGGTCATGGCGTATCTCAACCGGATCCAGGACGGCGCGGCCGCCAGGTTGCGCGACGCCCTCGCGGCGCGCATCGCACATCCGGTCACGTTCGGCTGGGGGCCGCGGTTCCTGCACTCGACCGGCCAGTACCACAAGGGCGGCCCGCCGGTCGGCGCCTTCTTGCAGATCACCGGAGCGCACAGCTTCGACATCGAGGTTCCCGGCCAGCCGTTCTCCTTCGGCCGCCTCCAGCTCGCGCAGGCGCTCGGCGACCTGACGGCGATCACCACTCGCGGACGTCCCGTCCTGCGGCTGCACCTCACTGACCGCGCGGCCGGAATCGACCAGCTGCTCGCCGCCGCCGGCGGATCGGCGTGACCGCAGAGATCGTTGGGTCGCACAACCCGCTCCGCGACCCTCGTGACCGCCGGCTGCCGCGGGTGCCGGGTCCCTGCGCGGTCGTTGTGTTCGGTGTCACCGGCGACCTCGCCCGAAAGAAACTGATCCCGGCGATCTACGACCTGGCCAACAGAGGGCTGCTCCCGCCCGGGTTCGTCCTGCTGGGGTTCGCCCGCCGCGACTGGACCGTCGGAGACTTCGAGTCACTCGCCCGCGAGTCCGCTCAACAACACTGCCGCACCGAGTTCAAGACCGAGGTGTGGGCTCGGGTGGCGGCCTCGTTGAAGTTTCTGCCCGGGTCCTTCGACGACGATGCCGCCTTCGACGCGCTCCACCACGAGCTCGACGACATGTGCCACAGCCACGGCATCAAAGGCAATGCCGCGTTCTATCTGTCGATCCCACCCCCGGCCTTCCCCACCGTGCTCAAGCAGATGGAGCGCACCGGGATGGCCGACAACGAAAAGGCCGGCGGGTGGCGGCGCGTCGTCGTGGAGAAGCCGTTCGGCCACGACCTGTCATCCGCGCGCGAACTCAACTCGTTGGTCGACGATGTTTTCACCGCGGACGACGTGTTCCGCATCGACCACTACCTGGGAAAGGAGACCGTCCAGAACCTGTTGGCGTTGCGATTCGCCAACACGTTGTTCGAGCCGATCTGGAACTCGCACTACGTCGACTCGGTGCAGATCACGATGGCCGAGGACGTCGGGATCGGCGGGCGGGCGGCCTTTTACGACGCGGCGGGCGCCGCCCGCGACGTCCTGCAGAATCACCTGCTCCAACTCCTCGCGCTGACCGCGATGGAGGAACCGGTGTCCTTCGACGCCGAGGCGATCCGCACCGAGAAGGTCAAGGTGCTGAACGCCATCTCACTTCCCGACGATCTCGAGCACTACGCGATCCGCGGTCAGTACGACCAGGGCTGGCTGGCCGGTGCCCGCGCTCCGGCGTACCTCGACGAGGCCAATATCCCGGCCGGATCGACGACTGAGACCTACGCGGCGGTCCGACTGGGGATCGAGACCCGTCGCTGGGCCGGCGTACCGTTCTACCTGCGTACGGGCAAGCGCCTCCCTCGTCGGGTCACCGAGATCGCCGTCTTGTTCACAACCGCACCGCACCTGCCGTTCGACGCCACCGACACCGTGGAACTGGGACAAAATCAGTTGGTCGTCCGGGTCCAGCCCGATGAGGGTGTCACCCTGCGCTTCGGTTCGAAGGTGCCCGGCTCCGCGATGGAGGTCCGGGACGTCTCGATGGACTTCCTCTACGGCGAGGCCTTCACCGAGTCCTCACCCGAGGCCTACGAACGGCTGATCCTCGATGTCCTGATCGGCGATGCGACGCTGTTCCCGCGCAACCTCGAGGTCGACGCGTCGTGGAAGGTCATCGACCGGCTCGAGGAGTTCTGGGCGAACGGCCAGCCGGAGAAGTACCGCGCAGGTGAGTGGGGGCCACGCGGCGCGGACGAGATGCTCGCGCGCGACGGGCGGGTTTGGAGGAGGCCCTGATGGCAGCCACCCTGTGGGACACGACCGGCGGTGACATCATCGCCGCGTTGCTGGCCGAGCGGCGGACCGCCGGCGCGCTTGCCTCCGGGCTGGCACTCACCCTGGTCATCGTGGTCGACGAGAGGAGGGTAGGCGAAGCCGAAGAAGCCGCCACCATCGCCGCGGCCGCCCACCCGTGCCGGGTGCTGATCGTCGTTCGGCACTCGATCGACGCCGACGTCCGTCTGGACGCGGAGGTGCAGGTCGGTGGCCGGCTCGGCGCAACCGAGGCGGTCATCATGCGGATGTACGGCCGGCTTTCACTGCACGCCGAGTCGGTGGTGCTCCCGCTGCTGGCCCCCGATGCGCCTGTCGTCGCCTGGTGGCACGGACCCCCGCCGATCGAGATCGCCACCGACGCCCTCGGCGTGCTGGCCAACCGCCGAATCACCGACTGTGCGCTCGCCCCGGATCCGGTCGCAGCGCTCCGGCAACGGGCCACGGACTTCGTCCCGGGAGACACTGACCTCGCGTGGACGAGAGCAACCCCCTGGCGGTCGCTGTTGGCCTCGGCCTTCGACGGGCTCGACAACCGGCCGGGCGAGGCCACGGTGAAGGCCGAGGCGGGCAACCCGAGTGCCGCGCTGCTGGCCGGCTGGTTGACCTGCCGACTCGGAGTACCGGTGAGCGGCGAGGACTCCCCCGGACCGGGGATCACGTCGGTCGCGTTGCAGACCACCGACGAGGCCGGCGAGGACTACAAGATCGCGCTGGACCGCCCGTCGGGAATCACCGCCACACTGCACCGGGGCTCGGAGGATCCGCGTTCCCTGCCCCTCCCGCGGCGAGGCTACGGCGATCTGCTCGCCGAGGAGCTGCGTCGGATGGATACCGACCCGGTCTACGCCGAGGCGCTGTCGATGGCCACCGGCTCCTCGGTCAACGAGCAACCGCGCAGCCGGGTCCTGATCTGGCGAGATCCGGCGGTCGTGGCGCCATGAGCGCACCGCTCGTGGTCGTCCACCGCGACGCGACGGTCCTCGCACAGGCAGTCGCTGCTCGCATCGTGACCGCGCTCGTCGACGCCCAGGCCGACCACGGTGCCGCCTCGATCGTCCTCACCGGAGGAGGCATCGGGATTGCGACGCTCCGCGAGCTCGGTGAGATGCCTGCCCGGGAGGCGATCGACTGGTCTGCGCTGTCAGTGTGGTGGGGGGATGAGCGCTTCCTGCCGACCGGTCATCCCGATCGCAACGAAACCCAGGCCCGCGCCGCTCTGCTCGACCTGGTTGATCTTGACCCGGCGCGAGTCCACCCGATGCCGGCGAGCGACGGACCGGAAGGCGAGGACCTCGATGCCGCCGCCGCGGCCTACGCCGTGGAGCTCGCGGCGAATCCCGACGCAGCCGGCTTCGACGTGCTTCTGCTCGGGATCGGTCCCGACGCGCACGTCGCGTCGTTGTTTCCGGGGTCCCCTGAGGCGCCCGCTGGCGCATCCGTCGTCGCTGTCCGCGGCGCTCCCAAGCCACCCCCCTCCCGCGTCTCGCTGTCGATGGCCACTATCAACAGCGCGCGCGAAGCCTGGTTGATCGCGGCCGGCGAGGAGAAGGCAGCCGCCGTCCGGACGGCGCTGGGCGCCTCGGGCGCCTCGGTTCCCGCTGGGCAGGTCCGCGCGCGGGACACGACGAGATGGCTCGTGGACCGGGCCGCAGCAAGTCAGCTGACGGAGCGCTGAACGCTCAGTACTGGTGCTTGAGCAGCAGGCCGATCCCGATCACGCAGGCGAACCAGACCACTCCGCAGACGATCGTGATCCGGTCGAGGTTCTTCTCGACCACCGATGACCCCGACAGCGACGAGGACACTCCCCCGCCGAACAGGTCGGACAGGCCACCGCCTTTGCCGCGGTGCAGGAGCACGAGGACGATCATCAGCAAGCTGACGATCACCAACAGGACCTCGAGGGCGAGCAGCATTACCGGCCTGGCCGTTCGCGCGTCGTCACTGCAGTCTCCATCGTGAGGCGTTCGTGGGCCTTCCAGTGTGCCATTAGCCGACGACGCGGTCGATTTCCGGGAAGTGGCACGCGACCGGATGGCCCTGGCCCCGCTCGATCAGGGCCGGCTCCTCGTTGGCGCAGACCTCCTGAGCCTTCCAGCAGCGGGTCCGGAATCGGCACCCGGTCGGGGGGTTGATCGGGCTGGGTACGTCGCCTTCCAGCACGATCCGCTTGCGGGCCCGTTCCTTGTGCGGATCCGGAATTGGCACCGCGGACAGGAGTGCCTGGGTGTAGGGGTGGGTCGGCCGGTCGTAGATGTCGGCCCGGTCGCCGATTTCGACGATCTTCCCGAGGTACATGACCGCGACCCGATGGCAGATGTGGCGAACGACCGACAGGTCGTGCGCAACGAACAGGTAGGTCAGCCCCATTTCCTGCTGGAGGTCCTCCAGCAGGTTGACCACTCCGGCCTGGATCGAGACGTCGAGAGCGGAGACCGGTTCGTCGAGCACCAGCAGCCGAGGCCGCAGGATCAGGGCGCGGGCGATGCCGATGCGCTGCCGCTGGCCGCCAGAGAACTCGTTCGGGTAGCGGTTGACGTGCGACGGTGAGAGCCCCACCTGCTTGAGCACGTCCGCGACCGCCTTCGGCCCGCTGGTCTTGGTCCACAGGCCGTGCACCTCGAGTGGCTCGCGGATCTGAAGGCCGACGGTCATCTTCGGGTCGAGCGAGGCGTAGGGGTCCTGGAAGACGAACTGGATTTGCCGGCGCATGCGCTGCAACTCCCGGCCGTCGAGCGTCGACAACTCCGTGCCGTCGTATCGGACCGACCCCGAGGTCGGCCGGGTCAGCTGCAGGACGGTCCGTCCGGTCGTGGACTTGCCGCACCCCGACTCCCCGACCAGGCCGAGGGTGCGGCCGGCTTCGAGGTCGAAACTGATACCGCAGACCGCGTGCACGTCACCGATCTTGTGCCGCCGGATGCTCCCGCCGCGGACGGGGAAGTGCTTGACGAGGTCGCGGACTTCCAGCAGCGGAGCATTCGGCACTTCGAGTGCCGATCCATTCGGAGCGGGGTCGAGCTCGGTGTCGGTCATCCGGCCTCGACCCCTGCATCCTCGAGGTCCTCCGAGGTGGCCGCAAAGATGGGACCGACCGTGCCGGCGAACACGTCCTCGGCGAAATGACACGCGGCGAGATGCGCGGTGCGATCCTCGACCGACCCTCCACCGACCGCTACCAGCGCCGGCTCCACCTCGTGGCAGATGTCGGTGCTGAGCGGGCACCGCGGGGCGAACGGGCAACCGGGCGGCAGATCGACCATGGCCGGGGGCGATCCGGGGATCGGGCGCAGCCGCTCCGATCCGTCGCTGTCCAGCCGCGGTAGGGACGCCAGAAGGCCGCTGGTATAGGGCATGGCGGGTGTATAGAACACGTCGTCCACCTGACCGCGCTCGACCACGCGACCGCCGTACATGACGATCACGCTGTCGGCAATGCCCGCGACCACCCCCAGATCGTGCGTGATCAGCAACAACGACGCGTGAGTCACCTCCAACGCCGAGCGCAGCGACTCGAGAACCTGGGCCTGCACGGTCACGTCCAGGGCGGTCGTGGGCTCGTCGGCCAGGATGATGTCCGGGTCATTCGCCATCGCGATCGCGATCACGACGCGCTGCCGCATCCCGCCGGAGAACTCGTGCGGGTAGCTGTCGATCCGTTCTGTGGGGTTCGGTATGCCCACCCGGGTCAGCAGGTCGATCGCGATCTCTCGGGCCTTGCCCTTGTCGACATCCTGGTGCGCCTGGATCGCCTCGATGATCTGCCAGCCGATCTTGTAGACCGGGTTGAGCGAGGTCATCGGGTCTTGGAAGATCATCGCGATACCGCGCCCACGGACCGGCATCATCTGTTTTTCCGAGCGCCCCAACAACGCGTCGCCCTGAAACTTCACCGAGCCGCTCAACTGGGCCGTCCGCGGCAAGAGCCCCATCACCGCGAGCGAGGTCACCGACTTCCCTGAGCCGGACTCACCGACGATGCCCAACACCTCGCCGGGTCGGAGATCGAAGCTGACGCCGCGCACCGCGAGGACGTCACCGTCGGCCGTCGGGAAGGTCACCTGGAGGTTGTCGACCTCCAGAACGGGTTCGGTCACCGGCGCTCCTGCTTCGCGTGCGGGTCGAACGCCTCGCGCAGACCGTCACCGATGAAGTTCACGCAGAGAACGAGGGCGACGATGAACCCCGCCGGAAAGGCGAACAACCACCACTGGGTCGTCGCGGCCCCTTCACCCGCCGCGACCAGCTGGCCGAGGGAGACATCCGGTGGCTGAATACCCAAGCCCAGGAACGACAACGTCGACTCCAGGATGATCGCGTTCGCGACCGTCAGCGTCGCGTTGACGATGATCGGCCCGATCGCGTTCGGCAGCATGTGGCGCACGATGATCCGTCGGTTGGGGGCGCCCAGCCCTCGCGCTGCCTCGACGAAGTCCCGCTCTCGCAGCGAGAGGAAGTCGGCTCGAACCAAACGGGCAAGATAGGTCCACGCGAGCAGAGCAATCACCAAGGCGATCGGAAGCCAGCCGCTCGCGGTCTTGGTGAAGCGGTTCGCCAGCACGATCAGGATAACGAGCAGCGGGACCACCAGGATCACGTCGGTGAACCGCATGAGGAGCGACTCGGCCCAGCCGCCGTAGTAGCCCGCAAGCGCACCAATGGTGGTTCCGATCAGCGTCGCGATGACCGCCACCACGACGGCCGTGAAGATCTCCGTCTTCGTGCCTTGCATCACCTGGGCGAGCACATCGTGCCCGATCGGGTCGACCCCGAACGGGTGATCCCAGGAGGGCGCGCCGAGCGACTTGCCGGCGATCAACGTTCCGTTGGGGCCGATGTGAAAGGTGGCGCGCGCGTAGGACTTGGTGATCTCCGCGTAGCCGTACTTCCAGAACCATCCGACCAGCACCGAGGTGAGGAACAACAGCAGGAACACGATCAGACTGCCCATGGCGCGTCGGTTGTGCACGTATCGGCCGGCAACGATCCGGAATTGGCCTTTGGCCTCCCCGGCCAAGCCGTGCTCGTCGCCCAGCGCCGGGGTGTCGACCCCCGCGACCGGCACCTTAGTGCCGCGCAGCGGAATCCGGGAGGCCCACCGGCCCCGCTCGCGTCGGGGAGGGGGCCCGCCCGGGTACCCTGACCCGCCCAGATCGCTCTGGGTCGTCGGCGGTCTGGTCACTGCGGGTCACTCCCCGCGCGGGTCGCCATCAGGCGAGCCTGATCCGCGGGTCGAGAAGCCCGTAGATGACGTCGGCAAGGAAGTTGAACGCAACGACGAAAAAGGCGGTCAACAGCAGGTAAGCCTGCACGGAGTTGAAGTCGAGCCCGACCGTCGCGGCGAACCCCCATTGCCCGATGCCGCTCCAGTCAAACACGATCTCGGTGACCAACGCGCCGGCGAGGATCGCAGCGAAGTCGAGCGCGATCACCGTCGTCACCGGCAGGAGGGCGTTACGCAGCGTGTGCCGGATGAGGACCCGGCGCGGATGCAGCCCCTTTGCTCGGGCCAACCGCACGTAGTCGCGATTGAGTTCCTCGAGCATGGAGGATCGCTGGTACATCGCCCAGAGCGGGTAGGAGACGAGCACCAAGGTGATCACCGGGAGCGCGGTGTGCGCCGCATAGTCCGGTAAGCGGGAGAAGAACCCACCCGAGATCGTCGCGCTCTGTTGACCGACCGTGTAGAAGATCGTGTGACCGACGTGCTTGTTGACCGGGATGGCGACGAAGTCCTTCAGGACCAGGCCGATCACGAACACCGGCACCGAGATCAGCAGGAAGTTCGACACCGTGATCAGGGTGTCAGCCATCCGCCCCTGACGAACGGCGGCCCACACGCCGAGCCAGATCGCCACGAAGACCGAGATGATCGTCGCCGGGATCACCATGCGCAGGGTGATCCAGAAGTGGGACCACATCTGGGGTCCGACCGGGTTGCCGTCGACCCGAGTGCCGAAGTCGCCGTGCAGCGCACCCTTGAGCCAGATGAAGTAGCGGGTCAGGAACGGGTCGTTGAGGTGCAACAGCGCCCGTCGATTCGCGATGACCTGCGGCGGAGTCTTCGGATTGGCCCGCAGCTGAGCCAACGGATCGCCGGAGTGGGCGACCAGGAAGAACACCCCGAAGCTGGCCACGAACATGATGACGATGGCCCACGCCAGTCGCCGCAACGTGTAGCCCAGCATGGCGGAAGTCTAGACCTCAACGGTCGGGCCCGACAGCCATTCGAGGCTGTCGGGCC
>Ga0335083_10003078_pt1 | contig 21734 bp, 15 predicted proteins | sample Lox_Sample_42_FD_206716 | JGI IMG/M metagenome (GOLD analysis project Ga0335083, IMG submission 206716) | Soil microbial communities from Loxahatchee National Wildlife Refuge, Florida, United States - Lox_Sample_4.2 | ecosystem: Environmental > Terrestrial > Soil > Wetlands | place: USA...
GGACCCGCGGTCGGCCCCCCGGCCGGCGTCGGGTTCGGGCCGTTCGGATCACCCGGCGGCGGCGGCTCGGGCGACTCCCAGTTCTGGGTCGTGTTCTTGACCTTCTTGTAGACGAGCAGGCCGTCCGAGTTGCGCTCGCTGTGCGGCGACGACGTCTTGAACGTGCCGGTCAGCGTGACCTCGTCGCCCACCGCGTACGGCGGGCAGATCTGCATCTTCGGATCCCTCTCGTTGGGCTCGCACTTGTTGTCGACCCACGGATGGCGATCCTGCTTCTTCATGTTCTTGAGCTCGAGCTTGTTGTACGGGCGCGGCACGTCCACGACCCACAGGCTCTTCTCGGGCGGCGTCGACTTGTCGTCGCCGATGTAGAACTTCGGACGCTCGCACAGCGTCGGATCGTCCTCGATCCGCTTCTTGGCGTCTTCTTCCTTCTCGTCGGGCTTGCGCACGGCGGTCAGGCAGTCGTACGTCCACGTCACGAAGCCGTGCACCGTGATCTCGGTATCGAGCAACTTCTTGCCCTTGACCCGCAGCTCCTTGACGGTGTGCGAGCCGTCGGCGGGCGCGGCCGGCATCTCGAAGCCGGGCACGGCCGGCAGGTCCGGCTTGATGTCGCTCTTCTTCACTTCGGCCTCGGGGCCGGAGAGCTTGTCGCCGCCGCACGCGCCGAGGAGCAGCGCGACGACCGCGAACGAGTTAGTGCGGAGCCCCAGGCGGTGCGGCATGCTGCGGTCTTAACATGCTGAGTTGGGCCCCTCAAGTCGCCGCCGCCGCCGCGCTCGCCGCGCTCGGGGCCTGCGACTCGCCGGCGCGCGTCAAACCCTGGCGCCACGCGCCGGATCCGACCGCGGTGGCCGACCAGGCGCCGACCTCTCCGGCGCTGACCGAGGAGCCCAGCGAGAGCGAGGTGCGGGCCGCCCGCGACCACACGCTGCGCATCCACGTCGATGCCGAGCCCGGCCGGCTGTCGCCGATCGTGTCGCCGTCGCGGTGGGCGCGGCACATCCTGCTCGGCACCGTGTTCGAGCCGCTCGTCCGCTACGCGCCACCCGATGCCGCGCACCCGACCGGCCAGTTCGAGCCGCGGCTCGCGAAGAGCTGGAAGATCGCGCCGGGCGGGCTCGAGATCGACCTCGAGCTCGAGCCCGACGTCGTGTTTCACGACGGCCGGCAGATGACGAGCTCCGACGTGCAGTTCACGCTCGATTCGGTGCGAGATCCTCGCAAGGGCGTCGAGCACCTGCGGCCGATGCTCGCGGACGTCGACGCGATCGAGCTGGTCGGCCCGCACGAGCTGCGCATCCGGCTCAAGCGGCCGGACGGCTGGACGCTGCGCGCGCTCGCCGAGATCCCGATCCTGCCGATGCACGTCTACGACGGCAGCCTGCTCGCGGGCGGCGCGCTGGTCGGCACCGGGCCGTGGCGGTACGTGTCGAACAAGGCGGGCGTGGTTCACCTCGCGCGCAACGACAAGTACTGGGGTCCGCGCGCCGCGATCGCCGACGTCGAGTTCGTCTACCAGCCCGACGCCGCGATCGCGCTGACCGCGGCCAAGCGCGGCGAGCTCGACATCGTGCCGGCGTTGATCCCGGCGCACTGGCCCGAGCAGGCGAACGCGCCCGGCATCACCGCCGCGTTCCAGCCGCTCGCGCTCGAGCCGCCCGAGCTGCGTTACCTCGCGTTCGGCGCGCGCGCGCCGCTCGACGATGCGCGCGTCCGCCACGCGCTCGCGCTGCTCGTCGACCGCCGCGCGATCGCGAAGCACGTGTTCGCCGGGCTCGCCCGGCCCGCGCTGTGGCCGATCTGGCCCGGTGGCCCGGTCGCCGGCGGCGAGGCGCCGGTGCCCGAGTTCGATCCGGCCGCGGCCGGCAAGCTGCTCGACGCGGCCGGCTGGATCGATCGCGACAAGGACGGCATCCGCGACCGCGACGGCAAGCAGCTGCGCCTGACGCTGATCGGTGCCGAGCATCGGGCGCCGCCGAAGGATGCCCCGTCGGGCCCGCCGATCAAGACCGAGCGCGAGTACCTGGTCGAGGCCGCGCGCCGGATCGGCGTCGTGATCGAGGTCAAGACCGGGAGCGAAGCCTGGCTCGACAAGCGCATCGCGGACGGCGGCTACGATCTCGTCGAGATGTCGTGGAGCGGGATGGCCGACATGGACATCTCGCCGCTGGTCGCGGGCAAGTCGCCGCGCATCGATCGCGCGCTCGACGCGCTCGCGGCGGCGTGGGAGCCGGCCGATCGCACGCGCGCCGCACCCGAGCTCGCGGCCGCGCTCGCCGAGGACTGGCCGATCGCGGGCATCGTCGCCGACGCGCCGCAGGGGCTCGTCGCGCGCCGGCTCGGCCCGGTGACCGCGTGGGACGGCTGGATCGATCTCGCGCGTCTGCGCTTCGTCGATCCGGCAAAATAGCGGGATGCGCGTGCAGCCGCTGGTCCTGGTCGCGCTCGCGGCATGCGGGCGAGTCGACTTCGATTCCGGGCGCGATGCAGCTCGCGCGAACGGGAGCGCCGACGCGGCCTCGGACGCCGACGCGGGCTCGAACGTCGTCGCGAATCGCGCGTTCGTGACCTCGTCGTTGCAGGCCGCGGGATCGCTCGGCGGATTCGCCGGCGCCGACGCGCTGTGCACGAGCCTGGCGAACACGGCCGGGCTGGCCGGCTCGTTCCGCGCGTGGGTGTCGACGTCGACCACCGACGCGATCGATCGGTTCACCAGCGTGCGCGGCTGGGTGCGACCCGACGGCCGCCCGGTCGCAGATCTCCCGGCCGACCTGGCAGGCGCCATGCGCTACCCGCTTCGGCTCGACGAGAGCGGCCACGACGTCGGCGATCAGTCCGCGTACGCCGCGACCGCGACGTACTCCGACGGCACCGCGCTCGATACCTGCAGCAACCTGACGAGCACCTCCGGCAAGGTCAACGCCGGTCTGCCGTGGGTGACCGGCTTGCAATGGACGAGCAGCACCCAACTGTCGTGCGGGGCGTCGCTGCGCATGTACTGCTTCGGCGTCGACCTCGACGTGCCGCTCGAGATCGTGCCGGCGGTCGGCCGGCGCGCGTTCGTCAGCACGACGCAGTTCACGCCGACGAGCGGGCTCGCGTCGGCCGATGTGGCGTGCACGGCCGACGCCACGAACGCGGGGCTCGCCGGTACGTTTCGCGCGCTGCTGCCCGACACCGGCTCGGCCGCGTCGCGCTTCGATGCCACAGGCACGCCGTGGATCCGCGTCGACGGTATCGCGCTCGCCGACACCGCCGCGGACTTCTTCGCCGGCACCGTGCTCGCTCCGCTCGACGTGACGGCGGCCGGCGCCTACACCGAGGTGCTCCCGATCACCGGCTACGGCACGCCGCTCGATGCGCCGGACCCGGCGTACGACTGCAACGGCTGGACGAGCGCGGCAGGCGGCCTCTCGCAAGGCCTGTCATCGGCCAGCGGCGCGGATGCGTTCAACTACACGACGAATCCGTGCACCACGATCGCTCCGGTGTACTGCCTGGAGCAGTGAACCCGCGCTATCAATAGACGTGGCCAGCCCCGCCGCGACCGCTCCACGCTTGCGCGCCGTGCTCGACGCGGCGTTCGCGGCGCTGCCCGAGCGGCTGCGCGCCGCCGGCAGCGGCGGCGACGCGGCGCGCGAGATCAGCGAGCTCTACGATCGCGCGCTCGCCGCGCGATTCGCCGAGGCCACCGCGGATCTCGCGACGCCGCTCGCGCTGGTCGCGACCGGCGGCTGGGCGCGCCGCGAGCTCGCGCCGTACTCCGACATCGACTTCATCGTGCTGCACGATCGCGACGAGCCGGCCGGCAAGCAGGTCGCCGATCGCCTGCTGTATCCGCTGTGGGACGAGAAGCTCGCGGTCGGTCACGCCGTGCGCGAGCCGCGCGCCGCCGCGCGCCTCGCGAAGGACGATCTCGCGACCGCGACCGCGCTGCTCGACGCGCGCCACGTCGCGGGCGATCGCCGGCTCACCGGCGAGCTCGTGCGCGCGACGCTCGGCGCGCTCGCGCCGGGCGGCAACCCGAACGAGCTCATCGCCGCGCTCGCGGCCGAGCAGAAGGCCCGCCACGAGCGGTTCGGCGCCGCGCTCTACGTGCTCGAGCCGAACTTGAAGATGGGTATCGGCGCGCTGCGCGATCTGTCGACCGCGCTGTGGGCGGCGAGCGTGCGCTGGCAGCCGCCGCGGCCCGATGCCGATCCGCTTCCCGCCGCCGAGCTGATCGCGAGCCTGGTCGCGATGGGCCACCTGACGCGCCGCCAGGGCGACGTGCTCGCCGGGGCGCGCGACTTCCAGCTCCGGCTGCGCACGCTCGTCCAGCTCGAGGCCAAGCGGCGGTTCGATCAGCTCACGTTCGAGATCCAGGAGGCGATCGCGCCGCGGCTGTATCCCGACACGCGCGGCTCGGCGAAGCCCGCCGTCGCTCCGGCGGTCGAGGCGCTGATGCGCGACTACTACCTGCACGCGCGCGAGGTCGTGCAGGTCACCGATCGGCTGCTCGAGTCGGCGCGCGTGCCGGCGCGCCGCAAGCCGCGCATCGCGCAGCTCGACGGCTCGTTCATCTCGTTCAACGGCGAGCTCGCGATCAAGGATCCACGGCTGTTCGCCGAGCGGCCGGCCGAGATGGTGCGGCTGTTTCGCGTCGCGGTCGCCGAGAAGCTGCCGGTGTACGGCCACACGCGCGAGCTGATCGCCGAGACCATCGCGCGCGATCCCGATCCGCTCGCGCGCGATCCGATCGCGCATCGCCTGCTGCTCGACGCGCTCGTCGATCTCGGCGACGCCGCGCAGCCGTCCGCGCTCGAGGTCATGCACCAGCTCGGCATCCTGTCGGCGCTGATGCCGGAGTGGGCGCCGTGCACCGCGCGCGTCCAGCACGACCTCTATCACGTCTACACGGTCGACCAGCACCAGCTGTACGCGGTCGCGATGCAGAAGCGGATCGCGCGCGGCGAGCTCGCGGAGGAGCATCCGCTCGCGACCGAGCTGTGGCGCGAGGTCGCGCGGCCGGCGCCGCTCCTGCTCGGCACGCTCCTGCACGACGTCGGCAAGCCGCTCGGCAAGGGCCACGCCGAGAAGGGCGCGGTGATCGCGCGCGCGGTGGCGCGCCGGCTCGGGATGAGCGACGCCGACGGCGAGCTCGCCGAGCTGCTCGTGCGCCAGCACCTGACGATGTCGCATCTGTCGCAGCGCCGCGATCTCGCCGATCCCGACGTGATCGCGCGCTTCGCCGAGCGCATCGTCGACCTCGAGACCCTGGTGCAGCTGTACCTCCTGACGTTGTGCGACACCGCGATGACCGCGCCCGACAACCTGAGCGCGTGGAAGGACGGGCTGCTCCGCGACCTGTTCCTGCGCACGCGCGCGCACCTGCGCGACGAGGGCGTGGTCGAGGCGGGCCCGGTGCCGAACCCCGACACCGCGGCGCGCGCGAAGATCGCAGAGCTCGCCGGCGAGGGCACGCGCGAGATCGTCGACGGCGTCGATCCGCAGCTGCTCGTCCAGCTCGCCCCGCGTCAGGCCGCCCGCCACGTCAAGCTGGTCGCGGGCGTGCGCGGCAAGCAGCCGCCGGTCGGCCTCGAGGTCCACTGCTTCCCGATGAAGGGGCACAGCGAGCTCGCGATCGTCGCGCCCGACGCGCCGGGCGTGCTCGCCGCGATCGCCGGCGCGCTCACCGCGAATCGCGTCGACGTGCTCGGCGCGGTGCTCGGCCACGTCGAGCTCGGCACCACCCGGCTCGTCGTCGATCTGTTCTACGTGCGCGACCTGAAGGGCGAGGCGATCGGCGACGACGACCCGCGCTGGGCCAAGCTCGCGGCCGACCTGCGCGCGCTGCTCGCGGCCGGCGGGCCCGACCCGGCCGCGGTCGAGGAGCTGATCGCACGCCGCCGCCCGGCGAGCGGCCTGCCGCGCCGGGTGACCCCCGACGTGCCGACCGAGATCAAGCTGCACGACGACTCGACGCAGGCGACGATCGTCGAGGTCTCGACCCGCGATCGTGTCGGCGTGCTCTACGCGATCACGCACACGTTCGCCGTGCTCGGCCTCGACATCTCGCTCGCGAAGGTCGCGACCGAGGGCGAGAAGGTCGCCGACGTGTTCTACGTCACGCGCGGCGGCGAGCGCATCACCGATCCCGCAGCGCGCGAGCAGCTCGTCGAACGCCTGCGCGCGGCAGTCTCGGAAACATGAGCGCGGTCGACCTTCCGCCCGGCATCGGCCTTCAGGGCACGCCGCTCGGCGAGTTCACCGCACCGGTGCGCGCGAAGCGGCTGTCGGCGGTGTCGCTCGTGCTCGTGCTCGCGTTCGGCGCCGCGGCGTGGGGCCTGGTCTCGCGCAAGCCGTTCGGGCGTCACGCCAGCGCGCAGGTCGTGATGCCGGTAGCGTTCGCCGCGTTCGCGTTGCTCGGGTTCGCGGTGCGGCGCGCGCGCGTCGCGGTCACGCGCGACGGCGTGCGCTGGGGCTGGACCGCGCTCAACTTCACGCAGGAGGCCGCGCGCATCGTGACCGCCCACGTCTACGCCGACGGCATCGCGCTCGAAGCGCGGCGCGGCTCGTGGTGGTTCATCGCGGCGCGCGACTGGGATCGCTTCGACGTGCTCGTGCGCCAGCTGCGCCGCGCCGAGCTGCCGGTGCGCGATCACGAGGGCAAAGCGCCCCTGCGCGCACGCCTGCAGAGTTACGGGCGGTTTCTCGACGCGCTGCTCGTGGTTTCGGTCATCTCGACGTTCGCGGTGATGTTGTGGGCGGCCTGACGCGAGTCGGGTGAACCGACCCGCACGCACCGCCGTATACCCGGTCGGAGGGAACGATGCGCGCTTGCCATGCTCGCTCTGCGCCACGGGTTTGTCTGCTCGCGGCGCTCGTCGCGTGCTCGACGCCGAGCAAGGAGTACCAGCCCGGCGCCGAGGACGCGGGCATGCCCGACGCGCCGACGGCGCCGCAGGGCCCGCTCGTCGTGACGCTCGTCGCCAGCGCGGACACCGCGACCGCCGACGGCACGTCCGCGATCACGCTGACCGCGACGGTGCTCCGCGGCAGCACGCCGGTGTCGGGGCAGCTCGTCGCGCTGAACGCGACCGGGCTCGACGACACGCTGTCGGCCGCGGCGGGGCTCAGCGATGCGAACGGCGTGGTCAGCGCGACGCTCGCGTCGACCCACGCCGAGCTCAAGATCGTGACGGCCACGGCCGGAGACGCGAGTACATCCACCGTGGTCGGTTTCGTGGCCGGCGCGCCCGATGCCGCGCACTCGCAGATCTCCGCGAGCCCGACGTCGGTCACCGCCGACGGCACGTCGCCGGCGATCATCTCGGTCGTCGTCGCCGACGCGCACGGCAACGTGGTCGCGAACCAGAGCGTCTCGCTCGAGCTCACCGGCAGTGCGAACAGCCTGTCGCCCGCGAGCGGCACGACCGACGCGACCGGCTCGTTCACCGCGATGCTGCGCTCGACGCACGAAGAGACCAAGATGGTGTACGCCGAGATCGGGGCGATCGAGATCTCGACCGCGGTCGCGTTCATCGCCGGCGCGCCGAGCACGGACGGGTCGTCGCTCGTCGCCGATCACACGAGCGCGCCGGCCGACGGCGCGACCGCGATCGTCCTGACCGCGACGTTCTACGACGCGCTCGGCAACCCGGTCATCGATCAGCCGGTCGCGCTCGCGGTCGATGGCTTCGCGAACACGCTGACGCCGGCGTCCGGCACGACCGACGGCAATGGCCGGATCGTCGCGACGCTCGCCTCGACCAGGGCCGAGGCGAAGACCGTGACCGCGACCTGTAACGGCGCGAGCCTGACCGCGGGCGTGGTGTTCGTCTCCGGCCCGCCCAGCGTCGCGACCCTGACCGCGACGCCGAGCACGGTCACCGCCGATGGCGTGTCGTCGAGCGTGCTCGTCACCGCGGTGACCGACGCGCACGGCAACCCCGTCGTCGCGCAGGCGGTGTCGCTCGCGCTCACCACCGGCGTCGGCACGTTGACGCCGACCTCGTGCACGACCGCCAGCGATGGTACGTGCACCGCGACGCTGCAGTCGACCAAGGCCGAGCCGAAGGCGGTGACCGCGTCGATCGGCGCCGCGCGCGCGAGCGCCCAGCTGCAGTTCGTCGCCGGTCCGGCGACCTCGCTCGTGTTCACGCCGAGCAGCACGAGCGGCGGCGCGAGCAACACGCCGAACGTGGCGATCACGCCGCACGTCACCGATGCGCACGGCAACCCGATCGCCGGAGTCGCGATCGCGATCACCGCGAGCGGGACCAATGCCTCGCTGAGCGCGAGCTCGTGCACGACGACCTCCGCGGGTACGTGCACCGTGTACGTCGGCTCGACGACCGTGCAGTACATCTACGTCTACGCGGCGGCCACCGGGCTGGCGACCGCGACCGGTTATGCCCAGATCGTGGCGGGCCCGGCCTCGGCGGCGACCTCGTCGCTCGCGGCGGTTCCGAACACCGCGACACCCGATGGCGTGTCCGCGATCTTGCTCGCGATGAAGTTCGTCGACGCCTACGGTAATCCGATCACGTCCACGTCGATCGCGCTGGCCGCGAGCGGCACGGCCACCACGTTCCACCAGACGTACAACTTCAACGGTACGTTCTACGCGCTCGTGACCGCCACCGCGGCGCAGAGCGAGACCGTGAGCGCGACGAACGGCGGGCTCACGCTCACCGCGGGCATCGCGTTCGGCTGCACCGGCATCACGGTCGCGTCGACATCCATCCCCGTGGGCTCGAACCCGGAGGGCAGCGCGATCGGAGATCTCGATGGCGACGGCAAGGCCGACGTCGTCGCCGCGAACCTCTCGGGCGGCCTGACGGTCGCGCTCGGCAACGGCAACGGCACGTTCAAGACGCCGACGACGTACACGATCGGCAGCAACGCGTACGCGGTCAAGCTCGTCGATGTGGACGGTGATGGCAAGCTCGACGTCGTCGTCACGAACTCGTCGTCCGGCGTCGGCGTGCTGCTCAACAAGGGCGGCGGCTCGCTCGGGACCGAAACCGTGTACGGCGTCGGGGGCGCGCAGGGCCTGGTCGTGGGCGACTTCAACGGCGATCATCACCCCGACGTCGCGGTGACGAGCTACGACGTGGTGATCCAGGGCGCCACGACGAGCGGCGTCGTGGTGCTGCTGAACGACGGCCACGGCAACTTCGCGACCGCCAGCGCGTACGCGACCGGCGCGAGCGTGTTCATCAGCAGCGCGGTCGCGACCGGCGATCTCAACAACGACGGTATCCTCGATCTCGTCACGTCGACGGTGACCGCGGGCGACATGATCAGCGTGTTGCTCGGCAACGGCGATGGCACGTTCAAGGCGGCGGTCGGCTACAGCGGCCCGCAGTCCGCGTACGGCATCGCGCTCGGCGACTTCAACCGCGACGGCTACCTCGACATCGCCGCGGTCGACGAGGCTGGCGGCTCGTTCTACGTCTACTCCGGTAACGGCACCGGCACGTTCGGCGCTGCCACCACCTACGGAACGAATGACGTCGGGATGGAAGCGCTCGTCGCCGGGGACTTCGACGGCGACGGCTACCTGGATCTAGCCGGCGGCGCCATCAACGGCGCGATCTACGTGCTGCACGGGTCGGCGACCGGCGCGTTCTCGACCGGCGTGCCGCTCGCGACCGCGTCGTACCTGGGCCAGAACCAGCTGTCCACGGGCGATCTCGACCACGATGGCCGCGTCGACATCGTCGCGGCCAACCAGTCGGGCGCGGCGGTGACCGCGTACCTCGGCCATACCTGTCCGTGAACGGAGTATGATCGGGCGATGCGCGCCGTCGCCCTAGTCGTCGCGCTCGCGGGCTGCGCCGATCTCGCGGCGATTCCCGCGCAGCAGTGCGGCAACAACGTGCTCGAGGCGGGCGAGGACTGCGACGATACGTCCGACCCGCGCTGCGTCGCGTGCGGCTGGACGTGCACGACCGACGCCGACTGTCTCGCGCTCCCGGCCGTGCGCGATCCGAGCGCGTACCGCTGTGGCGTCGACCACGTCTGCCACGCGCCCGGCGGCCAGTTCCAGCCGACGCAGAGCACGCAGCAGCCGTTCGACGTCGATCGCATGTACGTCACCGACATCGATCGCGACGGCATCGGCGACGCGGTCGGCCTGGGCTCGACGTCGCTCGTCACGCGCTTCGGCGACACCTCGGCGCGGCTCGACGGCTCGGCCGCGACGGTGACGCCCGACGGGACCGGGTTCGAATCGATCGTCGACATCGACGGCGATGGCTCGCTCGATCTCGTGCTGCCCACGCACGACGGCATCGTCGCGTTCGCGTCGCCGAACCACGCGCTCGCGCCGTACCCGTTCGGCATCGACATCACCGTCATCGAGTCGCTGTTCAAGCCGGTCGCGCTGATCCCGCTCGACACGACGCACCTCGGCGTGATCGCCGCGACGCCGCCGACCGGCAACGGCACGCTCGTCCTCGGCACGGTCGACGCCTCGCTCCAGCACGTCCAGCTGCTCGACCTGTGCGAGGGCGACTTCGACGCCGGCTCGTTCGACGCGTCGAAGCTGCTCGTCTACGACGCGTCGACGGGAAACATCGCGGCGGTGACCGCGGCGTTCGTCGCGAACGCGGGCGGGACGCCGAAGCTGTGCGCGTTCTCGATCGCGAACGTCGGCGGCACGATCACCGGCGTCGCCGCGGCGTCGATCGCCGCGCAGGATTCGGCGGCGTTCGCCGACTTCACCGGCGATCACTGCCCGTCGCTCGTCACCGCGAACGCCGGGCTCGCCGCGATGCAGCAGTACGACAGCACGCGCGACGGCTCGGGCAACTGCGTGTTTCCCGCGACGTCGCTGGCGATGGCCGCGCCGACCGAGCCCGCCGACGCGTTGCTCGTCGGCAGCGTGCCGCTCGTGCCGGGCGTCCCGGGCGGCTACGCGACCGACGCGCTGGTCACGAGCGACGCGATCTGGGCGGTCGGCGCGGGCTACAAGCAGCTGTACAGCTCGGATCGCCCGATCGACATGGTGCGCGCCGGCGACTTCAACGGCGACGGCCAGCTCGACGCCGTGACCGCGAGCTCGACGGGCCCGAACTTCGACATGCTGATGCGCGAGCAGGACACGTTCTTGCGGCTGCGCATCGGCACCGACGTCGCGCCCGCGCATCTGGTCGTCGGCGACTTCGACGGCAACCGCGCCGACGATCTGCTGTTCATCGAGCGCCTCGTCTACGGCGACCGCATGAGCGCGATCTACGGCACGCCCGACCAGCCGCTGCCGCCGGTCGCGGTCGGCGAGTTCTACCAGCTGGTCAGCGACGTGCCCGTCGACCTGACCGACTCCTACGATCCGACCAACCTCGTGCGCGACCTCGCGGTGCTCGACCAGCGGCCCGGTGACACGAACACCACGATCGAGGTGCTGTACGGCGCGCCGCAGCGCGCGCTGCTGCCGTTCCTCGATCCGCAGCTCAAGCACGCGTCGGTATTCGCGACGGTCGCGGCCGGCCACATCACCTCGCCGTCCGCGATCGACATGGTCACGCTCGACGACGATCCGATGACGTTTCCGTACCCCTACACGTTGTTCGCGCAGGACGCGAACGGCACGGTCGAGTTCGCCGGCAAGGGCCGGCGCATCCAACTCGAGGGCGTGAACGATTGCACGTCGGGCGATCCGCTGTGCTTCGACCAGGCGCGCTCGGTCGTGTGGGAGTGCGGCACGGCGGCGAACAACGAGCAGACGTGCGGACCGGCGACGAGCGTGGTCGTGGTGATCGATCCCGCCGACGGGGTGTCGACGGTGTTCGATCCGCAGTGCTGCGGCATGCAGTCGGCGAAGTGGTGCATTCCCACGCCCGCGTCGACGTCGGGCCCGACGCCCGTCGGCGCGACGATCACGACGCCGCCGGTGTTCGCCGATACCGATGGCGATGGCGCGCTCGAGCTGGTCGTCGCATCGTCGACCGATTCCGGCGCGCAGATCGTGAGCTGCCGGCTCGACAGCTGCCAGACCGGCGCATCGCTCGTGTGCACCGACGTGCTCGCCGGCACGACCATCGACGGCAAGTGCGGCGGCGTGACGCTCGGCCGCGTCGATCCGTCGGGCGCGACCGCGGTCGTGCTCGAGTGCGGCAACGCGCTGTACCGGCTCACGCACGACGCGACCGGCTACGGCGTCGCCCCGTTGCTCGCGCAGCCGCTGCCGTTCACGCCGCTCGCGGTCGCGGTCGGCGACGTCACCGGTGACGCGGTCGACGACCTCGTCGTGACGACCACGGTCGGCAGCGGCGTGCGCGTGATGCAGGTCTACCCGCAGCTGACGTCGCGGCAGGTCGCGCCATGAGCCGCGCGTGGCTCGTGCTCGCGGTGATCGCGGCGGCGACCGGCGCGCGCGCCGACGACGCGGCGGACCATCGCGCCGCGGCCGAGCGTTACTTTCACGCCGGCGAGCAGGCGTACAAGGATCAGAGCTTCGAGGCGGCCGCCGAGGACTTCGATCGCGCGTACGGCGAGCTGCCGCTGCCCGAGATCGCGTTCTCGGCGGCGCAGGCGTATCGCCGCGAATTTCGCGTCGATCCCAAGGTCGAGTACGTCAAGCGCGCGGTCGAGCTCTATCGCGTGTACCTCGACGCCGTGAAGACCGGCGGACGTGTCGCCGATGCGGCCGACGCGCTCGGCGACATGCAGCGCGAGCTCGAGAAGCTGATCCGCGCCGGCGCGAAGGTGAGCCCGGCGCTCGCGGCCGAGCACACCCAGCTCGGCATCAGCGTGATCGTGCCGGGCGCGCGCAGCGGCGTGCACGAGATCGAGGACAGCGGCGCGCACGCCGCGCTCGCGCTGGTCGTCACGCTCGACGGCAAGCGCGTGCAGCCGTACCGGCCGATCAACGTGCCGCCGGGCCGACACGCGATTCACGTCGAGGCCTCCGGCTATCAACCGGTCGATCGCGACGAGGACATCGTGCAAGGCACGGCATCGATGATCGAGATCCCGCTCGTCGCGAAGCCCGCGCGCGTGACGGTGAACACCGAGGATGCGGCGAGCGTCAACATCGACGGCCGGCCCGAGGGCGCGGCGCCGATCGCGGCGGTCGCGCTTCCCGCCGGCAAGCACGTCGTGATCATCCTGCATCGCGGCCGCGTGCCGGTCGCGCGCGAGCTCACCGTCGGCAACGGCGAGGACGTGGTCGTCGCCGAGCCGCTCGTGGCGACCCGCCAGCGCCGCGCCGTGCCGTACGTGATCGGCGGCGGCGCCGTGCTCGGCGTGCTCGCGCTCGGCGCCGCGGCCGGCGACCTGTACTACCAGCACCAGGCGATCGCGGCGCGCGACACGATCGATCGCGGCAATGCACCGTCGGCCGTGCTCGACGACTATTCGCGCGAACGATCGCGCAGCGGCGACTTCGGCGTCGCGACGTCGTGGCTTGCCGGCGGCGCGCTCGCGGCGTTCGCGATCGGCGTGGGCCTGTACTACTTCGACAACCCGCTCCCCGACAGCGTGCGCGTCACGCCGATGGTCGCGCCCGGCGGCGGCGGCGCGGTCGTCGTCAGCCACTTCTAATCGGCGCGGTCGAGCACGACGAACTCGATCGCGCGATGCTCGCCGGCGGCGACCTCGGCGACCAGCCGCGACGGCGACACGCCGAGCGCGACGAGCCGATCGCGCACCGCGTTCGCGCGGCGGAGGCCGACGAGCTCGCGCGCGAACGCATCGCCGTCGGCCGGCGTGACCTCGGCCTCGACGGCGATCGCGAGCAGGCTCGGGTTGGCGTCGAGCGTCGCGGCGATCGCGGCGAGGGTCTTGTCGGCGCCGGCGGGCAGGCGCGTCGAGCCCGGCGCGAACCGGAGCGGCGCCAAGATCTCGATCGACGTCGACGTCACGATCGTGCGCGGCCCGAACGACGGCAGCACGAAGCCCAGGATCACGAGCCAGCTCATGCGTTCGATCGTAGCAGCTCGTAGAGCTCGTGCCCGCGATAGTCGCGCCGGCCGCCGGCCTCGGCCGCGCGCACGAGCCCGACGAGCGCCGCGTTCACCGGCGCCGCTCGCCCGACGCGTGCGGCCAGCGCCACGATCTCGCCTTGCAAGTAGTCGATCTCGGTCGGTCGCTTCGCCTCGAAGTCGTCCCACATCGACGACCGCGCGCGCGGATCGACCGCCACGAACCGCTTCGCGATGGCGTGGAACAGCCAGTCGGGCGCGCCGAGGATCTTCGGCAGCCATGTCGGCGGCAGCGGCGACAGCTTCGCGATCGGCTGGCCGGCCGCGGCGAGCACGGCGATCGCCTCGCGCTGCGCGGCCGCGAAGCAGCGCCGGAAGTCGCGGTTCGCGAGCTCGTCGACGAGCGGCACGTTCGACAGCGCGTTGATCGCGTTGTTGAGGTTGAGCACGAGCTTGGCCCACTGCACCGCGACGATGTCCGCGCGCAGCTCGCACGGCAGCCCGGCGGCGTTGCTCGCGTCGGCGAGCGGCTCGGCAGCCACGGCGCGCTCGATCATCAGCCGGCCGCTCGTCGTGCGCCGATAGGTGCCGGGCGCGGACTTCACGACGTTGAACTCGATCATCCCGGCGAGCACGCGCTCGGCCGGCAGCGTCTCGCGCAGCACGCTCGGGTTGCGCACGCCGTTCTGCACGCTGATCACGAGCCCGCGGACGTCTGCGAGCGCGCGCGCGGCCTCGGCGGTCGCGCCCGACTTCACGGTCACGAGCACGAAATCGGCGTCGCGCGCGGGCGCCGGTTCGGTCGCGAGCTCGGGCCGGCTCTCGATCACGCGATCGTCGAGCTCGACGACGCGCAGCCCGCCGGCGAGCTCGTCGAGCACGCGCGACCGCCCGATCAACGTGACGCGCGTGCCGGCCGCGGCGAGGCGACCGCCGACCCAGCAGCCGATCGCACCGGCGCCGAAGATCGCGACGTGCACGCCCTACGGCTTCGCGCCCTGCGTGATCCAGGCCAGGAACAGCTCGTAGTTCGGATCGGTGACGTCGAGGAACGACGCGTTCGGGTGACCGTTGCTCGGCGGGTACAGCGGATTGACGAGGATCAGCGAGCTCGCCGGCGTCGTCGTGTTGACCACGTTCGCGGCCATGATGTTCGCGTACACGGTCGCCTCGGGATCGTCGTACTTCAAGACCTCGCCCGGGCCGCCCGCGGTGTGGCAGTTGGCGCAGCCGAGGCCGCCGTTGCCGGCCGACTGCAGCTTCGGATAGATGTCGGTCGCGAAGCTCGGAGTCGTGATCGTCAGGGCGTTCTGGCCCTTCGACACCGCGAGCGTCGCCGCATCAGCCGCGATGATCACGGTCGTCGTGTTGGTCACGCTCTGGCCCATGCCGTTCGTGTACGTGACCGATAGCGTGTACGTGCCGGGCGGGATGTCCATCATCGCGACCTGTGCGGTCGTCATCGTGCCGACGGTCTCGGCCGTGGAGACCGTGAGGTTCTGATCGATCTCGTTGTTGGAGCCGACGAAGTACGGGCCGGTCACCGTCACGGTCGTCGGCGGCGTTGCGGTGGTCTGCAAGACGACGCTCGCGAGCGTGACGCCCGTGAGCGCGGTGCCGTCGGGCTTCTCGAGCAACGCCGCGAGATAGCCGGTCCCGCCGACCGGCGTCTTCGGGGGCGTCAACAGGTTGTATTGCGAGGTGATGTAGTCCTCGGAGACCACGAGCTGGTCCTGCATCACCGGCATCGCCGCCACCGTGACCGGCACGTTGCGCGTCGTGCGGTAGTTCGCACGCGACGTCATGAAGTACAGCGAGCTGCCGACCGGCACGTCGATCGAGTACGACGCGTCCGAGCCGCTGGCGTCGTTCACGACCGGCGCGATGCCGTCGGTCGAGATCGACGTGGCGGACAGCGCGTCGGACGTGCCGAGGTAGAACGCGTTGTAGTCGAGCGTCTTGCCGCTGACGGCGGCCGACGTCGAGCTCCCACCGTCGGTGCCGCCGTCGCTGGCGCCCGGCGCATCGGGGTTGTTCGTGCTCGGCGGCGCCTTACCGGCGCACGCGATCAACATCCCCGAGACCAGCCAGCCGTGTCGCATGGTTCACCTTTAGGCGCGATTACATCAACGATCATGCCACCGTTACTTCTCTGATCCTGCGCATTTGGTGCAATTCGCACCGGGGGTCGTGACCCCGTAGGTGGGGGTGAGCTTCCCAGTCGTCGACGAGCCCGTGATTGCCACGATCAGACCCCTCTAGTAGGGTGCGCCATGTTTGACGAGACGATTCGCGAGGCGCTCACCTTCGACGACGTCCTGCTGGTCCCGGCATTCAGCGAGATCATCCCGCGCGACGTCGACGTCGCGACGCGGCTGACCCCGGCGATCCCGCTCAGGATGCCGCTCGTCAGCTCGGCGATGGACACCGTCACCGAGGCGCAGACCGCGATCCGCATGGCGCGCGAAGGCGGCATCGGCTTCATCCACAAGAACCTGACGATCGAGGAGCAGGCGCGCGAGGTCACGCGCGTGAAGAAGGCGCAGTCGGGCATCGTCGTCGATCCGCTGACGATCGCTCCCTCGCGCACGCTCGAAGATGCGCTCGCGATCATGCGGCAAGCGCGGATCAGCGGCTTGCCGGTGGTCGATGCCGAGAAGCGGCCGGTCGGCATCCTCACCAACCGCGACGTGCGGTTCGAGAAGCGGCTGACGCTGCCGGTCGGCGAGGTGATGACGAAGAACCTGGTGACGGTGAAGGACGGCGTCTCGATCGACGAGGCGAAGGAGAAGCTGCACGCGCACCGCATCGAGAAGCTGCTCGTCGTCGACGGCGCCGGCAAGCTCAAGGGCCTGATCACGATCCGCGACATCGAGCAGGCCGAGATGCACCCGACCGCGGCGACCGACGACCTCGGCCGGTTGCGCGTCGGCGCGGCGGTCGGCGTCGGCGGCGACCGCGAGGCGCGCATCGAGGCGCTGCTCGCGGCCGGTTGCGACGTCATCTGCATCGACACCGCACACGGCCACTCGGCCGGCGTGATCGACGCCGTGCGGCAGACGCGCAAGAAGTTCCCGAAGCTGCAGCTGGTCGCCGGCAACGTCGCGACCGCGGCTGCGACCCGCGCGCTGATCGACGCCGGTGTCGACGCGGTGAAGGTCGGCGTCGGGCCGGGTTCGATCTGCACGACGCGCATCGTCGCCGGCGTCGGCGTGCCGCAGCTGACGGCGATCGCCGACGCGGTCTCCGCCGCGAAGGGCAGCCACGTCGCGATCATCGCGGACGGCGGCATCAAGTACTCGGGCGACGTCGCGAAGGCGCTCGCCGCCGGCGCGAACACGGTGATGATCGGCTCTCTGTTCGCGGGCACCGACGAGGCGCCCGGCGAGATCATCCTGTATCAGGGCCGTTCGTATAAGTTGTATCGCGGCATGGGCTCGATCGGCGCGATGAAGGAAGGCTCGAAGGACCGCTACTTCCAGGGCGACGTCGAGGCGCCGCAGAAGCTCGTGCCCGAGGGCATCGAGGGCCGCGTGCCGTACAAGGGCCCGCTGCGCGAGTCGATCTACCAGCTCGTCGGCGGGCTGCGCGCGTCGATGGGCTATCTCGGCTGCGCGACGATCGCCGAGCTGCACGAGAAGGCGAAGTTCGTGAAGATCTCGTCGAGCGGCCTGCGCGAGAGCCACGTCCACGACGTGATCATCACGAAGGAAGCTCCCAACTACCGCGTGGAGTAAGAGCATGCTCCGCGACCCATCATCGGCTGTGACCATCGCCCTGCGGCCGCCTCTGGCCGTACGTCCGATGCTCGTTCGTCGCGTAGGTCCACTACGCTCCTCGCTGCGCTTCGGGCGTGCGTCCAGATCCGGCTCGCATCGCTCGGTCTCGCTCGATGCTGGATCGCGGAGCATGCTCTGATGGCGCACCAGCTCGTTCTCGTCTTGGATTTCGGCTCGCAGTACACGCAGCTGATCGCGCGGCGGATCCGCGAGCAGGCGGTGTACTGCGAGATCCATCCGTTCAACGTCGATCTCGAGCGCATCCGCGCGATGAAGCCGATCGGCATCGTGCTCAGCGGCGGGCCGAGCTCGGTCTACGAGGCCGGCGCGCCGACCGTGCCGGCCGGCCTGTTCGAGCTCGGCGTGCCGGTGCTCGGCATCTGCTACGGCGCGCAGCTGACCGCGAAGCTGCTCGGCGGCGTCGTGCGGCCGGCCGACAAGCGCGAGTTCGGGCGCGCGACCGTGCGCGTGAAGGCGAGCGAGGGCGTGTTTCGCAGCGTGCAGATCGGCGAGGAGCTGGCGGTGTGGGCGTCGCACGGCGATCACGTCGACGCGCTGCCGCCCGGGTTCGTGCACACCGCGGAGAGCGACAACTGCGCGATGAGCGGCTTCGCGAACGCGCAGCGCCGCATCCACTGCGTGCAGTTCCACCCCGAGGTCGTGCACACGCCGCGCGGCGCGGAGCTGCTCGGCAACTTCTTGTTCGGCGTGTGCGGCGCGGCCGCTGACTGGTCGATGGCGTCGTTCGTCGACGAGGCGGTCGCGCGGATCCGCGCGCAGGTCGAGAGCGACGGACGCGTCGTGTGCGGGCTGTCGGGCGGCGTCGACTCGAGCGTCGCGGCGGCGCTGATCCACCGCGCGATCGGCGATCGGCTGACGTGCATCTTCGTCGACAACGGCCTGCTGCGCCGCGGCGAGCGCGATCAGGTCGCGGTCGTGTTCCGCGATCACTTCAAGGTCGACCTGCGCGTGATCGACGCCGAGGCGCGCTTCCTCGGCAAGCTGGCCGACGTCACCGACCCCGAGCACAAGCGCAAGATCATCGGCTACGAGTTCATCGCGGTATTCGAGGAGCAGGCCAAGCAGATCGCGAACGCGCGGTTCCTCGCGCAGGGCACGCTCTATCCCGACGTGATCGAGAGCGTGTCGGCGAAGGGGCCGAGCCACACGATCAAGAGCCATCACAACGTCGGCGGCTTGCCCGAGCGCATGCACCTGAAGCTGGTCGAGCCGCTGCGCGAGCTGTTCAAGGACGAGGTGCGCCAGCTCGGCCTCGAGCTCGGCCTGCCGCGCCACATGGTGTGGCGCCAGCCGTTCCCCGGCCCGGGCCTCGCCGTGCGCTGTCTCGGCCCGCTGACGCGCGGGCGGCTCGACGTGCTGCGCGCGGCCGACGCGATCGTCGAGGAGGAGATCCGCGCGGCCGGGCTGTACGAGTCGATCTGGCAGTCGTTCGGCGTGCTGCTCCCCGTCAAGTCGGTGGGCGTGATGGGCGACGCCCGCACCTACGAAGAGGCGCTCGCGGTGCGCGCGGTCCACTCGCGCGACGGCATGACCGCCGACTGGGTCCAGCTCCCTTACGACGTGCTCGGCCGCATCAGCTCGCGCGTGATCAACGAGGTCCGCGGCATCAACCGCGTCGTCTACGACATCACGAGCAAGCCGCCGGGCACGATCGAATGGGAGTGAGCAGGACGCCTCGGGCTTCAGGCTTCGGGCGTCAGGTCGGAGCCCTGATCCTCGCCTGGGGGACGGTCGCGTACGCGGACGCGAAAGTGGATTGGGCCCGCGGGCTCGTGACCGCGGATGCGACGAGCCTCGCGGATCGGCACGCGCCCAGCCCGGCGGTCGCGCGTGGGACCGGGCGGCGGCCGGCCGAGGACGCCGCGAAGGCCAAGCTGCGCGCGGCGGTGCTCGCGCTACCCGTCGCGAACGGCGGCAGACTCGGTGAGCCAGCGGCCGACAAGGCGCTGGCGGCGGCGTACGTGATCGCCGCCGACCCCGAGACCGATGGCGCGTGGCACGTGACGATGGCCGTGCCGATCGAGGCCGTGCGCCAGGCGATCGCGGGGCCGCGCGTCTTGCCCGATGCCGGCGACTCCGGCCCGGCGGTCGTGATCGTCGATGGCGCCACCGGAGCACCCGCGGTCGGTGCGCTCGCCGCCGCCACGATCTGGACCGACGCGATCCCGGCGTTCGCCAAGGACGCCCCCCACGTCGCCTGGAGCACGGGAATGACCGTCGATCCGGGTGCGTTGTACATCGTGTACCGCAAGTGAGCGCACTCGAGAACGGGCGGCAGCGATGCGAGCCGCGGCGCGATGGTCGCAGCCGGGACCGTTCTTGAGATGGGCTCGACCTGCGGTACGCTACCGGCCGTGATTCGCGGTGTCTCGATCGTCGTGATCCTCGCCTTCGCGCTGCCGGCACGCGCCGACGACGTCGTCGCGTACGAAGCCGACGGCGACGCCGCGGCGGCCGGCGACGACGCGCGCACGGCCGCGCTCGACGACGCGTTCGCGCACGCGATCGAGGCCGCGCTCGCGGATCTCGTCCCCGGCGACGCGCGCACCGCGCACAAGGGCGAGCTCGATCGCGAGATCATCGGTCACGCGCGGCTGTGGGTCGCGTCGTACTCGGTCAAGCGCGACGAGGTGAACGACGACCGCCGCCAGCTCACGGTCAGCGTGCGCGTCGATCGCGACAAGCTGCGCGCGCGGCTCGCGCTCTTGCACGTCGCGGTGGTCGAGCCCGGGGCGACCGACGCCGAGCCAGCCGCGAGCGGCGCGCGCACGATCGTGATCTTCGAGCGCGTCGCGTCGCCCCACGGCAGCCGCGCCGACTTCGGCGACGCCGCCGATCCGAAGCTCGCCGGCGTGCCCGAGCTGACCACCGCGCTGCGTGCTGCGGGGTACGCCGTTCGCCGCGCCGCGAGCGGCGGCCCGGCCGCGCACGACGGCGACCTGCCGCTGACCGACGAGGAGGCGATCACGGCCGCCGCGACGGCCGGCGCAGACCTGGCGCTGGTCGCCGGCGTCTCGGTCGGCGCGCCGACGCCCGCGCGCGGCCAGCCGGGTCAGGTCGCGCTCGTCACCGCGCGCGTCCGGCTGATCGATCGCGACAAGGTCGTCGCCCAGGGCAAGGCGACCGCGGCGGCCATGACCCGGGCGAGCAACGACGCCGACGACGGCAGCGGCTACGCGATCGCTCGCGCGCTCGCCGGGGCGCTCGCCGACGTGCTGCCGCCGTCGCCGAGGAAGCTCGCCCAGGCCGGGACGTTCCAGGGCGACGACGAGCCGGTCCCCAGCGACGGCGTCGTGCTCGTGCGGCTGCCCGCGAAGACGCCGTGGCCGCTCGTCGTGGCCGAGCAGAAGTTTCTCGCGGGCGCCAAGGGCGTCCACGCCGCGACCGTGCGCCGGCTGTCGCCGCGCGGCTGGGTGATCGGCGTCGCGACCGGCGAATCGAAGGAGACCGTCGCGCATCTCGCCGGCAAGCCGCCGGCGGCGAACACGAACGCGACCGCGAAGGTCGCCGGCAACGTCGTCGAGCTCGTGCTCGAGGGCACGCCGTGACGCGCGTGCTCGTGCTCGTCGTGCTCGCGGCGTGCGGGCCGAAGCCCGAGCCAACCGCGATCCCGCGCGACGAAGCGATCGTCTACGTGCGCGGCAACGTCGGCGAGGCGCAGGTGCTCGTCGATGGTCGGCTCGTCGGCTCGCTGCGCGGTGTGCGCGGCGGCATCGCGGTCGAGCCCGGGCATCACCGGCTCGAGCTCCGCCACGACGATTACTTCTCGCGCTACGTCGAGCTCGATCTCCATCGCGCCGAGCGCCGCAAGCTGCAGCTCGACATGGCTCCGGTCCTGCCTTAGCTCGCCAGTCGTGATACAGCAGCTCGCGGTGTCCGTCCCCGAGCCATCGCCCCCGCAGACGACGCAGGTCATCGCCATGCTGCGCTGGCTGCTGATCGCGATCTTCGTCGTGCTCGGCTGGATCGCCGTCAGCTTCCTCGCGTCGGTGCTCGCGCCGATCCTCGCCGCGCT